>Ga0194132_10010281_pt1 | contig 12497 bp, 14 predicted proteins | sample TA2KigOf80mmetaG_FD_148612 | JGI IMG/M metagenome (GOLD analysis project Ga0194132, IMG submission 148612) | Freshwater microbial communities from Lake Tanganyika, Tanzania - TA2015054 Kigoma Offshore 80m | ecosystem: Environmental > Aquatic > Freshwater > Lake | place: Tanzania: Lake... | reverse complement strand
GCGATCAGTTCACGAAGGCGATGAAAGAAAAACGCCCCTGTCTTGCGGTTCACTCCGCAGAGACTCGATGCGGTACGCGCCGTCGTTCCTGCTACGAAATGTTCGATCAGGCGATCCTGCTTCGAGACCCCCAATCGGCTCCGTCGTATCCGTCCCATGATAACTCCATAACCGAGTTATCTGGGACAGCCCCAAGTCTTATTGTGACGGGACAGGGGCGGCCCACGGCCGGAAACCGCCTAAACGCGGCTTTCGTCCTCGCCTAGGCATCGCCGTCCACATCGGTATACAGTCCGGCCGAGACGCGGGAGGATAGATGGGATGAGCGGGCTTTCGGGAGCCTTCTCACGATGATTGGTTATCGGCTCGATCGGCTGGCCGTGCTGATTATCGACGATAACCAGCACATGCGAAGTCTTGTCCGCACGATTCTTGAGTCCCTCGGCGTCACCCAGATCATGGAGGCGCGCGACGGCGCCCATGCGCTCGAAAAGATGAGCCAGACGCAGATCGATCTGCTGATCGCTGACTGGAACATGGAGCCGATGGACGGTCTGGATCTGACCCGCCATCTGCGCACCTCGCCGGAGAGTCCCGATCAGTTCGTGCCGGTGATCATGCTCTCGGGTCACACCGAGCGCGCCCGCGTGATGCAGGCGAGAGACGCCGGCGTGACCGAGTTCATGGCGAAGCCGGTTTCGGCGCGATCGCTCTATGCGCGCATCGTCTCGATCATCGAGAATCCGCGTCCCTTCGTGCGCACCAACGACTACTTTGGCCCGGATCGGCGGCGCCAGATGCTTCCCTTCGAGGGGCCTGAGCGACGCAAGGGGGCGGGCGCCGAGTCGGCGAAGCCCGGCCAGCCGCTGACGGGTGAGCAGCAGGCAGCCTTGAAGCGTACCAAGGACACCATCCGATCGATGCAAAAGCCATGACGCGCGGGGCGTCGGGGAGAGGGTCATGAGCGGCGAGAAGCCGAAAAGTGCGGTGGAAGTTATCCACCCGCCGAACAAGATCAAGGCGCGGGTCGGGCCGGCTGGCAAAGGCATGGACCCCAATCTCCTGGCGCGTGCGGAAGCAGCGGCGGCCAAGGCGCAGGAGCGGGTGGATTTCCCCGCCCAGGCACTGCCCGAGCTGAACCGGGCGGCGGAAACCGTCGTGCAGCTGCTCAGCGACCGCGAGAACCAGGCCAAGCACCTCAACACGCTCTTCAACATTGTCCACGACCTGCGCGGCGGCGGCGGCAATTTCGGCTACCCGCTGATCACGCGGATCGGAAGCATGCTCTGCCGCTATCTTGAGGGCCGGACGGCGGTAGGCATGGCCGAGGTAGAAGTGCTGCGCTCGCTGGTCGATGCCATGCGCGCGATCGTCACCAACAAGCTGAAGGGCGATGGCGGCGCGGTCGGGCAGGAACTCTGCGCCGGCCTCGAGCGGCTGGTCGCCTAGCCTGGCCAGGCCGGCGCGAGCCGGCCGCCGACGCGCAGAGGTGCGATGCGCTTGGCGAGGCCCGTGCGATCGTCGGTCTCGACGAATACCCCGCAGATCGTCGCCGGTCCGTCGGCAGGCTGTAGCTTGTCGGTCGGCAGCTTGCGCGTGAAGCGCTGGATCGGCGTCTGCTTTTGCATGCCGATCACGGAGTCATAGTCGCCGCACATGCCGGCATCGGTCTGGAACGCGGTTCCGCCGGGCAGGATCTGCGCGTCGGCGGTGGGCACATGAGTGTGCGACCCGACGACCAGAGAGACTCGGCCGTCCAGCATATGGCCTATCGCCTGCTTTTCGCTCGAGGCCTCCGCATGCACGTCGACGACGATGGCGGCGACGCTGGCGCCGAGGCGCACCTTGGCGAGCTCTGCCTCGACCGCCTGGAACGGATCGTCGAGCGGGTCCATGAACAGCCGGCCCATGACGTTGACTATCAGTATCCGGCGACCATCGGCGAGTGCGTACTCGTTGGCACCGCGACCGGGAGCGCCGGGCGGATAGTTGCGCGGGCGCAGCAGGCGCGGATCGCGGTCGATCTGGCCGATGAACTCGCGCTGGTCCCAGACATGATTGCCGTTCGTCAGGCAATCGACGCCGGCCTTGAACAGCTGCTCGGCGAGCGTCAGCGTGAGGCCGAAACCATGTGCGGCGTTCTCGCCATTGGCGATCACGAAGTCGATGGCAAGCTCCTTGCGGAAGCGCACCAGCTCCTTGATCACGGCATCGCGCCCGGATCGGCCGAGGATGTCGCCGAGGTAGAGGATCTTCACTTGAAGCGCTCGGTTCCGCTTTCGGTTGCGATTGCATCGAGCCGCTCGTCGAACGGATCGGCCGGCACCTCTTCGACCTCCTGGAAAGAAAAGCCGACGCCGATGGCGAAGACCGGGCCCTTGGCTCGGAGAACTGCGAGCGTGCGGTCGTAGTACCCGCCGCCATAGCCCAGCCGATTGCCGCGACGATCGAAAGCGATGAGCGGCACCAGCAGGATGCGGGGCTCGATCGCCGGCCTTTCCGCCGGCGGAAACGGGATGCCGAGAACGCCCTGTTCGAGCGGCACGCCGGGAAGCCAAAAGCGGAAGATGAGCGGCTGTCCGCGCGCGACCACCACGGGGAGCCCGATGCGGTGGCCGCGGCCTGCGAACCAGGCAAGCGACGGCAGCACGTCGATCTCCGGCGGCATCGGGTGGAAGCCGGCGGCGTCAGCACCGGACTCGAAGGGCGCGAGGCTCGCTACGGCCTGAGCGAGACGGACACCGGCCGACGGATCGGCATGGCGCTCGCGACGCGCGCGCATTTCTTTGCGGAGCGTGCGTTTGGCCTCGGCGATGCGGGGATCTAGGGGAGTTGGCGGAGCCACCCTGGCCGATGGCATGAGCAGTTCCTCCAAGGCCTGCCTAAGCAGGTGGGCGCCATGTGGCCGAGGCCGAGGGCCAAGGCCAGGGACAGCTCCCAGAGGATCGGTATTGGCCCCGGGGAATGTGCAACCTGTCGAACCGGGTAGCCCCGCCAAGAGTCAACTTAGGAAGCTTCGAGCCGCGCTGCAAGCGCGTCGATACGCTTGGCCACGGCCTCGATTGCCTGGATCGCGGCGTCAGACGGTTTTGCCGCCGGCACGGCGGCTTCGATATCGCCGCGCGCCTCGGCGAGCTCATCGGCGATCATCAGGCTCGCCATCGCCAGCAGGCGCGCATCGCCGACCTGGCCGACCTGGCGGACCAGCTCCTGGACCTTGGTGTCGATATAGCGGCCGAGCTTCTCGATATGCGGCTCCTGACCATCGGCGCAGGCGATGCGGTAGCCGCGTCCGTTGAGGAAGAGCGTGACCTCGGCCACTTGGCCTCAATCTCCCGCCATCAGCCGGAGCCGGCCGATCGCACCGTCCAGGCGCGCGGACACCGTGTCGGCGGCCTCGGAGAGACGCGAATGGTCGGTCTTGAGCTGGGCCAGCGCTTGCTCGAGCTCGGCACGCGCTCTTACCTCGCGCTCGGTGCGCCCTGACGCGGCGCGTTCGAGCCGCATCAGTGCCTGATCGAGCCTTGCCGTAACCTCTTCCAGAGGGGTCATGCGCGAACCATAGCAGGGCCGGTCCGTCCGCCGGAAGCGCCTCGTCGGCTCAGCGCCGGCTGACGAAGCGCGGCGTCTTGCGGAAGAAGCGATAAACCATGCGTTCGAAGGCCTCGAGCGGAAGGGTCTCGTAGTCCGGTTCCATAGCGTTCTGATCGTACTTCTCGCAGAAATAGGCGGTGATCTCGAAGGCGGGATGGCCGCGGAACTTCTCGCGTCCCATGCGGTCGGAGGTCGGGTGGTTGAAGCGGTGATAGCGCTGGAACACCGTGTGGTACTGCAGGAGCCACAGGTACTCGTCCGACAAGAACTGCTTCAGCATCGCCGCGCAGAACTCACCATGCGTGACCGGCGCGATGTTCTGGCCGATGTCGTGCAGCAGGGAGAGCACGACCATGTCCTCGTCGGCGCCGTCGCGCAGCGCGCGGGTCGCGGTCTGCAGCGAGTGGCCGTAGTTGTTGGTTTGCCAGCCGTAGCTCGGCTCGTCCTTTGAGGCGGCAAGGAAGGTCAGCACCTCCTTTGCCTGGCGGTCGCGGTGGTAGATCGCGCTCTGGCGTTCGATGATTGCCCAATCATCGGCGGTGTTGGCCTCGAAGGTGTTGCCGGAGGTCCGCTGCCAATTCTCGCCGCCGAGCGGCACGGCGATGCTCTTGGCTTCCCATCGCGCCAGCTCCTGTTCGAGCGGCGTCGGCCGCGCGACCGATTTGTAAGCGGGTTTCCAGCCGGTCTCCGCGTCGCGCGTCTCTGCCAGGGTCATCGCATTGCCCTCAATGTTGTTTCACCATCGAATACACGAGATTGCCATTCCGAAATCCCGGCCGCTAGGCTCATCGACGACTCGAGATTCTCGTATTCCGGCAGAGGGGCTCAGCGATGCACAAGACGATGCGCAAGGTGATCCTGGCGGCGGCGATGCTGGGAGTGGTGTCGGCATCGGGGGCGGCACCCGCGGCGGCGCAGGGCGTGATCCGCTACGTCCCGCATGCGGACCTCAAGGTGCTCGACCCGATCACCAACACGGCGGCGATCACTGGGCAGCATGCGTACATGGTCTACGACATGCTGTTCGCCTACGATCGCGACTATCGTCCGCAGCCGCAGATGGTTGAGGCATACACGGTCTCGTCTGACGGGCTCTCCTACCGCTTTACGCTGCGCGCGGGCCTCAAGTTCCACGACGGGCAACCCGTTAAAGCCAGTGACGCTGTCTTGTCGCTCAACCGGTGGGCGGCGCGCGACTCCAACGGCACGATCCTCCGCGGGCTTGGCATGAAGCTCGCCGCGGTCGACGACCGCACATTCACCATGACCTTGAGGGAGCCGTGGGGCCTCGTGCTCGACTCGCTCGCCAAGGACGGCTCCTACGCTGCCTTCGTCATGCGCGAGCAGGAAGCGAAGAGCGACCCGAACACGGCGATCACCGAGGTGATCGGCTCCGGTCCCTTCCGCTTCTCGCGCGAAGGCTGGGTACCCGGCAGCAAGGTCGTCTACGTCAAGAACCAGGACTACATCCCACGCGCAGAGCCGGCGAACCTCTTCGCCGGCGGCAAGCAGGTGAAGACCGATCGCGTCGAATGGGTCATCATTCCGGATGCCGCGACCGCGGCTGCGGCCCTCAATGCCGGCGAGGTCGACATCTTCGAGCAGCCGCCGACCGACCTGCTGCCGATGCTCAGGCGCAACAAGGATGTCGTGGTCAAGGTGCACAACCCGTTCGGCGAGATCGCCTACCTCCGCCCTAATCACCTGCACCCGCCCTTCGACAAGCCGGAAGGCCGCCAGGCGCTGCTCTACATCGCCGCCCAGGACGAGTACATGCAGGCCTCGGCCGGCGATCCCGCCTATTGGCGGCGCTGCTTCTCCTGGGTCGGCTGCGGCTCCGCGAACGAGACCGAGGCGGGCACCACCGACCTCCAGAAGCCGAACATCGCAAAGGCCAAGGAGCTACTGCAGAAGGCGGGATATGCCGGCCAGCCGGTGGTCGTCCTGCAGCCGAACGATCTGCAGGTGCTGCGCGACATCACGCAGGTCCTGGCCGCGCGTCTCAAGGACGCCGGCGTCAATGTCGACCTGCAGCTCAGCGACTGGGCGACGATCACCGCGCGGCGCGTCAAGAAGGACGCGCCGGACAAGGGCGGCTGGAGCTTGTTCGTCTCGACCGCCTTCGGCTTCCGCTTCTCGAGCCCGGTCACCAACTTCGCGCTGCCGATGCCTTGCGGCGGCACCGGCTTTGTCGGCTGGGCCTGCGACGAGAAGATGAACGGGCTGCTGTCGAGCTGGGCCAAGGAGATGGATTCGGTCAAGCGCAAATCCATCACCGAGGCGATCCAGCTCCGTGCGATCGAGACCATTCCCTACCTGCCGATGGGGCAGATCACGCGGCCGGTCGCCTATCGCTCGAATGTCGAGGGCATGATCGAGGTGCCGAGCCCGGTGCTGTGGAACGTCTCGAAGCGCTGAGGTGAGGCGGGTCGCCCTTCTGGGATTCTCGCTCGAGTCGAACGGCCACGCGCCGGTCGCGACGGAGGCCGAGTTCCGCGACTATCTCTGGCTCGAAGGCGAGGCCTTCGGTCGCGACATTCGCGCGCCCGCGCCGCAGTCGCCGCCGGAGATCCGCGGGTTCGTCAAGGAGATGGACCGCCATGGGCCTTGGACGCCCGTGCCGATCCTGATGACCGCCGGCGGCGCCAGCGGCCCCGTCGATCAGCGCTTCTTCGGGGACGTGGTCGCGAAGATGCGCGCCGGCCTCGAGGCGGCGCTGCCGGTCGATGCGGTCTATCTGCCGGAGCATGGTGCGGCGACCGCCACCGGCGATGACGACCCGGACGCGACCGTATTCGAGATGGTGCGGGCGCTGGTCGGGTCGAAGGTACCGGTCGTTGCCACGCTCGATCTGCATGCCAATTGCTCGCAGCGCATGGTCGATGCCGTCGACGTGCTGATCGGCTACGTCACCAACCCTCATGTCGATATGGAGGAGCGCGGCGTCGAGGCCGCGGAAGTGGTGCGCGAGATGTGGGCGGGGATGAGACCGTCCTCGCATTTCATCAAGCTGCCGCTGATCCCGCCCTCGATCACCCAGAACACCGATGCCGGCCCCTATGCCGACATCCTCCGATTCGGCAGGTCGAAGAAGACCGGCGACATCGTCAACGTCACGATCCTCTCGGGCTTCACCAATGGCGACACGCCGAAGAACGGCATGTCGGTGGTCGTCTCCTCGCGCGTCGGAAGCGCGAAGGCGAGGGAGGTGGCGCGCGACATCGCCGCCGCTTGCTGGGCCGACCGGCGACGCTATGTGCCGGAGATGATGAGCCTCGACGACGCCGTGACGCTGGCGGCGAAGACCGGCCGCGACCGCTCGCTGCCCCCGCAGCTTCTCGCCGACGTCGCCGACAATCCCGGCGGCGGCGGGCGCGGCAACACCACCTGGATCCTGAAGGCGCTGCACGCGGCAAAGGCCGAGGGCGTGATCCTCGGCACCTTCTTCGATCCCCCGCTGGCAGCCGAGGCGCATGCCTTAGGCGAGGGCGCGGTATTTCGCGCCCGCTTCAATCGCGAGGAGACGAACGAGCTCTCGGAGCCCTACGAGGCCGAGGCGAAGGTGCTGAAGCTGCATACCGGCACCTGCGTCGGCCGCCGCGGCATCTTCGCCGGCCGCACGATGAACCTGGGACCCTCGGCGCTGCTCGAGATCGGCGGCATGCGGCAGGTCGTGAATTCGATCCGCCTCCAGATGCTGGATACGGTCTACTTCGAGATGTTCGGCATCGACATCGCCCAGGCGCGGACCGTGGTGGTGAAATCCCGCGGCCATTTCCGCGCCGCTTTCGACCAGTGGTTCCCGAACGAACGCATCCACCAGATCGACGTCCCCGGCCTCAACATGCCGGTGCTCTCCAGATTCGGCTTCAAGCGCTGCCCCCGGCCGATCTTCCCGCTCGACCCGGATGTGAATTGGGCGCCGCCGTGAGCATGTTGGTGGCCCGTCCCGCCCAGTTTTCGCGAGGTTGACGGGCCGGGCCGCACCCGGCATTTTCCCCGCCCGATCCCGAGCCGACGGACCCTCCCTTGACCGTGCGCCACGACGATCTCGCCAACGCTATCCGGGCGCTCGCCATGGATGCCGTGGAACAGGCGAAATCCGGCCATCCCGGCATGCCGATGGGCATGGCGGACGTCGCCACCGTTCTGTTCACCCGTTTACTCAAATACGACCCGGCGCACCCGGACTGGCCCGACCGCGACCGCTTCGTGCTCTCGGCCGGCCATGGCTCGATGCTGCTCTACGCGGTCCTCCATCTCGCCGGCTATGCCGACATGACGATGGAGGAGATCCGCAACTTCCGGCAGCTCGGCAGCAAGACTGCCGGCCACCCCGAGCATGGGCATGCGACCGGCATCGAGACGACCACCGGCCCGCTCGGCCAGGGCCTCGGCAACGCCGTCGGCATGGCGCTGGCCGAGCGCATTCTCCAGGCGCGGTTCGGCTCCGACCTCGTCGACCACTTCACTTATGTGATCGCCGGCGATGGCTGCCTGATGGAAGGGATCAGCCACGAGGCGATCAGCCTTGCAGGTCATCTCGGCCTCGGCCGGCTGATCGTGCTCTTCGACGACAACTCCATTTCGATCGACGGCGGCACGAACCTCTCGGTCTCCGACGACCAGATCATGCGCTTCAAGGCGTCGGGCTGGCACACCCAGTCGGTCGACGGTCATGACCCGGAAGCGGTCGCACGCGCGATCGAGGCGGCGAAGAAGACGGCCGAGCCCTCGCTGATCGCCTGCAAGACCGTGATCGGCAAGGGCGCGCCGACCAAGGCCGGCACCGCCTCGACCCATGGTTCGCCCTTAGGCGCCAAGGAGATCGAAGGCGCCCGCGAAAAGCTGGGCTGGAGTGCGCCGCCCTTCTCGGTGCCGGAGCCGATCCTGGCGGAGTGGCGGAGATTCGGCGGGCGAGGCGCCAAGGATTTCGACGCCTGGGCCAAGCGGCACAAGGCCGCCAACACCGCGGGCGAGTTCGACCGCGTCATCTCCGGCGAATTGCCGGCGAAGCTGGCCGAGACCATCCAGGCGGTGAAGCGCGATGCGTCGGAGAAGGCGCAGGCCCTCGCCAGCCGGCAGTCCTCGGGCAACACGCTGGACGCGCTGGCGCCGGTGATGCCGGAGCTGATCGGCGGCTCCGCCGATCTCACGGGCTCGAACAACACCAAGGCCAAGTCGCAGGCGGTGATCAAGAGAGGCGCCTATGGCGGCGCCTATATCCACTACGGCGTGCGCGAGCACGGCATGGCCGCGGCGATGAACGGCATGGCGCTGCATGGCGGCGTCGTCCCCTATGGCGGCACCTTCCTCACCTTCACCGACTATTGCCGGCCCTCGATCCGCCTCTCGGCGCTGATGGGTATCCGCGTCGTCTACGTGATGACGCATGACTCGATCGGTCTCGGCGAGGACGGCCCGACGCACCAGCCGGTGGAGCACCTCTCGGCACTCCGCTGCATCCCGAACCTGCACGTCTTCCGTCCGGCCGACACGGTGGAGACCGCGGAGTGCTGGGCGCTGGCGCTGGCGGCGACGAAGACGCCGTCGATCCTGTCGCTGACGCGTCAGGCGCTGCCGACGGTGCGGAAGACGCATACCGACGAGAACCGCTGCGCGCGGGGCGCCTATGTGCTTACGGAGGCAAGCGGCGCGCGCAAGGCGACGCTGATCGCCACCGGCTCCGAGGTCTCGATCGCGCTCAAGGCGCGCGAGCTTCTGGAAGCGGCGGGCACGCCGACCGCGGTGGTGTCGATGCCCTGCTGGTCGCTGTTCGACGCGCAGCCCGAGAGCTACCGGAGCCGGGTGCTGGGATCGGGCGTTCGCGTCGCGATCGAGGCCGGCGTCAGGCTCGGCTGGGAGCGCTACATCGGCGACAAAGGCGGCTTCGTCGGCATGCCTGGATTCGGCGCCTCGGCGCCGGCCGAAGCGCTCTACAAGCATTTCGGGATCACCGCCGAGGCTGCGACCGAGCAGGTGAAAGCACGGCTCTGACGATGAAATCCCTGGTTCCCGAGACGATCGAGACCGAGCGGCTCATGCTCCGGCAGCTCACGATCGACGATGCCGATGCGGTCGCGCGCATCATCGGCGACCCCGAGGTCATGAAATTCCTCGGCGGCAAGCCGCAGACCCAGGTCTGGGAAATCTGGCGCTCGCTCTCGGCGACGCTCGGGCATTGGGTCCTGCGCGGCTACGGCGCCTATGCGGTCGAGGTGAAGGCGACCGGGAAGCTGGCCGGTCGTATCGGTCTTCTCAATCCGGTGGGATGGCCCGACCTCGAGCTCGCCTGGACGTTGGACCGCGGCCACTGGGGCAAGGGCTATGCGACCGAGGCGGCTCTTGCCGCCGGCCGAGCTGCGGTCAAGCATCTGAAGATCGATCGTCTGATCAGCCTTATTCACCCCGACAACGTCGCCTCGCAGCGCGTCGCCGAGCGCCTCGGCGCCGTCCGCGAGGCGATGACGGATTTCTTCGGCGCCGACAACCCGGCCTTCATCTACCGGCACGATCTGGCGCGGTTCCGGTAAACTCACCTGCAAGCGATGCGGAGAAGGTCATGACGGTCAGATTGGCGATCAACGGCTTCGGACGGATCGGACGGCTCGTGCTGCGCGCCCTGGCGGAAGCCAAGCGCCCGGACGTGACCGTGGTCGGCATCAACGACCTAGGCCCCGTCGAGGCCAATGCGCACCTATTCAAGTACGACTCCGTGCACGGGACCTTCCCCGGCGAGGTGAAGGTCACGGGCGACTCGATGGATGTCGGCTTCGGCCCGATCAGGGTGACGGCTGAGCGCGACCCGGCGAAGCTGCCGTGGAAGGATCTCAAGGTCGATGTTGCGCTGGAGTGCACCGGCATCTTCACCAAGAAGGAGACTGCGGGTAAGCATATCGAGGCCGGTGCCAAGCGCGTGCTGGTTTCGGCACCGGCCGACGGCGTCGATATGACGGTCGTCTATGGCGTCAACCACGACCAGCTCAAGCCCGAGCACACGGTCGTCTCCAACGCCTCCTGCACGACCAACTGCCTCGCCCCCGTTGCCTATGTGCTGAACAAGGCGATCGGCATCGAGCGCGGCTTCATGACCACGATCCACGCCTATACCGGCGATCAGTCGACGGTCGACACGCTGCATAAGGATCTGCGTCGCGCCCGCGCCGCATCTCTGTCGATGATCCCGACCTCGACCGGTGCCGCCAAAGCGGTCGGCCTCGTGCTGCCGGAGCTCAAGGGCAAGCTCGACGGCACCTCGATCCGTGTGCCGACCGCGAATGTCAGCGTCATCGACCTCAAATTCGTCGCTGCCAAAAAGACCACCGCCGAGGAGGTTAATGCTGCGATCGACGCCGCGTCCCGGGACAACCGGCTCAAGGGCATCCTCACGGTCAACAAGGCGCAGCTCGTCTCCTGCGACTTCAACCACAACAGCGCGTCCTCGACCTTCGATGCGACCCAGACCCAGGTGATCGACGGCACGCTGGTGCGCGTGCTGTCCTGGTACGACAACGAGTGGGGCTTCTCGAACCGCATGCTCGACACGGCGGCGGTGCTGGGCCGCCTGTAGAGCGTGACCCGATCGTCGACCTCGCTTCGGAATCGTCTCCCGCGTCTTACGCGGGGGAGGGCAGGGTGGGGGCCGAGCGGAGCGAGGGGGCTATTTGACATTGATCGCGATAGGCCGGCGAGGCCTTTGTCCGACGTCCGAACCTCGCTTGCGCTCGGCCCCCACCCCACCCTCCCCCGCGTAAGACGCGGGAGAGGGAGTACGAGGACGGCGCGTCGTCGGGACGCGCTCTAGGACCGGGTCATCGACGCGCCCGTCGTCATCGTCCACGATCTTGCCCAGGCGCGCGCCGCGCTCGCGGCGGCGGCGGCGGCCGGTGCGGCGATCACGCTGCTCAGCCCGCCCGGCGCTGCCGCCTATTGGGGCGCGCTCTACTTCCAGAGCCTGATGCGGCTTGCGGGCGAAGCCGAGCCGCAGGCGCGCTTCACCGCGATCCTCGACTGCGCCGATCGTCCTGGCGACGTGCTGGCGGCGCTCCGGCAGGGGATCGCCTACGTCGCGTTCCATGGCGCCGCCGAGGTGAGGGACAAGCTTGCGGCGATCGCCGAGGCCAGGGACGCCCGGCTTCTTGCGCCGGCTTCCGCAGACATCGATCTCGCCGAGGTGCACGATCCGGTCGCTGCCTGCCGCGATCTATTCGCGGCTAGGTTATGATAGGGTCTGGCCTAATGGGGAGGGACGACATGACGCGTTGGATCTCTGTGCTTGTCGTTCTCGGCGTATTCTTCGCTGCGCTTCCGCTGGATGCAGTGATGGCGCAGCAGAAGGTCAGTCCGATCTATGGCGGCCGGACGCCAGACGGCGCGGTCGTCCTAAAATCGGCTAAGACCGCGAAGAAGCCGACGAGCGCCGCGGCCGCGGCCAAGAAATCGAAGCCGGGCAAGGTCCGCAGCAGCGCCCAGAAGGCAGCGCAGAAAAAGGCGCCGCGGATTCAAGTAGCCAGTGCATAATTTTATGGAAGGGCGAAGGGGTAACCTCTTGCACTCACGAGAGGTTACTGATGAGCCGATACCGGCGAGTAACATATGAGGACCGCTGCCAGATTTATGCGCTGAGCCAGGACGGTGCCTGCCAAGAAGCTATTGCCAGGGTTTTGGGTTTAAGCCAAAGCACGGTCAGCCGAGAGCTGCGCCGCAATCGGGGTCAACGCGGCTATCGGTTCAAGCAGGCAGAAACAAAAGCTCAGGCGCGGCAGGCGATACGACATAAGCCCCGCAAGCTGACGGCGTCCGTGCGGCGCAAGGTCGAAGCGAAGTTGCGCCAGATGCGCTGGTCGCCCGAGCAGATCAGCGGCTGGTTACGCGAGCAGGGCATCGGGCTGAGCCATGAGCGC
>Ga0194132_10010280_pt1 | contig 12498 bp, 11 predicted proteins | sample TA2KigOf80mmetaG_FD_148612 | JGI IMG/M metagenome (GOLD analysis project Ga0194132, IMG submission 148612) | Freshwater microbial communities from Lake Tanganyika, Tanzania - TA2015054 Kigoma Offshore 80m | ecosystem: Environmental > Aquatic > Freshwater > Lake | place: Tanzania: Lake... | reverse complement strand
CTGGCGCCACCGATAATAAGTGACCTCGCTCACCCCGATCTGGCGGATGACATCAGCGATATCCTGGCCCTGTGAGATCAAGACATCGGCTAGTCGGAGTTTCGAAACAATCTCTTCAGGCTTGTGCCTTTTCTTCGGCATTGCAGTCCTCCTTCATGTCAAAAGACATAGTTCAGGGCGGACCACTGTTCAGGGGGAAGACCAGTTCGACCCATCGTCCTCGCCGCGAGCGGCAGCCTCTCCGTCAACGAGGCCTGACCCAACCCCAACCAAGGAGATTTCCATGAACGCCGTTCGTCAGTTCGGTGCGGGCTACCGCACCTACATCATCGCCGCCGTGCTCGTGCTGGTCGTCGTCGTCGAGAAGGGCCTCGGCATCGATGTTCCGGGTGTCGATGTCGGTTCCGACTGGCTCACCCACGTCCTCGCCGCGCCGTAGCAAAATCTCCTCCAAAGATTTTGCGTCCTCAAATCAATTTGCTCGGCACCCTGCGCGCCGGCATCACCGGGGCGACCAAGTGACCGACTTGTTCGCCCTTGTCGTCAACCTCGCTTTGGTTGTCGCCACCGCGGCGATCTTCGCCGCTGGCCGAAAAGCGGGCGTTGCAGGCCCGACCACTGAAGCTGCTCGGTGACCGCATCGCGCCCTCATCGCGGACGTTCAGCCCGCCAGCTGATGATCTCAAAAGCCGACACTCGCTGCAAGACATGGAATTCGGGCATCTCGGGAAGCTGGTGGCTCAAATTCCGAAGGCTGCCGCAATCGCCAAAGAAGATTGTCGAGCGCAACGGTATCCCCGATGCCGTTTCAGGCAAAAATTGACCCGGCAATCTGCTCTGTTTCCTTCACTACCCAATCCTTCTTCGTGCCGGGCATGACGCCTGCCGTTGTTCCGAAAAACTCTCCCAGAATCTCATCGTTCCACGTGACTTGTAGAGAAATCCGCTGTGACGACCTCGATGGTCAACAAAGCGCATATGGTCGCGAAGTTCTACCCTGCACTTGCGACCTCAAGCCGTTGGATCCCGGCGACCGTCTCGAATGAAGACTGGGATGCGATCAAGCGGTGCATCGATATCAATCGACTTGCCGCCACCATGCCATTCGCCGGTATGGCGGTCCTGCCAGTCGGCGCCTTCAGGCAGATAGACGCTTCTGCTTCGCGCGCCATCTTCAAGCACGGGAGCGACAAGCAGATCCGGACCAAACATATAGGCGTCGGCTACATTCCAGCAGAGCGGATCGTCCGGAAACTCGTAGAACAGCGGCCGCATGACCGGATCACCGGTACGCGCGTAGTGCGAAATCTGGGCGCTGACGTAGGGGCGCAATTTCTCACGCAGATCGAGCAGGCCGCGCAGGATGTCGTAGACCTCATCACCAAACGACCACAATTCGTTGGCGCCGCCTGTGTCTGTGAAGATGGAGAAAGTCTCCCGCCCATAAGGGTTTTTCGTTTCCGGCTGCGGGAACGGCACGTTTTCGGGAATGCGGAAACCATGCAACCGGCAAATTGGGCTGAAGACCCCGAACTGGAACCAGCGGACGAGCAGTTCCCGGAAGTCCGGATCACTGCCGTGCCCGTCGTAAAATCCACCGATATCGGTTGTCCAGACACCGATGCCGGAAAGTCCGGCCTGCAAACCCGCGACAATCTGGGCGCGGAAGTCCCGCCAGTTCGACCAGACATCACCGGACCACAGGATGATTCCATGCCGCTGTGAGCCGGCCCAGGCACTGCGGACCAGCAGCACGCCATCAGGCGCGCCGGCCTCGTCGAGGCCTTCTCTGAAACCCTGAATGTGAAGGGCGGGATAGGCGTTCAGAACCTCCGACCCCGCTCCCAGCATCAGCCGCACATCCTCCGGGTGGTGCGGCCTCAGTTCCGGCTCGCAGCTGTCGAGCCAAAAGTTCTTCAGGCCATGGGCGAGGTAGTTCGATTTTGCGTGGCCCCAGACATAGTCTCTCGCCCGCGGGTTGGTGGCGTCGTAGTATGTGACCGCATGAACCGCGAGGGGATTTTTGTCCGGATATGAGGTGATAAGGCTCGGGCCACGCTCGGCGCGCATCAGCAGTCCGAGGTCGCGCATCTCGCCGTAGGTCTCTGCATTCGGATTTACCGTCGGCCAGATCGACACGATGGTCTCAACGCCCATAGCGCGTAGCTCGCTCATCATGCCGACAGGGTCGGGCCATTCCGTCGCATCGAACTTCCACTCGCCCTGGCGCGTCCAATGGAAGAAATCGATGACGATGCAGGCGAGCGGCAGGCCCCGTCGGCGGTGTTCGCGCGCAACCGATAGCATCTCCTCTTGCGTGCGATAGCGCAGGCGCGACTGCCAAAATCCTGTGATCCACCGTGGCATGTCTGGCGCCTTGCCAGTCGCCTCCACATAGGATCGCAGGATTTCGCGTGGCTTGTCACCGACCGTGATCCAGTAATCGAGGCAGTGCGTGCGATCCGCGCTCCAGCGCGTGAGATTTCGCGCCAACTCAACCCGACCCGTCGCGGGATTGTTCCAAAGGAACCCATAGCCGCGCGACGACAACAGGAAGGGAATGGAGACGTGCGTGTTCTGCTGGCTGAGGGCAATTGTCGTGCCCTTCAAATCCAGAAGCCCGTGCTGTGGCTGCCCAAGTCCGTACAGTTTCTCGTCCGCGTCGGCCGCGAAGGTTTGCTCGAGCTGAAATGTGTCGCCGGCAGCATGGCGATAGGCACGCGGTGCGGGGGAAGCGAAGTGGCTGCGCGCCTCCTGCAAAAGCAATTGGCCCGTGTCGGCGCGCGTGAAGGTGATCATCGGTTCGCGACGCACGTCAGCGCCATGGCGCACAATCAGTGCGACGCGCGCTCTGAGCCGGCCATTGACGATCGAGGCGGCTTCCCCACCGGGCTCGATGTCGACCCGGGGTGCTGCTGCCTGCGGCGTGACAAGCGCCGATACGAACGGCTCGCAAACATCATCTTTCTGACGCGCGCGAACGCGCAGACTATCCGCGCCCCAAGCCTCGATCCGTAGCGTTTCGCCGGCGAACCGCATCACCAGCACGCCGTCATCATCGGCAAAGAACGTCACTTATTCCTCCGTTTCCTTCGCCGGATCAATCAGGCAGTGGTGCGCAATGCGTCCCACGCAAGACCAGCCGCGGCTTGAAGATGTGGCGCAACTGGCCCGCCGGTTGGCCAGCAATCGAACGCAGCAGCATGTCTACCGCCTTACGGCCGACATCCGCCGACGACACTGAAAACGCCGTGAGTTGTGGATCAGTAAGGTGGGCCGGTTGATTGTCTTCCAGCGAAACGAAGGCAATGCCGTGTCCAGGCATCAAGCCACGCTGCTTGGCTGCCCTCATTGCACCCACCGCGAGCAGATCATTGCCGCAAACGAAAGCGGTCGGCGTAGCTGGGTTCGAGAGCAGCCGTTCGGCCGCAGCAAATCCGAAGCGTTCGTTGAGGCCGGCATCGACAACCTCGCCCTGCACCTCCCCGCCGGCGGATGCGCAGCCTGAGACAAACCCACGGCGCGCAAACTTGCTGAAGACAAATTGCTCATCAGTGTTGATCAGGACGATCCGGCGGTGCCCCAATCCGGCCAGCATCTGCGCGGCTTCTTCGGCGGCGGCCTCACGATCGGTGTCGACGAACGGGAAAACGAGCGGGCCTGGACATTGGCCAATGACCGCAAACGGGGCTTTGGCATCGATCAGGAATTTGATCCGCGCGTCGTCTGGACGTGTGCGACCAAAGATCACGCCATCGACGCGCTTGCCTTCGATCAGGCGGCGAAAGGCGCCGAGTTCGTCCGGCGGCTGGCGGCTGACCGTGACGAGCGTATCCATGCCGCGCTCCTGCAGCGCATCGTCGATGCCCTGCAGATAGCCAAGATACATCGGCGGGGCGAACTCGTCCTGTGGCGGTGTAAGCACCACAGCGACCGTGCCGGTCGTTCCCCCCGCGAGGCGTTTGGCCAATGTGTTCGGCTTGTAGCCAATATCGCGCGCCGCCTGCAGCGTGCGCTCGCGCGTGCTAGGGCTGATGTCGTCGTAGCCATTCAGGGCGCGAGAAACCGTGCTGATCGAAAGATCGAGTCGGCGGGCCAACTCCTTCAGACTCAATTGATCTCACCATTGCAACAGAGAGCGTACAGGTCGGTTGTGCCACAGGCTGGTTGACAGGGGCAAGGTTTGGGAGCAGCGTTTCGAAAGCGCTTTCGGCGAGATGCCGCGCCGTTTGAGAGTTCGGTTCGGCGACCTGTTGGAACAACTCCTATGGCAAACGAACAGATCGATCCTTTCGATGAGGTCCGAAAAAAGTCTGGCATCGTTTATGGGGCATATGACGGCGAAACAGTGCCGCTACTACTGCGCTATCGCGACGTGCGTGAAGCTGCGCGTGACTGGCAGCGATTTTCCAGCAACGCACCAGCCCGATTGACGTTGCCGGACGAAACAGGCGTTCGCTCCCTGCGTCAGTTGCCGATTGAAGCGGATCCCCCGGCTCACACTGCCTATCGCGCCTTGGTCCATTACTGGTTTCGTCGTCCGCTGGATGCGGTCTTCTCGGACCGTGTCGCTGCATTGGTTGTTCGCGAAATTGATAGCGCCTGTTCCCGCGGGGTTTGTAATGTGCCCAGGGATTTCGCTGTCCCGCTGCAATCGCGTGCGCTCGCGCTGCTCCTCGGGCTGCCCGAAAGCATGGCGGAGGAATGGATCGGTTGGGGCGTTCATGCGTTCAAGTCAGAGGGCAAGGCTGACCCCGAGCGCGCCGCGCGTCTGGAACAGCATATCGACACAATCATCGATCGGGCGATGGCGGAACCGGCAAATGACTTGGCGAGCCGGTTGCTGACAGTGGAATACGAAGGTCGAAAGCTGACGCGAACAGAAATCGCGGGCTTCCTGCACGTAGCGTTTGCCGGCGGCCGCGATACCGTGATCAACGTGATCTGCGGCATGATCGCCCATTTCGCGCAAGAGCCGGAAGATCTTTCCAGACTGCGCCACGACCCCGCGCTCATTTCGACTGCAGCTGAGGAGTTTGTCCGCTACCTGTCGCCACTGACCCATATTGGCCGCGTGTGCATTGAAGCCGCGTCTGTCGGCGATGCACCTCGCGCTGTCGGCGACCGCATCGGCCTGTGTTTCGCGGCAGCAAATTTCGACGAGACTATCTTCGAAGCACCGCAGGAATTTCGGATTTCGCGCAGCCCCAATCCTCACCTGGGCTATGGCATCGGCGCTCATTCATGTCTGGGCTCGACCCATGCGCGGGTGTTGTTCCGCACGCTCCTGCGCGAACTTTCCACAAGCGTCACGGCGCTCCTGCCGGTCACCGTGCAACATGGGTATCGCGACATCGCCGGCCAAAGGCGCCGGCACGGGTACAATGCGTTGGACGTCCGCTTCCTTTCGCGATCATCTTGACACTCAAACCAACTCGTATAGCGTTCCGAAAGCGCTTTCGGAGTTGGCAATCGCAGAATGGGCCGGCTCTGGATGTATGTGCTTTGCGAAGTGCGTTACGCTTAAAAAACAACCTAGGGAGGACGTCGTGAACATTCTTCGCCGTATGCTTTTGGTCGGTTTCGCTGCCTCCAGCCTTGGCGCTGCGACTGCGCCTGCAATTGCCCAGCAGCCGCAGCCCCTCGGCGCCAAGTGGTGTAATGGTGTCAACATCCGCTTCTTCGTTGGCGGCGCGGAAGGCGATTTCTTCGCCTCGATCATCATGCGTGGCGCGCAGGCCGCCGCCACCGACGTCGGCGCCAATGTCGAGTACATCTTTTCGGGCTGGAACAACGAGCGCTTCGTCCAGCAATTGCGCGAGGCGATCGCCCATCGCCCGCACGGCATCGCGATGATGGGTCATCCCGGCGGCGCCGCGCTCCTGCCGCTCGCCGAAGAGGCAAAAAAGGCTGGCGTACTGATGGGCTTCCAGAATGTCGACGTGCCCGACGCGCGTGCGAAATTCGGCGGGGCCTATATCGGCGCCAACCTGCCGATGCAGGGCTTCGGCCTCGGCGCCGAAGCCGTGAAGCGCTTCGGCCTGAAGAAGGGCGACAAGGCGATCATGTTCGCCAACTGGGCGAACGAGGCGCGGGTGCGTCGCGAGAATGGTGTCGTCAAGGCGCTTGAGGAGGCCGGCGTAACCATCGTCAAGATTCTCGCCGAGCAGCAGTTCACCACCGATCCCAATCTGATGATCCCGCTGTTTACCGCGACGCTCAACCAGCACGAGGACGCCAAGCTGATCGGCTTCCCGGGCGGGGCAATCCTCGGCAATATCGGCACGTACATGGAAGCCGCCGGCAAGAAGCCCGGACAGTACAAGGTGATCGGCTTCGACTCCTCGGCACGAATCATGGACGCCTTTGACAAGGGCTGGATCGACCTGACCTCCGACCAGCAACCCTTCCTGCAGGGCTATCTTCCCGTGCTGACGCTATGCCAGCAGAAAGTACTTGGCCTCGCCCCGATGCTCGTCGACACCGGCGGCGGCTTCATCGACAAGGACAACTACAAGGGCGTGGCCGAACTCTCGCGCCGGGGCCTCCGGTAACATGGCGCGCCTGATCGAACTGCGCGACGTCTCCAAGACATTCGGAGGCGTCGCCGCCCTTTCCCATGTCAGCTTTCATGTCGACGAGGGCGAGATCGTTGGCCTGATCGGCGATAACGGCGCCGGCAAGTCGACACTGATCAAGACTCTCGCCGGCGTGCACGCGCCGAGTTCCGGCCAGATTCTGGTGCGCGGCGAAGCGGTGCGTGATTGGTCGCCGGCGCGCTCGCGCGCCGCCGGCGTCGAGACCGTGTTCCAGGACCGCGCGCTCTGCCCTCAGCAGTCGATCGTTCGCAACCTGTTCATGGGCCGAGAGATCACCAACGCCTTCGGTTTCATCGAGCTGAAAAAACAGGTCGAACTCGCCGAAAAGCTGATGCGCGAGATCGGCTTCACCTCGAAGGTCTTCAACCCGCATTCGGTGGTCGGAAATCTGTCCGGCGGCGAACGGCAGGGCGTGGCAATCGCCCGAGCGCTCAACAACAACGCGTCGCTGATCGTGCTCGACGAACCGACGACTGCGCTGTCGCTGACCGAGACCGCCAAAGTGTTCCGCTTCGTCGAAAATGTCCGTGCCGGGGGGCGCTCCGTCGTGTTCATCGGTCACAACATCCACCACGTCTACGACATCGCCGAGCGTTTCGTCGTGCTCGACCGTGGCACGGTCGCCATGCGTCGCACGAAAGCAGAGATTCCGAACTCCCATGCGCTGATCGATGCGATGGAGGAACTCGCCCATACCGGGCGGATATCCGGTCAGAAGAGCGCAGCATGAGCAATACAACTTCCGCTCCCGCCGCGTCGAGCTGGCGCTGGAAAGAAGCGTTCAATTCAGCCCGGAGGCCGCTTGGTACGCTTGCCGTTCTCATACTGATGATGGCGATCTTCGTGATGGCCAATCCGCATGCCTTCATGCGCTGGTCCACTTACAATTCAGTGCTGATCACCCTTCCGGTGATCATTTTTCTCGTCGTTCCGCTGACCTTCATCGTTGTGGCGGGAGAGATCGACCTGAGTTTTCCCTCCGTCATGGGGCTTGCGGCCTGGTTCTTCGCCCTTGTGGTGCAGGTCGGCTACAGCCCCTGGCTCGGGCTGGCGGTAGCGCTGTTCTCTGGAGCAGTGCTTGGTTGGCTGGTCGGCACGTCTGTGGTCCGGCTTGGCCTGTCGGCGCTTGTCGCCACCCTTGGCATGAACTTCATGCTGCGCGGCGTGATTAACATTGGCTCGGCAGGCCATTCTGTCGCCGTAACCTCGGTGCGTGAATCCTCGCTCGCCACAGCGATGACCGGCAAGCTGTTCGGCGTGCCGGGTCAAGTCTACTGGGCGCTTGCCTTCACGGTCTTCTGCATCTTCCTGTTCTTCAAGCACCGTTTTGGCGTGCGCGTTCAATGCGTCGGCGACAACCCAGAGAGCGCCTCGCAGATGGGCATTCCGGTCGATCGCGTCCGTGTGCAGACTTTCATCTTCATGGGCTTCGGCGCCGCGCTCGCCGGCGTGTTCTCGGTGATGATCAACTTCGTCTGGTGGCCGACCAACGGGGACGGCTACATGCTCCCGGCGATCGCGGCGGTGTTCGTGGGCGGCACGCCAACCTGGGGCGGGGTCGGCACAATTGCCGGCAGCGCGCTGGGTGCAATCCTCGTTGCCTTCATCGAAGTCGGCGTCGTGGCAGCGGGCCTGTCCGGATTCTACGTGCTGTTCTTCAACGGACTGATCATCCTCCTTTCGCTCGTCGGGCATCGCCTGCACGGCAAACGAATCCGTTAGCGACGCGACGGCTATGACCGCACAACGCGAATGGTGGCGCGGCGCAACGCTCTACCAGATCTATCCGCGCAGCTTCGCCGACAGCAATGGCGACGGGGTTGGCGACCTCAAGGGCGTGATCCAGCATCTCGACTATGTCGCCCGCCTTGGTGTGGATGGTATCTGGCTCAGCCCGTTCTTCCCTTCGCCAATGAAGGATTTCGGCTACGACATATCGGATTATCGCGGCGTGGATCCGGTCTTCGGCTCGCTTGATGACTTTCGCGCGCTCGTGCGTGAGTGCCGCCGGCTCGGACTTCGCCTTGTCATCGATCAGGTCTATTCGCACAGCTCCGATCAGCACCCGTGGTTCATCGAGAGCGCCGCGTCCCGCGAGGGACCTAAGTCCGACTGGTACGTCTGGGCTGATCCGAAGCCGGATGGCGGTCCACCCAGCAATTGGCTTGGCCGATTTGGCGGCTATGCCTGGGAATGGTCGCCGACGCGCCAGCAATACTATCTGCACAATTTCCTGATCGAGCAGCCTGATCTCAACCTGCACAATCCGGCGGTTCAGGCGGAAGTCCTCGACATCATGCGCTATTGGTTCGATCTCGGCGTCGACGGCCTTCGGCTCGATGTCGCCAATTTTTTCATGCACGACCCGGCGCTGCGCGATAACCCTTCGGCCGCTCTCAAGGAGACGCCGTCGAATCCTTATTACATGCAGTCACATGTCTACGATCGCTCCCGGCCCGAGAACCTGCCATTTCTGGCGCGGATGAGAGACGTCGCCGAGGCTGCCGGGGAACGCATGCTCCTGGCGGAGATTTCCTGCGACTGGCAGGTTCGGCGCATGGCTGAGTATACGACGTCAGGACGTTTGCACACCGCCTACAGTTTCGAGTTGCAGGGCCCGCGTGTGGATGGCCGCCACATCGCGGCAACGGTGCTTGCCGCCGGCGCGGGAGACTCCTGGCCGACATGGTCGTTTTCCAGCCACGACGTCAGGCGCGTGGCCAGCCGTTGGGATGCGGAGGAGAACCCGACGCGCCTGCGCATGCTGCAGGCCCTGTTGCTCTGCCTGCGCGGCACGGTCATTTTGTATCAGGGCGAGGAACTGGGCCTGCCGCATGTCGATGTGCCGCGCGAGCGGTTGCGCGATCCCGAGTCCATACGCTTCTGGCCCAATCACCGTGGCCGCGACGGCGCGCGCACGCCGATGCCGTGGCGTGAGAAAGGCGTGTCGCTCGGGTTCTCCACGGTGGATGGCTGGCTGCCGGTGGGCTCATCCCATGCCGCATTGGCCGTTTCGCGACAGGAGGCGGACGCTCGGTCTCAGCTTGCCCATTGCCGCCGGCTCATCGCGCTGCGCCGCCAGGAACCGGCCCTGCAAACCGGTTCGTTCGAACCAATCACGCAAGAGCCTGATTTCCTCGCCTTTCACCGGGTTCATGAGGCAAGCAGGGTGATCTGCGCCTTCAATCTCGGCGTCGCGCCGCGAGCCTTCGCCCCCACCGGTGAGCTGCTTGCAGGACATCTCACCGATGGCCTTCTTGCGGCCGGCGACTATGTGGTTTTGCGCAGCCCGTGAAACTCGAAGTCCACCATATCCGGGCCCTCAAGGGCAAACGGCAACTGGTCCAGCTCAATGTCACCGGAACTGACCACGCTCGCGCCGCGGAGGCTGCCGGCATTGACATGATCGTCTCGGGGCGCATGGCAGAACGCGCGGCGATCCGCGCCGCAGCGCCGAACACGCATTTCACCTTCGGCTTGATCTATGGCCGGTACGTCAATGCCGATGAGGCCAAGCGTGCCGCGTTCGAGGCACTGGAGGCCGGCGCGGATTCGATCTATTGCGCCATGAGTACCGAGGTCATCGCGGCGATGGCGCGCGAGGGAGTTCCGGTGGTCGGTCACGTCGGGCTCGTCCCCCAGAAGGCGCGCCTGACAGGCTATCGCGGCTTCGGCAAGACGCTAGCCGAGGCGCAGGAGCTCATGCGTACGGTTCGCCGCTACGAAGACGCAGGAGCTTTCGCTATAGAACTGGAGGTTGTGGCCGAACCGATCGCTAGCGCCATCGCAGCCGCGACGCCGCTGACTGTCATCTCGATGGGGTCGGGACCCGGCTGCGACGCGCAATACCTTTTTGCCGTTGACGTGTTGGGCGAGACGATCGGCCGCATTCCGCGCCACGCCCGGCGATACGAAAATTTCGCCGACGAATTCACGCGTCTGCATGACAGGCGCGTCGCCGCGTTCAAGGCGTTTCGCAGCGATGTCTTTGAAGAACGTTTCCCGTCGCAACGCGAAATTGTCGCGGCCGACACCGACACGATCACGGCGTTTCAGGATTGGCTCGGGCAACGGTTCAACAAGACAGAAGCCTGATCATGGATATTCTGGCGCCTTTGAAGTTTCCCTCCCCTCGCAATTACTCTCTTGGCGGACCGGAAAACGCCCGCGCCCAAGAGCGTGGCCTTGCCAACGCCGAATGGTACCAGACGCCTGTTGATCGCAAATTGCTGAAGGAGCTGATGCAGCGCTCCGACGGGCGCGCCTTGCGCGATACTGCGATATGGCTCGGCCTGCTGGCGCTTTGCGGCGCAGCCGGCATTGCCCTATGGGGAAGCTGGTGGGCAGCGCCGTTTTTTGTCTTCTATGGCGTCCTTTATGGCTCGGCCGCAGACAGCCGCTGGCATGAATGCAGCCACCGGACCGCCTTCAAGACGGTCTGGATGAACGACGTCGTCTACGAGATCGCATCCTTCATGATGATGCGGAATTCAGTCGTCTGGCGCTGGTCGCACACACGGCATCATTCTGACACGATCATCATCGGCCGCGATCCCGAGATCAGCGCCATGCGGCCACCGCAGCTCATCATTATCGGCCTTAATTTTTTCGGCCTCATCGCCGTGCCGCAGGCGCTCGCCGATCTCGCAAGACAGGCTGCAGGCCACCTGAGCGCTGATGAGGCCGACTACGTTCCGGAGGAGGAGCGCGCGCGTGTGTATTTCACTGCCCGCGTCCACATGGCGATCTATGGCGCGACACTTGTCGCCTGTGTCGCCTGGGGGTCGATCCTGCCGGGGATGCTGATCGGCCTGCCCCGCGCCTACGGCGTTTGGCTGTTGATGATCCTTGGCCTGACCCAACACGCTGGTCTTGCCGATGATGTGCTGGACCACCGGCTGAACAGTCGCACAGTTCTGATGAGCGCGCCCCTGCGTTTCCTTTACTCGAATATGAATTACCACGTCGAACATCACATGTATCCGCTGGTGCCCTACTACGCGCTGCCGAGACTGCACGAGGCGGTGCGCCACGATTGCCCGCAGCCGGCACCGTCTGTTTGGAGCGCTTGGCGCGAGATCCTGCCCGCGGTATTCCGACAATTGAGCGACCCGAGCCATTTCATACGTAAACAACTGCCGCCGGGCGCTGGACGTTTGCCAGCGCGCGCACCGGCTGCGGAGGAGTGACGCGGTGGCCTGGATTGATGCCATGCCGGTGAGCGCTGTCGACACAGACGACATGTGTCGCTTCGACCATGGCGGCACGACGTTCGTCATCTACAGGACGTCTTCGAATGAGTTCTACTGCACCGAAGGTCTTTGCACGCATCAGCGCGTCCATCTCTCCGGCGGTCTCCTGCTCGATTACGAAGTCGAGTGCCCCAAACACAACGGTCGATTCGATATTCGCACCGGGCAGGCAAAATGTCGTCCCGTCTCGCTACCGCTCAAGACATACCCCGTGCGCGTCGAGAACGGTCGCGTGGTGATCGATCTGCCGGACGTCTAGGCCATCTTGACGAGTACTTTGGCGCCTGTTCCGAATTTTTACTTATTATGGAAAAAGGCTCATCAGGAAATCGAGTGGGTAAATCCAGAGGGGAATGCGGCTTGAAAGCCCACCGGGATTGAGTTTCCCGGGTTTCACAAGGCTGCCGAATTAGGCATTATGTCGCGAGGGCCAATTCATCGAAACGACAGCGGCGGCTTCGGGCACTTACGGTCTGCGCGATCACGAGTATCTGCGGCTCAAGGTCCTCACATGCATGCTTCCGGCGCTCTGAAATTCCCAAAATCACCCACTCGATTTCCTGATGAGCCTGGAAAAATAATGAAGCTTCGAAAGCTATGGTTGGTCTCGCGTTTTGACCGATGGTATCACTCCAAGCACGTTTCCA
>Ga0194132_10010279_pt1 | contig 12499 bp, 10 predicted proteins | sample TA2KigOf80mmetaG_FD_148612 | JGI IMG/M metagenome (GOLD analysis project Ga0194132, IMG submission 148612) | Freshwater microbial communities from Lake Tanganyika, Tanzania - TA2015054 Kigoma Offshore 80m | ecosystem: Environmental > Aquatic > Freshwater > Lake | place: Tanzania: Lake... | reverse complement strand
AGAACTCGACCGCATTGGCCAGATTGGCCGGCAGCTCATCGTGGAAGACTTTGCGCGCCTCCAGCACCCGCGCCTGGAAGCCCTCATCGATCAGTCCGAGCCGATGACGCGCCGGCACCAGCTTGAAGGGCAGCGAGAGCAGGCGCAGACGATCGACGCCCTTGAGGTCGGCGAGCTTGTCGCGCTCGACGCGGCCGATCAGCGCCTGATATTCGGGCAGATCGTCGGCGCTGATGAAGCTGAAGCGCTGGAACAGCTCATGATCGGGCGGCAGATCGGCGAACAGCTCGATCATGGTGGCGGCGAGCTGATGGCCCTTCACCAAAATATCGGCGGCGAGACCGACCTTGTCGAGCACCTGCTGTACATAGGGGTGCTCGGCCAGCCGAACCATATCGAAGGTCTTGCCGACCGGGCTGCCGAAAATGAGGTTTTCGGCCAGGGTGGCATTGGTGCAGTAGCGGGCGCGATCGAACCGTTCAACGAGGCCGGAATAGGCAGGCTCGCGCAGTGTTTCACTCAGCGCTTGCCGCGCCGCCAAGACCTTTTCAGCGGCCGCAGGCTCGCGCGCGGGATCGAGCGAGCCGCGCAGCCCGAGCATGTAGATGTCTTCGGCGAGATCGGATACCTCGGCCGCGCGCAGCGCCGCGGCGGAGGCGCCATCGGCGCCGTCGATACCGGCGGCCTTGTAATCCACCCAATCCGCAAGGAAATCATAGCGTGAATTGCCGGCAGCGACGGACTCGGCGATCCATTGCTTGCGCTCGGCCGGATCGGCGACCGCGGGTGGGGGATCAGCCATCGGCCGATGCTTGAGGCCATAGAGAATGTTCTCTTTCAGCGTGGTGGAGAAGGTGAAGGCGTTCTGGCCGACAAAGCCGATGCGCCGTCCGGTGACGGCCTCCGGCAGCTGGCTGAAATCAAGGGCGCCTGCCTGGATGCGCCCCGTGCTCGGCTCGACCAGGCGTGCCAGCATGAGCAGAAGCTCTTCCTTGCCACTGCCGGCGCTGCCGACGATGGCGACATGCTCATCGAGCTTGAACCGCACGTTCACGTTGCTGACGATCTGAACCTGGTCTTCGTCCTGAAAGCTCACATTCAGCGCCTGGATCTCGCCCGTGAACGGCGGGATTACCTCGGGCTCGGCAAGCTGCTTCTCCTCGCTCATCGTGCCGGGCGGCTCGAATTGCGAGATGACCTGCTCGTACTTGACCTTCACGTCCTGGTAGACCTGATAGAAGTTCAGCAGTTCTTTCCAGTTCGGTGGCAAATCCTTGTAGGCGTTGATCACCGCCACCAGCGCGCCGACTTCGAGTTTTCCTTGAATTACGAACAAACCGCCAATTGAATAAAAGAAAAACGGTGTCAGCTGTGCCAGGAAGTTGTTCAAGAATTTAATGAAGAACTTTTTGTTGTAGATCTGAAAGCGGATATTAAAGACTTCGCCCAGGCGATCGGAGAACTCGGCGAGATGATAGTGCGCGGTGTTGTGGGCGTGGATCTCCTGCGCGCCCTGGATCGTCTCGGTCATGCGCTCGGCAAGGCCCCGCACTTCCTTCACGCGCATCTTGGAGAGCTTGTTCACTTGGCGCTGAAGCCGCGGGATGATGTAGGCCTGCACTGGATAGAGTGCGAGACCGGCGCCGCCGAGAACCGGATCCTGCATGAAAATGAAGAAGAGCGCGGTCAGCGCTTGCCCGCCATATTGGGCGGGCGCCGAACAGGCATCGCCCGCGAAACCGCCGAGCGGCTCAACCTCCGCGGTGATCATCGGGATCGCCTCGCCCTGCGACATGCGTTTGAAGTGGGGCAGGGGAAACCGCATGATGCGGCCATAGAGCATGTAGCGCACCCGCCGCAGAATCCGCTCGCCGACCCGGCCCTTGTAGATGTTGACATACATCTTGAGGCCGCCTTGGATCAGCTCGAACCCAAGGAACATCGCGCATAGGGTGAAGAGTAGAAGGGTGCTCTCGAGCGTCGCGAACTTGATGCCGAGAATCGTCAGGTCATGCGGAACGTCCGATCCCTTGAGGGCGTCATCGATGATTTTTTTCGGGATGCCGAGCGCGGCGTAATAGACGACCATCATGACAGCCGTCATGGCGAGCAGATTGATCTGCTCACGCTTCGAGTTCTTGAAAATGAACTTGAAGAGGTTCTTTTCCATGCGCGCCGCTGCCGCCGCGCCGAGCTGCGGCGTTTTTTCCAACCTATCAGGCCGCTTGGTCGGCTGCATGTTACGCTACCGTGACGCCAGCAACGTTTTTTTGCACGATGTCGTTTTTCAACCTATTGGCGCAATATTCTCCGTATGGTTGCAAATCGGAAAATCGCTTCAACTGCCTGTTGCCACTCTGCGACATCGCTCTAAGTGACGGGCGGGGCACATGAATCCCCCAATCCAAGCGGCTTTGAACGTGCCGCGCAGCTGTGCCATAGTGGCGTGCCTGCGTGGACCGCTCCAGCTCAGAAGGGCGGTATCTAAACCTGGATAACACTAGACCGCGCGGGCAGGGGGCGCGATGGATAGAGCGATGCGCGCTGGTCCGCGAACCCTGATCTATAGCCACGACACGTTCGGGCTCGGGCACCTCAGGCGGTGTCGCGCGATCGCGCACTCGCTGGTGGAAGAGAACCGCGACATGTCGGTTCTCATTCTCTCGGGTTCTCCGATCATCGGCAGCTTCGACTTCCGCACACGGGTGGACTTCGTGCGTGTGCCCGGCGTGATCAAGCTCCGGAATGGCGAGTACACGCCGCTCAATCTGCCTATGGACATCGAGGAGACGATCAAAATCCGCTCCTCGATCATCCGGCACACCGCCGACATTTTCGATCCTGACCTCTTCCTGGTGGACAAAGAGCCGCTCGGGCTGCGTGGCGAGGTGAGCGAAACACTCCAGATGTTGCGCGAGCGTGGCACGCCGCTGATCCTGGGATTACGCGACGTCATGGACGAACCGGCGCTGCTTGAGCCCGAGTGGCAGCGCAAGAACGTGCTGCCGGCGCTGCGCAATCTCTATGACGACATCTGGGTCTACGGCCTGCCGCAGATTTGCGATCCGCTCGCCGAGATCTCCCTGCCGAAGGCGGTGCGCGAGAAGGTGACCTTCACCGGCTATCTGCGTCGCTTCGAGCCCAACATGGCGGCCAAGGCGCCGCCGCACCCGCTGCGCGGCCCCTATATTCTGGTGACGACCGGCGGCGGCGGCGATGGCGAGACCCTGATCGACTGGGTGCTCAAGGCCTATGAGCATGACGCCGACCTGCCCTATCCGGCGCTGCTCGTGCTCGGGCCGTTCATGCAGACCGAGCAGCAGTCCGACTTTTTGAAACGCGCCAACAGGCTCTCGAAGGTTCATGCGATCACCTTCGATGCCCATATGGAAACCTTGATGGCGCGCGCAATCGGCGTCATCGCCATGGGCGGCTACAACACGTTCTGCGAGATCCTCTCCTTCGACAAACGCGCGATCATCGTGCCGCGGCGCGTGCCGCGCATGGAGCAGTACATCCGCGCGGCGCGGGCGCAGAAGCTTGGCCTCTCCTCGATGTTACTAGACGATGAGCGGCGCGACCCGAAGGTGATGGCCGATGCCATTCGCCGGCTGCCGAGCCAGCGACAGCCGTCAGAAGTGGTCGTGCCGGGCCTGCTCGACGGACTCGAGAACGTGAACAGGCTGGTGCGATTGAAGCTTGCCAAGCGTCAGTCGGTGCCGCGGCTCAGAATTGCCGCCAGATCAGCCTAGCAGACTCTCGTGGATGGCGCGGTCGCGTTCATCCTGAAGGGTTATCCGCGCCTCTCGGAGACCTTCATCGCCCAGGAAATCCGGGCGCTCGAGCAGCGTGGGCTGAAGCTGCGCATTTGCTCCCTGCGCCATCCAACCGAGCGCGTGCGTCACCCGATTCATGACGAGATCGCAGCGCCGGTCACCTATCTACCCGAGTATCTCCACCAGGAGCCTTGGCGCGTGCTCAAGGCGTGGTGGCGCGCACGGCGCCTCGCAGGTTACAGACGAGCCCGCGCGATTTGGCTGCGCGATCTCAAGCGCGATCGCACGCCCAATCGCGGGCGCCGCTTCGGCCAGGCGCTCGTGCTCGCGACCGAGCTCGCGACCGACGTTCGCCATCTGCACGCACACTTCATTCATACGCCGACCTCGGTGGCACGCTATGCGGCCTTGATGCGCGGATTGCCCTTCAGCATTTCCGCGCATGCCAAGGACATTTGGACCTCGCCTGACTGGGAGAAGCGCGAGAAGCTCGCCGACGCGACATTCGCGGTCACCTGCACGCAGGCAAATGCCGATCACCTTGCGACGCTCGCGCCGGAAGGGCGTGTCGAGCTGATCTATCACGGGCTCGACCTCGCCCGCTTTCCACCCGCGCCCGCGACACACGCCGAGCGCGATGGGCGCGATCCGTCAGCGCCGGTCATTCTGCTCTCGGTCGGCCGCGCGGTCGAGAAAAAGGGCTATGACGACCTGCTCGATGCCTTGGCGCGTCTGCCCCAGAATCTCGCCTGGCGTTTCATCCATGTCGGCGGCGGGCCACTGCTGCCGGGGCTGAAGGAGAGGGCCGCCGCGCTTGGCATCGAAGCGCGCATTGAATGGCGCGGCGCCCAACCACAGACCGTGGTGCTCAACACTCTCCGCGCGGTCGACCTCTTCGTGCTCGCCAGCCGGCGCGCGGCCGATGGCGATCAGGACGGCCTGCCCAATGTCCTCCTCGAGGCCCTGTCGCAGGGGCGTGCCGTGCTCGCGACGCGCTTCTCCGCCGTACCCGAGCTGATCGAAGACGATGTCACCGGGCGACTGGTGCCGCCGGCCGACCCCGTCGCGCTCGCGGTCGCGCTGCAGACCATGATCAGCGATCCTGCTTTGCGCGCGCGGCTTGGCGCGGCCGGCCTCGAGCGACTCCGCGAGCGTTTTGCGCTGGATGCCTGTATCGCGCTGCTGGCGCGCCGGTTTGGCGTTTGAACGCAGTCACCGAGATGAACATCGCCTTCTACGCCCCGATGAAGCCGCCGGACCATCCCTCGCCCTCCGGCGATCGGCGCGTGGCGCGGCTCCTGATCGCGGCGCTCGAAGGCGCGGCACACCATGTCGAGCTGGCTTCGCGCTTTCGCAGCTATGACGGCGAAGGCAGGGAGACTCGCCAGCGCGCCTTGCGCGCGAGCGCCATCGGGGTCGCGCGCCGCCTTATCAGCAAGCTCGAAGCGCGGAGCCAAGCGGACCGACCGCGCCTCTGGCTCACCTATCACCTCTATCACAAGGCGCCGGACTGGATTGGCCCGCTGGTCGCCGATGCGCTTCGCCTGCCCTATGTGGTGGCCGAGGCCTCGTTCGCGCGCAAACAGGCGCGCGGGCCCTATGCCTTCAACCACGAGGCCGTGGCGAAGACGCTGGCGCGCGCCGATGCCGTGCTCTCCGTCACACCGGAGGACGAGGAGGGCGTGACGCCGCTGATCGCCGACAAGCGACGGCTGCACCGCCTCCCGCCCTTTCTCGATCCGGCACCCTATGCCGCGGCGCGAAGTGCACGCGCGGCGCATCGTGAGGCACTCGCCACGTCGCTCAACCTTGACCCCGTCCTGCCCTGGCTCCTCGCGGTCGGCATGATGCGACCGGGCGACAAGCTCGCGTCCTATCGGCTGCTCATTCGCGCGCTCGCCTTGCTGAATGACCGCCGTTATGCGCTCATCGTGGTCGGTGACGGCGAAGCCCGCGGCTTGATCGAGTCAGAAATTTCAACAGTCGCGACGGCCGACATTCGCTTCGTTGGCCTGCAGCCGACCGAGGCGCTGCCCGCGTTCTACGCGGCGGCCGACCTCTTTGTCTGGCCGGCGGTCAATGAGGCCTATGGCATGGCGCTGCTCGAGGCGCAGGCGAGCGGCTTGCCGGTGGTGGCCGGGCGCGAGCGCGGCGTGCCCGAGGTGGTGGCGCATCAGGTGGGCGGCCTTCTGGTCGAGCCGCGCAATCCGGCCGCATTTGCGGAGGCGGTACGCACCTTGCTCGACGACGCGCCCCGGCGCGCGGCCTTCGGCCAGGCCGCCATGGCGCGCGTGGCGAAGCGACACAGCCTGTGCGCGGCAAGCGCGAGTCTTGACAAAATCGTGCGCGAGTTAGCCGCGCCATGACCCTGCTCGCGCTGCTGCGCCATGGGCCAACGCGCTGGAACGCCGCCGGCCGCATCCAGGGCCGCACCGATGTGTCGCTGAGCGCTGACGGTGTCGCGGAGGTCAGACGCTGGCGCCTGCCGCCGGAACTGGCAGGCGCACGCTGGCAGGTGAGCCCACTTTTGCGCGCGGTTGAGACAGCGCGGTTGCTGGGCGCGATCGAGCCCGAGTTCGTGCCGGCCCTGGCCGAGATGCGCTGGGGCGAATGGGAAGGTCGTCTGTTGAGCGAAATCCGCGCGGCCGACCCCGAGGGCGTGGCCGACATCGAGGCGCGCGGGCTCGACTTCGCCCCGCCGGGTGGCGAATCCCCGCGCCTCGTGCAGGCGCGGCTCCGGCCATGGCTCGAGTCGGTCGCGCAGCGCCGCACGACCACGATCGCCGTCACGCACAAAGGCGTCATCCGCGCGCTCTATGCCGAGGCGAGCGGCTGGCCGATGCTCGGTCGCCCGCCCGACAAACTGGATTGGTCGTGCCTTCATCTGTTTCGCCTGGCCCCCGACGGCCGCCCGAGCCTCGAACGGATGAACGTCATGCTCCGCGTCACTGATGATGGTGCCCCGTGCCCGCCGCGCCTGTTCTGATCCACGTTCAGCATCTATTGGGGGTCGGCCATCTGAAGCGTGCCGCGGCCCTGGCGCGCGCGCTGGCGGATCAAGGGTTTGAAGTCACGCTGCTCTCGGGCGGCATGCCCGACCACGTCGCGCTTGGGCGCGCGCACCTGGTTCAGCTCGAGCCGCTGCGCGCGGCCGACACCAGCTTCGCGACATTGATCGATCGTGACGGGCGACCACTCGATGACGCATTGCGCGAACGCCGGCGTCGCGCGGTGCTTGATGCGTACAATAAGCTGCAGCCGCGCGTGCTGATCACCGAGATGTATCCCTTCGGCCGGAGACAGCTGCGCTTCGAGCTGCTGCCACTGCTGGAGGCGGCCCACACGTCGACACCGAAGCCGCTGATCCTTTGCTCGGTGCGCGACATCCTGGTCGAGAAAAGCAAGCCCGAGCGGGTGGCCGAGATGGCGACGCTCGCGCGCCGCTATTACGACCATGTGCTCGTGCATGGCGATGAGCGCCTGCTGCCCTTCGCCGCGACGTTTCCACGGGCGGGAGAGATTGCCGATTTGATCGTCCACACCGGCTATGTCGCGAGCGAATCGGGCATCGAGGCGCCACCCGGCATTGGCCATGACGAGATCATCGTCTCGGCCGGCGGCGGCCCGGTTGGCCTGCGTCTCACGGAATGCGCGCTCACCGCCCGCGACCTGGCGAGCCCGAGCGTTAGGGCGCGGCGCTGGCGCATTCTGGTCGCGGGTGGCTTCGAGCCCGCGACATTTGATCGTCTGGCGCGGCGCGCGAGTGACGGGCTCATCGTCGAGCGCGCCCGGCCGGATTTTCCGGCACTGCTCGCGCGCGCCACACTCTCGGTGTCGCAGGCCGGCTATAATACCGTGATGGATATTCTAGGCGCCGGCGTGCGCGCCATCCTGGTGCCGTTTGCCGCGGGGCGCGAGACCGAGCAATCGGTGCGGGCGGCGGCGCTCGAGGCTCGTGGCCGGGCGCTCGCGCTGGACGAGGCCGCGCTGACGCCCGAGCGTCTGTGCGCCGCAATCGAGCAGGCGCTCAAGGCGGCGGCGCCGGGCCCGAGCCCGTTTGCGCTGGATGGCGCGGAGCACAGCGCGCAGCTGATCGCCTCATGGCTGCGCCGATGACGCGCTGGCACGATCTCGAATCTGCGCTCGACCGCTGTGCGGCGGAGGGGCATGGGGTCACCTTCTGGTGGCGCGATGACGATGCCGGTCGCTCCATGCCGGCGCTCGATCAGCTTCTGTCGCTCGCCGCGCGCTTTGGTGCGCCGATCGGGCTCGCCGTGATTCCGACAACGCTCGATGATTTGGCGCTTACACGGATCATGTCCGAGCCGCTGGCGACGCCGTTGCTGCACGGCCTCGCGCACCACAACAACGCCCAGAGCGGGGAGAAGAAATCGGAGTTTCCTGCGTCGCGATCGCTGGAACTCATGCGGGACGATGTGCGCTACGGGTTTCATTTGCTGCGCGCGGCGTTTGGGGGTCGTGCGCTTCCGGTGCTGGTGCCACCCTGGAACCGGTTGGCGACAGCGCTCATTCCCGCGTTGCCGACGATCGGGATTGCGGGATTGTCGCGCTATCTCGCGCGCGACGCCGCGATGGCCGCGCCAATGCTGCGCCAGGTCAATTGCCATGTCGATCTGATCGATTGGCAGAGCACACGCGGCTTCATTGGCGAAGAGGCGGCGCTCCGCCTTGTGCTCGCCAATCTCGACGCACGACGGTCGGGCGTTGCCGATCCTGGCGAGCCGATCGGCCTGCTCTCACACCATCAGAACCACGACGATGCCTGCTGGTCGTTCCTCGAGGCCTTTCTCGCGTGCCTCGCCCGTCACAAAGCCAGCCGCATCATCGCGCCGGCCGAGCTGTTCCCCGAGGCGTGCCGTGCCGCCTGAGCCCATGAGCCTCCACCGCTATTCGTTCAGCGCCCTGATCGGCGACTACACCCGCACCGCAATCGGTCTGGTGCTGACGCTTGGGCCGCTGCTCGTGACCACGCCGCTCGCCATCATCACCGCCATTCTGGCGGCGCTGGCGGCGCTCTTCTTCGCATACGGAATTCGAACGGTCATTCGTCACTGTACGGCGATTGGCGTGTCGGATAAGGCTATGGAGGCGCGCGGGCCGCTGGGTACGCGCCTCGCGTGGCAGGACGTGAAGGGCTTCTCCTTGCGCTATTTCTCGACCAAGCGCGATCGAACCGGAGGGTGGATGCAGCTCAAGGTGCGTGGCCGGTTTCGGGCGATCCGCGTGGACTCCTCGATCGACGGCTTCGAGTCGATCCTGAGCGCCAGCGCGCGCGCGGTGCGGGCGCGCGGCCTCAAGCTTGACCCGAGCACGGTTGAGAATCTGCGTGCGCGCGGCGTGCGCCTGATGATCGATGACAGCGCGGCGGAGGCCCCGTGAGCGACCTTCTCACCGTCAACAACCTCAAGGTTCAGTTCAAGGTCGCCGAGGGCCTGATCAAGGCGGTCGATGGCGTTTCGTTCCGCGTGCCGGTGAACGGCACGGTGGCGCTCGTGGGCGAATCGGGCTCGGGCAAATCGGTCGTCTCGCAGAGCATCATGCGCATTCTGCCCAAGGTGGCCGAGATCGCGGGCGGCGAGATCCTGTTCCACGATCCGGCAAAGCCGGGCGCGCCGCCGACCGATCTCGTCAAGCTCGATGCCGACGGCAAGGCGATGCGCATGGTGCGGGGCGGGCGCATCTCGATCATCTTCCAGGAGCCGATGACCTCGCTCTCGCCGCTGCACACCATCGGCAATCAGATTGGCGAGGCCTTCAGCCTGCACTGCGGCGCCTCAAAGAAAGAGGTGATCTCGACCACGCGCGAGATGCTGCGGCTCGTGGGCTTCCCCGACCCTGAAAAGGCGCTCAAGACCTATCCCTTTGAGCTTTCGGGTGGCCTCAGGCAGCGCGCGATGATCGCGATGGCGCTGATCTGCCGGCCCGCACTTCTGATCGCCGACGAGCCGACCACCGCGCTCGACGTCACCATCCAGGCGCAGATTCTGAAGCTGATGAAGGACCTGCAGGCCGAACTCGGCATGGCCATTCTGATTATCACGCATGACCTCGGCGTCGTCGCCAACATGGCTGACGAGGTGGTCGTGATGTATCAGGGCAAGGTGATGGAATCGGGCACGGTGGAAGAGCTCTATCGCGACCCGCAGCACCCGTACCTCAAGGCATTGCTCCGGGCCGTGCCGCGCTTCGACATGGAGCCGGGCGAGCGGCTGGTGCCGATTCGCGAGATCAAGGCCGAGACCGGCAAGTTCATCACCACGCGCGAGCCCTGGCCCGAGGGCCTCGATCATTCGGTGCCGCTGCTCTCGGTCAAGGACCTCACCAAGGCGTTCACCATCCGCAAGTCAGGCCTGTTCCGCGCCAAGGCGACCGGCGCGGTCAAGGCCGTGGACAAGGTGAGCTTCGATGTCATGCGCGGCGAGTGCCTTGGCCTCGTCGGCGAATCCGGCTGCGGCAAGACCACGCTCTCAAAGCTGATCCTGCGTGCGATCTCGGCCAATTCGGGCTCGATCACCTTCAATGACCGGGGCACGCCGGTTGACGTGCGCGCGTTGACGCCAAGGGAGCTCATTCCCTTCCGTCGGCGCATCCAGTTCATCTTTCAGGATCCGTTCTCCTCGCTTAACCCGCGCATGCCGGTGTTCGACATCATTGCCGAGCCGCTGATCATTCACGGGCTTGCGGCCCCGGCCGAGCGCCGCGAGATCGTGCAGGAGCTGATGCGCCTGGTCGGCCTCGACCCGCGCTATTTGCGGCGCTACCCGCACAGTTTCTCAGGCGGCCAGCGCCAGCGCATCGGTATTGCGCGCGCGCTCGCGCTCAAGCCCGATCTTTTGATTTGCGATGAGCCGGTCTCGGCGCTCGACGTTTCGATCCAAGCGCAGGTGCTGAATCTGTTGAAGGATCTACAGGCACAACTGGGGCTCACTTATCTCTTTATTTCCCACAACCTGGCGGTTGTGGACTACATCGCGCACCGCATCGCAGTGATGTGCGCCGGCCGCGTGGTTGAGATCGCGCCGCGTGAAAAGCTGTTCAAGAACGCGACCCACCCCTACACCAAGGCGCTCCTGGCGGCGGTGCCGGAGCCCAGCCTCGACCAGAAGCTCGACCTGACCGCATTGATGGCCGGCAAGGCCTCCATCCCCTCGGCCTGGCCGAAGCCCTTCACGATCGACGATCACAACTCGCTCGACCTTGTCGAGATCGAGCCGGGGCACTATGTCCGGGCGGCCCCATCGCTGGTTGCATCGGCCGCCTGATTTCGGGAAAATCCGGCTGCCCTTGCCGGAGGTATCACGTGCAGAAGCGTAAAGCCGGGCGCACCAGCGCCCTGATGGTCATCATGGCCGGGCTGTTTGTGCTCGGCATTTATTTTGTCACCGGCGCGGTCAGGGCGACCGACATCGCGCCGATCGAACCACAGCCCCAAGAGGACGCGCTGAAGCCGGGCCTCGCCGTGAAATACTATTACGGCGACTATCGCGACATGGCGGGCGATGGGGCGCAGATCGAGGCGCTCTATGAGCAGATGAAATCGGAGGACGGCGGTGAGGGCGAGCCGCTGCCCGACCTCAATTATAAGACCGGAGAGGGCAGGAACGTCCTGACCTCCAAGTTTGGCAAGTTCGTCGGCGCCCACATCACCGGGTTCATCCGATTCCCTGAAGCCGGCGACTACACGCTCGTGATGACCTCGAATGACGGCGTGCGTTTCACGCTCGACGGCAAGATGCTCCATGAAGACCCCGACGTGCATCCCGACCGGGATTCGGAGCCCTTGGAAGTGTCGGTCGCCAAGCCCGGTTGGGTTGCGCTCGAGATCGGCTATTTCCAGCGCAAGGGGTCTGCGGCCCTGGTCCTCAAATGGAAGGGCCCGAGCGGCGGCGACTTCGCACCCGTGCCGGCCGAGCATTACGCCCATACGGAATAGGCGCGCACCGGGGCCGCGAGCCTAGCGCACGCGGTACATGGAATAGTCACCGGGCACGATGCCCGCGGGCAGGTCGAGCGCCTCCCAATCAACTGTCACAAGCGCCCGGTCGGTCGCGACGATCGCGCCCGGGCGCACCACCGGCACCAACGCCGGGCCGAGCCAGGCGGCGAGCGCAGCGTCGCGTGCCCGGTCCGGACTGCCAATGTCGGCATGAACCAGCGCGGCGGGCGGCTTGCCCTCACGCGCGAACCCCGGCAGCGACTCGCGGAAGTCCCCGAGCCTCATATGCGCGTTATCCGGGATGCAGGCCGGGTGGGCCGCGACCTCGATGTCGAACACGTAGATGTCCCGGGCCGGAAACAGCGTGCGGAGATGATCGAAGGTGCGGCCATTGCCGAGCCCAAGCTCGAGCACGGGGCCGTCGAGCGGCGCGATCAACGCGGCCGCGGCATTGAGGCAGGCGCGCTGCGCCGCGATTCGGCGAATGAAGGCGTCAAGGCGCGAGGCGGGACGAAGGGTCTTGGCCGTCAACATGTGGTGAAAGTCACTTCTGGGTGTCCAGGGGCTGTGCGATAGTCCACCGTTAGCGGGTCTGTGCCAAGCTTGGGATCGGAATTGGCTCTGGCATGGGCCTGGGGCGGCCGCAGCGAGCGGCCGATAGGCGTCGCGGTGCGTATGGGTCTCGACCGGGTGCGACATTCGAGCACCTTCCTCGTGTTGATTGTCTGTTTTGCCGTGCTGCTGGCCCTGAAGCCGGCGGGCGCGC
>Ga0194132_10010278_pt1 | contig 12500 bp, 13 predicted proteins | sample TA2KigOf80mmetaG_FD_148612 | JGI IMG/M metagenome (GOLD analysis project Ga0194132, IMG submission 148612) | Freshwater microbial communities from Lake Tanganyika, Tanzania - TA2015054 Kigoma Offshore 80m | ecosystem: Environmental > Aquatic > Freshwater > Lake | place: Tanzania: Lake... | reverse complement strand
AGCCGACTTCAGCACCTCAAGCATGGGTTGGCCTGCGGAGTACGCCAACGCGATAGAGGCGGTCTTGGCCACGCCGTAGAGGAGCAAGAGGTAGTAGGTCATCACCGGGCGCACAGAAGCGCTCAGAGAGGCCACCCAGCCGCTTGCGGCCTTGACCATCTCGGTCTGCTGGTCAATTGCCGCTTTGAAAGCAGTCGTAATTCCAGCATCCACGGCCATATCACGTTGAGCGCCAATCTCTTCCAACTTGATCTGTCCGCGTACTTTTTCGAGGTCGCATTGCTTGTCAAACATCGCCAACTCATGCTGTCGCTCGTTTTTTTTATCGAAATACTTAATGACCTCCGGCACAAGGCGGAAAACACCCCCGAGAACTGAACCAAAAATACCCCCGCCTAATAATTCCATCATGATTTTGCTCTCGTCTTTTTGATTGCCTCACTTGTCTACTTTGTTTTCTAGCTTGTCAAAAATCTTACTAAGCATGCCCTTGATCTCCAGAATGTCATCACGATAGTCTTCCCGACTAACATATTGTGAAGACATTTCTGTAATGCGGTCCTCGATGCGAAGAATTGAACGCGATAGCGAGTTAAGAATCCACCCACCTAATCCGCCTCCAACAGCGAACACAAGGTTAATCAGCGTTTGATTGTCCATTTTTGGCAGCGATAGCGGATTTAAGAGGAGCTAAGTTCTGTCCCTGCATGAAATCCTTGGCGACCATGATTTCCAGATGGGCGATGTTGCGGGATTTGCAGTCATCCCACTCGTCATCCTCCATCTCCTCGGGCTTGCCCGCGTTGAGTAGGTTCACGCTGTCCATCGCCGCCGAGTAGTGACGGGCGATTTCCTCGTCAGTGAGTTGTTTGAGTTCACGCATTTTGTCCACCTTTAAGGATGAGTTGCTTTGTACTCGTCGAATTCCGCCTTGAGTTCTTGAATGGCCTTTACCAGAACCGCCAACAATGATTGGTCATTGAATCGCAGTTTGTCGGGTTGTTCTGCATCAACGATGACAGAGTTCTCACCTTCAAGTGCCAAAATGTCCTGCGCCTTGAATCCATAACGTAGAGGGCCATGCGCCTCTGTGCTGTCGCGGTCTACTTTGTAACGGTACGCTGTCGGTTTCAACTGGCTGACAAATTGCAGGCCATGAGGAACCGGAGCAAAGTCCGTTTTATCACGCGCATCCGAAACTACTGTCCACGCAACCTGAACGTACGCATTGGTCACACTAGTCGAACCCATGCAGAACCGATTATTTTCAGTGGTCGGGTTAAATACCGGCGAATAACTACCACCACTATTCTGCCCGTTGATCATGGTGTTGCCTGATCCGGTGGTGTTGTTGTATAAGCTTTGCGCGCCATGCCCGACGTTACAGATGCCGGTGGTGTTATTAAAAAGCGCGGCATATCCATTCGCAGTATTTTGAGTTCCGGTGGTACTGTTTTGCAAAGCGCTTGCGCCGCTTGCAGTGTTGTAACTGCCAGCGGTGTTGGAGTAGAGCGCCGCTTGGCCCAGTGCTGCGTTTAGCTCCCCGCTGGTATTAGATAAGAGGGCACTCTGGCCGACTGCGGAGTTGTAACTGCCGGTGGTGTTGAAGGAAAGCGCCGCTTGGCCCAGTGCTGCGTTTAGACCCCCGGTGGTATTGCTATAGAGAGCGGTCTGGCCGCTCGCGGTGTTGTAACTGCCGGTAGTGTTGGTAAAAAGAGCACTTACTCCGCTCGCGGTGTTTTGAAGACCACTGGTGTTGCTGCTAAGGGCACCTTGTCCCAGTGCGGTGTTGCTACTGCCCGACGTGTTTGAATTCAGCGCACTTGAACCGAGCGCCGTATTTGTGGCTACAGCTCCTGCGCCACGACCTACTCTGACGCCGTAAATTGATGCGTCATCGCTTACATCCAATTTTCTGGCCGGGCTGCTCGTCCCAATGCCGACGTTGCCGCTGGAGTCGATACGCATCCTCTCGGAGCCACCCGTGGAGGCCGCAAGCGTGTCTGCGGCGGGGAAGAACAAGCCCGTGTTCAGGTCGCCATTTGCGGCAATGGAAGGCGTAGCGGCAGCACCTGCCCCAAAAGAGGCAATTGTGCTGATCGTCACAGCACCAGTAACGCCCAGCGTCGAACCGTTCCATGTCAGGTCGGCAGAGGCACCAAACACGCCACTGTTGTTGAACTGAATTTGCGTGTTAGAACCCGCAGCAGGGCCACCACCGCCAGAACCAGCAATCAAGGTCACAACGCCAGCGTTGCTCTTAAAATACAACTTGCCGTCAGTGATGTTGATAGCCAACTCGCCGTTTACAAGGTTGCCAGCCGTAGGAACAGCCGCCGCAGTGGTGCTGTGGTAGAGTTGAATGGGTGTGTAGCCTGCTTGTGACATTTTAAATTTCCTCAGAAAGTCCCGCCGGAGATGTCCGACCATGTCGGAGCGCTTGCTCCATTAGATGTTAATACCCGTCCAGCCGTTCCTGCGGCTGTGAATGCAAACGCACTTCCCGTGCCGTAAGCAGCGCCACCAGCAGTCGGTGTTGCCGTTGAGTTTGTGCCGCCATTTGCTACGGCCAATGTCCCGGTGACACCAGTCGATAGAGGCAATCCTGTGGCGTTAGTAAGCGTTCCAGACAGCGGCGTACCCAAGGCACCACCGTTGACTACAAAGGCTCCAGCGGTTCCTACACTGATTCCTAGGGCCGTTGTCACCCCGGTGCCGGTCGTAATAGTTGAAGGTGCAACCCCGGCCCCTCCACCAACGACCAAAGCATTTGCGGCCAAGACGCCGGAACTTGCCATCGTTGTGCCGCCAGAAAAGTACAGCACGCCGCCAGAAGTGCCCGAGGAAAGTCCTGTGCCGCCCACGGTAACCGCAACCGTCCCGGAAGTGATCTGGTTACCGTTGATGGCAATTGAGGTATTGGTGACCGATGTAATCTGCCCTTGAGCGTTGACCGCAAGAACCGGAACTTGAGAAACAGAACCGTAGGTAGCCGCAGAAACCCCGGTATTGGTGATTGAAAACTGAGTTCCAGTCAGGGTCAGGCCGGTGCCTGCACTGTAAATCTGCGAAGCAGAAATCTGGGCAAAAGTGATGTTGGTCGTACCAAACGTAATCGTTCCGACTGTATTGCAGACGTAAGTTTCGCCAGCCCCGGTATTACCGCTCTGGATGAAGAACGCATCCCCATTTCCAAGCCCGTTGGTGCTTTTCAAGGCATAAGTGTCGGCATCGGTGGCTCGGGTTAGTACCCAAGCCGTTGATCCATTGCCGACCGTCGTGACCGTGTAGACGCCGTTTTCAAAAGCGTTGGTCTGGTTATAGATCAGAATGCGGTCACCCGAAGATGCAGTCGGGCCATCCGGGGCAAAAGCGGCTAAGGTGCCTGCGTTGGTCAGCGTTGCCCCTACACCGGATGCGCCGTTGTTGTAGGTGGCATTAAGGTTTCCGGTGGCGTCAGGCACCTCATACTTGACCGGCGTGTGGTAGGTGATACCAGAAGACACCAGCGTGTCCACATACTGCTTTGTTGCCGCCTGCAAAGCCGTGGTGGGGTTTTGAGTCAACTCCACCGAGGTTAGGCCAGCCAAGGTCAGGCTGGTCGCGCCCAGCGCAATGTTGGTCGTGCCAATCGTCACAGACGAGTTGGTCAGCGACGCATTGCCAATGTTGGTCAGGGTGTTGTTGGAGCCGCTGATGGTCTTGTTCGTCAGCGTGTCGGTCGTAGCGCGGCCAACCAATGTGTCGGTGCTAGTCGGAAGCGTCAAAACACCGGTGTTGCTGATCTGCGCGATAACAGGCGTTGTCAGCGTTTTGTTGGTCAGGGTCTGGGTGCCGGTCAGGGTGACGACAGTCGAGTCGATGCTGATCGTGCGCGCCACAGAACCGTCAAAGGTCGTGCCCGTGTTCAGTTGCAGGCCGGTGCTGACCGTCAAGGCATTGGTCGTCGTGGCCGTGATGGTTCCAGACGCACCTAAAGCCACCGTCACACCGTTGTAGGTCACAGACGAGTTTGTCAGGCTGGCGTTGGCGATGTTCGAGAGCGTGTTTGTAGAACCGCTGATCGTTTTGTTGGTCAGCGTTTCGGTGCCCGCAAGGGTCGCCAGCGTGCCCGTGGTGGGCAAAGTGACGCTGGTGGCACCCGTGGTAGTCAGGGTCAAAGAAAACGCGCCAGAGGTCGTAAAAGACCCCGCCGTGGAGACGTTTCCGCCCAGCGTGATGCTGTAGGCGCCGTTGTTGATGCCCGTTCCGCCCGAGGCGGGGTTCAGGATGCCAGCCAGCGTTACTGCGCCCGTGGTGGCTGTAGACGGGGTAAAACCGGTCGATCCAGCACTGAAGGAATTCACGCCACCAGTCTGCGAAAAGGTTCTCCATTGGCCGTTGGCGTACCCGTCGAAGGTCTGAGTTGTGGTGTTAAACCGGAACTGGCCCGGAGAACCCACAGGCTCCTGCCCGGTTGTTCCAAGCGGGATCACCACACCACCGGTTCCCGGCAGTACCGCGTCAGATGCCAGAGATAGGGTCGGGTTACCGCCCTGACCATTTCCGTTGGCCGCATCGATTTGATTGGCGGTTCCGGCAATCAGCACCCCGCCTGCGGTGGTGCCGTTCTGAAAAGCAAGCAAACCAGTTCCGCCGACCTGAGCAATCGCGGAAATCAGCCCATCTAGCGACAAAGTCGGGTTGTCAGACACCCCGTTGGCGTTGGCGACGGCCAAACCGGTGCCAGAAACGGCAATTTGGCGAGCCGTGACGGCGCTTGCGCTTGTTTTGGCTATCAACCCATTGCCTGCGGCTTCCAACGAGCCAGAAGCCCCGTTTAGCGTGATCTGGAGGGTGCTTTGAGCGCCTCCATCGACCAAGCCGATGCCGGTGCCGCCAGACAGGCGGCGGGAATTGGCAAGAGTTGGCTCCTGATTTAAGGTCAGAAAGGTCTGATTCTGCGCCGGGGAGGCGGCAATTGCGCCCGTAGTGGTCTGTACAGTGACGCCGTTTTGAACGACAGGCACAAGTTCGTTGCCTGTGATCGCTCCGGCTGATGGTAGTTGGGATATGGTTACATTTGCCATTACGGACTCGGACTCAGGTTATCCAGATTCCCGTTGTTCTCGGGTGTCTGGGTGTTTTGTTCGGGAGACAGTGTCCAGTCTCCATCCGGCGCGGTGACAATTCCATCCGGGTCAACTGCAACGCTGACATCAGGCCGTGGAAACCGAAGGTTAATCCTTTCGGTTTTGCGGGCTGGCAGGCGATACGGGTCAAGTTCATCCTTGCACCCTCGGTCGGCACATACGCGCAGACCGGGAACATTGGAATCTGACACCAGACTGACGAACGGAACCTTCATCTGGCAGCGGTCGCATATAGCGATGGCTACCGATGTGAGTCCTCTGGTGTCAAGAAATATGGGCACAGTTACCTCGTATAAACAGAGATGTTGGGCGCCCAATAAATAGGCGACTTGTCGCGCTCTTCTTGCTCGGCCTCGAAGAGATACTTTTCGGCTTGCTTTTCAAGATATCCGATCCGGTCAGCGGCGACCATGGGTAACTCGAGCGACATCCGGTGCGAGAGCATGAAAAGGACAGCCTCGTACCAACGCTGAGGAATCTCAAGTTCACCAGACAAGGCGCCGACATCCATGATCTGACGCTGATACCAGATCGTCATCTGAATAAACGGGTCGCTTGGAACCGGCCATAGGTAAACGGTCGGCTGTGGGATGGTGCGGTCAAACCAGAACTGGTAAGGCTGATTGGCCGTAAAGTTTTGATTGGGCAGATTGGTGTAGTCGTCCCGGTTTAGGCGCGACATTTGAATCAATCTGGCGTTATTGCCGACATACCACTCACGCAGGGCTAAGGTCGTGCCGTTGTAAGCGCGGATGCGGTAATACTCGACAGATTGGCCCGGATCAATATCTGTCCAAACCCACTGGTTGTCTGTAACAGTACTCTCGCCTAAATCGTCAAGCGTGCTCCAAGTGGTGCCATCGACGCTGTACTCAAGGATGATCGACCAAGTCGCCGTTCCACCGCCGGAAACATACGGCAAAAAGCCAATAGAACCTGCATAAATAGGGTTGTCGGTGCCGAAATTAACTGAAATGTTGCCGTTTGCCGCATTCTGTTGGCAAAAAGTATCAACGTCATTGTCGTAGACATTTGCCACAACGCCGCCTGCCGACGAGGTGTATGACCCATCTGGGCGATTCATTGTGCGGTACAGCACATTTAGCACATCAATGGTGCCATCGGGCATCGTATAGATGTACTGATTGGCCTTTAAGCCAAAGACTTTTTTGTCGATGCACCAGTAATTGATGCCCTTGTTGGCAAGGTGCGAAAGCAGAAAGAAAAGCGATTGTTTGGCCGACAAGACTTGCTCGGAGGTCAGTTCCTCCGCTAATTTGCCGCAGCGACGCGCACCGTGATCAATTAGCGTCTGAACACTGATTGTGGTGGCTCCGACGGTTCCCGAATAAGCCATAGCAGTCCTTTACCATCCGGGGCACCTCCACCGCTTCAATGACGCTTTGGCGCGTGGCGCATCCCCTTTTGAATGTTCTACAACCCCTGACATTCTCGCGCAGAATGAATCCTTGCGCGACCCTCCTTGGGGCTGGGGAGCCTTTAAGTTTGACCCTGTCTCCCGATTGTATTTTGCCCGACCCTTAGCCGTGAGACCAGCGCCTTGATCGGTAGACAATTTTTCTCCGCGTCCAACAGCCAGAGAAACGCCACCACTTTTCATTTTTTTTCCAGAGAACACTTGCTCAACAATTTTTACTCGTTGAGGTTTGGTCGTAACCTTGTTGACAATGTTCTCGCGCTCAGACTTGCTTTTAGACGGATCGTAAAATCCCGCCTTTTTCAAGGACTGGGCTACACCGCCGTCTTTCATCTTTTTGTCGGCCTTGACAAACTCTTTGCCAACCTTTTGGGGCACTCCACCGAAGCCACCCTTGGTGTTGGCAGCGGCTTGCATCAAACGATGCTGAGCTGGTGACTTGCTTGGCATGATTAACCCATTGGGTTTACATAATGCTTGACCATCTCAAGCACCACGGTGTAAGTATCGCCAGAAGAGGCGTCTAGGGTGGTAAAGGTGATTGCGCCATCTTTGCCAGTACCAGCATTATTCATTAGGCCACCAATCTTTTCAAAATCTTGCTGGTAAGCATTATTCTGAGGAATGGTTTCAATGATGACCGGCGTAGTGGCTTTCCATTTCAATTGGACTTCCATGCCATGAGTCAGGCCAGTAATTTTTGTGACTGTTACTGCGTCACACGCGCCGCCAGCCGCAGAAGAGGCAAGCGATGCAGGGTTAACTTTGACGACATTAGTCTCGCCAGTACCATCGCTGGTATTGGTGAACTTCATAATTGCCACGCGCTCTCCGTCAAAAAGCGTTTGGCTTGCGACTGCATCAGCCATATTATCTTCCCCACTTAGAAGCGGGGGCCGAAGCCCCCGCTCGTTTTCAACACTTACCGCCAGAGCGCTTCTTCGCTGGTGTGACAGTTACAGACTCTTTGGTCTTGGTCACGCTTTCTACGCCTTCCTTGGTCTTCGGGGTAAATAACCCCTTGACCCCTTCCATCATGCGTCGCGGAATGCTTATGACGGCCTCTCGCATGGCCTCATTCTCTGCCTTTTCAGTGGCGTAATGACGGTCATAGGCGCCTTTTGACAAATCCTCAAATTGCTTTGATTCATAGTCTGTAAAGCCGCCCTTCTTCATCTTCTTGCCGTACTTGCTGTAGACCTCATTGGAGTTTGCCTTGGCCGCTTTCATGGCCGGAGCGTTTTCCTTTGAGAACATCTTCTGCAAGCGACCTTGAGCCGGAGTGACAGAGCCACCCGACTTAAAAGTGCCGGAAAGTTGATTGATGCTTACAGGAGTGGACGGCTTTTTGCGGCCTTGAGGCATTGCGACGGGGGAGCCGCTATCAACAGTACCCCCCGCCGCGTAGGCTTTTTTTGAGGCTTTTCCCCCCATGCCTTTAGCCAAAAATGCAGGCTTGCCGTTTTTCATTGGCATCCCGCCCCTTTTGTAGCCACCAGCATTGCCCAACGCTACGCCACCAGTCTTGTAGCCACCAGCATTACCTTTTTTTACGCCGCCGGTTTTACCACTGTTTTTGCCAGTGTACTCAGCGGTGTGCATCTTGGTGTTGCGATAAGCGCCACCTTGATTTTCGGTATTGATAATGCCGCCGTCAGCGCAATAAGCACCGCCTTTAGCCATCTCGACCTTGCCACCTTTTTTGTAGCCACCGGCGTTACCCATAGCAACACCGCCAGTCTTCAGACCTTTATGGCCCTTGCTGGCAGGCTTGGACTCGTGAGATTTCAGTTCTTTTTCAAGACCCCTCATCTTCGACATCTCTGCCTTGTGTTCCTTCTTAGACTCGCCGCCTCCTTTCATAGCAGGACGAGCAGCCATCGCCTTGCGGCGTGCGGCCATCGAAGGTTTGCCCGGGGTGCGGACAGGTGCATTAACAGCAGGACGGCCAACAAGAGCAGGTGTGCCCATGATTGCGCCCATAGCGCCACCATAAGCCATCTTCTTGTGTCCCGACCCTTTGTCGCCGGACTTCATTTTGGTCATCGACTTGACAAAACCACCTTTTTTCAGTTTGAGTTCAACTGAAGGTTCAGTGGTCATCATTTTGACCATTGGTTTGAATTGGCCCATGGTTTACCTCTCTTTCGCAACAAAGACGTAATCCACGGTCATAGTCTTAGCAACAGCCTCACCATTTTGGATCGCAATCGTGACAGTCATATCTTCGTCATCAGGCAAGTTAGTGGTCACCGAAGTGCCAGTTACCACGCCATCGACGGAATATTCAATCGCTGATGCACCATCATAGTAAAAGCCCAAGCGAATGAAAGTATCATTAGCCATGGTTGCCACAGACGATGTCGTAGTAGCGGTGTTATTCTTCTCAACCAAAAGGTTTACCGTAGCGGCCCCGTCGGCTTTTATGAAAAACACCCCGTCAGTTACATCGAGAGGGGTTATATCGGTGATTTGAAGACCAATCACCACATCAGACTGAGTTGCGTCGCTGACTTTGAGGCGTGCCTCAAAAAACAGTTTCTTGTTTGAAGCGAAGCGAAATGACTCGCCTTTCTTCTGCAAGGACACAAGATCGTTGTCTGCTGCGGTGTTGGTGATCAAAAGTAGACCACCGTCGCCATCAGTCAGTGCCTGTGTAGCACCGGCGTCAGTTTCAGTTACTGTCCAATCTCCGGCTGTATAGTAGTCGAAGTCTTCCATGTAAGTGTGAAACTGAGTCGGTGCTGGCATTGCCAGATCAGCAAACGGCGAATCTTCACCAACATTGGTTACCCCATTGGGGAACCGAGTTACGAGTAGATTCGACATTGCATTCTCCTAAGAAGAGGGGGCAAAGCCCCCGACCCATGTTTAGATGCCCGGTGTGCCATACATAGCACGCCAGTCAGTGAATCCAACGTCATAACGCTCCGTTGCTTTGTAGCGCATGGTGTCGGTCTCAAAGTCACCTTCCATGGTCTTCTCCAACTTACGACGCATCAGAAGTTTCATACCTTCTGGGGCATCGGTCTGCACCCACCATGCGGTGGCGCTAGTCAGACGCGACAGAACAGCGGCACCCTCGTCAAGCAAGCCAATGGACTTGATCGGGTTGATGTCGTTGTTTGCGTTACCAGCACGCAGAACAGACTTCAGGAGAACTTCGGCTTGAAAGGTATTGCCGGGGGCCACGACCAATTGGCGGGGAACCAGACGAATCTTCTTGCCGTTGTTATCAACAGCCTGACGAATCTGAATCAGCATCTGCTCGAGCGAAGTCTGTGACAGATTCGCAGCAGTTGCCAAAAGGTTCGAGGTCGTGCCGTTGACAATTGGATGAGAGGCGGAGTTCAGTTGAACGCCGTCACCACCGGGGTATGCGCTATTGAAAGCGCGGTTAAGCACATTGGCTGACAGTGTTTCCTTGGTCTCGATCAGGGACTGAGCGAGATGGCGGGCATACACTTGACCAATACGGATGTGGTCGCCATCTTCCACCAGCACTTTGGTCAATGCGAAGGCGAGGCCATACACATTGTAGACATAGCGCTTGAGGAACAGCACGCCACCTTGCTGATAGGACACAGGAGTGCCATCAGGCAGTTGAGGTGCGGCACCAAAACCATACAGGACGGGTTCTTCGTGATAGTTGCGAGGAATACCTTCCTGCTCACGGAAAACACGGCTCCATTCATCAGTGCGTTGATCGTATAAACCATCGAAGCACTCGTTCAGAATGGGTTCAACTATCGACCTAAAGTCGGTACTACGCATCGGAGCGGCCATGATTTACCCCCCTTAAATAGCGTTAACGGACGCTTGGAACTGCGCCTCGTTAATGGTTACGCGAACAACTGTGTACGCATCTCCCCAATCATTGCCGGGGTACGGGGCAATATCAACGATCCGCATCTGTGCGCTTGCGCCCGCTCCAGCCAAAGTGCTGGAAAGAGTTGCTTGCGACAGTCCGGTGGTCGTAGAACCAGCGGTTGTGGCGCTTAGATCGGCTTGATCGCCAATCGAGGTCTGAGCCAGTGAACCGTCAGCCTGAATTTCGTAAACGATCAGGGGATCGTTGTAGAAATAGGCGATGCACGAACCGGTCTCGTATGCCGTATTGGCAGGCCAGTAGTTCGATACACGACGACGGCCAGTGGTGTCAGTAAACTCAACGCCAGCAAAGGCGCCAGCAAACGAATCACCAGCAGCAGCGGGTTGAATGACGCCGCCAGTCACATACTTGACTGGTTGACCTTTCAAAATGTTCGACGCAAAGGCCGAAGCGATACCGCCAGCCAGCGCCTGAGCGCGATCCAGACCAGAAGGATGGAACGCAGGGCGCAGACCGAACGGAGCATTAGTGGCAGACATAGTCTAACTCCTTGTTTGGTAAACAACCTACCCCTAAAAAACAGGAGTAGGAATCGGTTTGTCAATGTTGTCCAGACCGTCACCCTCGAAGGAACCTAGTTGCTTACCTTTGCTGTCTCGACCAGCAACACTCTCGGCTTGCGAACGGATTTTGTTCGCTTCGTCAAGAGGCGCTTCATGGTGAAAATGAGTCATAACTTCTTGGTACACATCCATAGGGATTTTGTACAGAAGCATCTCATTACACGAGATGAAGCCTGCGTGTTCTCCAGCCTTGACCTTGTTGTTCTCAAACCCTTGGATTTCTTCTGCCTTTACAGGCACATACCCGAGTCGAACACGCTTATCAATACTGTCGTAACTGTTGGTTGTCGAAAGCCAGCACAGGTGCCACCCGGCTATCTCAGGTACATCTGGCAATGCTCTTTGTGTCCATTCATCCTTCCACATCTTGCGACGCTCGTTGGACGACACGAAATTATCTTCTGGGGCGGCACGCACTTGATCTTGTACAGCGCGATTTTCCCGGCCACCAGCCGATAAAGATTTTTTTAAGCGAGAATCCATGATTAACTCCTTTTCTTACCGTTGATTGTTGCGTGATTCAAGGGCATAACGACGAATCATTTTTGCCCGTTTATCTGCATCATCCCACATTCCTGCGTCTTTCATCGCCCTGACTTGTTCAGGCGATAGCGTGAAGGTATTTCTACCCCCACTACTGACAGCATTCTCGCGGCTTGATCCAGTCACAACATTCCTCGGTCTACTCGAAGCCCTCGGTTTCCCACTTACCTCATCAGTATAACGATGTGGCAACACTCTCTGCAAGCGTTTGTCAAGTTCTGCCCAATACTCTGGAGTTTTGGGGTTCCAGCCCTCTTCGCCCATGGTTTGATCGATGGCAAGAGCGACTTTTGAATCTTGATTGCCGCCTTGCGGGTCGTACCAGTCATTGCTTGCCATCCATTCGCTGGCAAAACGCTGAAGTTTGGGGTCTGGCGCCTGAATTGTGTGTTGTTTGGGCTGTTGGACGACCTTTTTCTTTAGTGCGTCCAGTGCCTCGTACTGACGGCGGGCCTCAAACCACATTTCTTGCGCTGCGGTAAGCAATTCGCCGTTTCCGGCGGTCGTTGCGTCCGCAATTTTCTGTTTTGCAAAGTTAATTCTGGTTTGCTGGTCTTCAATTGCCTGATTTAGCCTTGCAATATCGCTGCCGTGGGCTTTTTTCTCCAAAATCGAGAGCCGTTCAAGTAAATCTTGGTTTTGGCGCTCTAAAAGTTGGAGTTTTACATCCTTTTCGGCAGAAACTTGCCTGTGATACTCCTTGCGGGCACGCCTTCTATTGCGTTTTTGCTCCCGAAGGCGCTCGGCCTCGGCATCTACCTCGCCTCCAGAGGCTATTTCGGCCTCTCTGGCAACGTCATCGGCCTCGTCTGACCCATCATCATGCTCGTCTGCGGCCTGTGGCTCAGGCGAGGGAATGCTTGGGGGCAGTTCTACGACAGCAGAACCGTCTACGGCCTCCTGAATGGCGATTACCTCTTGTTCTTCTTGCA
>Ga0194132_10010277_pt1 | contig 12500 bp, 14 predicted proteins | sample TA2KigOf80mmetaG_FD_148612 | JGI IMG/M metagenome (GOLD analysis project Ga0194132, IMG submission 148612) | Freshwater microbial communities from Lake Tanganyika, Tanzania - TA2015054 Kigoma Offshore 80m | ecosystem: Environmental > Aquatic > Freshwater > Lake | place: Tanzania: Lake... | reverse complement strand
CCAGTTCAAACCAAGCCTGATATTGCTGCTCGACCGGATGCGTCTTGATGGGATACCCCGCTTTTCGCTCGGCCTCCATGTCGGGGACGTCGAACAGACTCAGGCGCAGCCGCAGCACGCCATCGGACGTCGACCATGTTTCGGCAAGCTTCTGGAGGCACGCGCGAAAGGCCGCCTCATCGCCTTTCTGCCGGATGAACAGACAGAAGGTCGGATGCGTGACTGGACCTTGCGGGGCAGCAACATCCGTCCTGTCGACATAAGTGCGCGCGTTGGCGCCAACCGACTTATATGTGGTGCTGCGATCAACGATCAGGTCGATATCGCCCAAGAGCTGCGCCTTGACCTCACCGTCAGGAGAATTGCCAAACGCCGCGAGACCGGCATCGTCGAGGTAGCGCACATCCGACGTCCACATCAATTGAGCGTCGGACGGCGCGGCGGTTTCGATTCCTGCAACCGGTACCAATACGTCGGGCCGCACGGCGTCGTACTGAAAGTGGCGGTAGTCGTAGACACCGGCACGGCGGGCAATCGCCGGGCTATGCACGTCGCGCCAATATTTTCGCACCCAATCGAGCGGCAACTCGGCCTTCTTCCAGCCGCAGGTCGCCCGCGACAGTCCGGCGCGGTTCTCGACGTCGATCAAATTCGCCATGATGGATCCCAATGACTCTTCAGATGTCGACAGTAACCGCATCATAAGCATAGAGCCGCCGGCCGCGCTCAGCCCGATCGCCGTCGAGTTCGCCGCGGCTGGCGATGCGCTGGAATAGCTTGCCGGCCTCGCGGGACTGAAGCTGGCACCATCCAGTGCGCTCCAGGCGCGCCCGTTCGTACCGCGCAAGAGCATCGTCAACCGATGTGTCGATGTCGAGGCACCGACCGAGGATCACGGCGTCTTCGAGGGCCATGGCGGCGCCTTGGGCCATGAACGGCAGCATCGGATGCGCCGCATCACCGAGCAGGGTCACGCGGCCCTTGCTCCACCAATCGAGCGGATCGCGGTCGAACAGGCCCCATTTGATGCAGCCATCGGCCGGCGTTGCGGCAATGATGGCGCGGACATCTTCATGCCAGCCGGTGAAAGCGTGCAACGGATCGGCCACCTTGGCCCTGGTCGACCAGCCTTCTTCGGTCCAGGTGTCGTGATTGGCGATGGCGACATAGTTTTTCATCGTGCCGTTCTTGATGGTGTACTCGACGAAGTGGCGACCGGGTCCTGTCCATATGGTGATCGCGGGGCCACGTTGATGTGGGGGCAACGCTTCGATCGGCAGAAGGCCGCGCCAGGCAAGATTGCCGGTAAAGCGCGCCGCGTCGTCGATGCCAATATTTCCTTTCACCACCGAACGCACGCCATCGCAGCCGACCAGCAGCGATCCTTCGGCGACCGCACCGTTGGCAAACATCGCGCGGACGCCATGAGCGTCTTGTGAAAGATCGATCAAGTCATGAGCGACATGGATGCATCCAGAGTCGTTCGCACGCACCGCTTGGTGCAATGCCGCGTGCATATGCACACGATGAACGTCGTAGTAGGGCGAGCCATATCGCTTCTTGAAAGCGTCGCCCAAGTCCGTCGTGCTCATCTCGGCGCCGGTCTCGAAGTGACGCACTTGGGTCTGACCCGGTGAGGTCGCACCCTTCTCGACCTCGGCAAGAACGCCGAGGTGTTCCAGAACCCGATTGGAATTCGGTGTCAGCATGACGCCGGCGCCAACTTCGCCGAGCTCCGGCGCGCGTTCGTACACCGCGACCTTGCGGCCGCGTTTTTGGAGCGCGAGCGCCAGCGCCAATCCACCGATGCCGGCGCCGATGATCATGATCACGTTGTTTTTTGTCATGATTTGCAGACTAGTCGTTCAGGCCCGCCGCCCGCCAGTGGAGTCCCGCGTGTGTTCGGATTGCGTGCGTCAGGCCGAAAACCCGGCCCGGATATCAGCCGCTGTCGACAGAAGGCCGGGCAGAAATTTGCCGACGGCCGCGTCGGCCGACATGGCCGAGGTAAAAAAGCGAACAGCCAAGGCGCCGATCACGATCCGGTCGTTTGTGACCGGAACGGCGAGTCCGCTGATGGTCTGCTGCTGACCACCGACCAGGACATAGCCCTTGCGACGAATGCCGGCGAGGCGCTTGATAAACGCGGAATGTTCCAGCGCGCTTCGCTCGGCCTGGTCGGGCGAAGAACCGCGCACGGCTTCGAGAATGGCTTCGCGATGCGCGGGCTCGCAGGCCGACAAATACGCCTGGCCAACCGCCGACACCACCATCGAGACCCGCGTGCCGATAGGAAAGCGTCGCAATGTCAGGGGGCTTTCGAAGTCCGACGTGGCACGGACGAGCATCGCCGCGCTGGCCGGCGTGCAGAACGACACCGGCCAGACGAAAGTCGCCGCCAAAGCGCGAACGCGCGGCCGAATGAGATTCTCGATCCAGCTCTCGTCGCCGTAACCGTCCGACAAACGGCGCACGGATGCCGTCAGCCAATATCGCCCGCCGCGGCGGTCTTTCCGAACATAGCCCTGCCGCCGCAAGGTCTCGAGCAGGCGGTAAACGATGGTTCGATTAAGGCCAACCTGGCGCGCAAGCAGACTTAGATTTCCGCCATCATGCACATTCAGCTTCGCGAGGACGCCAAGTCCGCGCTCGAATGACTGGACGATGTTCGTGTCGGTCATCGGAGCAATGTGCACGCAATGCGAACAAAGGGCAATCGGCCCGAGGGGGCTCTTGCCTGTGGTCGCTACTGTCGGAGCGCGAGGTTAGCGATGATGTTATCCCTTGGAAGTGATGGGCTCGATCTTCAGGTTCTTGGAGACGGCTCGCCGTTGATATTCCTGCACGGCGAAGAAGGGCCGCGCGCGCCGGCGCCACACCTCGCACTGCTCGCGGCCAATCTTCGCGTCCTGGCGCCTTCTCTGCCTGGAATCGGACGCTCGACCCGACCCGACTGGGTCGAAACCGTGCTGACCATGGCCAAGTATTTGCTGCATGCGGCGGACATGCTCGGGCTGAAACAGTTCGGGTTGGCAGGCGCATCGCTCGGTGGCTGGATCGCAGCGGAAATGGCGACCATGGCGCCTGAGCGACTGAGTCGGTTGTTTCTGATCGGAAGTCAGGGCGTGAAGACCGGCCACCTTGGTGTGCCGGATTTGTTTACGACGCCCTATCGCCGCTATCTGGAACTATCCACTGGCGGATCTTCATCGCCCGCTTTTACAAACGTTTTTGGCACCGCGCCAAGCGATCATGAACTCGACATCGATCTCGAGACATTGGAACTCGCTGCGCGCCTTGGGTTCAAGCCTTACATGCATGACCGCGCTCTGTTGCCGGCGCTCAGGCGCGTGACCACGCCGACAACACTGATCTGGGGCGAGCGCGATCCAATCACGCCAATCGTCATCGCCGAGCAGCTGAAATCCGCACTGCCGCGCGCGACCCTTTCGATCGTCCCCGGCGCGGGCCACTACGTTCACGTTGAACAGCCCGACGCCGTCGCCGCCATCATCACGGGGGCCTAGGCGATGCTGACCTTTCACTACTTCGTCAACCAACCCTACCTTGGTTACCCGCACGAAGCCGCCGCCGATTTTGGCGCGGTCATGCTCAAGTTCTCGAATCGTCACTTCGATCCCGAGCACGCCGCCAAGCTGTATCAGCGATACCACCGCGAATTCGTGATGGCCGAACAGGTTGGCTTCGATTCAATTCTGGTGAACGAGCACCACAACGCACCGGCAGCGATGTCCCCGTCGCCCAACATCTCGGCGACCGTACTCGCCAAAATCACCAGCCGCGTGAAGATTTTCATCGGCGGCAATATTCTTCCGATCAACGGCAATCCACTTCGCCTCGCCGAGGAATTGGCCATGATCGACATGATTTCCGGTGGACGGTTGATCTCGGGTTTCGTGCGGGGTGGCGCGGTCGAGTCCCTCGCTCACGACGTCAATACCGTTCATAACCGGGAAATTTTTGACGAGGCCCACGCGCTCATACTCAAAATCTGGACCGAGCCCGGGCCCTTCACGTGGGAAGGGAGGCACTTTCAGTATCGCGTCGTAAATCCGTGGGCGCTGCCGCTGCAGAAGCCGCACCCGCCGATCATGGTGCCAGGCTCGACCAGCACCGAGACCGTGCTGTGGGCGGCCGAACACGGCTACCCCTACATTGCGCTGGCGACGCGAATGGAGGCGACGGACGGATTGTTCGCGAACTACGACGACGCCTTGCGCAAGCGTGGCATCGAACCAACACCGGCGCATCACGGCTACGTGATCCGTGTTCATGTCGCCGCCAGCGACGACCAGGCCCATGCCGAGGCCCGAGCGCTGTTCGGCGGGCGCATCGCCCAGGTCACCAGCATGACCGACATGAAGATGCATCCTGACGCCGGCGCCTGGATGGCGCCACCGGGTTATGTATCGAAGGAGGCGGCACGCCAGCGCCGCAAGTTCATGGGCGGCACGCCTTATGCCTTCTACGCACAGGGCTACGAACGCGCGCTTGAGACCATACAAATCGTGGTTGGAAGCCCCGAGAGCGTCGTCGCCAAGCTCGACGAGATCCGCCGCCGTTTCCGTACCGGTCACTTGGGCGTCGCGCATTTCCCGACCGAAGACGAAACCATCACCGAGCGATGGTTGGAGATGGTGGGGGCAAAAGTGTTTCCGCGGTTACGGCAAATCGCAGCCGGTTGATTCAGTGGGCGTCAAATCCCACGAGACTCCACCAGTCTCGCGACCCGTGAAGAACACGAAGGATCGAAATGCGATCTCGGTGCACTTGATAGAAGATGAGGTAGTTTGGGAACTCTTTGATTCGCCACCACCGGATAACATTCCCTTCCGCGAAATCGCGTGAAAGTCGGGCGCCAATCTTGGGACTGGTTGATATGACTTTGAGACTTTTCTTCACACCAGTAACGAAACGGTCAGCTGTCGCTGGCCCGGCTTTGTCCAAGAGATAGTCGTATAATTCCTCGAGGTCCTGACGCGCGAGAGCGTGCCGGGAAATGCGCACGGCTAGCGCACCCTCTTCGCTTGGCCGCGCCGCTTACCGGTCCGGCGCCCTCGAATTGCCTCCCAATCGGACTCAGTCAAATCCGACTCGGGACTGGCCAGTCCTTCCATCAGCAATGCCTTGAGTTTTTCTCTTGCCTTTGCCTTCTCGTCGGCACGGATCAATTCGCGGATATACTCGCTGGCGCTGCTGTAGCGGCCATCGGCAACCTGATCATCGACGAATTTCTTGAGCGGATCGGGCAGTGAAATATTCATGGTTTCCATGACGGCCTCCTGGTTCAGACAGGATACCGCTAATGGCAAGGAATGGCAAAAACTGCCATTACTTCAATGTGGCGAAGAACTCGGGATACATCTTCTCCAGGCGGTCCCACGCCGCCGGATCGACATGCTCGGTGGTCCGTGACTTGTGCTTCACGCCGCGAACCATCGTCTTTCCCTTGCGATCGCCGAAGCCCATCCACGGCATCAGACCGTTCAACGTGAACGAGTAGCTGCCTGAGGCGGGCGCCCATGTCTTGCTCGCGTCGGCAACATCAGCGCGTGACGACCACAGCGACAGAACCGTTGTCGCCGTGAACGCCTGCTGCGCACCGGGGCCGTGGAGACTGCGGGTCTTGCGCTCGGTCTGATTGATCCAGATCCGATCGCCCTCGACCTTTTGATCCATCTTAACGCTGTCGATCTTGGCGCCAGGCTGATGGAGCGAGAGCGCAAGGCCTTCGGCATTCGATTCAACGGTGTAATAGGCGTCTCCCTCGCGGAATCCCTTCACGCATGGCTGGCGGCGACCAGTGATTGGGTTCAACCAGCTTTCGGCCGGCAACCCGGTGGTGTGATCGATGAATTCGCCGACCTCGTCCCAATGAATGCGGCATGAGGCTGGCGACAAAGTCTCGGCACGATAGGTCATGATGGTCGCCACCCGAAAGATCGGAATTTCCGGATAACCGTCGACCGCGGCATTGAGGGTCCCGAGATACCAGCAAGCGACCATCTCGTCGGCGACGGACGCGACGATCTTACGATAGGCCGAATAGAGATCGTTGTTGGGCATCATGCCGAGCCGAACTGCGGCAGGCCGACCATCAAGCGCCCGACGCGGAGCTTCACCATATCGTCGGTCGGCGCCATCACCGAACCGGCCTGAGCGTCGCGCAAGTATCGGCCGAGGGAATTCTGCCCGGCATAGCTCTTGCCGCCGCCGATGTTCATGGCAATGCGGGTCACTTCGAGCGCGGTCTCATCAGCGGCACAAACACATTCGATCAGATGTCGCGGATCTGCCGCGCCGGTGTCGTCAAGCTGTGCCGCGACCGCCATCAGGAACGCGCGCGTGCGATCGAGAGACAAACGCATTTCACCGATGTAGCGCTGAATGCCGTCGAGCTTGGCGAGATTCGATCCGGTGTCGCCGTAGGCCCGGCCTGTCACATGGGCGATGGCTTCCTCGAACGCGCCCTCGGCAATTCCAAGATATACGGCGGCAAAGGTCAGCATCGAGAATGGCATGAAGATCGGAAACACTTGCTTCTGCCAGCCGGCCTCTTCACCGAGACGATGCCGCTTCGTCGACACTCGGCCCTTGAACGTCATCGGCGATGACGCGTTGGCCCGCATGCCTAGACCGTTCCACGGCGCATCGATCGACCAGTCGACTTTTGCCTTCTCGATCATAAAGGCGGTGTAATTGCCGGTGCCGGCCGCCTTGTCGTGCAGCACGGGCGCGAAGTAGAGATCGGCGTGACCCGACGAGGTCACCCAGCCCTTGCGCACTTCGGACAAATCGTAACCATCGCCGGACTTGGTCGCAAAGCTCTGCATCACCCAGGTGTGCGAGCCCGTGCCGGATTCCGAGATCGCCGTCGTACACAGCAATTTTCCGGCCGCGACCGGCTTGACGAAGGCTTCGATCTGTTCGGCGTTGGCCATCCGCCACAGTGGTTCCACTGCCTCGCAGTGCATCTTGAAGCACATCGCCGTCGAGCCGCAGGCCCGCGCCAGCCGCTCGATCACCATCACCGCCGTGCGATTGTCGGCGCCGCGGCCGCCAAACCGCTCCGGGATGCGCAGTCCGTAGAACCCGGCCTTGGCCAGCGCGGCGAAACCCTCCGTCGGAAACTTGGCCTCGGCATCGACTTTGTTGGCTTGCGGCCGCAGGGCCGCGTCGCCCAGCTTTGCTGCTTCGTCGACCAGGGCTTCTTGATAAGGCAATGGTTCGAAAAGACTCATTGAACCAAAACTCCCCCATCGATCGCCAGCACTTGGCCGGTGATCATGCCAGCCGCACTGGAGGCGAGAAAGGCGACAGCATTTGCGACATCGGTCGTGCTCGGCAGGCGACCCATCGGAATTCCGGCCATGCGCATCTTCATGTAGGCGGGGTCCGCACGAATACCGGCCGTCATGTCGGTCGGAACGATGGTTGGCGCCACCGCATTGACGCGGATATTCCGGTCAGCCCATTCCAACGCGAGAATGCGCGTCATGTGAGCGAGCCCCGCCTTGCTGACGCCATAGGGGACGTTGCGCTTGATGGCGATGAACGAAATCGTCGAGGCAACGTTGACGATGGCCGCGGGCGTCCGCTTCGACAGGTGACGGTACGCCGCGCGGGAAATCCGAAACGCGCCCGTCAGGTTGACGTCTATGACCTTGTTCCACATGGCGTCATCGGTGGCTTCGGCCGCTTCGTAGGCGTTGATGCCGGCATTGTTGACCAGCAGATCGAGGCCGCCCAAGGCTGCCGCCGCCCGATCGACGACGGCATCGCAGGTGGCTGTGCTGGTCACATCGAGCGACAGCCGAGGGCCGGCAGCGCCCGATTCCCACTCGGTTTCGGGCAAAATGTCGGCACGTGCCACGTTTGCGCCGAGACCCGCGAGCACACGGGCGATTTCCGCGCCAATACCACGCGCGGCGCCCGTGACCAGCGCCGCGCGTCCATCGAGACGGAAAGCGGATCCCGCTTGAGCCATGAATTACGATTTCGGAACTGGCGCCGGCTTTTGTGTACGCGCGTAGTTCTCGAGGCTCGAGAGATTCGGTTTCTGAAACGATTCGAGCGGCGGCGGTTCCAGCATGTGGGGATGGAACTTCTCCGCATGCTTGACCACTTGGGGCTTGAGCTGGCTCAACGGCACTCCGTTATACGAGACCGACTGATAGAGAATGTGTCCCGGCGCCTGGCCCATCAGCATCCAGGGCAGCCACGGCGTCACGCGCGACCATGACCCGGAATAGGTCACCGACGTCAGGTTCGGGTTCTGCATGTCCTCGGTCTGGATGACGAACGAGTACATCTCGGTGACCTGCGCCATCTTCCCGGCGCTCTCGCGCGGCCATTTGTCGGGCTGCAGCGCCGAGGGATAGAACAGATTGATGCCGCGTTGCGCGACGATCTGCCCGCCAAGTTCGCGCCAGTTGAGGATATGCGGCTTGCGGTCCTTGGCTTCGACCTTGTTGAGGCCGCCGTAAGTCGGCGGCAGCGGCTCGAACTCCTCGATGTGGAGGTTCCACGGGTCGTTGATAACGTCGACGACTTTCACCTTCTCGCCGGTGAACGGGTTATCGTATTCGGAGATGATCTCGTCGGTGGCAAGGTCGGTGTAGAAAATTGTCTCGCGATGCAGGACGCGGTAGCTGCCGTCGGTCTGTTTACGCAGCGCGCCGACCGACAGGACCTCGAAGCCGAACAGATCGCGCACCTTCTCGTTGGCACGCACGGCCGAGACAATGCCGGTCGCGCCGCCGTACTTGACCTTGCTTTCGTCGAGATCTCCGTCCATCCGCGCCAGTGCCATCATGGTGCCCTTGCCGGTGGTGAGATCGAGATATGGTCCCTTAACGCCCGGGCTTGGAACCGGCCGTGAAGCATGAGCTGCGGCGGGAAGCGTCGCCAGCATACTGGCGGTCATCATGAAACTACGGCGATCCATTTACATCTCCTGTGGCTGTACGTCAGTCGAGGTCGCGGGCAAAGCGAAGGCCAACCCGCGCGGTGGTGAGATCGGGTGGCGCCCAATCGTGCTTAGCGGCGCGAACGTACCACGGATCGGCATGCCACGCGCCACCGCGAATCACGCGTTCGCTGCAATCCCCCGTCAGGCGTGCCGAGCCTTCGGTGGGTGCGCCGTCGTAGGTTCGCGCGAAGCAGTCGGCGACCCACTCCCAGGCGTTTCCGAACAGATCATGGATGCCGAACGGATTCGGTTTGAACGAGCCGACCGGCGCGGTGTGAACATATCCGTCGTGGCATTGAAATGTGGTCGCGGGGTCCGCATCGATCTTAAGCGCTTCAGCCTTGGTCAAGTCGGAAACGTTGGCGAACGCGCAGGCCCCTTCGCGATCGTCGCCCCACCACCGAACCGTGTCCGTGCCCGCCCGCAACAGCCACTCAAACTCGGCATCGCTCAGAAAACGATAGGTCTTGCCGGCGCGGACCGACAGCCATGTCGCATAGGCTTCGGCGTCACCCCAGGAGACACAGACAACCGGGTGAGATTCGGTCTGAGAAAACCCCGGATCGCGCCAGTTGTGATCGGCGCTCATGATGCCCCAGGCGTTGGTGTCATTATCCCAGACTTTGCAGCCTTCCAGCGGCTGGTGACCGGTTGCCGCAACGAACGCCGCGAAGTCGGCGCGAGTCACTTCGTATTTCATCACCGCGAAGGGTTTCGAGATCGTGACCCGATGTTGCGGTTTCTCGTTGGCGGCGTCGCGATCGGGCGTGCCTTCACGTGTCGTTTCCTCCGCGGTCGAACCCATGATGAACGTTCCGGGCGGCACGGCCACCATGGTTGGGCAGTCGGCGCAGTCCTGAAAATTCTGACCCGGCTCGGCCGCCAGGGCGGAAGCGATGACAAGGGCGATCACGCTCATGGGAGCGACGCTACGCAAACGCTTTGCGGCAGACAATAGCAAGCCTATCTTTAGACGACCCGAGAAGGAGTCCCACATGTTCCAATTTCGCCGCGCCCCGACGATGCCGAACCGCGATCAGGCCCTGCCCGGACGCGCGGCCAAGATGCCGGTGCCCGAGAAGCATTTTGTAAATGGCAACCGGCTGACTGAGCCGTTTCCCGAAGGTCTCGAGATGGCGATGTTCGGTCTTGGGTGTTTCTGGGGCGCCGAGAAATTGTTCTGGCAAATCCCAGGTGTCTATTCAACTCAGGTCGGTTACGCGGCGGGGCTTACGCCCAATGCCACATACAAAGAAGTCTGCTCCGGTATGACCGGCCACAACGAGGTCGTGCGTGTCGTGTTCGATCCGAAGAAGGTCTCGTTCGACAAGCTGCTCAAGACGTTCTGGGAAGGCCACGACCCGACCCAGGGCATGCGCCAGGGCAACGATGTCGGCACGCAATATCGATCGGGAATCTATGTCTACAATGCCGCGCAAAGGCGTACGGCCGAGGCCTCGAAAACGGCCTACCAACCCGCCCTCGGGAAGGAAGGCTATGGCGCGATCACAACGGAGATCATTGACGCGCCGGAGTTCTATTTTGCCGAGGACTACCACCAGCAGTATCTCGCCAAGAATCCCGGCGGCTACTGTGGTCTTGGCGGCACCAATGTGAGCTGCCCCGGGTTCAAGACCGAGTGAAAGGAATCACCATGAAAGCAATTCTGATAGCGTGCGCCGCGGCCTTCACCTCGATCACCGCGACGGCCCAGAACGCGCCGCTCCAGTTCACCGCGACGCCAACCATCCTCGTACGTTCACCGGACCCGGTGAAGCTCGCGCAATTCTACGAAGCCCTCGGCTTCAAGAAAGAGCGCGTGTCCCCTTCGGGCACGACGTTCTTCTATCTCGAGGGCGCGGCCGGCTCGCTCGAAATTCTGAAGATGGATGCGAATACCAAGCCCACAAGCGGGAAAACCTCGCGCACGCAGCAGGGCGTGGTTGCGATCTTCGAAGTAAATGATCAGGAGGAGGTTGCACGGCGCGCCAGGGCGGCCGGCGCTACCGTCGTCGAGAAGTGGGACTCGAGCGAACGGCCGATCTCGATCTACTACATCGGCGATCCTGAGAACAACATCCTCGGCTTCGCGCCACGCAACCACAATCCAAGCATCAAAACGCCATGAAACACCTGCTCGCGCTGACGCTTGCGCTCGCCGCTGCCCCGGCCCTGGCCGAGGACGCCGTACCCAAATTCTTCTCGGTGCCGACCATCCTGGTGCGCTCGCCCGATCCCATGAAGCTCGCGCCGTTCTACGAAGCGCTCGGCTTCAAGAAGGTGCGCATCTCGGGCAACGGCGGCGTGATCTTTCACATTGAGGGTTCGCTCGCCTCGCTCGAAGTGGTCAAGATGGATCCCAAAACCAAGCCGGCCATGGGCAAGACATCGCGCACGCAGCAGGACGTGGTCGCGATCTTCGAGACCGACAATCAAGACGAACTCGTGCGACGCGCTAAAGCGGCCGGGGCGACCGTGGTTGAGAAATGGACGGCCGGAGATCGTCCGGTGTCGATCTGGTACATCGGCGATCCCGAGAACAACATCCTGGGCTTCGCGCCACGGCATCACAACGCGAGTATCAAGACGCCGTAATCTCTCGCACCGCCGTACACAGCAAGCACGAAAACGTCCCCGTCGTCTCGTCGACGGCAACGTTTGCCTCGTAGAATTCCATCGACGGGCGCGCATCGGGTTGATGGTGTTTGTCCGCCAACACCGCCCCGTAGAACGCGCGCCAGGCTTGATCGATGTCAGTCGCTAATCCGGTGAACGGCGCCGTCGCGAATAGTCCGCCCGCCAGCGTACGGACTGCAAGATCGGCCGTCGGCTCAAACGTCGCGTCGACCTCAACACACGCATCGTAGCGACACTGCGCGGCAACAGTGCGCGACGGATCGTCAAGCGTCACGCCAAAGCGCCGATGCCTGATTGGTTTCAGGCCCGCGGCCATGCAAGCGCCGATGAACCGCGGCCACATCTCGGCGATGCCGGGCCCCGCATAGGGCCCGGTGTGTCGCATGTAGGCGACGCGAACGTCCGGAAATATCCTGAGTTCGATCGTTACCAAGGGATGGTCTGACCGTCGTAGTTGAGCGCCTTGCCGTTGGTCTCGAGCGTCATGCCGTCGATCACCTTGATCATCCCGGCAGCGCTCTCTTCGGTCGTGATGCCCTTGCCGCGAAAGCCCGAGGCGCGCAGCAAGTCGGTCTCGACCATACCGGGGGCGATGATCCCGACCACGATCCCCTCAGGACGCCAATCGGCGGCCAGCGCGCGGAACGACACATTGAGCGCGGCCTTGCTGGCGCGATAGGCAAGGAAACCGCCGCGCCGCGCCGTCAGCTCGGACGAGCCGAGTCCGCTGGTCATGGCAAAGGCCTTCTTCATCGGGCTTGCCAGAAGATTTGCCTTGAAGGCTTCCGTCACCTTGAGGGCGCCGAAGGTGTTGGCGTTGATAATCGCCAGGAACTCGGCCTGATCGAGCGTGCCTGCGGTCTGCTTCGGA
>Ga0194132_10010274_pt1 | contig 12502 bp, 4 predicted proteins | sample TA2KigOf80mmetaG_FD_148612 | JGI IMG/M metagenome (GOLD analysis project Ga0194132, IMG submission 148612) | Freshwater microbial communities from Lake Tanganyika, Tanzania - TA2015054 Kigoma Offshore 80m | ecosystem: Environmental > Aquatic > Freshwater > Lake | place: Tanzania: Lake Tanganyika... | reverse complement strand
AGGTCGTGGCGGTCTCGATGGAGCGATCCGTCGACCTGGTCGTGGCGCTCCTGGGCGTCCTGAAGACGGGAGGCGCGTACCTGCCGCTCGACCCCCGGTTCCCGGCCGAGCGTCTCCGCCTGATGATCGAGGATGCGGCGCCAAGAGTCGTGCTCACCTCGCTCGACCTGCCGCCAGACGCGGTGACACACACCACCACGGGCGCCGCGGCACGGCCGGTCACGCCGGACGACCTGGCGTACGTCATCTACACCTCCGGGTCCACCGGCCGGCCGAAGGGCGTGGAGGTGCCCCACGGCGCGCTCAGCAACCTGCTCGCCTCGTTCGCCCGCGAGCCGGGGCTGTCCGTCACCGACGTGCTGGTCGCGGTGACGACCGTATCGTTCGACATCGCCGCGCTGGAGATCTTCCTGCCCCTGATCACAGGCGCGTCTGTCGTGATCGCGAGCGCCGAGGAGGCGGCCGACGGCGAGCGCCTGTCGGGACTGCTCGAGGCCAGCGGTGCCACGCTCCTGCAGGCGACGCCGGCGACCTGGCGGATGCTGCTCGCCTCGGGATGGACGCCGCGGCCCTCGTTGCGGATGTGGTGCGGCGGAGAGGCGATGCCCGTCGATCTTGCGGACGCGCTGCGCGCGACAGGCGGCGAGCTCTGGAACGTCTACGGGCCGACCGAGACGACGATCTGGTCCGCCCTGGCACCGGTCGCGAGCGCCGGCGACGCGCGCTCGATCGGCGTTCCCGTGGACGGCACCGCGCTCCATGTCGTCGATGAACACCTCGACGCCGTGCCTCGCGGTGTGCCGGGCGAGCTGCTGATCGGCGGTGCCGGCGTCGCGCGCGGCTACCGCAACCAGCCGGCGCTCACGGCGGAGCGCTTCGTGGCCGATCCGTTCGCCGGCCGCGCGGGCGCGCGCGCCTATCGGACCGGCGACCGCGTGCGCATCGACGAGGAGGGCCGGATCGAGTTCCTCGGACGCACCGATGCGCAGGTGAAGATCCGGGGCTTCCGCGTGGAGCTGGGCGAGATCGAAGCCCTGCTGCGCCGCGATCGCGACGTGCGCGACGCCGCCGTGGCCGTCCTGGACGGGCAGCGGCTGGCCGCGTACCTCGTGCTGGCGACGCCCGCGCGGCGCCCCGGCCTGATTGCCGGGATCACCGCGTCGCTCCGTGAGCGGCTGCCCGACTACATGGTTCCCGGGATCTTCACCGACCTTGACGCGCTGCCGCTGACGCCGAACGGCAAGCTCGATCGGCGGGCGCTCGCCCGGCTCGCGGTCGTCTCCGCGCCGGAGTCCGAATACATCGAGCCACGAACCCCGATCGAGCGCGTGCTCGCCGATCTCTGGCAGCAGGTGCTCATCGTCGATCGCGTCGGCGTGCGCGACGAGTTCTTCGCGCTCGGCGGGCACTCCCTGCACGTCGCCCGGATCGTGGCGTCGCTGCGCCGGACGTTCCGTGTCGCCCTGCCGCTCCGCAGCGTCTTCGAGGCGACCACCATCGAGCGTCTCGCCGAAGTGCTGACCTCGCTCGAGCCCGCGCCGGGCCGGATGCTGCAGATCGCGTCCGCGCTGCTGCGGCTGCAGGCCATGACGCCGGAGGAGCGGGAACGCCTGCGCGACGCCCGACGCGCGCGGGCCGAGGCCACGTGACGCCAGACCTGGACCCCGACGATCTCGACCTGCTGGACGAGCTGCTCGCCGATCCGGCGATCGACACCCCGCTCGCGCGGCGGATCGAGCCGCGGAACCGCGCTGACGCGCCCGCGTCGCTGCAGCAGCGGCGCCTCTGGTTCCTGCACGAGCTCGACCCCGCCTCGGCGGCGTACAACATCGCCACGGCGCTGCGGATCGAGGGCCCCTTCGATGTCCGAGCGTTCCGGCGCGCGTTCGACGTCGTCGTCCGCCGCCACGCCGCCCTCCGCACGACGTTCGAGAACCGGGGCGGCGACCCGTGGCAGCGGGTCGCGCCTCCCGGCGACGCGGTCGTTCGCTTCGACGACTGGAGTGCGCGCGCCGACCGCGAGGCCGAGCTGTCGCGGGCCGTCGAAGCGGAGAGCCGCGCGCCGTTCGACCTGTCACGGGGGCCGCTGTACCGCGTCCGTGTGATCCGGATGGCGGAGCGCGATCACGCGCTGCTGGTCACCCTGCACCACATCATCGCGGACGGCTGGTCGCTCGGGGTCCTCATCTCCGAGATCCAGGACGCGTACGGCGGCGCGAGGCTGCCCGCGCTGCGCGTGCAGTACACCGACTACGCCTGGTGGCAGCAGGAGACGCTGGACGCGACGGCGATCGCGCGGGAGTTGACGTGCTGGGAGGAGGCGCTGGCCGACCTCCCGACAACCGAGCTGCCCCCGGACTTCCGCCGCCCGGCCGAGCTGACGCATGACGGCGCCGCGCGCGACTTCCGGGTGGCACCCGACGTCGCCGCGCGGCTCGCCGCCCTGGCCCGTGCTGAAGCGACCACGCCCTTCACCGTCTGCCTCGCCGCGTTCGTCGTCCTGCTGTCCCGGTACACGCGCCAGACGGACGTGGTCGTCGGCGCGCCGGCAGCGCAGCGGGACGATCCCGACACGCAGCCGCTGATCGGCTTCTTCGTGAACATGCTCGTGCTGCGCGTCGACGCGAGCGGCGACCCGCCGTTCCGGGAACTGGTCCGCCGCGCCAGGGAGGTGGTCATCGACGGCTTCGATCGCCGCTCGGTGCCGTACGAAGTGCTCGTGGACCGGCTGCAGACGCCGCGTGATCCCAGCCGCAACCCGTTGTTCCAGATGGCCATGACCATGCTTGCCCCCGCCAGGCCGGCCGGCGGGTTCGGCGGGCTGTCCGTCAGGCCGATCGACCAGCAGACCTCCGCCCGATTCGACCTCGAAGTCACGATGAGCGACGGGCCGGACGGCCTGAGCGGGGTGCTGACGTACAACACCGCCCTCTTCGAAGCCGGGACGATCGACGCCCTGGCGCGCTCGTTCCAGACGCTGCTGGCCGCCGCGGCACGCACGCCCGACGCGCCGATCGGCGCCCTGCCGCTGCTGGAGCCGGACGACCGGCGCGCGCTCGTCGCGCAACACCCTCGGGCCATCCCCGTCCAGGAGGGCATTCACGAACGGGTGGCCCGGGTCGCGGCCGCGCGGGGAGACGCGCCCGCGTTGCGCTGGAACGGCCGGACCATGTCCTACGCCGAACTCGAAACGCGTGCGACGGCCGCCGCGCACGCCCTGCGGGCGCAGGGAGCCGGTCCCGGCGTGCTCGTCGGCCTCGCGATCGAACGCTCCTTCGACCTGATCGTGGCCATCCTCGGGATTCTGAAGACGGGCGCCGGCTACCTTCCCCTCGATCCCGTCCATCCGCCCGATCGGCTCGCCTGGATCCTCTCCCACAGCGGCGCCCGCCTCGTCGTCACGACGGCCGCGCTGGCACCGGCGCTGCCCCCGCACCCCGCCTCGGTCGTGCTGGTCGACGATCTCGCGCGCGACCCGGGGAGCGCGGCTCCGGGCGGGGCGGCGGTCGATCCGGCGGCAACGGCGTACGTGATCTACACGAGCGGCTCCACCGGGCGGCCGAAGGGCGTCGTGGTCACGCACGCGAACGTGATGCGCCTGATGGACGCCGCCAGCGAACAGCTGCACATCGGGGAGCGCGACACGTGGACGCTGTTCCACTCGTATGCCTTCGACTACTCCGTGTGGGAGATCTGGGGGCCGCTGTTCTTCGGCGGCACGCTCGTCATCGTCCCGCACGCCGTGGCCCGGTCATCGGACGAGTTCTGGCGCCTCCTCGCTGACGAGCGCGTCTCGGTGCTGAGCCAGACGCCCTCGGCCTTCCGGCCGCTGATCGAAGCGGATCGGGCGCAGGACGCGGGGGCGCTGAGCCTGCGCTACGTCGTCTTCGCCGGGGAAGCGCTCGACCTCGCGATGCTCGAGCCCTGGATCGCGCGCCACGGCGACGAGACGCCGGCGTTGATCAACATGTACGGGATCACCGAGACGACCGTACACGTCACCTGCCGGCGCATCCGCTGCGACGACGTCGTGCGCCGCCGCGGCAGCGTCATCGGCAGGGCGCTGCCCGACCTCGAGATGTACCTGCTGGACGAGCGCCTCGAGCCGGTGCCGGTCGGCGGCGTCGGCGAGATCTACGTCGGCGGCGCCGGCGTCGCCAGCGGCTACGTTCAGGCACCCGGGCTCACCGCCTCCCGGATGGTGGCCAACCCGTTCCGCGAGGGGCGGCTCTATCGCTCCGGTGATTTCGCCCGCCGGCTCGCCAACAACGACCTGGAGTTCATCGGACGCGCGGACGACCAGGTCAAGATCCGGGGCTTCCGCGTCGAGCTGCGGGAGATCGAGGCCGTGCTCGCCGAACACGAGTCGGTGGCGCACGCGGTCGTGGCTCTTGACGGAGACGACGGCGACCGGCGGCTGATCGCATACGTCGTGCCGCGCAACGGAGGGGTCGACGAGCGCCGGCTGCGCAGCCACGCGGCCGTGCGGCTGCCCGACTACATGATTCCCGCCGCGTTCGTGCCGCTGGACGAGCTGCCGCTCACGCCGAACGGCAAGCTGAATCGCCGGGCGCTGCCCGCTCCGGTCGCGGCGATTCCCGAACCGCGCACGAACCGCACGGCCCCGCGCTCCGCGCTCGAGGCGCGCCTGTGCGCGGTCTGGGCCGACGTCCTGCGCGTGCGGGACGTCGGCGTCGACGACGACTTCTTCGCGCGCGGGGGCCACTCCCTGCTGGCCACGCGCCTCGTCTCGCGGATACGCGAAGCGCTGGGGGTGTCGCTCCCGGTGCGGGCCGTCTTCAGCTTCCCCACGCCGGCAGCCATGGCGCCGGAAGTGGCGCGCGCGGGGGCCACCGACGGCGACGGTCCGCGGCCAGTGCCGCGCCGCCCGGCGATGCCGCTCTCCTTCGCCCAGCGCCGGCTCTGGTTCCTCGACCTGCTCCACCCGGGGACCGCTCTCTACAACGTGCCGGCCGCGCTGCGGCTCCTGGGCGAGCTCGACGTCACGGCCCTCCGCCGCGCGCTCGACGCGCTCGTGCGCCGGCACGAGAGCCTCAGGACGACGTTCACGCCGGAGGGCCAGCGCATTGCTCCGGAGGGTGCCGTCCTGCTGCACGAGGGTGCATGGGACCCGTCGTTCATCGCGGAGGCCGCGGCAACGCCGTTCGATCTGGAAACCGGTCCCCTGCTGCGCGCTTCGCTCCTGCGCGTCGGCCCCCGTGAGCACGTTCTCCTCCTCGTGATGCACCACATCGTCACCGACGGCTGGTCGATGGGCGTGATGGCGCGGGAACTCGGGGAGCTTTACGCGGGCCGCCAGCTCCCGCCGCTGACGCTGCAGTACGCCGACTTCGCGCACTGGCAGCAGGCGCGGTCTCTCGATGCGCAGGTGGCGTGGTGGCGTCGCCGCCTCGACGGGCTGGCGGCCGCCGACGTCCTGCCGCTCGACCATCCGCGTCCCCCCGAGCCGCGTGGACACGGCTCGGCGTACCGCTTCCAGCTGCCCGCTGAGCCTCTTCGGGCATTCGCCGCGCAGCACGCCGCCACGCTCTTCATGGCCCTGGGCACGGTGTTCGCCGCGGTCCTGCACCGCTCGGGCGGCCTGCGCGACCTGCCGATCGGCGTGCCGATCGCGAACCGGACCGACGCCGCTCTGGAAGGCCTGATCGGCTGCTTCGTGAACACGATCGTGATGCGCCTGGATCTGACCGGCGATCCGACGCTCGGTGAGCTGCTTGGCCGGGTGAAGGACACCGCCCTCGACGCCTACGCTCACCAGGACGCGCCGTTCGAGCTGGTGGTCGAGGCGCTCAACCCCGTCCGCGACCGGGCGCGGCATCCGCTCTTCCAGGTCATGTTCGTCCTGCAGAACGTACCAACGGAAGACGCGCGCCCCGGAGGACTCACCATCCGGCCGGAGCCGCTCGATGCCGGCATCAGCAAGTTCGACCTGACGCTGATCGTCGAGGAGTCCGGTGCGGCGCTCGACGCCGTCCTGGAGTACGACACCGACCTCTTCGAGCCGGCCACGATCGCGCGGCTGGCGGAGCGCATGCAGGCCGTCGTGCGCGACCTGGAACCGGACGCCCGCTGCTCCCGGGCTCGCGTCGTGCCGCCGGCCGAGCGCCGCCTCCTCGATGCGTGGAGCACCGGCGCTCGCGGGCCGGCCGGTGGCACGTTGATCGACGCCGTCGAGACACAGGCCACGCGCACACCGGACGCCCCGGCGGTGACGTGCGGGGCACGAACCCTCACCTACGCCGCACTCCACGCGGCCGCCACTCACCTCGCGCGCCAGCTCGTCGTCGAACGGGACGTCGAACCGGGGTCGGTCGTGGCTCTGAGCTTCGGGCGATCGATCGACGCGATCGTGGCCATGCTCGGCACGCTGAAAGCCGGCGCCGCGTACCTGCCGCTCGATCCCGGTTATCCCGCCGATCGGCTGGCCTTCATGCTCGAAGACAGCAACAGCGCGATCACGCTGAAGACGGACGATGTGGCGCTCGAGGTCCCGTTGGACCCGACGCCCGCCGAGTGGCGCCCGGCGCCGGTGCACCCGCAGGCAGCCGCCTACGTCATCTACACGAGCGGATCGACCGGGAGACCAAAGGGCGTCGTGGTGAGCCACGCCAACGCCGCGGCGTCGCTGGCGGCGCGGCTGGCGCACTACGGCGATCCGGGCAGCGTCCTGCTCTTCCCGTCGTTCGCCTTCGACAGCTCGGTGGCAGCGATCTTCGGCACGCTCGCTGCCGGAGGACGTCTCGTGCTGGCGCCCGACACGGTGCTGCGGGACGTGGACCAGGTGTCTGCGCTCATCGAGCGCGAGCGCATCACGACGATGCTTCTCGTGCCCCGGCTCTACGGCGCGATGCTCGACCATGCGCCGGCTCATCGGCTCGAGAGCCTGCGCACGGTGATCGTGGCCGGCGAGGCGGTTCCACGCGGCCTTCCTGCGACGCACGCGGCGAGGCTGCCCCGGGCGGACCTCTTCAACGAATACGGCCCGACCGAGGCGTCCGTCTGGTGCACGGTGGCCCGTCTCGCGCCGGAAGACCACGGGGCGCCGATCGGCACGCCGATCCGGAACGCCGAGGTACACCTCCTCGACGAATCGCTCGGGGCCGTGCCGATCGGCACGGTCGGGGAGCTGTACGTCGGGGGGGACGGCGTCGCGCGCGGGTACGCACGGCGGCCCGGGCTGACCGCGGCGCGTTTCGTGGCCAACCTGCACGGGGCTCCCGGCAGCCGCCTGTACCGCACGGGCGACCTGGCGCGCTGGCGCGCCGACGGCCGCCTCGAGTTCGAAGAGCGCGCTGACGAACAGGTGAAGGTCCGGGGCTTCCGGATCGAGCCAGGCGAGATCGAAGCGGCGCTCACGGACCTGCCCGGGATCCAGGAGGCGGCGGTGATCGCGGAGGACGACCGCCTCGTGGCTTTCGTCGTGCCTCGACCGGGCGCCACCGTCGACGCCGCCGGCGCACGCGCGGCGCTGGCCACCCGGCTGCCCGGCTTCATGGTGCCCACGACCGTCACCGCGCTCCCCTCGCTTCCGCTCACGCCGAACGGAAAGCTCGATCGGGCGGCGCTGCCGCGAGCCGCCGCCAACGTGACCACGCGGGGCGCTCCCCCTCGCGACCCGCTGGAGTTCCGGATTCTGCGCGTCTTCGAAGAGGTGCTCGAGACGCCGCTCGGCGTCACCGACGACTTCTTCGATCGGGGCGGCCACTCCCTGGTCGCCGTACGCCTGGTCGCCCGGATCCGGGACGCGTGCGGCGCCGAGCTGTCGCTCGGGGCGCTGTTCGAGGGGCCCACGGTCGAGCAGGTTGCCCGGATCGTCCGCGCCGGGGGGCGCGCGTTCTCGCCGCTCGTGCCGCTGCAGACGGGCGGCACCGCGCCGCCGATCTTCTTCGTCCACCAGGCCGGCGGCAACGTCATGGCCTACCTCGAGCTGGCTCGCCACGTCGGCCGCCATCGGCCCTTCTACGGCCTGCAGTCCGTGGGCCTCGACGGCAGGGCGGAGCCGCTGAGGGATGTCGAATCGATGGCGGCGGTCTACGTGGCGGCGATCCGGAGCCTCCAGCCGCGGGGGCCGTACTTCATCGGCGGCCACTCGATGGGTGGCAAGGTCGCCTTCGAGATGGCTCGCCAGATCGAGGCCGCAGGCGAGCGCGTGGGCCTCCTCGCCATCGTGGACGTGCCGGGCACCCCCGACACGAGCTTCGTGGCGCAGGACGATACGCAGACCCTCCTGCGCATCGTCGAGCAGATCGAAGACCACTACGGCTGCACGCTGGACGTCACCGGACTGGAGGGGCTCGACGAAGGGGCGCAATACCGGCTCGTCCTGGCCCGCATGATCGAACAGAACCTCGTGCCACCCGGCGCGGGGGAGGACGACCTGCGCGGCCTGCTGCGCGTCTACAAGGCCAACATGGAGGCCGTGCTGCGCTATCGCCCGCGGCCAGCCCGCGCCGACGTCACCGTGATTGCGTCGACTGAACTCGTGAACGGGCTGTCAGAGGAGCCGGGACTCGGCTGGCAGGCACTGACTGCGGGCCGCGTGAGGGTGCACACGGTGCCGGGCGACCATCTCTCGATGCTGAAGGCGCCGCACGTCGCGCAGGTTGCCGAGGCGCTCCTTACTGCGGCTTCCGCCTGAGGGCGCCAGCCAGCAGCTCGTAGAGCATCACGCCGGTCGGGGGCGGGCTGTAGAGCCGCCGCCGGTAGGGCCGCCGGAGCACGCCGTGCCAGGAGAAGTCGCGCAGGAGCCGCAGCCAGGGCCGCACCTGCCTGAGGCGCATCATGAGCTGCAGGTCGTGCGACGGGCCGAGCGGTGTGCCGTGCCAGCACGAGAGCGAAATGGAGCGCTCGGACGACGCGAAGTAGTGCCACCAGCCCCGGGGCAGGTAGAGCACGTCCCCTGACTCGAGGACGCCTTCGAGCAGCGTGGCGCGCCTGAGCCGCGGATGCGCGCCGAGGTCGGGATGCTGCGGCGCGACCTGGCTCTTCGTGTGGCTGTCGCTGAACACGTGCAGGTTCGGCGCTTCCTCCGGCGCCGCCAGCACGGCCGCCTTCGTGCCGTGGACCTGCGCGAAGAGGTTGTCCACGTAGTCGTAGTGCAACCCGGATCTCGTGCGGCTGCCGATCCAGACCAGCACCGCCAGGATGTTCGGCGGGCAGAGCGACTCGAAGTCGTACTCGGCCTCCAGCCCCGGGTACATCCCGGCGACCGCCTGATCGATGTAGCAGCGGTCGCCGGCGTTCATCCGCGCCACCAGCTCGCGCACGGTCATCTCCTGCCGATGGTCTGCGTCGCGCGCCTGGTACGGCACCTCGGTGTCCGGCAGGTTCACGCTCGGCCTGATGACCACGTCGCCGAAGCGATCCGCGAACATCTCCGGCGACCAGGCCCGCGTCGCCGGCCACGCGGCCGCGGCGCCGCGCAGCACGACGGGTTTGGCCGGCGCGCGGTACTCGCGCTCGAACGTCTCGCGGTCGAACGTGCGCATCTCCGCGACCCTCACCCGGGTCGGACCAGTGGCTGTCATCGTCGTCAGGCGGCGCGTGGCTTCCGCACGTGGTCGAGGATGAGATCGGCGCCGCGAACGGCACCGCCGGCCTTCCGGCAGGCCTCGCCGATGCGCGCGCTGTTCGATGCGTAGGACCGGTCGGTGATCGCCTCGAGCGCCGCCGCGCGGAGCGTGCCGGGCGACACGGAAGGGAGCAGGTGGATGCCGGCGCCCTGCTCCTCGATGCGCTCCGAGATCGAATAGGTCTCGAACGTGGTGCCCACGGCCAGCATCGGGACGCCGTGCCACGCGGCCTCGCGTGCGCCGCCCATCCCGCCGTTCATGACGAAGAGCGACGCCCGCGGCAGGATCTCGAGCTGCGGCGCCATGCCGTCCTCGGCCAGGCTCCACACGATGACGTGAGGCGGGATCTCGCCGAGGTCGGCGCGGCGGGTGCTCGCGCTCAGGATCATCACCACCTGGCAGTCGAGGCCGCCCAGCGCGGTGAGGCAGTTCCTGAAGAACGCCGGGCCCGGATCGCAGATGGTGCCGAAGCCGATGTAGATGAGCGGTTCGCGCAGCTGCTCCAGCGGAAACGCGGAGCGGCCCTGGGTCGGGCGCGTGTGCACCGAGCCGATGAAGTGGTAGCGGTCGTCGAAGACGTGGTCGTGCGGCTGGAGCTCGCGCGGCGTGTGGCACAGGATGACCGGCTGGCGGTTGGTCAGCGTGTCCATGAACGACGTCCGCGGAAGGCCGAAGGCCCGGCGGAGGCGGCGCTCGGTGGCGCGAAAGCCCTGCAGCGTCCGGAACGACGTGCGGAACATCGCCGGCATGTCGCGCCAGTACCGGCCGCTGCGCAGCGCGAACGACCAGTTGAAGGCCGGCGTGTGAACCGAGCAGATGCCGGGGATCCCGAGCAGGTGCGCGATCGCGCGGCCCCAGATCGCGAGCGAGTCGTGCACGATGTAGTCGGGCTCGAGGCCGCGGATCGGTTCGAGGAGCTTCGGGATCCACTCCATTGCCCACCACGTCAGGATCGGGGCGAGATCGATCTCGTGGTGAAAACGATCCCGCGTGAGCGGACCGGTGTAGTGCTCGAACGGCGGCGTCGGACGGAACTCGGCACCGAGCGCCTCGATGTCATCGCGAAAGTGCGGCGCCTCGTAGTAGACGACCCGTTCCCCGCGTCGCACCAGCTCGCCCACCAGCCCGTAGGTGGCGATGACGTGCCCGCCGCCGGAAACATTCAGGAAGACCGCCGTGCCCATCGTGAGTGGACGGAAAACGATTGGAGAAGTGACAGTAGCACGGTTGACGGAGCTGACGACCGGCATCTAAGCTGCGAGCCGGGCCCCATGAGCGCCACGCCGGACCTGGACTGCGTTCTCATCGGCTACAACGACGTCGACCTCCAGTGGGTGGACGAGGAGCTGAAGCCGCTCCGCCACGCCTCCGGCGGCTACCGTCACTTCCGGGCCAACACCGTCTGCCTGGACGGTGACCGGATCCACTTCACCGAGCTGCTCAACCGCACCCTGGCAGACGCGACGGGGCGGCATCCCGGGCTGCACGTGGCGCGGACACCGAGCCTTGCCTGCTGCATTCTCAAGAGCTTCCTGGCCCACCGGGGCCTGCGCGCCGAGATCGTCAACTTCTTCAACACCGACCGCGACCGGCTGATCGACCTGCTCGCCCAGAAGCCGCGGGCGGTGGCGATCACGACCACGGTCTACACGACGGCCCGTCCGATCATCGACATCGTCGAGTGCATCCGCCGCTACGACGCCGACACGACGATCATCGTGGGCGGCCCGCACATCTACAACGTCTGCTCGGATCACGACGTCGAGACGCGCGACTTCCTGCTGCAGGAGATGGGGGCGGACGTCTACGTGTTCGACTCGCAGGGCGAGCTGACGCTGTCGGCGGTGGTGGCGGCGCTGCGCTCGGCGAAGCCGGACCTGTCGGCGGTGCCGAACCTGATCTACGACGGCGACGGCGTGACGTTCACCCAGACGCGCCGGCTGCCGGAGAACAACCCGCTCGACGAGACCAACATCGACTGGCCGCTCTTCGACCCGGACTACATCACGCCGTTCGCCTGGATGCGGACGGCGCGCAGCTGCGCCTACAACTGCGCGTTCTGCCGCTATCCGGCCCTGGGCGGCGCGCTCGTCCTGAACGACGTCGAAGTGGTCGAGCGGCAACTGCAGTTCCTGGCCGGGGAGGGCCTGAAGCACCTCTACTTCATCGACGACACGTTCAACGTGCCGCTGCCGCGCTTCAAGGACCTCTGCCGGATGATGATCCGGAACCGGTTCGACTTCACCTGGACGTCCTACTTCCGCTGCAGCAACGCGGACGAGGAGACCTTCGACCTGATCAAGGCGGCGGGGTGCGTCGCGGTCTTCGCCGGCATCGAGTCTGGCGACGCGCGGGTGCTGAAGAACATGAACAAGAAGGCGCTCGTGCAGACCTACCGGAACGGCCTGCGGATGCTCGCCGAGCGCGACATCGCGGCGTACGCCTCGTTCATCATCGGGTTTCCAGGCGAGACGGCCGAGAGCGTGCAGCACACGATCGACTTCATCCAGGAGACCGCGCCGACGTTCTACTCCGCGGAAGCCTACTTCCACGACCCGAAAGTCCCGGTGCAGGAGCGCGCGGCCGAGTTCGGGCTGCTCGGCGCCGGCTACAGCTGGACGCACGCCACCATGGACTGGGAAGAGGCCCAGGCGCACGTGGAACGGCTGCACCGGTCGGTGGATCGCTCGGTGCTCCTGCCGCTGTACGGGATGGACGTCTGGTCGGTGCCGTACTTCGAGGCGAACGGCGTCTCGCGCGGGCAGCTTGTCGACTTCCTCCGCGCCGCGCAGGCCATGGTCGTCCGCAGCTTCGACGAGGATCGGCCCGACTACACCGCGGAGCGGGCGCGACTGCGGGACGCGCTGGCGCCGCCCGTCAACGCGTGAACGCCCCCGGCACCGCCGCCG
>Ga0194132_10010269_pt1 | contig 12506 bp, 12 predicted proteins | sample TA2KigOf80mmetaG_FD_148612 | JGI IMG/M metagenome (GOLD analysis project Ga0194132, IMG submission 148612) | Freshwater microbial communities from Lake Tanganyika, Tanzania - TA2015054 Kigoma Offshore 80m | ecosystem: Environmental > Aquatic > Freshwater > Lake | place: Tanzania: Lake... | reverse complement strand
TCGCGCGTGAGCCGGGGGCGGCGCGCCTCGACGACAGTGGCATCGACGATCTGCCCACCCATCGCCAGATAGCCCTTCTCCCGTAGCGCCGCATCGAACCGGGCGAACAGCCGGTCGAAGGCACCAGTCCGAACGAGTTGCTCGCGGTAGAGCCAAATCGTCTTGGCATCCGGCACGGCATCGTGCAGCGCCAGCCCGACAAAGCGCATGAACGACAGCCGATCCCGGATCTGATACTCGGCCTGATCGTCGGACAGCGTGTACAGCGTCTGCACAACCAGCACCTTGAACATCAACACCGCGTCGTATGGCGGCCTCCCGCCCTTGGAGCGGTCCGTGCGCGGCACCGCCGCCTCGAGATCAGGGCGGAACAGCTCGAAGTCCACCACCTTCGCCAGCCGCTCCAGCGGGTCCCCCGCCGCCGACAGCCACGCCAGCCGCTCGTCCGTGTCGAAGAAACCAGCCTGTCCCGCCATCCCCGCCTCCGGCCATCGCCAGAGGTCAGAGAATCAACCCGCGACCCTCAACGCCAGAGGTTCTCGAGGTGTCCAGGAGTTCGTCCGCCAGGCGGTGTCGGAGCGTCTGACCAGAAGCGGCGCGAACGTGATCGACGCCGCTACCCCCTGCGCCAGGCGGCCAACGTGTCGAGCCTGTTCTTTCCCAACGACGGTCACCTGACCCCGGCAGGCCATCACGCTCTCGCGACCTTGTTGGCAGAACGTCTCGGGCCATTGGGTTCGCGCTCGCGCTAGGCCGCCTCGCCCGGGATAAGGCAGGCCAGCCTCCCGTTTTGGCACAAACGACCGGCTCTCCCGTTTGACCGAAACGAGCCAGGGCGGCCCATGGCGGGCTCGGTCCTGCATCCATAAGTGGCTATTTCCATAGCGGAAAGAGGGTTCCGCGGCAGTCTGGCCCTGGGATCGTGGCGGCGGCGGGGCCGACCTGCCGGCGATGTCAGGTGGGCTTGGCATCCTTCTTGCGGATAGCCCGGCAAGTCACCGCGTCCCAGCGACGCAAAACCGCTCCTGGAGTTGCCGCGAATGCCTCTCAGCCACCTTGCCCGCGCCTTGCCCACGGGTGCCGCGCTGCTGACGGGCGGTCTGTGGCTCACTGGCCCGGCGCAAGCCCTGGTGATTGAGGACCTGGTGTTTTCGCGCGGCCACAAGAACGGTGTTGCCGTGACCACCGGCACCTACAGGAACTGGCAGGACAGCATCGGCTCGACCGACGTTTGGCAGACCAAGCGCATCGTTGTCGATCGGGGCGCCAACAAACTGAAGATCGACATCTACACCAACAAGGGCAGCGACGGCGAGGGCGGGGTGCCGTTCGCGGATTTCGCCTTCGACCTGTCACCCGACAATGCCTTTACCGGCCCGTTCGATAGCTGGGATCTTGGCATCGACTTCCAGAAGAAAGCCGGCGATCCAAACGACACGGTGACGAAGGTGTCCGGCGTGGAGGTCAAGCGCACGGGCGTGCGTCGGCTTTACAGCATTGCCGAGAACAGCACCTGGCAGACCGCGACCGAGGCATGGGGCTTGCTACATCCGGGCTATACCTACGGGGCGCGGTTCCGTCACGCCGACTGCGGCGGGCCAGACGCCTCGGCCAACCCGCTCTGCCTCGATGCCCTGGATGCCGGCTTCGAGGCGGTGACCAACATCCCGGTCGGGGCATCCGGCGTGGTCGACCTGGGTACCCTTCAATACACCCTGGAAAAGCTGGACGGCGACATCACCAGCCACCGCATCAGCTTGGAACTGACCGGCGCCACGCTGTTGGCCAGCGGCATCGGCGGCAATGGCTTCGATGTGTTCTGGGGCACCGGCATCTGCGGCAATGACGCCATCTGGGGCAGCGTTCCCGCCTCCGAGCCCGCCACGCTGGCGCTGTTCGCCGGCGCCCTGTTCGGGCTCGGCTGGCAGCGCCGCCGCCCGAGACAAGCTTGCGCCTAGTTATTCACCCCCCCTGCTAGGCGCATCGGGCCACCCGGTACCCAACCGGGTGGCCCGAACCTTTTGGGCTCACCGCTCAAACAAAGCTGACGCTCACCTGACCCAGCCGGCCGAAATCGGCCACCGCGGTATCGCCTTTGTCGCAGCGGAGCACCGGCCCGGCGCTGCCGGTGGTGACATAATCGCCGGCCTTCAGCGGGCTGCCGGCCTCCGCCATGGCATTGGCAAGCCAGGCGAGCGAGGCGAACGGGTGGCCCAGCACCGCGCTGGAATTGCCACGCGCCTTCTCGGCGCCGTTGAGGCTGAACGTGACCGCGTGGTTCGCCAGGTCGAGCCCGCGCCAGTTGCGCTCCTCCCGCCCCTTGACCCAATGGCCGGCGCTCGCCTGGTCGGCGACGATCTGCAGGCCGCCCACGCCCGGCCAGCCGTCATAACGGGTATCGGCGATCTCGATCGCCGGCACGATGGCGGCCACCGCCTCGGCCACGCTCTGCGCCGTGTGCGTCTTGCCGGCCGGAAGGTCGCTGCCCAGCAGGACGCCGAACTCCATCTCAAGCACGCGAATGAAGAAGGCATCGGCCGGAATGCGTGCCGGGCTGTCATGCACGAAGGGCGACAGCAGGGGCCCCCGCATCGGCGCCGGCAGGCCCAGCATCTTCAAGGACTCCGAGCTGGTGCCACCCACCTTGTAGCCGACCACCCGGCCGCCACCGGCCTGCGCCAGCAACTTGGGCGTGGTGGCCGCCTGGATGGCATAGGCTCCCGCGAGATCGTTCGGCCGCAGTTCCGCTGGCAGGCCTGGCAGCAATTTGCGTTCCCGTCTTGCCTGCAGCAGCAATGCCGCGGCTGCCTCCACACTTGCGCTCATGCTTGCCTCCTAGGCCGCTGCTTCCGCCCGGTTCTGCTCGATGACCGCGTCGGCAAGACGTCCGGTCAGCTCCTGCAAGTGATCGAACTTGGCGGTGTACGACCCGGCGCCCTGGGTCAACGAGCGCAAGTCGATGATCATGTCGTGGACTTCGGCTTCCGGCATGTGCGCCGTTACCACGTCCCAGCCGTCCCAGCCGGGCCGCGCATCGAAACCCAGGATCTGGCCGCGCCGCGAGCTGACCAGTTGATTGGCCTTGGGCGTGTATTCCTGCGGCACCGCGATCTCGACTTGCAGGATCGGCTCCAGCAGCACCGGCTCGCATTTCGGCATGGCCTCGGTCATGGCCACTCGCGCGGCTTGCTTGAAGGACATTTCCGAACTGTCGACCGCGTGATACTGGCCGTCGAACAGATCGACCGAGATGTCCACCACCCGAAACCCGAGCGGCCCGCGCTTCAGATACTCGGCAACGCCTTCCTCCACCGCCGGAATGAAGTTGCGCGGCACGGCGCCGCCCACCACCCGATCGCCGAAATGGAAGCCCGAGCCGCGCGGCAACGGCTTGATATCGAGATGCACGTCGCCGAACTGGCCGTGACCTCCACTTTGCCGCTTGAAGCGGCCGTGCTGCTGCAGGCCCTTGCGGATCGCCTCCTTGTAGGGCACGCGCGGCCGGGTCGTGGTGACCGTCAGGCCATATTTGTGCTTCAGCCGATCGGCGGCGACCTTGAGATGGATATCGCCCTGGCCGCGCAGCACCAGCTGGTGGGTGTCCTCGGCATGGCCGTAGCGCAACGAGGGATCCTCTTCGGCCAGCCGCGCCAGAGCGCCCGACAGCTTCACGTCGTCTTCGCGCTTGGCCGTGCCGATGGCCAGCGAGTAGACCGGCGTCAGGGCGGTCGCTTTGCGCAACAGCACGGCGGTTTTTGCTTCGGCCAGCGTGTCGCCGGTATGCGCGTGTTCCATGCGGGCCAGCGCCACCACGTCGCCGGCCGTCGCCTCGGCCTGCTTGGTCGTGCCCTGACCCAGCATGCGCAGCACGCCGGCCACGCGTTGGCCGGCCAGCGTCTGCCCGTCCTTGACCGTGCCCGACCACACCCGCGCCAGCGACAGCTTGCCGCCATGCTGGCTGTGATAGGTCTTAAGCACCTGCGCCGCGGTGCCGTCGCCAGCGACGCCGCGCCGCTTGGCCGCCGCGGCCGCCGGCGGCACTTCGTGGCGCAGCGCCTTCAACAGGCGCCGGACGCCGTGTTCATGCAGCGCCGCGCCCAACAGCACCGGAACAATCAGGCCTTCCTGGAAATCGCGCGTCAGGTTGCGATAGACCTCGTCGCGCTCGGGCGTGACTTCCTCCAGCACCTTTTCCATCAGCGCGTCGTCGAAATCGGCCAGCTTCTCCAGCATCTGGCCGCGCGCCAGCGTCACTTCGTCCGCCGCCGGCCCAGGCCCCTCGACCAGTTCGGACGCATTGCCCGGGCGGTAGAGGTAGGCCCGCTCGGAGGCCAGATCGACATAGCCGGTGACCCGTTCGCCGGCCATCAGCGGAACGTGACGCAGCACCAGGGGACGCTTGGAAACCGGCTGCAGGGCCGCGATCAGGTCATCGACGCTGCCGGTCGCCTTGTCGATCTTGTTGACGAACAGCATGTGCGGCACGCCGTCGTCTTCTAGCGCCTTCATGAGCGGCGCCAGCGCCAGCGCCTTGTCGACGATGGGCTCGCAAACCACGACCGCGGCGTCAACCCCGACAAGCGCGTTCAGCGTCTCCTGCAACAGCTCGATCGATCCCGGACAGTCGAGGAAAGTGAAGGTGTCGTCCATGAACTTGACCGTGCCGGCGTTGAGTTCGGTCGACATTCGCCGCTCGCGCGCTTCCGGACTGGCATCGCCGACGCTGTTGCCTTCGTCGACCGCGCCCTTGCGGGATATCGACCCGGCCGCCCACAGCAGGTTCTCAAACAGGGTCGTCTTGCCGCTCGAATAAGGGCCGATCAAGGCCACGCTGCGCGGGCCCGGCGGTGTCCGTGCACCCATCTGCACCACTCCCTTGGTGTACCGTCGCTGCCCGCGTCTCTCGCACGGGTTCCTGGCGCCTATGTTTTCAGTTCCATGAATTGCGGCGCAAGCGAATTCGCCGTGCCAGGCGACCGTTCAAGCCGGGGCCTGGCCCCGCATGAAGGGCTTCAAGCCGGCGTAGATCGCCCGATGCACCGGCGTCGGGACATTCAGCTCATCGCCCAGTTTCGCCACCACGCCCGACAAGCCCTCCAATTCCAGTGGCCGGCCGCGTGCCAGGTCGTGATACATGGAGGAGTACATGTCCTTGGGAAAGCCATCGGTCAGCGCCAGCGCCTTGTCGACCGCATCGGCCTCCAGGCCGACACCCCGCGCGCGCGCCACGTCGGCCACCTCGCGCATCGCCTTGACCGCCACCTTGCGGCTTTCCGGGTCCTGAAAGGTGTAGCCGACCGGCTGCCGGGACAGGCTGGTCAGGCCGGCATTGGTTGCCAGCGGCACCAGTTTCGTCCACAGCGTCTTGGCGACATCGGGCGTTAGTTCGGCGCCGAAGCCCGCCTTGCGGCAGGCGTCGCGAAAAGCCAGCGCCCGCGCGCTTTCCCGCCCGTTCAGCTCGCCGAACGTCAGGCTGGACATCGCGCTGGTGTAGCGCACGACGCCCGGCTCGGCGATCACGGCCGAGTTGTAGGCGGCCCCCCCCAGCACCCGTTGGCTGCCATAGATCCGCGCCAGGCGCTCCGGGCCGTCGACCCCGTTCTGCACCGTCAAGACCGCCGAATCCGGCCCGATCATCGGCGCCAGGGCCCGGCCCGCGCTTTCCGTGTCGTAGAGCTTGACGCAGAACAGCACCAGATCGACCGGGCCGACGGCGCCGGGATCGTCGGTTGCCCGGGCCGGCTTGACCAGCGTCTCGCCTTTGCCGCCCACCAGTTTCAAGCCGTTGCGTCGGATCGCTTCCAGGTGCGCACCCCGGGCGATGAACGTGACGTCCTGGCCGCTTGCCGTCAGCAGCCCGCCGAAATAGCCGCCGACGCCGCCGGCCCCCATGATGGCCAGCTTCATGCCGCCTGGCTCCCGGCGGCGCGGCCGCCGGCATAGGGCCTGAGCGCGACGCAGGCAACCTCATGCACCGGCGTCGGCACGCCGAGTTCGCGCCCCAGTCGGACGATGTTGCCCGACAGCCATTCCAGCTCCAGCCGGTTGCCGCGCTCCAGGTCGGTCAGCATCGATGCCCGCGCGCCCGGCGGCTGGCCCTCGAAGAAGCGCATGCTGCGTTGAAGACTGTCGTCGGGCAGGCCGATGCCCTTGGCACGGGCGATGGCGATGGCCTCGCGCACGCCATCCTCCAGCAGCCGGCGCGTGTCCGGATCGGCCAGCAGCGGCGCCGCCTCCTGCCGGGCGAGACAGCAGGCCGCGGCGAACGGGGCCAGGACGACGAACTTCGCCCAGATCCGCCGCTCGATATCGGCGCATTGCTCCGCCGCCACGCCGGCTTGCTGGCAGGCCACCAGCAGGGCCTGCAGGCGGGCCGAGGCGACGCCATCCAGTTCACCGAAGTCGATCTTGGCCAATGTCCCGCGTTGGCGCACCACGCCGGGCGCGACGATCTCCGCCGGAATGTAGGCGACGCCGCCGCAGACATGCCGCCTGCCCAGGATCGGCATCAACCGCTCCTCGCTGTCGATGCCATTCTGCAGCGAGACGACGGCGGTATCCGTTCCGAGCAGTGGCCGGCAGAGCTGACCGGCGCCCTCGGTGTCATAGAGCTTCACGCAGAACAGCACGATGTCGACCAGACCGATCTCGGCCGGATCGGGTGTTGCCTTGGCCGGCTTCACCATGAAACCGCCAAGGCCGCTGTCGACCGTCAGGCCGTGCTGGCGGATCGCCGCCAGATGCGCGCCGCGGGCGATGAAACTCACGTCATGGCCTGCCTGGGCCAGCCGGCCGCCGAAATAGCCGCCCACCCCGCCCGTCCCCATGACCGCGATCTTCATGCCCGGGCGCGCCCGCGCAACGAATTGCAGAAACGCTGGATGCGTCGGCCAGCCTCCTCCACCGCCTCGGTCGCGGTGGCATAGGAGATCCGGAAATGCGGCTCCAGGCCGAAGGCCTCGCCATGCACCACCGCCACGCCCTCCGCCTCCAGCAAGGCCAAGGCGAAGTCGAGATCGTTCGCGATGCTCTTGCCCTCGGGCGTGCTCTTGCCGATCACGCCGGCGCAACTGGGATAGACATAGAAGGCACCTTCCGGCGTCGGACAACTGATGCCGTTGGCCTGGTTCAGCATGCCGACGATCAGGTCGCGGCGCTGCTGGAAGACCGCGTTGTGCCGGGCGATGAAGTCCTGCGGTCCCTCAAGCGCCTCGACCGCGGCGGCCTGGCTGATCGAACTGGGATTGGAGGTGCTCTGCGACTGCAAAGTGGTCATCGCCTTGACCAGTTCGACCGGCCCGGCGCCGTAGCCGATGCGCCAGCCGGTCATGCAATAGGCCTTGGAGACGCCGTTCATGGTGAGCGTTCGCTCGTAGAGCCGAGGCTCGACCTCCGCCGCCGTGGCGAACTGGAAGTCGTCGAACACCAAGTGCTCGTACATGTCGTCGGTCAGCACCCAGACCTGGGGATGGCGGACCAATACCTCGGTCAACGGCTGCAAGTCGGCCGCGGCATAAGCGGCGCCGGTCGGATTGGAGGGCGAGTTCAGGATCAGCCACTTGGTCCGGGGCGTGATCGCCCGCTCCAGGTCCGCCGCCCGCAGGCGGAAGCCGTTGGCCGGCGTGGTCTTGACCGGCACCGGCGTGCCGCCCGCCAGCAGCACGATCTCCGGATAGGACACCCAGTAGGGCGCCGGGATGATCACCTCGTCGCCCGGGTTGAGGGTGGCCAGCAGCGCGTTATAGAGAACCTGCTTGCCGCCGGTGCCGACGATCACCTGCTCGGGCTTGTAGGTCAGCCGGTTCTCGCGCTGGAACTTGGCGCAGATGGCCGCCTTGAGCGCCGGCGTGCCGCCGACATCGGTATACTTCGTCTCGCCCGCGCGGATGGCGCGGATCGCCGCCTCCTTGACGTTCTCTGGCGTGTCGAAATCGGGCTCGCCGGCGGCCAGCGCGATCACGTCCTTGCCGGCGGCTTTCAGCGCCCGTGCCTTCGTCGACATGGCGATGGTGGCCGACGGCTTGATCCGCGACAGCGACTCTGCGAGGAATGGCATGACACCCTTCGGGGCTGGCGTGAGAAGGTGGGGGAAACTAGCTGCCCCGGGCGGTTGGCGCAATCGAGGCCCGCCCTCCCAGCGTCAAGGCGGTGGGAAGGTCGCTCGCAAATCCGCCACTTGCGCCTCGCTCAGCAGCCGCAACCGCTGGCCGCGCAGCATCAGGAAGAGGCGCGCGGTTTCCTCCAGTTCCTCTGTCGCATCCACCGCGGCGGCAAGCGTGCTGGCGGCCAGCACGGGTCCATGGTTGGCCAGCAGCATGGCGTGATGGCGCCCCGCCTGCTCCGCCACCGCATCCGCCAGCCTGGGATCGCCGGGGCGGAAATAGGGCACCAGCGGCAGCCGGCCGACGCGCATCACGTAGTAGGCGGTCAACGGCGGCAGCAGGTCGTCAGCCGGCAGGTCGGCCAACGCCGAGAGCGCGACCGAATGGGTGGCGTGCAGATGCACCACGGCGCCCGCTTGGGCACGCCGGCGGTACATGGCGAGATGCAGCAACGCTTCCTTGGTGGGGGGCGGGCCGGCGACATGCCGCCCCTCGCTGTCAAGCCGGGCCAGCCCGCCGGGATCGAGCTGGCCCAAGTTCGCTCCGGTCGGCGTCATCAGGAAGCCGTCCGCCAACCGTTGACTCAAGTTGCCGGTGGCGCCATGCGTCAGGCCGCGATCGAAGATCGAGCGTCCGTAGCGGCAGAGTTCCTCGGCGGCCACGGTCCAGCTCATCGTGGTAGGCGCAACGCCTTCAGGAAGAAGTCGGGCGCACCGAAATTGCCCGACTTGAGGGCAAGCGCCAGCGGCGGCTCGTCCAGCGATAGCGTCCAGGGTACGCCCGGGTCGATCTGCGGTCCGATTCGGATGCCGGAAAGGCCCAGACGCTGCACCACCGCGCCGGCGGTCTCGCCGCCAGCCACCACCAGCCGGCGAACGCCGCAGCCGACCAGCGCGCTCGCCAGGCTTGCCATGGCTTCCTCCACCAGCCGGCTGGCGGGCTCGCGGCCGAACTCGGCTTGGGCACGGGCGACTTCCTCAGGCGCGGCCGACGAATAGATCAGCACCGGCCCGTCGGCCAGACGCGGCTTGGCCCAGGCCAGGGCTTCGCCGACCACATCTTGCCGTCGGGCCAGCGCGGCCGAGTCGATGCGGAAAGCGGGCCGTGTGCGGGCCATCTCCGCCACCTGGCCACGCGTTACCTGGCTGCAGCTTCCCGCCAGTACCGCTGCCGGGCCGGAAACGGGCGGCAGCCGGTCCGCCGCCTCCCTCGCTCCCAGCTTGCCCCGACGGCGAAAATTCTCCGGCAGGCCAAGCGCCACGCCAGAGCCGCCCGTGATCAGCCGCAGGTCCGCTGCCGCCTCACCGATACTCACCAGGTCGCGGTCGCTCAGAGCATCGACGACCGCGTGGCGTTTGCCTTCCGCCCGGAGCTTGGCGAAGGCGGCAGCGATGGCCGGCACTCCCGCCGCCACGCTGTCGTAGCGCACCAGGCCGACCGGGTGCCGGGTTTGCCGGCCCAGCCAGCGCACCAGGTTGGCGTCCGTCATCGGGGTCAGCGGATGATCCTTCATGCTTGAATCGGAGAGCAACGCGTCGCCCACGAACAGGTGGCCATGGCAGATGGTTCGCCCGTTCTCCGGGAAGGCTGGACAATAGAGCGTGAAATCCTCGCCCACCGCCTGCAGCAGCGCTTCCGCCACCGGGCCGATATTGCCATCGGGCGTGGAGTCGAAGGTGGAGCAGTATTTGAAGAAGAACTGTGCCGCGCCCTGGCGCTGCAGCCAGGCAAGCGCGGCCAGCGAGTCGGCCACCGCTTGCCGCAGCGGCGCCGTGCGCGACTTCAATGCCACGACCACCGCGTCGACAGCGTCGATCCCGCGATCACCAGAGGGCACGCCGAACAACTGCACCGTGCGCATGCCTTGGCGGACCAGTGTGTTGGCAAGGTCGCTCGCACCGGTGAAATCGTCGGCGATGGCGCCCAGCAACAGCTTCATCGCTCCCCCCAAGCATCAGCCGGCCTTATGCGAGGCATGCAGGGAAATCGTTTGCACGGCCGGCCGACCATGCGCTTTGTGTAGCGCGCTTCGCGCGAGGACACCAAGCCCATGCTGACGCTCTACGACTATCTGCCATCGGGCAACGGCTACAAGGTGCGACTGCTGTTGAGCCAACTCGGCCGGCGCTTCCGCCTGGTCGAGAAGGACATCGTCAACGGCGAGACGCGCCGGCCGGACTTCCTGGCGCTCAACCCCAACGGCCGCATCCCGCTCATCCGCTTCGAGGACGGCCGGTGCCTGGCGGAGTCGGGGGCCATGCTGTGGCATTTCGCCGAGGGCACGCCCTTCCTCTCGTCCGACCCGTTTGAGCGGGCGCTGACCCTGCAATGGATGTTCTTCGAGCAGTATAGCCACGAGCCCAACATCGCCACCGCCCGGCACTGGATCCAGCATCTGGGCGGCCGGGCCAAGTGGACCGGCAAGATCGAGGAGAAGATCGAGCGGGGCCACCAAGCGCTCGCCGTCATGGAGAGCCACCTCCGGGAGCGCGCCTACTTCGTCGGCGAACGCTATTCCATCGCCGACATCGCGCTCTACGCCTATACCCACGTCGCCGAGGAGGGCGAGTTCGACCTTTCGCGCTACCCGGCGGTCCGCCGCTGGCTGGACCGGGTGGCCGGCCAGCCCGGCCACGTGCCCATCACACAAGGGGTGTTCGACTGAGCCTATTGCCCGGCCGGCGTCTTGGCCGGATAGCTGCGCGCCATGCCGAGCGCCGGATCCATGTGCGCGCCGTAGGGCGGGATCGGATAGCGCAGGCCGACCTTGGCGATGCCTTCCAGCCCTTCGATCCCGCGCACGAACTCCTCGGGCGGCATGGCCAGCAGCATCTCCTCGTCCGCCACCCCGCCATAGCGGCGCTCGGCATAGCAGGGGATGGAGATGCTGGTCTGCCTTGTCTGCAGCGCACGGCCCCAGCTATCGGAACAGGCGCTCTCGCCGGTGATGGTCATGTCGTAGCGCCGGTAGCGTTTCCATTGCAGGCCGTTGACGAACAGGATGGTCTGCGCCGGATTGCCGTAGAACAGCACGATGTCGGGCGGATCGAGCCGGGCCGAGCGCACCGGCGAGGCGACCAGTGCGTGGTAGCGGCCGGGCGTCACCCGCACCATTTGCTCCTGGTGCTGGCGCGCCGCCTCGCGGTTCTGAAACCACACGCCGTCCATCTGCTTGCCGGACAGATAGTCCTGCCCGGGCACATTAAGCCCGACAATGCCGCCGCAATTGCTGTTCAGGCGCAGATTCTCATGCACGATGCCCAGCGTGAAGCCGGCCATCCGCGCCTGCGTCACCATCTGGCACATGGTGAAGTGGAAGTCGGCGGTCGGTCGCCGCAGGCCGGCGATACCGTCCAGCGCCGCCGGGTCCTCATACAGCTTCAAGCCGATCGGCAGGCTCTTGATCGCCAGCAGGTCGCGCAGCTTGTCGGCGCAGATCCTCAGGTTGGCCGCGGAGACGTCGTAGCCGTCCTTCCGTTGCGCCGCCGCTTCCGCCATCGCCGTCTCCCTTGCTGCGGCAATGCTGTCGCCGGCGCGCCCGGCCGTCAACGCCGGCTCAGCGGCTGGGGCGCACGTAACAGACCCAATAGACCAGGGCCACCAGCACCGTGCCGCCCAGGATGTTGCCAAGCGTCACCAGCAACAGGTTGCCCAGCACCCCGGCCGCGGTCAGCTCCGCCCCCAGCAGCCAGCCGAGCGGCAACAGATATATATTGGCCACGGAGTGCTCCAGCCCCAGCGCCACGAAGGCGGCCACGGGAAAGACCACGGCAAGAACGCGCCCAGCCACGTCGCGCGCCGCGAAACTGAGCCAAACCGCCAGGCAGACCAGCACATTGCACAGCACGCCCCGCAGGAAGGCCTGTTCCGGCGGCAGCGCCGTCTTGGCCAAGGCCAGCAGCCGCACCGTTTCGGCCACCCGGCCCTCGCCCGCCTCCAAGGCCCCCTACGGCCAGAACATGACCGCGGTCGCCACCGCACCCAGCAAGTTGCCGAGATAGACCAGCGCCCAATTGCGCGCGACCGCCCCCAGCGACACCTGCCCGCTGGCCCAGGCCATGGCGATCAGATTGTTGCCGGTGAACAGTTCCGCCCCGCCGATCACGATCAGCACCAAGCCCAGCGAAAAGGCGAGCCCGCCCAGCAGCCGGGTCGACCCGGCACCCAGGCCGCTGCCGGTGATCACCACGCTGTACAGGCTGGCGCCGAACGCGATATGCGCCCCGCCCAACACCGCCAGGGTCAGCAACGGCAGCAGTTCCAGATGTGAACCGCGTCGGGTTTCCCGGAGGCATTGTCGTTTGAGTCACGCGGCCATGGCAGGTTGGTCTGCCATGGCGTAGTAGCGTTCCTCGGCTTCGGCCGGCGGGATGTTGCCGATGGGCTCCAGGATACGCCGGTTGT
>Ga0194132_10010267_pt1 | contig 12507 bp, 12 predicted proteins | sample TA2KigOf80mmetaG_FD_148612 | JGI IMG/M metagenome (GOLD analysis project Ga0194132, IMG submission 148612) | Freshwater microbial communities from Lake Tanganyika, Tanzania - TA2015054 Kigoma Offshore 80m | ecosystem: Environmental > Aquatic > Freshwater > Lake | place: Tanzania: Lake... | reverse complement strand
GTCCGAGCACGCGCCGAGCGCCAGCGCGCCCGCCCACGCGCACGCCACGAGCAACCGCCTCAGCCGTGCCGACCGCATCGCAGGCATCGTAGCGGCGCACCGCGCCGCGCACGAGGCCGAACGCGAGGCCTCCGCTACAATGCATGCATGACGTCACGCATCCGCCGCCGCCGCGCGCGCCGCAACCGCCGGTGAGCGCCCCGCGCGTCCTCGTCGCGATGTCCGGTGGCGTCGACTCCGCGGTCGCAGCCGCGCTGCTGCATCGCGCCGGCTACGACGTCTTCGGCGTCACGATGCGCCTGTACACGCAGGCCGACGGCACCACGCTGCGCTCTCGACGCACGTGCTGCGGCGTCGAGGACGTCGCCGACGCGCGCGCCGCAGCCCAGCGCATCGGCATCCCGCACTACGTGCTCAACCTCGAGCGCGAGTTCGAGCGCGACGTGATCGCGCCCTTCGTCGCCGCTTACGCAGACGGCCGCACGCCCAACCCCTGCCTCGCCTGCAACCAGCGCATCAAGTTCGCCACGCTGCTGGACCGCGCGCAGGCGCTCGGCGCCGACCTGCTCGCCACCGGCCACTACGCGCGCATCGTGCACGCCGCCGATGGCTACTCGCTGCACGCCGCCGCCGACGCCGACAAGGACCAGTCGTACGTGCTGTACACGCTCGACCAGCGCGCGCTCGCGCGCACGCTGTTCCCGCTCGGCGCGCTCAGCAAGCACGAGACGCGCCGCATCGCCTCCGAGCTCGGCCTCGGCGTCGCCACCAAACCCGACAGCGCCGACATCTGCTTCGTGCCCGGCGGCGACTACCGCACGCTGCTGCGCGAGCGCGGCGTCCCGCTCACGCCCGGCTCGATCGTCGCGCGCGATGGCGCCACGCTCGGCACGCACACCGGCGCAGCCGCGTACACCATCGGCCAGCGCCGCGGGCTCGGGCTCACGACCGGCGCCGCGCGCTACGTCACCGCCATCGATGCACGCGCGAACGTGATCACCGTCGGCGATGCCGATGCACTCGCCACGCGCGCCTTGCGCGCCTCCGCGCCGCGCTGGGTCGCCGCGCCGCCCGCCGCCGGCGAGCCGCTCCACGCGCGCATCCGCTATCACGGCGCACTCGTGGCCGCACACGTGGACGACATCGCCGAGGACAGCTTCACGGTGCGCCTCGCCCGCCCCGTGCGCGCCGTCACCCCGGGTCAGGCCGTGGTGCTATACCGTAACGAGCAACCCCGCGATGCAGGCGAGGCGCTCGGCGATGCCGTCGTCGGCGGCGGCACCATCGACCGCGCGCTCGACTGACGCGCACCGCGCGACACCCAGTCGCCACAGGTAGGACGGACGCAGCAGCACGATGCCGAACCTGCAGGAGTGGCGCGACATCGTGATCGTCGTGTACGGCGCTCTCGGCGCACTGCTGCTGCTCGTGCTGATCGTCGTGCTGCTCGGCCTGCTCTTCGCCGTGCGACGCCTGACACGCACGCTCCAGGAGCTCGTGCGCGACCCCCTGCGCCCCACGCTCGAGGAGCTGCGCGACACCATGCACAACGTGCGCGGCACCTCGGAGTTCATCGCGGACACCACCGTCAGCCCGCTCATTCGCGCGGCCGCCTTCGCGCGCGGCATCCGCCGCGGCGTCGGCGTCGTCTCCGGCGTCGCGCGCCGGCGCAACTAGCAGGGCTCCGCCGCCACCACCGCACGGAAGCGAGGCACGCCGATGTTCTGGCTCACCATCGCCGCCGGCGCGGGCTTCGCGCTCGCCCGTACGCTGCTCGTGCGTGAGGACGCCGCCGCCGCGCTGCCGCAGCCGCTGCGCGAGCCCACGCAGCGCGCCACGACGCGCCTGCGCGCCGCACGCGCGCGCGTGCGCGAGGCGATCGACGCCGCCAGCGACGAGACCGCGCGGGCCGAACGCGAGCTCACCACCGAGTACCGCATCCGCGCCGGCCGCGAGCCCGCGCCCCCACCGCCGGACCCACGCGGCAACGCCCGCGTCGCCTTCGAGCGCCCGCGCCGCCTCTAGGCAGCGTTCCACTGCACTGCCGGGCTCAATTGCGCTTGCGGCGCGCCGAGCGTCGGCGGCGTGTCAGGGGAGGCCGGAGGGAAGGCTCGCGCAGCGCGCGGCTGGCCGTTAGGACGCGGGGCGAATGGCGGAGAGGGTGGGATTCGAACCCACGAGGGGGTGTGACCCCCCTACACGCTTTCCAGGCGAGCCTGTTCAACCACTCCAGCACCTCTCCGCGAGGCGTGCGCCGGACCTCCGCGCACTGCGCGAGCAGCGCAGCACCTCGAGAAGTCGAGGCGTTCGCCCGGACGCGCAGCCGGACCAGGTGTGCGGGTGGCGGAGAGGGTGGGATTCGAACCCACGAGGCTTGCGCCTACCGCTTTTCGAGAGCGGCACCATCAACCACTCGGACACCTCTCCACTCACAAGTATAGGAGGGCCGTCGCAGCCCGGGAAAGCGACGCCGAGCGCCGCCGCACCCGCGGACCCAGCCGTCGAGGTGGATTGCGAACGCTACACCGAGCAGCAGGGAAGCGCCGCCGAGGAATCACGCCCGACGCGCAGACCGCACCTGCGCCCGACGCACGCAAGCACACCCGCGCACCGAGCGGGCCACCGAGCACGCGTGACCCACACACGCCACTCAACCCGGTAGTGCAGCGAAACGCTGCCTACGTGCGCGCCGCCCGCACCACGATGCGGTGGCTGTACTCCAGCGTCTGGAAGTTGAAGTCGCCCCCGCACGTAATGAGCGTTAGCGCGTCGCCACCGACTTTGCTGCTCATGATCCGCGCCCAGTCGCCCCCCGCGCCAGACTCGCGCGTGCGCCACTGCACCGCGTACTCCAGCGTGCGGTCCCGCACCTGCACCACGATCTTGTCGCCCGGGCTCAGCAGCTCGAGGTTACGAAACACCCCCGGCCCGCGATACGTCAGGTTTCCCGCGAACGCCACGCGCGCCGCGTAGTCCACGTGTCCCGAGAGGATCGTGTTGCCACCGTCGCCCGGCGCGCCGCCGTAGCGCGGGTCCGCGGCCGAGAAATCGTACCACCCCACGTCCGACGGCCCCGCCGGCAGCGCCAGCACCAGGTCCGAGCCCACGTAGCGCGCCACTATCGGCGCGTCCACCCCGATGCGCGGGATGCGGATGCGCCCGTACTTCGCCTCCGGCGGCTCGCCGAAGCGCTCCCGCAGCTCCGCCAGCGTGCGGATCGTGCCCGACGCGTCCGGCATCCCGGTCGCCATCGCCTCGGCCGTCGCCATCGCCTCGGCCGCCGCCTTGGCCGTCGCCGTCGTGCTCACCAACGCTACCAGCACCGGCGGCGCCGACTCCGCGCCGTCACCCCCGCCAAACACCACCGTCACGATCAGCACCACGAACGCCATCACCGCCCCGGCCAGCGCGCCCAGCCCCAGCCACGTGTTGCGCGGCTGGTCGACCCACATCCGCAGTGGTTGCATCCGACCTCCAACAAGCCGCTGGGAGCGCTACTGCCGTTGAGCGAGCCTGTCGCGCAGGCTCCAGTCTGTGGCCGGCGCTGTGCGTCGGCCCCGCCACACTACGCCCGCTGCACGCGGCGCACCGCGCTACTTCACCCGTACGAACACGATATCTTCGGCATCAATCATCGTATAAGCGGAAGCCTCGGCCGGCGCGCCCACCACGTACGCGTCGAACTGCTGCCGTTGCGTGTTCCAGCGGTACACCGCCACCACCTCGCGCCGGATCGTCGCCACCGCGCGTGCCATGGCGGTGCCCGAGGGTCCCGCCCAGCGCAGCTGCGCGAGCCCCGGCCCCGCCGGCAGCTCGCCAAAGAATGCGCCCGCGCTCGACGCCGCCACCGCCGTCAGGTCCACGCGCGTAATGCCGCGATGCCACAGCGCCTGCCCCGCCGGCACACCCGTGTCGATCTCCCCCGCGAGCAGCTGCAAGCGCACGGCCGCCCCGTCCACCCCGCAGCCCGCCTTCTCCAGCGCCGACGCCACTAGCAGCGTGTACACGTACAGCTCGCCAGCCTGCGTCAGCTGCACGCTCGTGCCGCACACCGTCTCGCCGATGAGCGCGCGCACGCGCGTGGGCACCGTCTGGCCCGGGCCCACGGCCACGAACCCGAAGATGATCGCGACCGGCTCCTGCGCATTCGCGCGGGAGCCGGTCGCGCGCTGTCCAATCGCCGCCCCCAGGAGCAACGCCACCGCCGCCACGACGACCAGCAGCCCTCGCGTCGGCACCGGCGTCCCTCCCAAACGGCTACTCACATTCCAACCGTAGCGCGCCCGGCCCGGAGCCGGGCGACCCGAAACGCTGGGCTACCGGCTGCGGCGGGCGTATGCGCGCCCACCGGCGACCGTCACCAGCGCGACTGCTGCCAGCGCCGCCACGAGCCACGTGCTCGCCGCGCCGCCGTCGCCGCCCAGCAGGCCGGCGTTACCGGTCTTCGGAGCGGTCGGGGTCGCAGCCGTACCGGCAGTCAGCACGTAGCCGTTCGCGATGTTCGCCGCAGGCGGCGTGCCGCCCGCCTGCCACACCGCGGCCGGAGTGGCGGTTGCCGGCGCGCCGTTGATCGTGAAGCTCACCGCGGCCCCTGCCGTCGGCTGGCACTTGTTGTCCGAGGCAACGCTGATCACCCACTCGCCCGTCGCCGTCACCGTCGCGGTGCCGCACGAGCGCCCACCGATCGAGGCCTCCACCTTGTGACCGGCCGTCAGCCCCTTGCCGTAGAACGTCGCCGGCGGCGTCTGCGCGTTCGCCGACGCCGCGAACACCATGCCAAGGCTGAGCATCAGGCCGGCCGCAGCGGCTACCAGACCCAGACGGGTCAATCCACCGATTCCCATTCAGAACTCTCCTTGCTGTGTCCCACCTCTGGGAAGCACTGTACCCACGCCTCCTCACCGAGACATGGGAGCACCCCCGGAGCATCCGTCCTGCCGCTAAGGCACGAAGGACGCCCCGAGGGTCCACTCCATCACCGTGTCAGCCGAGGCGGCCGGGGCCGCTCCGCAGAGCGACCCCGCCTCCTCTTAGACACACTTCCCGACGAGCGGCGTGTTCGCCGGGATGTTGTCACCCGGGAACAGCGCCAGGAACGCCGCGTTCACCGCAGCGATCCCCGTGCCAGGGATGTACGTCACGAACTCACCCGCCGACGTGGCCCAGAAGGCCGCCGTCGCCTGCGGGCAACCCGAGGCCGTCACCAGCTGGGCAGTCGTGCCGCCGAAGACGACCAGCCCGAAGCCACCCGATGCCGGGACCGAGCCGCTGGCGATCTTGCCAGTGCCGGCCGTCGCGGCGGGCGCGGCGGACGCGGCGCCCCCCAGGTTGACGACGCTCGAGACGACCTCCGTACCAGCAGAAGCGCACGTCGCGGCCGCGCCCGTTTCTGCGTAGTCCGTGCTCGTGATCACGTTGCCGGTCGCACCGGTAAGCGCGATGACCGACGTCGCTGCCCCGTCACTGGTCAGCGCGCAGGTGGACGAGGCCACGCCGACCGTGCTGGAAACCGTGAACCGGACCGGGGTCCCATTCGCGACCACCACACCGTTCGCGTCCTTAACGGTCGACGTGATAGTCGAACCCGCAACCGTGTTCGTGATGGTTGCAGGCTTGCCCGCCGACGTGAGTTGCCTGGTCACGTTCGGCACGGCCGTGGTCGAGATGTTCTGCGAGGTCAGAGTCGCGGTTCCCTGCTCCGTCGAGAGCGGGCAGTACGTGACCTGCACGCGCCCAAGGACAGATGAGATCGTCGCGGTGGTTTGCGTGATCGACTTCGCAGTTACGCCCGTGCAGGAGGCCCCAGCCCCTCCAGCGAGCGCGCCCTTGTCAACCGTGAGCAGCATGACCTGCGAGTTGACGCCAGCGCCGGCCGCATCGACCACGCGGACCGTGATGTCCGACGACGCTGTCGGAGTGATGTACTGATTACCGATGGTCGTTGTCGTGGCGGCGACCGCATTGTTCGTGACCGAAGTGACGCTCTGCGACGCTGCCGCCGTGCCGACCGGAGCAACCAGGCTCACGGTCTGAGTGCCTACGGCGGTCAGGCTCGCCACCGTGGCAACGATCGTGTCGGTTCCGGCCGTGCCCTTGCCGCGGTAGCTAGCGGTCGCATTACCGGTGCTCGCGGTGAAGATCGTGGACGTCGTCGTGCACGCGCTCGTGTAGCAGCCGATGCCGGCCGAAAACAGCACCGGCGTGTTCGTCACGATGGCGGAGTTCGCATCCCGCAGCGCCGCCACAACCGCCAGCGAGTTCGTTCCATCTGCAGAAATTATGGAGCCTTGAGGCGTGATCGTGATCGTGTACGGGCCAGTTAACGCCGTGCCCGCCGTCACGGCCCCCAAAACCGCACCCGAAGACAGCGTCGCGTTCACGTTGGAGTTCGAGATAACCGACGAGGTCGAGTCGAGCGTGATGTTCCCAGTGGCAGACGCGTTGGTCAGTGGAATCATCTCTAGGCTCGACAGTGTTCCTACACCGGCGCCACCAGCGGACGCAGCCGAGATGGTAACGGTCAGCTGAGAGCCCGAGGTGTTGATAGTCCCCACGTTGCCCGATGCGGCGAGACTCTGCGTACCGGCGAAAGCACCTCCGTCGGCCCATCTCCAGCCGGACGGTGCGTTTAGAATGATCGTGTTGCCAACTGCGAACTGCGCGGCAGCACTCTCTGTCAACACGAGACTGCCGACGGCAGCGCCCACGCCGGTACCGTTGGCCAGGTTCGTGGTCAGGGCAACGGTGCCGGAAATCGCCGTAGTAAGCGTCACAGCTGCGACGGCGGACTGAACCATCAGCGCCAGCGACAGTACTGTCGCGACGAGGACGGCAGAGCCGCTCCATGCAAATTTCCTTGTGAAACTCAAGCCTAGCCCTCCTGGACTGTTCACTGCGTGACGAGCATCCTCGCGTGCCTCGGTCGCCCCCCTCTCCTGCGGGGTCGCCGCTGGAGCCGTTGTGCTGGTGCCGTCGCTCGAGCGAAACGCCACCAGCACTACCTCCTCCACCGGCCACCGTCTGAGCTGCACGCACCCGAAGTCGGCACGCCCGCGGGCGCACCTCTCCTGTACACAGGGAGGAACGGGGGCGCGCAGCACAGGGTTAACGCTACGTTCGCCGAGTTTCTCCCCGGGGCGCCATTCCCCGGTACCGGTTAACCTACCCCGCCGCTTATGTGTTGTCTATCTATGCAGGCGGGGGGCCTGGCTCGGCAGCGAGACCTGCGGGGACAAGCGGCGGACGGCGGGCGTCCTCTCGCTATACTCCTAAGGACACGCCACCGGAGCCGCCGTTGCCGGAACTCGATCCGCAACACCATCCTGCCCGCACCGGTCTCGACCCCGCCGTCGAGCGCGCCCTCGTGGACCGCGCCCGGCGCGGCGAACAGGAGGCCCTGGGCCTCCTGTACGACGCCTACCTGCCGAGGCTGTATCGCTACTGCCTCAGCCGTGTCGGCAACGAGACCGATGCCGAGGACCTCGCGGAAGAGATCTTCCTCAAGGTCCTTGGAGCCATCGACGGGTTCCAGTGGCAACCCGTCACGCCGGCGGCGCAAGCCGCGGACGCAGGAGGCCCGCCCGCGGCGCAAGCCGCGGTGACAGGAGGCACAGTGCAGGCGGCCGCAGCCGCCGGTGATGCGGTAGAGCGCGTGCCCTTCGGCGCGTGGCTGTTCCGCATCGCCCACAACCACGTCGTCTCGTTCCACCGCCGCGCCGCCACGCGCGGGCCCGTGAGCGAGCTATCGGCAGAGCTCGCCGGTACCCTCCGCGACGGCGCCAGGGGCCCCGCGGAGCTCGCCGTCACCAAGCTCACCATCGAGGAGGTGTTCGACGCCGTCCGCCAGCTCCCGGACGCCCAGCGCGAGGTCATCCTCCTGCGCTTCGCCTCCGGCCTCAGCATCGCGGAGACCGCCGAGATCCTGGGCAAGCAGCTCACCAACGTCAAAGTGCTCCAGCACAAAGGCGTCCAGAAGCTCAAGCGCATGCTCAACGGTCCCGAAGGCACCGACGGCGCCACCCCCCAGGCGGAACCGCTCGCAAACAATCACACAATCGACCCGCTGGACGCCCTCTTCGAACAGCGCCCCGCGACGAGGACCCGATGACCGACCGCCCCCCCACCGACGACGCGATGCGCGACGAGCTCGAAGCCTTCCTCAGCTCCGACTCCCCCTCGCCCCGTCCCGGGGAGCGGGGGCCGGGGGGTGAGGGCGTCGACGCCGCCGCCGAGACCGCCGAGGCCGAGCGCCTCGCCCAGGCCCTCGCCGCCCTCGAAGCCGGCGAGGACCCCCACGTCGACCCCCGCCAGGACCCCGAACTCGCCGCGCTCATCCGCACCGCCAGCCTGCTTCGCCACGGCCTCCCTGACCCCACCGACTCGCCCACCTTCCGCTCCTACCGCGCCCGCTCGCGCGCCTACGTCTTCCACTCCCTCGAGCACGCCGCCCAGCCCGAGCCGCGACCCGTGCCCGCCGTCGCGCGCGAGCCCCGTGAGCCGTTGCGCGAAGCGCTGCTGCCCGCGCGCTGGCGCTGGCGCGAGCTCCTTGTCGCCGCCCCGCTCACCGCCGCTGCCGCCGCAGTCGCGCTCATCCTCGCGCTCGGCCTAGGCGGCCCCGACAACTCCCCCGCCGACAACGCGCGCGCCCGCCTCGTCGCCACCAACCGCACCAGCCTCACCGCCGGCGACGAGCTGCTGCGCATACGCGTCGCCCTCGACGAGATCGCCCAGCGCACCGCCCGCGGCGAGCCCGTCGACGCCGTGCTCCTGCGCACCATCACCGAGAACACCGCCGCCGTCGCCAACCGCATCGAGACCGCCCCGCAAACGGTCAACAAGGACGCCATCGCCAGCTATCACCAGGCCGTCACGGTCGGCCGCTCCGTGCTCGGCACCGTCCGGCCCACCGCCGGCTCGGAGGCCGCGCTCGCCTCCGCCCAGCAGGCCGCGCAGGACGGCTCAGTCGCCGCCGCGCGCTTCCTCGGCGCCGACCCCGCCGCCACCGCCACACCGGCCGCGACCGGGGCGCCCACCGCCACGCCCACGCCGACCCCAACGCCCACGGCCACGCGACCGTAACGCCGTGCGCTACGGCGCGGCGACCACCATGAACAGCAGGTCGCCGTCACGCAGCGTGTCGAAGGTCTGCACGAACGTCGGCGCACCGACGATGTACTGGTCGAAGCGCGCCGTCAGCAGCTCGAGCCGGTAGACCGCGATCACGCGCCGCTCCAGCGGCAGCAGGTGCACGAAACGCAGCGGGTAGCCGCTCGGGCCGCGGTAGCGCATCGCCGTCAGGCCCTCGCCCTGCGGCAGCGGCCCCGCCAGCGCTGCGGTCGCCGCGCCCGCCGGCAGCAGCGGCCCCAGCCCCTCCAGCGAGCCGAGCTGCGCGAGCCCCGCCCCAGAGTCGGCGTCGAGGCCTGCCGGCCCCAGGTCCAGCGCGCGCGCGCGCAGCTCCCGCAGCAACTCGGCCCCGGGCGCCGCCGGCCAGGCCTCGCGCATCAGCGCGAGCATGCCGGCCACGTGCGGCGCGGCGGCGGACGTGCCGGAGAACGTCACCTCGCCGCCGGGCAGGAAGCGCCCGGTCGGCGCCACCAGGTCCGGCTTGACGCGCCCGTCCGCTGATGGGCCGCGCGAGGAGAAGCGCGCCACCGTGGGCGCGCCGCCGCCCGCGCCGGCCGCGCTGATCGCCCCCACGCTGAGCACGCGCGGGTGGTCGGCGGGCTCGGCGAGCGACCCCGCGGGCACCGCCACCTCCAGTCCCTCGCCACGGTCCGGCGAGCCGAGCATCAGCAGCTCCAGCCGCCTGGCGGGTGGCCCGCTCGGCCCCGGCATCGCCGTCGCCTCGATGATCCGCACGCTGTAGCGCCCGTCGCGCGTCGCGAGCACCTGCAGGCTCTCGACCGGGTCGTCCTGGCACGCCTGCGTCAGCCTCGAGGCGCGGACCAGTTCCCCGGCGGCCCCGAACAGCTCGATGTCGAAGTCCGTGCACGCCGCGCCGAACGGCTCGTCCCAGCGCAGCGAGACCGTGATCAGGTCGCCGGCGCGGTACAGCCGCCCGTTCTCCTCGAGGCCGTTCGCGAACTCGTGCACGCCGTCGCCGTCGCGGTCGCGGTACGGGCCCACCCAGTGCTGCTGCGCCCAGTTACCGGCCGCCACCGCCCACAGCGCGCCGCCCTCCAGCGATCGCGACACCACCGCGTTCAGCGGCCCCGTCCCGTTGCCCGGCCCGTTGTGCACGAACCCGAGCGAGAACGACACCACGTCGATGCGCTGCGTCACGAGGTATTCCACGACCTGCGCGAGCTCCGCCACTGTCCCGAAGCTCAGCAGATGCAGCTCCGCGCGTGGCGCCACGGCGCTCACGATGCGCGCGGCGAACGTCCCGTGCTCGCTGCCACCGTCGATGCGCCCGTCTGCGCGGAACGAGCGCGCGACCACGCGCTCCGGCAGCGACACTCCGAGCCGCGCCGTGTAGCCCGCAAACCCCGTGTCCACGATCGCCACGCGCACGCCCTGGCCCGTGAACCCGGCCGCGCGCCAGCGATCCGCGCCGATCACGTCGAGCGCGGCGATCGAGCTCGTTTGGCCGGGCACCGCCGCCGCGTCCGCGGGCGACGGCACCAGCGCGAGCTCGATGGCCGCCGACGATGCCACTGCCGGCGTCGCTGGAGGCGCTTCCCGGCGCTCGCCCCAGGCCAGCGCCGACAACAGCATGCAGAGCAGGACAGCGCGGCGCACAACCATCCCTCTGTCACGTCCGCGGATCCGGATCGAGTTGCGCCGCCGAGGCCGCGCTCGCCACAGCGGCGAGCGGACCGCAATTGTAGCCGCTCTCACGCTCGCGTCGCGCAGCGCGCCGAGGCGCCGGGGCGCCAGCGCCTATACTCGACGCGTGCGCGATCCCGCCCCCGCCCACCTGCAGCGGCGCCCGGTCACGGCCACGGCGCGGCTGCTGCTCGGCGGGCCCGTGGCGCTGCTCACCGCGCACGACCGCGGTCGCGACAACGTAATGCCGGTCGCCTGGCACATGCCGGTCGCCACGCGCCCGCCGCTCGTCGCCGTGGCGATCGAGCAGTCGCGCCACACCGCCGACATGGTCAGCCACGCCGAGCAGTTCGCGCTCAGCCTGCCCGGCCGCGCGCTGCTGCACCACGTGCAGTACCTCGCGTCACTCTCCGGCGCCGACGTCGACAAGTTCGAGGCCACGCAGCTCGCCACGTTCGCCGCGACGCATGTCGACGCGCCACTCATCGCGGGCTGCCTCGCGTGGGTCGAGTGCGCGGTGCAGGAGATCCTGCCGTTCGGCGACCACCTGCTGTGCATCGCGCTCGTCGTCGCCGTGCACGTCGACCCACGCGCGTTCGACGACCGCTGGCTCATGCGCGACAAGGAGCTGCGCCCGCTGCAGTTCCTCGGCGACCACTACTACACGCTGCCCCACGATGTCCTCGAGGCGCGCCTGCCGGGCCGCGCCGACGCGCCGGAGCGCGTGCTCGCCGAGCGCGCGGCGGAAGAGCTTGAGCTTACGCGCGAGGCCCGCGAGCGCCGCGCCGAGCGCATGGACGAGCTCACGCGCGAGCTGACCGCCGGGCGGATCGTCGATATCGATGCAGCCGAGCGCGGCTCGCTACCGCTATGGCTGCCCACGCCGGGCGTGGTGGTGCCGGACTTCGCGCTGCCGCCGGAGGCGACGCCGGAGGCAGACGAGCGAGGCGAACGCTAGCCCTCGGCGACATGCTCCCCCGCGGCGGCGATTTCCGTCACCGTCTCGACCTGCTGCACCGCGCGCGTGCGCGACACCGTGCGCGGCGCGGGCGCGCCCGCCGAGGCGAGCCGCTGGTCCGCCGCGTCCGTAGCGGCGACCACCGCCTGCAGGTGCGCCCCGCTGCCCTCCGGCGACAACTCCGTGCGCAGCGCGTTCAGCTGCGACGTGATCTCGATCGGGTCGATCAGCCCCTCCTGCGACGGCTCGTCGAGACGCGCGTGGCGCGCGGTCAGCAGCTCGCGCACCGACAGGAAGCCTCCGCTGCGCATCGCGTCGATGAGCCGCATCAGCACCTTGCGCTGCTCCGCCAGGTTGTGCTCGAGCGCCTACAGGTCGTCGTCGAAGCGCGACAGCGCCACCTCCATCGCGACGCGCTGGTCCTCGGCGAAGTGCAGGAACGGCGAGCGCTGGTCGTCGATGTGGGCGCGCGCGCGCTCGATGCGCTGGCGCTGGCGGGCGGTTCGCGAAGCCGCCAACTCCTGCTATAGTCGCGCCACCGAAGGGACTCGGTGCGTTCGCAGCCGGTCTCGCGCGCTCACACGGCAGCCGGCCGCAGCAACCATGGCATGCGTCGAACGGCCCGCGCGGCGGGCGTTCGCGCGGACACTCGTGTGGCTCGACGCGGATTGGGGGGGACACGATGGACCTCGGCTTCACAGAAACCCAGGAGCTCCTGCGCAACGCCGCCCGCGAGTTCCTCGAGAACGAGTGCCCCGAGACACACGTCCGCGAGATGGAGG
>Ga0194132_10010265_pt1 | contig 12510 bp, 16 predicted proteins | sample TA2KigOf80mmetaG_FD_148612 | JGI IMG/M metagenome (GOLD analysis project Ga0194132, IMG submission 148612) | Freshwater microbial communities from Lake Tanganyika, Tanzania - TA2015054 Kigoma Offshore 80m | ecosystem: Environmental > Aquatic > Freshwater > Lake | place: Tanzania: Lake... | reverse complement strand
CGAGGCGCCAGCCGAGCTTTACTTCGTCAAAGACTCATTTGTCGAAGGAATGCGCGCGTCCGAGCCGCCGCCGTCTTCAAGTCGATCCAACGGGGCGCTTCCACTCCTCACCGGTGCCGGGTTATCGCCACGGGTGCCGCACGTGCTGGCATGCCCCCCTCTTGACGGAACCCGCCACAGCCGAGGCCGCCCCTTACTTCCGCGAAATCGCATGCGATTCACTGACGGTCGCTGGGCCGCGTGGTTGTCGCATTATCTCGATTCCGTCAACATTCTGTTCAAATCCCGGATCTTTTCTTGGTCTAAAACGGCAACACTTTGGCAAAACGTCGCTGGCATACTGAGGACGCAGCGGCGCTCCGCGCTTTCTAAAGCTCTTTTGCGCAAGCAGCGCCGCTGCTCTCTTAATTTTCCAAGCTACGGAGAGTGCCATGGATTTCCCATGCTTTGATTCCGTGCGCCAGGATGCCGGCGCGGATGATCCTGGCAAAGTCATCGTGCTGTTCACCGCATCCCCAGTGCCGCCAGATCCTCCGCCGGACGGCGGCAGCACCTGCTGCGCCGCACTTGGCGCGGCCACCGATCGACTCGCGGTATTGCGCAGTCCGGACGGCCGGCCGTCCCTCTATATGATCCCGGCAGCCGGGTCGCGCGCCTGTCGCCTGTCCGCAGCTGCGTGCAACTGCGATCGGGCCGCCTGAATGATCCGCGCTCTTTACTCCGCCGCCAGTGGAATGTTCGCCCAGGAACTGAACATCGACACCATCTCCAACAACCTGGCGAACGTCACCACCACCGGCTTCAAGCGCAACCGCGTCGAGTTCCAGGACGTGCTCTACCAGACGCTGCGCGTGGCCGGCTCGGCCGTCACCCAGACCCAGGTGAGCCCCACCGGCCTCCAGGTCGGCCTGGGCGTGCGCCCCGCCGCCACCACCAAGATGTTCCACCAGGGCGACTTCCAGCGCACCGACAATCCCCTCGACATCGCGCTGGAAGGCGACGGCTTCTTCCAGATCCAGACCTGCGAAGGCCAGACCACCGCCTACACCCGCGACGGCTCCTTCAAGGTGGACGCCAACGGCCGCCTGGTCACTTCCGACGGCAACTTCCTGCAGCCCAACATCACCATCCCGCAGGACGCCATCTTCGTGTCCATCGGCCAGGACGGCACCGTCAGCGTGGTCACCAACAACGTCTCCCAGCCCCAGCAGATCGGCCAGATTCTGCTGGCCCGCTTCGTGAACCCCGCGGGCCTGGTGGCCACCGGCCAGAACCTCTTCGTGGAGTCCGCCGCCAGCGGTCCCCCGCAGATCGGCCCGCCCGGGTGTAACGGGTTCGCGCGCACCATCCAGGGCTTCCTGGAAGCCTCCAACGTGCGCATCGTCGAGGAGCTGGTGCGCATGATCATCGCCCAGCGCGCCTTCGAAGTGAACGCCTGCTGCGTCAAGGCTTCCGACGACATGCTCGGCGAAGCCGTGAACCTTCGCCGTTAGGGGTTGTGAGAAGATGCGCACCTGGATTTCAGTCATCGTCGCGGTCTTGCTCATCGGCTCCGGCCTGGTGGGCGTGTTGGACCTGCAGAGCATGCTGCGCCCCGCCGAGAAGGCGCACAGCGGTCCCATCGTGGACGGCGAGGCGACGGTCCCGGCGGAAGTGTCGCCGGTGAAGGTGGCCACCGCCCCCATCCGCTCCCGGCCCATCCCGGTGAAGGCCACGCCGATCGCGCCCGAGGCCGAGCCGGAAACCATCGTCCTCGACGACGACTGGGGCGGCACCGATGCGCCCGTGGCCGAAGCCCCCAAGCCCGCCCCGCAGCATCCCCTGCTGGTGAAGGTGGAGCCGGTCGACCGCAAGGCCGACGCCGTCACCGTGGTCACCCCGCAGATCAAGGCACCCGCCGCCAGGCCCGTCCGCCGCGCCCTAACCGCCGACGCCCCGCCCACCGTCGAGGTGCGCATGCGGCACGAGGCCCGCGTGTCCGGCCAGCGCGTCCTGCTCTCCCACGTGGCCGAGGTGAGCGCCGCGCCCGGCATCGACATCCCCGCCCCGAACACCGTGCAGGTCGCCGAGATCGGCGCGAAGAGCACCGAGCAGAGCCTGCCGCCGCGGCCGGACATGGTCCCCAAGAACTCGACGCCGCACTACGTGACTCCGGCCCAGCAGCCCGATGCCTTCCAGATGATGAAGGCGGCGAACGGCCAGGGCAAGTACGGCGAGCCCCAGATGATGGACCTGCGCGCCAAGGCGCTGCCGCTGCGATAAGGAGGCCAGTATGCTGAGAATCGTGCTGCTCGTACTGGGACTGCTGGTGGGGATGGTGCTGTGCGCCCGCCCCGCCCAGGCGCAGATCATCTACGACGACAAGGCGGAAGTGACGTCGCTGTTCGCCGATCCGCCCAAGCCGCGGATGGTGGGCGACATGGTCATCATCCTGGTGAACGAGGACATGACCACGGCCAAGATCGACGACCTGCGCAACGACAAGACGTTCGGCGTGGCCGCCACCGCGGAGGACACCACCAACGGCAGCAGCGGCGGCATTCTCGGGTTCGTGAAGGGGATTTTCGGAGTGGCGGGCGTCAATCTCGGCGGACGCCAGGACGAGCGCACCCAGCGCAGCGACCGGGTGGCCACCATCATGCCGTGTACCGTGGTGCAGGTGATGCCCAACGGTTACCTGGTGGTCGAGGGGCAGCGCGAGGTGAAGGTCAATCAGGACCAGCTTTCCGTGAGCATGGGCGGCATCGTGCGACCCCGAGACATCAACCGCAACGGCGAAGTGGTCTCCGGCAAGGTGGCCGAGATGCAGATGCTGGTCAAGCGCAAGACGCCGCGCGGCATCCTGGACACCATCTTCAAGATTCTCTTCTAGGAGTGACGAACGTGCTCAAGCGACTGGTTCTCGCCCTCGCCCTCGCGCTCTGCGTCGCGCGACCGGCGCACGCCCAGGTGATGAACCCGGACGTGCGCATCAAGGACATCGCGCACATCCAGGGCTCGGCCAGCAACAACCTGATCGGCTATGGCCTGGTGGTCGGCCTTAACAATGCGGGCGACACCTCCCTCGGGACCGGCATCACCAACCGCACGGTGGCCAACATGCTGGAGCGCATGGGCGCCATGGTGGTGCGGCCGGAGGACATTCGCTCGCGCAACGTGGCGGCGGTGGTGATCACCGGCAGCATGCCCCCGTACGGGGCGATGGGTGACGCGATGGACATCACCGTCTCGTCCATCGGCGACGCCCGCTCGCTGCAGGGCGGCACGCTCTTGATGACCCAGCTCAAGGCGGCCGACGGCAAGGTGTATGCGCTGGCCCAGGGCTCGCTGTCCACCGGCGGCTTCAACCCCCTGGGCGGCGGCGGCGCGGCCGGCGCGCTGGGCGTCCGCATGCATACCAACCACGAGCTGGTGGGGCGCATTCCCAACGGGGGATCGCTGGTGCGGGACGTCCCCCACCTGGCCAGCCAGGACGGCGGACAGCTCACCATCAACCTCAACTCGCCGGATGCCACCACGGCCTCCAAAATGGCCCAGGCCATCCGCGCGGCGGGCTTCAACGCCGAGGCGGTCAACCCGTCCACCATCCGCCTGGAAGTGCCCCCGCCGACCGCGTTCAGCGGCAACCGCGTGGACCTCATCGCCCGCATTGAGCAGTTGACGCTGCGCCCGGACACGGTGGCCAAGGTGGTCATCAACGAGCGCACCGGCACGGTGGTGATGGGTGGGGACGTGCGCCTGGGGCCGGTGGCCATCGCGCACGGCAACCTGCGGCTGGTCATCAACCAGACGCCCCCGGCCGCCGCGTTCGGCGCCCGGGGGACGTACGCGCCGTCGCGCCCGATGGGCGGGATCGGCGGGGCGCCCCAGACCTACAAAGCGTATTCGGTGATGAGCATGCCGCTGGGTGCCACCCTGCGGGACGTGACCGATGCCCTCAACACCATCGGGGTGACCCCCCGCGACCTCATCGCCATCGTACAGGCGCTCAAGACGGCGGGCGCGCTGGACGCGGTGCTCCAGATGCAGCAGATCTGGCCGCCCGTCTGGGCGACGGGCTCAGGTATTGCCGGCAATACGAATCTACGTCGCGCCGGACTCATACGGTGAGTCAACACGACACCCGGAACTGACGTAGCGTGGGAGTGATAACAGGAGTCAAGAAGATTCGCCAGGGCACGCATGCCCAACGGCCTGGGAAGCGGCCTTCGAACGATCACCCCGGACAGCTCGTGCTTAAGAACACGTGAAGGGCTGCCGATAGTCATGTTGAAACGAGGTGTACCTGCGAGGTACCGGAGGGTGCAACGTCCGAAGGAAATCGCGCCGGTACAACGCGGAGCGCAAGTTCCGCGGTCACTCGTCCCGGTCCGAAAGAGTGAAGTGTCATGAGAATTGACGGAAGTGGATTCGAAGTTCCGAAGTCCCTCCGCGTGGACAAAGCGCAGATGAACGCTGCTGCCCAGAAGGCAGCGGCCTCCAGTTCCGCGCGCTCGGGCAAGAGCCTGGAGCTGTCCAGCAAGGGCGAGGAAATCCGCGTGGCCACGAAGGCGCTCAACCAGCTGCCTGAGGCCCGCATGGATAAAGTCAACCGCCTGAAAAAAGAAATTCAGGAGGGTCGCTACAAGATCGACCCGGAGAAGGTGCTGACGGTATCCTGTCCCTGTTCATGGGGCCGGAGCGCCTGCGCTAGGAACTTTTAAAATACGGTTGACGCCAGGTTTTCCGGGGCGTGGACGAGTTTCGGACCCTCGTCTTTCGCTCCGGGGGGGCTGGCGCACTGGTGGGTCCAGGGGCGCCGAAGGCGACTCCCCTGGATCAGGTCCCAGGTGGGCCCGACCGGTGTCGGGTATTCTGAAACGAGCAAGTACAACGGCTGGACTGCTGCGGCAGGGGCCGTGGATCGCCGACTGATTGACGCGATCTGGTAATCGGAACAATAGGCACCCGCGTCTCGACATTTTATCGAGCGCTTTAAAATGGTGTCGGACTGGCCTCTGCCGCGGTTTTGCGTTCTGGTTGTTGGCCTGCTCGGGAGGTGAAGCCCGTGCACGCACAACTGGAAGAGCTACTGGCGATCCTCGACCAGGAGTTGGCTTCCTATCGTCTCCTGTATGACCTCCTCGGTCAAGGGCAGCGGCTGATCCTCGAGTGCCGCGCTGAGGAGCTCGGGCAGCAGACGACCATCCAGGAGGAATTGCTGGCTTCGCTGCGCCTCCTGGATCGGGAGCGCACCACGCGGGTCGACGACCTGGGCGAGCGCCTGGGATTGCCCCCGGAAGAGCGGACCACGACCGGACTGGCCGCCTACATGGCGCCGGCCTATGGAGAGCGCATGCTCGCGGTGGCCCGCGCCCTCGTTCCGCTTCTGGAAAAAATCAACCACCTCAACGCGGAAAACGCCTTCCACCTGCAGCACTCCTGCGAATATCTCGAGCTGTCGCTGCACATGATCGCGAGCGCGCGCGCTCCCAAAAATCCCCAACTGTACGGCCGCAAGGGAATGGTTGACGCCTACGGGCGCGGGCCCGCGACCGTGTCAGTGAATCGGACGGCATGACGCCATGAGCATATACATCGGTGGAACCTTCGCCGGCCTGGAAACCGCGGTCAGCGCGCTGCGCGCCTCGCAGGCGGCTTTCGAGACGGCCCAGCACAACATCTCCAACGCCAATACCGTGGGCTATTTGCGGCAATCGGTGCTGCAACGCGCCAATTATCCCTATACCAAGGCCGGCAACACGCATCCGCAGCTGATCGGCCAGTTCGGCACCGGCGTGACGGTGGTGGAAATCAACCGCAACCGCCAGGGCTGGCTTGACGACCGCGCGCGCGTCCAGGCCTCGCAGCTGGGCTACGCCGAGGAGGCCAAGGGGCTGCTCACCCAGGCGGAAATGCTGTTCGACGACCCCGGCTCGGTGAGCGACACGACCGCGTTCAACCCCGGGGATTTTAGCCTGCGCAAATTGATGAGCAATTACTGGAACTCGTGGCAGGAAGTGGGTAACATGCCGGAGTCGTCGGCGTATCGCCAGGCGCTCATCCAGCGGGCCGGCGAGATGGCGGACAAGATCCGGGGCACCTACGGCGGCCTGGAGGACATCCGCGTCCAGGCGGACACGCTGGTCAACGCCAAGGTGGGCGAGATCAACATGCTGGTCACCCAGATCGCCGATCTCAACTGCCAGATCAAGCGCGCGCTGGGCGTTGGAGACGCGCCTGACGACCTGCTCGACCAGCGCGACCAGGCGGTCACCGAATTGTCCAAGATCATCAACGTCAACCAGGAGAAATTCCCGGACGGCACGGCCACCATCTATCTCGAGGGTATCGTGATGGTGCAGGAGGACCGGGTGGTGAACACGCTGCAGGCCACGCCTGACCCGCTGAACTCACTGCATCTGCAGGTGAGTTTTTCCAATAATCCGACCCCGGTGAAGCTGCGCAGCGGGGAATTGTACGGGGTGATCCGCACCCGCGACGTGGACATCCCCGGCTTCCAGAATTCGCTCAACCAGCTGGCCGGCGAGATCATCAACCAGACCAACGCCCTGCACACCACGTCGTTCCGCGCGGACGGCACCCCGGGCGGGAATTTCTTCAACCCGGCCGGGCCGAACGCGGCGCAATCGATTACCGTCGCGGTCACCTCACCGGATGAGATTGCCGCGGCGTCGTCGCCCACCGCGGGACCCGGCGACGGCCGCCGCGCGTTCGATCAGGCGGCGCTGCAATATGCCAACTTGGGCGCGCTCAACAACCAGACGCCGACCGATTTCTACGCGGCGCTGGTGGGCAACGTGGGCAACGCGGTGCAGAAAACGGAGCGCGACGAGCGGCGCTTCACGGCGGCGTTGCAGCACGTGGAGAGCCAGCAGCAAGAGCTCGCCGGGGTGAACTTAGACGAGGAATTTCTCAACATCACCAAGTTCCAGCGCGCGTACGAAGCGGCCTCACGCGCGGTGTCCAATTACGACGACCTGTTAAATCAAGTAATTAACCGCATGGGCCGCGTGGGCCTGTAGGAGGGATGACGATGCACTGGATTCGAACGCCCCGGAATTCCTGGCGCCGCCGCGAGCGGCCCTCGACGTCGTGGCCGGCGCTGCGGCTGGTGTTTGTCCTCCACGCGGCCTGCGACAAAATCCGCGGGCCGCGTCTGGCACCCCGCCATTTTCAGGAGCTGATGTAGATGCCTCTCCGCGTAAGCCACCAGGCCTTGTTCGATCGGACGGCGTTCCAGATCATGCAGGGCTACGACCGCTACACGTCCCAGCAGGGGCTGGTGGCGTCCGGCAAGGCGTTCTTGCAGGCTTCGGACAATCCCACCGAGGCGGTCCAGGCGCTGCAGGGCCGCCAGATGATCAACGTCAACGAGCAATACCAGAAAAGCCTCACGCTGGCCAACGGTTGGGTCACGTACACCGACCAGAATCTCGACACGGTCATCAAGGGCCTCCAGGACGCGCGCCAGAAGGTCGTGCAGGTCTCCAACGACGTCACTTTCGCGCCGGGCTCGCAGCAGCGCGAAGCCTCCGCGAAGGCCATCAACGCGATTCTCGAGGAGATGCTGGGCTACGCCAACGCCCAGTACGAGGGCCGCTAAATCTACGCGGGCTACAAGACGCGGACGAAACCGTTCGACGTGACCCGCGACGCGGTCGGCGAGATCACGGCGGTCACTTACAACGGCAATAACTCCACGCAGGAATTGATCAAGCGCGAGGTGGCGCCCAACACCCGCTTCACCATCAACGTGGATCCCAAGGACATTTGGCTCGACGTGACCGGCACCGGCACCGACGAGAAAATATTCAACGAGCTGATCCAGCTCCGCGACGATCTGCGCAGCAACGACCCGGTGGCCCCACCGGACGGCTCGGTGCCGCCCTATACGTATCCCAATTTCACGTACGTCACCCAGCACCTGACGGCGCTGCAGAACCTGATCGACAGGGTGAATTTGAAACGCGCCGAGCTGGGCGAGACGTCCGCCACCATGCAGCGCATGCTCGAGCAGACGCGGTATCATAAAACCAATCTCCAGGATATTCTGTCGACGCACGAAGAACTGGACATGGCCAAGGGCGCGCTGCAGCTGACCAATCAGCTCAATTTATATCAGGCCGCGATCAACGCCGGCGGAAAAATTGTGGCGCCTACGCTGATGCAGTTCCTGCGGTAGCACGCCTACCCGATGCTTTCAGTCGAGCCGTATACCCTCTGAGGGGGGCGCCTCGGCCGCGGCCTTCTGGCGGGCCAGGATCGCCTCCACCGCCGCCCCGGCCGCCTCGCGCACGAAGCGGTGGGGATCGGTGCCCGCGCGGATTTTCAGCGCCGGCAGCGAGCGCAATCCCCCTACCTCTCCCAATATCCGGCATACGTCCGCGCGGATCGACCAGTCGGGGTCGGTGAGCGTCCCGACCAGCGCCGACTCCGCCCGGTCGCCCAGCGCGATCAGCGCGTCCGCCGCCTGCCGCGCCACGTGCTCCACCGGATCGTGCAGCCCGGTGATCAGGGAAGGCAGCGCCACCGGGTCCCCTACCCGCCCCAGGCATCTGCAAGCCCAGGCGCGCGCCCCGTCGTCCTCGTCGAGCGCCAGGTCCATGGCCGGCTGCAGCGCCCGTTGCTCACGAAGATCCCCCAGCGCATACAGCGCGCTGCGCTTGATGGAAATGGTCTCGTCTTCCAGCATCTCCAGCAGGATCGCCCGCGCGCCCGGCACGTCCAGCCGCCCCAACCCGAGCACCGCGAGATACCTGCGGGGATGCTGCGACTCGGTCAGCACTTGCATGTACGCCTCGCCGATGCGCTGGCGGCCGCTCTCGTCCAGGCAGCCCGCGTCGTTTTCCAGGCCCAGCGCGCACGAGAGCACCACGTCCGCGTTGGGGTCGTCGAGGGCGCTGGTGAGGCTGGAGCGCCGCTCGCGCAGCGGCTGCTCGGGGCGCGGCACGAAGAACTCCAGCCCTTCCGCGGCGGCCAGGCGCACCCGCTCGTCCGCGTGCTCTAGAAATCCCGAAAGGATGTCCACCGAGACGCTCGCCACCTCGTCGCGCACTTTCGGATCGTGGGGATCCAGGCCGGGCAGCCCGGCGCCCGCCACGTCGACCTCCGCGTCTTCGTCGGTGAGCGCGCCCTCCAGGTCGAGCACGGGGAGAAAGTCCGACAGGGTCGCGTCGCTGAAGATGTGCGCCACGCTGCCGACCAGCCGCAGCGCCGCGGGAATCTTGTGTGGCTCCGGCCGCTCCAGGAACTTCGTCAGGTACTCCAGCGCGGGCATCCCGTGGGCGCGCAGCTCGACAGCGCAGCCGAAGGGCGTGCGCACCGGATACTCCTCCGAGAGGCCGTCCAGCATGTCGCGGACGGTGCCCGCCGTCAGGTCGCCGGCCGCCACCGTCCCCTCGATGTCGATCTGGACGACCCCGAACTTCTTCAGGCGCGCCACCAGATCATCCGTGAGGACCGCCCCCTTTTCCAGGAGCGTCCGCCCGTTGGGGTCGCGGATGGGTTGGGCCACCTGCATGCCGGCCTGGGCCTGGTGGACGGAGATGCGAGCCAGGGGATGTCCCTCCTTGCACGGTCTGGATCACTGTGGGGGATCGTGGCGCCATCATCGAGCGACGCCACCTGGTCTTAACGGCCTGCTCCCATCGGCCGCCCTGACGGGCTTGCGAGCCGCGCCGGGATGGGCCCCGGGATCTTTTTGCTGGGAAAAAAGTTCGGGTTGAAGGGATCTCCAACCTGCTCTATGGAATAAAATTCAAGCCGGGAGAGATGCCACACCTGGCGTATCTATTTCCGGCACAAAGAGGGTGGTGGAGAACCCACCCTCCAGGCGCGCTGCGGGCGCCCGACGGGTTCATGCCGCCGCATGGAGGGACCCGTCGGCCCGCGGGCGACGGTCTGAAGGAGGTGAGAGCATCTTCAAACCTGTTGGTAATCGACTGGACCACGAGCGGGGGGTCCAGGGGACGCCCCCTGGATCAGATCACGAGTAGGGGGTCTGCTCTGAGGGTCTGGTCGGAGAAATTCCCTTTGGATCCTCCAGACGCCCTATTGTCCCCTCAAAAGTGGCCGATAACCGGATCGGTCGCACAAGTTTCAGTCGCTTGGTACCTCGGTCGTAGGTCTTTTGGGCGTAGACGCATCATCGTGACGGAGATAAACTAGGAGACGCCCCGCAGTTCCGCCTCTCCTTGAACGTCTCGTCTCACGTGTAGCGTCAGGTAAACTATCGGTCCTCAAAAACGAGGAACTCGGGCAACGATAGGGAGGACGTCCTCATTGGACAGGCTTTTTGAAAATTCCACCGTGAATTTTCTTTCCAAAGCCCTGGATTGCCGCACGGCACAGCACAAGGCGATTGCCAACAACATCGCCAACGTGAACACGCCGGCTTTTAAAGGCACCGAAGTGGCCTTCAAGGATCAGCTCCAGATGGTGCTCCACAGCGAGCCCAACGAGCTGAACCTGAAATACAACTGACGGGCGGCACGTCACCAGATCCATTCCCCTCGCGCTCAAAGACGTCCGACCGAAGCTCATCACCGATCCCACGACCTCCATGCGCAGCGACGGAAACAACGTCGACCTCGATAAAGAGATGGCCACGCTCGCGGAAAACACCATGCAGATGGGTGCCCTCACCCGCCTGGTGAGCGACAAGATGCGCGGCATCCGCATGGCAATCGAAGGGAGATAGATAAGTGGCTTCGCTGTTTGATATCAGCGCCTCTGGAATGTCCGCGGAGCGCTTCCGCATGGACACCATCTCCAACAACGTGGCCAACGCGTCCACCACCCGCCAGCCGGACGGCACCCAGATGCCGTACAAGCGGCAGACCGTCGTCACTTCTCCCCGCCGTCCCTTCAAGCACTATATCGAGGGTTTCCGGCGCAAGGACATTCCGCCCGGCGGCGGCGACGGCGTCAAGGTGGACAGCGTGGTGGCCGACCCCGCGCCCCCCAAGATGGTCTACGATCCGGGCCACCCGGACGCCGACCCGGACACCGGGATCGTGGCCATGCCCAACGTCAACGTGGTCAATGAGATGGTCGGTCTGATCTCGGCCAGCCGCGCCTACGAAGCCAACGTGACCGTGTTCAACGAGTCGAAGAATATCATGGCGCGCGCGCTCGATATCGGCAGAACGTAAATTTCGGGGGGCGGCCCGTAATCCGCCGGAACTTGCGACCACACCGAGAAGCCCTGCCAGAGAGTCAGGCTGGCGGGGCGACGGGGAGCCGCGGGGGCGCCCCGCACCGCGACTGAAATATCGGAGAAGAGGAACGCATGCCGGAAGCCTATTTTCAGTCTAACGACCCTTTCAAGCTCGCCATGCCCTCCACATCCCTGCTCTCCAACATCGGCAACGTGGGACGCGTGCCGAGCCTGGGCGAGACGGGGCCGGTGGGTGGCGTCGAGAAGCCGGGTCAGGCGGGCAAGGGGCGCCCGGGGATGTCCTTTAAGGAAACCGTGCAGGCCTACCTGGGCAAGGTGAACGACCTGCAAGAAACCTCCGCGGATTATGCCAAGAAGCTCGCCGCCGGCGAGGAAGTGGACCTCCACAAGGTGATGATTGCGGGCGAGCAGGCCGGGATGGCGATGTCAATGACCATCCAGCTGCGCAACCGCATCGTGGAAGCCTACCAGGAAGTCCTCCGCATGCAGGTCTAGGCGTGGTAAGGATCACGCTGGCTTAACAGACTCTTTGCACACAGAACTGCCACACCGTGCAGAGCCGAAACGATGGAGAACCAGGGAGGGTTTCCATCGAAGGACCGTCAGCGGTGCCGAAATACGGACGGCACCGCGTTCATGGATGAGCAAAGCGAGTGAGGGAGACGCTCCATGAACGAGTTCTTCAAGCGCATCCGCGAGCAGACCCAGCAGATCTGGGCACGCATGAACCGGGGGCAGCGCATCGGCGTGGTGGCATCGCTGGCAACCCTGTTCCTGGCGCTGGGGCTGATGCTGTTCATGTCCAACCGGCTGGAAAAACACAAGCTCTACACCGAGCTGACCGCCGAGGACGCCGAAGTCGTCATCAAGGACCTCAAGGAGCGCAACGTCAAGTACGAACTGGCCGACAACGGCACCAGCGTCCTGGTGTACGGGCCGCGCAAGCAGCTCGACGAGATCCGCATCGAGCTGGCCGCCAAGGGCGTGCCCAAGAGCGGCGGCGTGGGCTGGGAATTTCTCGAGAAGCAGCAGTTCGGCGAGACCCACGAGTCGTTCGTGCAGAAGCAGCAGCGCGCGATGGAAACCGAATTGAAGCGGACCATCGAGACGATGAGCAATATTTCCAAGGCGCGCGTGGCGCTTGCCCAGCCGGAGGACAGCCTGTTCCTCGAAGAGCAGAAGGACCCCACCGCGTCGGTGACCCTGGAAGTGAAGCCCAACGAGCGCGTCAACGAGCGCCAGGTGCTCGCTATCCAGAATCTTGTGGCCCATTCGGTGCCGAAGTTGAAGCCGGAAAATGTGAGCGTCACCGATACCAACGGCAACCT
>Ga0194132_10010263_pt1 | contig 12511 bp, 13 predicted proteins | sample TA2KigOf80mmetaG_FD_148612 | JGI IMG/M metagenome (GOLD analysis project Ga0194132, IMG submission 148612) | Freshwater microbial communities from Lake Tanganyika, Tanzania - TA2015054 Kigoma Offshore 80m | ecosystem: Environmental > Aquatic > Freshwater > Lake | place: Tanzania: Lake... | reverse complement strand
CCCTTGACTCATCAAGGTGCCGTCCATATCTACAAGCGCGTCCACGGTGAACACATGGTTACCGTTCTGGGCGAGGCTCCGGCGGCGACGGTGATGCAGATCGCGAATTCCATGGAATTCAGGAATTTCAGCAGCCCGTTTCCGAAGTAAACTATCAAAGCAATGGGTAAAGGAGAGTACATGCTGAAAAAAGCGCTGGTGTTGCTGTGCCTGGTGATGCCGTTGCAGGCGCTCGCACAGTTGCCGGATTTTACCGACTTGGTGGAAAAACAAGGCCCGGCGGTGGTCAACATCAGTACGACGCAAACGGGCGCGCGTAACCCGCTGGCGCAGCAGTTGCCGAATCTCCCGGAGGACGATCCGTTTTTTGAATTCTTCCGCCGCTTCATGCCGAATATACCGGGGCAGCCGCGCGAGCCTCAGGCGCAGTCGCTGGGTTCAGGCTTCATCATTAGCGCCGATGGTTTTATCCTAACCAACGCGCATGTGGTGCAAGCGGCCGATGAAATCAACGTGCGCTTGACCGACAAGCGCGAATTCAAGGCAAGGGTGGTCGGATCGGATCGGCGCACCGATGTAGCGTTGATCAAAATCGAGGCCACGGGTTTGCCGGTGGTGAAATTCGGCGATCCCAATCGGCTCAAAGTCGGCGAATGGGTGGTGGCAATCGGTTCGCCGTTCGGTTTTGACAACACGGTGACCGCGGGCATCGTCAGCGCCAAGGGCCGTTCGCTGCCGCAAGAAAACTTCGTGCCGTTTATTCAAACCGACGTGGCGGTGAATCCCGGCAATTCCGGCGGCCCACTGTTTAACATGCGCGGCGAAGTGGTGGGTATCAATTCGCAAATTTACAGCCGCACCGGCGGCTTCATGGGCTTGTCGTTCGCGATCCCCATCGATGTGGCTAACGATATCGCGCAGCAACTACGCACCGTGGGTAAGGTCACGCGTGGACGTATCGGCGTGGTGATTCAGCCGGTGACCAAGGAGCTCGCCGATGGGTTCGGATTGCCCAAACCCGCGGGCGCTCTGGTCAATTCGGTGGAAAAAGGCGGGCCGGCGGAAAAAGGCGGTGTCGGACCAGGCGATGTGATTTTGCGGTTTGACGGCAAACCGATCGGCGGTTCCGAAGATTTGCCACGCATTGTCGGCGGCACGCGCCCAGGGTCAAAAGTGACCGCACAAGTGTGGCGCAACAAGGCGGCGCGCGACGTGCAATTGGTGGTAGCCGAGTTGCCCGACGACACGCGCGGGCAGCGCACCGGACGCGCACCCGGGCAAAAACCGCAAGCGGCCGCGCCGACGCTGTACGGCATGAGCTTGTCCGATATCAGCGACGCCCAGCGTAAGGATTTGAAGGTTGACGGTGGTGTGCTGGTGGGCGAGGTGCAGGGCGCGGCAGCACGCGCCGGCGTGCGCAAGGGCGATGTGATCCTTGCGGTCAACAACCAAGAGGTCAAGAATGTCGAGCAATTCAACCAGATGATGGGGCAGTTCGACAAGGGGCGCATCGTGGCGCTGCTGGTGCGCCGTGGCGCAAACTCTTTGTACGTGCCGTTTCGGCTGGATCCGACGGGTTGATGCGGTTTACTGTCTACGCACGCACCTATTGTCATCTGTGCGATGACATGATCGCGGCCCTGCGTAACTTGCAGGGCCGCTTTGCTTTTGACTTTGATGTCGTCGACGTGGATGGCGATGCCGCGCTGGAGGCGCGTTATGGCGAGCGGGTGCCGGTGTTGGCCGTGCGGCAAGAAGGCGTGGATCGATGCGCCGAACGCGAGCTTTGCCATTACTTTCTGGATGCGCCCGCGGTTACTGCGTTTCTTGCGGAAATACGATAAAATACGACTGTTTACATCGGTCAGCGCGGTGCGGCATGTGCTGCGGCGCGGTGCGTAAAACGGGGCGCCAGGTAGGTTGGAGCGCCCCTTTTCGTATGCGTTCTTGTATGCGTTCGCCGCATACTCGCGGCCCGTTCGCCATCTGAAACCTTATGCAGCATATACGCAACTTCTCGATCATCGCCCACATCGATCACGGCAAATCGACGCTGGCTGACCGCATTATTCAATTGTGCGGAGGGTTATCCGATCGCGAAATGGAAGCACAGGTGCTCGACTCGATGGACTTGGAGCGCGAGCGCGGTATCACCATCAAGGCGCAGACCGCGGCGCTGCAGTACAAGGCGCGCGACGGCACCGCCTATCAATTGAATCTCATCGACACGCCGGGGCATGTCGACTTTTCCTATGAAGTGTCGCGTTCGCTCGCGGCATGCGAGGGCGCCTTGCTGGTGGTCGACGCTTCGCAAGGCGTGGAAGCGCAGACGGTGGCCAACTGCTACACCGCCATCGAACAGGGCGTGGAAGTGGTGGCGGTGCTCAACAAAATGGATTTGCCGCAGGCCGATCCGCCGCGCGTGATTCAGGAGATCGAAGACATCATCGGCATTCCCGCGCAAGACGCGGTCAAGGTGAGCGCCAAAACCGGCGAGGGCGTCGCCGATGTGCTGGAGGGCATCATTGCACGCGTGCCGCCGCCCAAGGGCGATCCGGCGGCGCCGTTAAAAGCGCTGATCATCGACTCCTGGTTCGATAATTACGTGGGCGTAGTGATGTTGGTGCGCGTGGTTGACGGCGAGTTGCGGCCCAAGGATCGCATTTTGCTGATGTCCACGCGGGCCGCCTACGGCTGCGAATCGGTGGGCGTATTTACACCCAAGTCGCGTGCGCGCGAGCGGTTATCCGCGGGTGAAGTGGGCTTTGTGATCGCCGGCATCAAGGCGCTAGATGCCGCCAAGGTAGGCGACACGTTGACCCTGGCCGAAAAACCCGCGGCCGAGCCGTTGCCGGGGTTTAAGGTAATCAAGCCGCAGGTATTCGCGGGGCTCTATCCGGTGGAGTCGAGCGAATACGACGCGCTGCGTGACGCGCTGGAAAAATTGCATCTCAATGATTCGTCGCTGCGTTACGAGCCGGAATCTTCCACCGCGCTGGGATTCGGTTTTCGCTGCGGCTTTTTGGGGCTCTTGCACATGGACATCGTGCAGGAGCGCTTGGAGCGCGAATACGGCATGTCGCTGATTACCACCGCGCCGACGGTGGTGTATCAGGTGCAGCTTTCCGGCGGTGAGGTGATCGAGATCGAAAATCCGTCGAAATTGCCGGATGCGTCCAGGGTGGCGGAAATCCGCGAGCCGATCATTACCGCCTCGATACTGGTGCCGCAGGATTATGTGGGCGCGGTGATCACGCTGTGCACGCAAAAGCGCGGCGTGCAACGCAATATGCAATACATGGGGCGGCAAGTCATGTTGACCTATGAACTGCCGCTCAACGAAGTGGTGATGGACTTTTTCGACAAACTAAAATCGGTGTCACGCGGCTACGCTTCGCTCGACTACGATTTTTTGGAGTATCGCGCGGGCGACATGATCAAGCTCGATATTCTGATCAACGGCGAGCGCGTCGATGCATTGTCGTTGATCGTGCACCGGGAGAATTCGCAATACCGCGGGCGGGATCTGGTGACCCGCATGCGCGGGCTGATCCCGCGCCAGATGTTCGACATCGCCGTGCAGGCGGCGATCGGGTCGCATATCATCGCGCGCGAGACGGTGAAGGCACTGCGCAAAAACGTGCTCGCAAAATGTTATGGCGGCGATATCACGCGCAAGCGCAAGCTTCTCGAAAAACAAAAGGCCGGTAAAAAGCGCATGAAGCAGGTGGGCAGCGTGGAAATCCCGCAAGAGGCGTTTTTGGCGATTTTGCAGGTGGATAAATAAATGGGAAGTGGTTCAAGTATGTGGGATTCGCTGAGTTTTAACTTTCCGCTGATTTTGTTTGTGCTGACGGTGCTCACCGGTCTGGTGTACTTGGCGGACATTCTTGTTTTTAGACGGCGCCGCGAAGCCCGGGCCAAGGCCGCGACCGACGCATTCAACGCCCAAATCGTCCAATCGCTTACGCCCGAGCAGAACGAGCTCGCCCGTGCCAAGCGCGACGAGGTGCGCGAATCGCAGCTACGGGCGCCTTGGTGGATCGAATATCCGGTCAGTTTTTTCCCGGTGATACTGATCGTGTTCGGTCTGCGTTCGTTTCTGGTGGAGCCGTTTAAAATCCCTTCCGGCTCGATGCTGCCCACGCTGCTGATGGGCGACTTTATTCTGGTCAATAAATATACTTATGGTATACGGTTGCCCATCGTCAACCATAAGGTGATGTCGCTCAATCAGCCGCGGCGCGGCGATGTGATGGTGTTTCGATTCCCTGAAAATCCATCTCTCGATTACATCAAGCGGGTGATCGGCACGCCGGGGGATACCGTCGAGTACGTGGACAAGCGGCTCACGGTGAATGGCATTCCCGCCAAGCTCGAAGCCGCGGGCGGTTACACCTATGTTGAGCGCAATTTGGAGTTTGTTTCGACTCAGCGTTATCAGGAGTCTCTGGACGACAAAAGTCACGCCATTCTCGTGCATCAGGAGATCCCCGCGGTGCGCCTTGAAGGCGTCAGGCAATTCCAGTTTCGGGATAATTGTGTCTACAATGAACGCGGTTTTACCTGTAAGGTGCCCGATGGGCATTACTTCATGATGGGGGACAATCGCGATAACAGCGAGGACAGCCGCTATTGGGGCTTTGTGCCGGATCGGAATATCGTCGGCAAGGCCTTTTTGATTTGGTGGAATTTCGATGAACTGAAACGCATCGGTTCGTCTATTAACTAAACTTGGGGAGTGGACGATGGGCAAACAAAGGGAATCCGGCTTGTCGATGTCGATGTTCTTGTTCTGGTGCGTGATTTTGGCGTTTGGATCGCTCCTGGCCTTTAAGCTGGTGCCGGCATATACTGACGACCTCACCATCAAAAGACATTTTCGCACGATCGCGGGCGACTCGACTTTTGCCAGCGGCAACCGCCGCGAAATCGAAGTGGCATTCAGCAAGCGCGCCGAGATCGACCGTATCGATGCGATTTCGCCGAAAGACATAGTGGTGTCCAAGGACAGCAGCGGGCTGACGTTGAGTGCGAGTTACACCCGGGTGGTTCCAATCGTCGCCAACCTTAGCGCGTGTATCGACTTTAATCCGTCTTCGCGCTGATGCGGTTAAACGTACTCGGTTAAGCCGGTGCATGGTGGTCGATGTGTCAGCCCATGGGTTAGCTCATATGGCAGCGCTCAAGGCGCTGCAGCAAAGTCTGGGCCATGCGTTCAAGGACTTAAGCCTGCTGCGGCGCGCGCTGACGCACCGCAGCTACGGGGCCACCCACAATGAGCGCCTGGAGTTTCTGGGTGACAGTGTGGTGAATTGCGCGATTGCCGCCGCCCTCTATTACAAGTTCCCCGAGTTGCCTGAAGGCGAACTGTCGCGCTTGCGCGCGAGCTTGGTGAGTGAGCCGGCGCTGGCGCGTCTGGCCAGCCAATTGAAACTTGGCGACATCCTGTTATTAGGGGAGGGGGAACTTAAGAGCGGTGGTGCGCGGCGCCCGTCGATTTTGTCCGATGCTGTCGAAGCGCTATTTGGCGCGGTGATGATCGACGGCGGCTTTAATGCCGCGCGCGACGCGGTCGAGCGGGTGTTCAGCGCCGCGCTCACCGAAGTCGATCCCAATACCACCGGTAAGGATGCCAAAACCATGCTGCAGGAGTTTTTGCAGCGCAAGCGTTTACCGCTACCGCAATACACGGTGGCGGCGATACGCGGTGAAGCGCATGAGCAGGAATTCGAAGTCCAGTGCGTAATCGAGCAACTTCACGTGCGCTGCACGGGCAAGGGCAGCAGCCGCCGCCGCGCGGAGCAGGACGCCGCGCGCCAGGCTTACGCGCTCGCCACCGCGTCATGAGCGATAGCGGAACGCGCAGCGGCTACGTCGCCATCGTTGGGCGGCCCAACGCGGGTAAATCCACGCTGCTTAACGCGCTGATCGGCCAAAAAATCAGCATCACCTCGCGCCGGCCACAGACCACCCGGCAAAATATCGCGGGAATCGTCACGCGCGGGCAAGTGCAGTTGGTGTTTCTGGATACCCCCGGTTTTCAAACGGCGTATCGCAGCGGCTTGACGCGCGCCATGGATCGCGGTTTTCGGCATGCGCTAGCGGATGCGCAAGTGGTGATGTGGCTGATCGATGCCAGCGCGCGCGAGGTGCGCGACGATGCGTTATTCGAGCATTTGCGGGGTGCCGCAGCGGTGGTCATCGCGCTCAACAAGATCGACAAAATTACCAATAAAAATAAAATACTTACGCTTATTGAATCATTGCATGCCGCGTATCATCCAGCGGCCATCGTGCCGATCTGCGCGCAACATCGGCAGCACCTCGATACCTTGCTCGATGCGTTGCAGCCGCTGCTTCCGGCACAAGCGTTTTTGTTTGCATCCGAGGAGATCACCACCTCCAGCGTGCGCAGTATCGCGGCGGAAATGGTGCGCGAAAAATTATTTCGCTTGTTGGGGCAGGAATTGCCGTACTCGACCGCGGTGGATATCGATGCGTTCGAAGAAAAGCCCGAACTCACGCGTATCAGCGCGGTGATACTGGTGGACAAGCCGGGGCAAAAGGCCATCGTCATCGGCAAGGGCGGCGAAAAGCTAAAAACCATCGGCAGTGCCGCGCGCAAGGAAATCGAAGCCCTGGTCGGTACCAAGGTGTTCCTGCAATTGTTCGTCAAGGTGAAGCAGTCGTGGGCGGACGATCAGCGGGTGTTACACCGCTTGGGTTTGCCGTAGGTGTGCCATGGCGGCCGGCAAAAGCACTCGCTACAAGGACCAGGCGGGCTATGTGCTGCACAGCTACCCGTATCAGGAAACCAGTCTCATCGTCGAAGTTTTCACGCGTGAGTTCGGGCGGGTGGCGATGGTGGCCAAGGGCGCGAAACGGGCGCACTCGCCGCTGCGTAGCGTGCTGATGCCGTTTCATGCGCTCACACTCGATTGGTCGGGGCGCTCGGAACTCAAAACCCTGCGCAGCGCGGAATGGCGCGGTGCGTTTCGCCTGCTGGTGGGCCGCGCGCTGATTTGCGGGTTTTATTTGAACGAGTTGTTGCTGAAGCTTTTGCATCGTGACGATCCGCACGACGCGTTGTTCGATGCTTACGAGCGCACCCTGCAGACACTGCTCGATGGCGCCGATCAAGCCGTGGCGTTGCGCTGTTTTGAAAAGCGCTTGCTCGCCGAGCTGGGTTACGCGCTGATCCTCGATCACGACGCGCAAACGCACGAACCGCTGCAGGCGCGCCGACAATATCACTACATCGCCGACCGCGGGCCGGTGGCGCTTGGCGTACGCGACAACCCCGGCGGGTTAGAATTGCTTGGTCAAACCTTGATCGACATGCATAACGACGACTACAGCGCGCCGCTCACGCAGCAGCAAAGCAAAAGCCTGATGCGGCGCTTGATCGGGCATTACCTTGGCAATCAAACCTTGCACAGCCGGCAGTTGCTGATGGATTTGCAGGATTTATAGCCCGCCATGACTCGCTTAAGTGTCAATCTTAACAAGGTCGCGCTGGTGCGCAACTCACGCACCCTCGGCATTCCCAGCGTGGTGCGCGCGGGCGAAATCGCGCTCGATGCCGGGGCGCGGGGGTTGACCGTGCATCCGCGGCCGGACGAGCGGCACATCCGGCCGCATGACGTGTACGACCTTGCCGCTCTGGTGCGCGGCCGCGCCAGTATCGAATACAACATCGAAGGCAACCCTTTTGAAAACCTGCTGGACTATGCACGCAAGCTCAAACCGCATCAATGCACACTGGTGCCCGATGACCCCGCGCAATTTACCTCCGATCATGGCTGGGACTTAAAGCGCGATGGTGCGCGGCTCAAACCCATCATCGCCGAAATGAAGGCGCTGGGCACGCGCGTGAGTTTGTTCATGGATGCCGAGCCGAGTGCGATGGTGTTAGCTGTCGAGGTTGGCGCCGACTGTGTGGAGCTTTACACCGAGCCGTATGCCGCGGCATACGGCAAAGCGTCGCAAAATGAAGTGCTCGCGCAATACGCGGCGTCAGCGCGTGCCGCCCAACAAGCCGGCCTGCTGGTCAACGCTGGGCACGATTTGAATCGCGACAATCTTGCGGCACTGATCGCGGCGGCAAAACCGGTCGCGGAAGTGTCGATTGGCCATGCGTTGATCGCTGATGCCATCGAATTGGGGCTCGCCGCCACGGTGCGCGAATATCTGGCCGCCATCGCTCGCGGCGAACAAGGCGACGTATGATCTACGGCATCGGCGTCGATCTGGTCGAGACCTCGCGCATCGAGCGCTTGTTGAACGAATACGGTGAACGTTTTGCGCGGCGCGTGTTGACCGAGCTTGAATGGCCGGGCTACCAGCGCACCAAAAAACCGGTGTTATTTGTCGCCAATCGTTTTGCGGCGAAGGAAGCGTTTTCCAAGGCGATGGGTACCGGTTTTCGTTACCCGGTGACGTTGCAAAATATCAGCGTGGTGCAAAATAAGCTGGGTAAGCCCAGTTACGCGGTGAGTAAGGCCCTGGGCGCGATGATGGCGCACCACGAAATTTGCGGGCACCATCTCACCATCAGCGATGAAAAATCGATGGCCTGTGCGGTTGCGATACTGGAAAAATAGCCGTAGAAAATAATGAATAAAATCAATGGGTTACATTTAGGGCCTGTGATGCTCGATGTGACGGGCACGGCGCTCACGGATGAGGATCGCAGGCGTTTATTGCATCCGCTCACGGGCGGGGTGATTTTATTCACGCGCAATTTCCAGTCGCCGCAACAACTCGCGGCGCTGACTGCCGAGATTCATGGATTGCGTTCGCCGGCGCTGTTTATCGCGGTGGATCACGAAGGCGGACGCGTGCAGCGTTTTCGTGAAGGCTTTACCACGATTCCGGCAATGCGCGAGATCGGCGCATTATGGGAAAAGAACGCCAACAAGGCGCGGCAAATCGCGCAAGACGTGGGCTACGTGCTGGCGGGTGAGCTTAGAGCGCACGGCGTCGATCTTACCTTTGCGCCGGTGCTTGATGTCGACTTCAAACGCAGCAGTGTGATCGGCGATCGCGCGTTTCATGCCGATCCGGACATCATCGCCAACGCCGCGCAGGCCCTGGTGCGTGGATTGAATCTGGGCGGCATGTCCTCGGTGGGCAAACATTTTCCGGGCCACGGCCACGTGCGAGCCGATTCGCATCACGAAGTGCCGATCGACGATCGGCCGTACGGCGATATCGAGCGCAGTGACTTGGTGCCGTTCCGGCGCTTGATCGAGGCGGGCTTGGGCGCGGTGATGCCGGCGCATGTGATTTACCCACAAGTCGATGCCGACCCCGCGGGATTTTCCGAGAAGTGGCTAAAGCAGATTTTACGCAAGCAACTCGAATTCGACGGCGTGATATTCAGCGACGATTTGTCAATGGAAGGCGCCAAGACCGGCAAGGGCGCGGGCGGCGTGGTGGCGCGCGCCAAAGCCGCGTTACAGGCGGGCTGCGACATGGTGCTGGTGTGTAACGACGCCGGCGCGGCCAATGAGTTGCTCGCGGGCCTCGAATACAAAATGCCCGCGGTGGGCCAAGCGCGGCTTGCCACCATGCGCGGACGCGGCACTGTGCATGATATGGCGGCGTTGCAAGCTTTGCCGCAGTACGGCCAGGCGCTGGCATCGGTTAAGGCATTGAGTGCGCGTGAAGGCGACTTGTTTGCGTAGCGTTAAGCGAAAAGCATTCCGGCGGGAGAAACGCAGTGTATCCCGCCGAATTCCGGAAATTTCGCGAACGTCGGGATCAGCTGCGCTCCTCCCGACCTGCAGGATTACGCGTTGAATAAGCTATGAGTGACGCACAACTTCTCGCTTGCAGCCAGTGCAAGCGGCTTGCTGGACACCTCGCGCAAGTGCGCAAGGATTTCCCCGATTACCATGCGCGGCCGGTGCCGCCGTTTGGCGCGCAAGCGCCGAAGTTGCTGATCGTGGGCCTCGCGCCGGGCATGCATGGCGCCAATCGCACCGGCCGTCCGTTCACCGGCGACTACGCGGGCATCTTGCTGTATGAAACGCTGCACAAACACGGGCTGGCGAATCAAGCGCGGGGTGATGATCCCAGCGACGGTTTGAAGCTCAAACATTGCCGCATCACCAACGCGGTGAAATGCTTGCCGCCGCAAAACAAACCGCTGCCGGCCGAAGTCAAGCAATGCAACGGCTATTTGCGCGCGGAAATCGCGGCGCTGCCCAAGGGCGCGACGTTGTTCGCGCTGGGGAACATTTCGCATCAAGCGATTTTGCGTGCGCTGGATTTGAAACTAAAACTGTTTCCGTTCAAGCATGGCGCGTGTCACGAGCTGCCGGGCGGTCAGGCGCTGTTCGACAGTTACCATTGCAGCCGCTATAACACCAACACGCGGCGGCTGACGCCGCAGATGTTCGATGCGGTGGTGGCGGCGATTGCGCGGCGTATTCGTTAGACACGGCTGACGAAAGGCAAGAAGTGCGTTCGCGCCTGGATAGGATTGGCGCGAACGCTCTTTTAGGACGGATGTATTGGTGAACCTTCGGCATGGCGGAAACTGAACCGACCTCACTGCAGAGTACGCTCACCGGGCTGCCGCACCTGCCCGGCGTCTACCGCATGCTCAACGCCGCGAGTGACGTGCTTTATGTCGGCAAAGCGCTGGATCTCAAAAAGCGCGTGTCCTCGTACTTCCAAAAAACCGCGAATTTATCGCCGCGCATTCAGTTGATGGTGGGGCAGGTGAGCGATGTCGAGTTCACCGTCACGCGCTCCGAAGGCGAGGCACTGCTCCTCGAAAACAACCTGATCAAAGGTTTAAGTCCGCGCTACAACATCTTGTTTCGCGACGATAAGTCGTACCCGTACCTGGCGATCACCGGGCACAAATTTCCGCGGCTGGGTTTTCATCGCGGCGCGCTGGACAAGCGCCACCAGTATTACGGTCCGTTCCCCGGCGCGGGGGCGGTGCGCGAAAGCATTCAGTTGCTGCAAAAGGTGTTTCGGTTGCGCACCTGCGAGGACTCGGTGTTCGCCAACCGCTCGCGGCCGTGTCTGCTGTATCAGATTCGCCGCTGCACCGCGCCTTGCGTCGGCCACATCGCCGAGGCCGACTACGCACGTGATGTGCGCAGCGCGACGTTGTTTCTCTCCAGCAAGGAAGATCAGGTGATTGAGGAGTTGATCGCGCGCATGCACGCGGCTTCCGAGGCTCGGCACTACGAAGACGCGGCGCTTCATCGCGATCAGGTGTCGGCTTTGCGCGCGGTGCGCGAAAAGCAATATGTCGAGGACGTCACTGGCCGCGACGCCGACGTGATCGCCTGCGCGCGCGAAGGCAATGTCACTTGCGTCAACCTGGTGATGATCCGCGGCGGACGGCACTTGGGCGATCACAACCATTATCCACGCCACGCTGATGCAGTGGAGGACGCGCAGGTGATCGAAGCGTTTATCAGCCAGCACTATCAGCATCACGGCGTGCCGCCGCTGATACTGGCACGGCAAGCGCCGGATGTCGACGATCTTGAACGAGTGTTGGCCGAGCATGCCGGCCACAAAGTGCAAATTGTCACGCGGCCCACCGGCCCGCGCCGGGTATGGCTGGAGATGGCGGAAAAAAACGCCGCCATCGGCGCCAGGCACACGGCGGGTTTGCAGGCCAATCAAGAAGCGCGCCTCGCCGCGCTGCAACAAGCGCTTAACCTGCCGGAATCCGTGCAGCGCTTTGAATGTTTCGACATCAGTCACACCATGGGCGAGGCGACGGTCGCGTCGTGCGTGGTCTATGACCAATCGGCGATGCAAAAAAGTGATTACCGGCGTTTTAATATCACCACGCCGGTGGCGGGGGATGACTACGGCGCGATGCGCGAAGTGCTGGAGCGGCGTTACCGGCGGCTGGTTGCGGGTGAGGGCAAAATGCCCGACGTGGTGTTGATCGATGGTGGTAAAGGGCAGCTCGGTATTGCGCAAGCGGTGATGGATGAACTCGGTGTGAGCGACGTGACGCTGGTCGGTGTTGCCAAAGGCGAGGACCGCAAAGCGGGATTGGAGGCGTTGTGGATGCCGGGGCGCGAGACGCCTTATCTGCTCGGGCCCGAGCACCCGGGGTTGCACCTGGTGCAGCAAATCCGCGATGAAGCCCATCGCTTTGCGATTACCGGGCATCGCGCGCGACGCGGCAAATCGCGCTCACAATCACCGTTAGAAAATATTGTGGGCGTGGGCGCCAAACGGCGGCAGCGGCTGCTGGCGCATTTCGGCGGCTTGCGCGGTCTGCAGGCGGCTAGTGTTGACGATCTGGCGAAAATCGAAGGCGTGAGCCGTGCGCTGGCCGAGAAAATCTATTCCGAACTGCACTGACGGGTTACACTCGCAACAAAAAAGCGTACTATCGTCATGCCGAACAATCTCGCGAACTGGCTGACTTGGCTGCGGATCAGTTTGATCCCGCTATTCGTCGGCATTTGTTATTTCGAAAAGAGCTGGGTGTCCGCGGCGAATCAAAACTTGGTGG
>Ga0194132_10010262_pt1 | contig 12512 bp, 13 predicted proteins | sample TA2KigOf80mmetaG_FD_148612 | JGI IMG/M metagenome (GOLD analysis project Ga0194132, IMG submission 148612) | Freshwater microbial communities from Lake Tanganyika, Tanzania - TA2015054 Kigoma Offshore 80m | ecosystem: Environmental > Aquatic > Freshwater > Lake | place: Tanzania: Lake... | reverse complement strand
AGGATAGTTGCGCCAAATCCAATCGCAGTAAGAGGAGCTACTAGAGGATCAATACTATGATCAGATAAACCGACTGGAATAGAATATCTCCTCTTAAATTTTGGTATCACTGAAAGATTCATGGATTGTAGTGGTGCCGGATATTTGGCGGTGCATTGTAATAGCGCAATTTGCTTTGCGCCATTATTTTTTAGTGTCTTTATTGCAAATTCAATTTCCTTGTTTGTGCTAGCACCGCTAGAAATTATTATTGGTTTTTTTGTTTTTGCCAAAAATTTTAGTAGAGGAATATGATTGATCTCATATGATGCAACTTTGTGAATTTTTACATATTTATTAATCTCACGTGCATCGTTTACTGAGAACGCCGTAGCCATGAACTCAATATTCTGCTTTTTGCAATAACTTGATAGCTCCTTTAACATTTTATATTGCATTTCAGCATTTTCAAAAATCTCATTTATGCTCTTTTTGATTCCTGATTTTTTAAGATAGTCAGAATTCCCAGCATTTGGAACATAGACTGTTTGGGATCGAAAAACTTGAAACTTGATGGCGTTAGCTCCGCTTTTTGCCGCAACACGAATAAGCTTCTTAGCTCTTCTAAGATCATCAGAATATGTTCCGGATTTCCAATTAGATCCAGCTTCTGCAATTATGAACGTATCTGAAAATTTTCGCATCTTTAAGGTTATTTGGTTTCTAGCAAACCTGATTCTATTATCATTTTTTTCAATTCTACTCTCGATAGATTAGCAACATTGTCTGATGAATATATTGGCATATTCTCTATTTTCTTTATGCTTTTAGAATAAACGCCCGTAATTTGTTTTTCCGCTTTTAGGGGATTTGCAATCATGTACTTATCTCCTAAATCCCAACTAGAACGTATTTCGTCATTATTGATAAGAACTTCATGTAATTTTTCACCAGGCCTGATCCCTACTATTTGCTCACCAGTGTTTCCAATTAACTCGAATAAAGTATCTTTGACGTCCATAATTGAATATGATTTCAGTTTTGGAACATAAATCTCAGATTCTTTACCTTTCGTAGTAGTATCTATTATGAGATCCAATGCCTGTTCCATCGTTATGCTGAATCTAGTCATCTTTGGATCTGTTATTGTTATTTTCTTTTTAGCTTTGATTTGTTCTATGAATCGTGGTATCACAGAACCACTGCTTCCAACAACATTACCGTATCGAACTGCAAGAAACTTCGTCCTATGTTTTTCTCTATTCAAATAGTTATTAGCTGTCACAAATAATTTTTCCATCAGAAGTTTTGTTGCTCCATATGTATTGAGTGGAGAAACTGCTTTATCAGTCCCAATACAAACCGCAGTCTCCACATTCTGGTGCAAACAAGCGTCAATAACATTCTGCGACCCCATCACATTAGTTTTAATGCTCTCAAATGGATTGTATTCTATGACTGGTACATGTTTTAATGCAGCTGCATGAAACACGATATCAATATCTTCAAGAGCGGTCACAAGTCGTTCCCTATCTCTTATATCACCAATCAGAAACCGCAATCTTTTATCATGAAGTTCAGATTCCATTATGACCTGCTTATTCTCGTTTCTACTCAGAATTCTAATAGCCGAAACATCTGTTTTGAGCAATCTCTTGGTAAGTGCAAATCCTAATGAGCCAGTGCCACCAGTAATCAGGATTTTCTTATCCTTTAACATAATTGTTTTTTCTCACATGTGTAATAGAATCTTTCTATTGTAATGTATTCCCAATCATTCTTCTCAATGATTTGATAAAAACTCGTTATGCATTTTGATTTTCTTGATGTATTCTTCTGCCAGTCTATCAAAATCTGATTTATACGCGTCTAAAAATTGCCCCATTTTTTCATTTGATATAATAACATCTACCAAATTTCCACCATAATAGAAATGTTCACCATAATTTAAAATAAAATTGATATAGTTAAATTCAAACGAATTTGATTCAATAATCTTGACGTATTTTACAAGTTCAGAAACAACAATTGTAGATTCTAATGCCCTTCTTATCAATCTAGGTAAATCGCTAATTGATGATACGCAATATCTCGATGATAACAAATCGTGACCTTTGGAAGTAAACACAATTGATGGCTTACCGTAAAAAGCAGCCTCAAACGCAGCCGTTCCTGAAATAGAAATCAGAAGATCGCATTTTCTCAGCAAGTCTTCAGATAGAATTGAATGATGAATAAGAATTACATTTGGTAGTTTAGATATTTCTTTGTACAATGATATACTTCTCCAGTCCCTTGTTTTCATACTAGGATGTTCCTTAACATAGAGCTTGTATCCAATTGGCATAGATTTTACAATGTGCCTAATCGTCTCTATTTGGTTGGTATAAAATGGAGATCCGATCAACAATGATCTTTCTTCATCTACATGTAAAGGAAAATAGAAAAATTTATCCTCATTATTAATATGTTGTAAAAAATTTCTATTGATGTATCTTTCTCGATATTTTGTTTTTATCAGAGATAATATCTCATTTTTGAGTACTTTGATTTTAGTCCTTCCATAATATGTGTAATGAGTTCTAATGTTTTTATTTGATTCGAGTAGAAATTCTATACCAGCTTTAATTCTTGCCGTTTTTGATTTATTGAAATTGTTCTTAAATTGTATGACACGTTGATAAGAACCGATATTTTTTAGATAATCCTGCAGTTGTTCTAGTGTCAAATTTGAAATTTCTGTGTCTAATGGTTTTTCTGTAAAATAATCAATTTTAATAGCCTCTTCAGAAATCATAAGTCTTGAAGCGTTAAAGCCGAATTCAGTTGGACCTATCATCAAAACTTTAATTCCTCTAGCTCTACAAAGCAAATACAATAAGTGATTGTGATGAAGTGTTGTAAATGAAATCACAAGAAAATCGGGTTTAATTTCATCTAATATTGATTCAAAAAATTTACATTCTTGTTCTAAGATAGTGTGGATTTGTTGTGTTGTAAATTTGAAAAATTGGTTGTAATCAAAAAAAATTCTTTCATTATATGCAAGTAACCATAAATCTATATCGTACTTCTTTTCAAAATTATGTAAATAGTTAATGTCTGGTTTTGCATTGATATTATTTATAAAATCGTGATAAAACCAAGTCTTCTTATATGACACAAATGATTGTTGCTCAAAAAATTTTCTTGGTCTATCAGTAACATCAAATATCGCATAAAGATCAAAATCATGATTCTTTATTGAATTTGCAAGAACGAAATTAAATAAATCTGCACTTTGCCAAAAAATAATTTTGTTTTTCGTATGTCTCGTTTATTTATCACATTAATCAATTTTTGTTTTAATTATTTTACTTCTATGGATTTAATGATATAAAACAACTATTGAATAGTCATATTAAGAATTATCTTAGTTACCGACTATGTGCTCTTACCATTACTAAAATTTTATAAATCCATTTTCGAACTTTTCCAAATGATTAGTTATGTTTAAAGTCTAGATAAAATAAATTTAAAAAATGCAAACAAGAAAAAAAAATAATCTGAAGAATATTAAACTAAAAAAATTTTATAATAATGTTTTCCAAAAAGGGGAAAAAAAACATTTCACAAAATTTGTCACGAATGATGCTCATAGCAATGAATTCCTTCAAGTCTTAAACTCAACAACCTGGAAAAATAAGAAAGTGATTGATGTTGGATGTGGGGTTGGTTTATTTGCTTACCTTGTAGCGCTTAAAGGTGCCAAAATAATTGGAATTGATTATTCTGAAAATGCAATAAATCTTGCCAAAAAATTATACTTACATCCAAACCTTATCTTCAAATGTACTGATATTAAAAATGGGTTTGAAGGTAAATTCGATATTATTGTATCGAACGGAACTTTAGAACACACTGACGACCCATTAGAAATCTTGAGAACTTTTCGAAATCATCTAACTAAAGATGGTATCATAATTGTTACATCGCCGAATTGGACTAATCCTAGGGGTTACGCACTAATTACTTTATTGTATCTTCTTGATGCCCCAATTACTAAAGTGGATCTTCATTATCTTACTCCACATGATTTTGAATTATGGGCAAAAAAATTAAAGATGAATCTTAAATGGAAAACCTTTGATCATTCTTGGGGACATGGACAAATTATGATAAAAGATCTCAAAAGAAGAATTCCAAGAGTGATGAATGACATAGGAATAAAACTATCACAAAAACAGCTAAATAATTTCCTAGATTGGTTTGAAAGGAACATTGTAACCTTTGATAATAAATTACCACACAGTGGCGCTATTGGTTTATACATATTAAGGAAAAAATAAACTAAGAAATTTTATAACTATTGATATCTCGATTAACCTATGAACAATATTCGTACATATGATGTAAAAAAAACGATCCTTCAAAGTTCTACTCTCATCAAAAATTCTGCGTCCCTTGCGCCTCAAATTGATAAAGCAATACATATCATAACAAATTGTCTAATAGCTGGAAAGAAAGTTGTTGTATTTGGAAATGGTGGAAGTGCAGCTGATGCACAACATATCGCTGCTGAACTTATCGGTAGATTTCAAGAAGAAAGAAGAAGTTTACCAGCATTAGCACTTAACACTGATTCATCAATCCTAACATCTTTATCAAATGATTATAGCTTTGATATTGTTTTCAGTCGTCAATGTGAAAGCATGGTTGATCTAGGAGATACTGTTATAGGAATTTCCACTAGCGGAAATTCAAAAAATATCATTAAAGGGTTAATTGTGGCAAAAAAGAAAAAAGCATCAACAATAGCATTATTAGGAAATAAGGGTGGAAAAATCAAAAAACTAGTTGACATTCCAATAGTAGTGAATTCCTCCTCAACTCCAAGAATACAGGAGGTTCACAGAGTGATATATCATATAATTTGTGAATCCGTTGAAAAAAATATGATGACAAATGAGGTTCATTGATGAATAAAGAACTACTGCATAACAAAAATTGTCTTATTACCGGTGCAACTGGGGGCGTTGGAAAAGAATTAGCGGAAATTTTTGCTAAAAATAGTTGTAATCTGATATTAACTGGAAGGAATATAAAAAAATTAAAAATGTTGAAGATGAATTTACAATCTCGTTACAAAAATCTGTCTATTTTTATAGAACCATGTGATCTCTCAGATTTAAAAAAAATTTCTGAATTTATACGAAAATGTAGAAAATCAGTAATCACTGTAGATATTCTTGTTAACTGTGCAGGCATCTATCTAAAAAAACCAATTCACAAAACTACTATTCAAGAATTTGAATTGTGTTTTAATATTAACACCAGAGCGCCATTTATTCTATCTAAAGAATTTTCCAAAGACATGATTAAAAGACATTGGGGAAGAATCATCAACATAGGTTCATCATCATCCTACTCTGGTTTTAGAAATTCATCAGCTTATTGTACTTCTAAACATGCAATTTTGGGTTTTTCTCGTTCACTGTATGATGAATTAAAAGAAAAAAATGTCAGAGTTTTTTCTATATCTCCTGGCTCTATTAAAACAGGAATGGGAAAATTGGACAAATCTCAAGACTATGCTACATTTTTAGATCCAAAAGAAGTTGCTAAATTCATAGTTGATACAATTTCATATGATGCTGAACTGATTTCCGAAGAAGTAAGGTTGAATAGAGTTATTCTTAAATAAATTAAACTGTAAATGTTCTTAGCTTTTTCATGACTGGGATCTCAGAATCCCAAACTTTTTTCACTCCGTCACCAAGAACTGGTTTAATATTTCTGATATCTCTTACCATCCTCTCTAATCCGGGTTCTTCTAATGATGCCGCCTGATCTGAACCATACATTGATCTATCTAATGTTATGTGTCTTTCAATAGAAGTAGCTCCTAACACAACAGCACAAACACAGACAAGATAAGAGCTTGCCTCGTGACCACTATAACCAACCTTACAGTTAAACTCTTTAGCTAGAGAATTGATACACAACAAGTTTGCTTCTTCAAGCTTCATCGGATAAGAGCTATTTGTATGCATTAGCTCAAATGGGCAATCATATTTTCTGAATAGGTTAACTGCCTCTCTAATCTGTTCAAGTGTGCTCATCCCAGTTCCTATGAATGTGTATTTTTTTTCGTCAGCAATCTTTTTCAATAATGGAATATTTGTTAACATTGCAGAAGCAACTTTGTTATATTTCAAATCATACCCTCGTAAAAATAATTGACTATCAATATCCCACGCAGATGCATACCATTGAATGTTAATCCTTTTGCAATAATCATTAATTATATTGTATTCGTTTTTATCAAACTCTAAACCGTATTTTTGTTCTCGTGTAGTTGTACCCCAAGGACTTTCTCTTGGGACATCTAAAACTTCTTTGGAATATACTTTATCAACAGTTCGTTTTTGAAATTTAACCGCGTCACAACCAGTTCTCTTAGCCATATCGATTAATTTTCTTGCTAACTCAATATCGCCATTATGATTAATTCCTATTTCTGCGGTGATAAAAGTCATATTAGTAATAATTTTCCCAATTTTTAGTATTAAATTTTTGTGATAGAATCATATCAGCTAATTCTCTGAAAGCTCCATGCCCGCCATTATTCTCACACACATAATGACATTTTTCTTTTACATATTTTCTTGCATTGTTTGGAGAAGCAGCAAGTCCAACTTTACTTAACAATCCTAAATCGTTAATGTCATCACCAATAAAAGCAACTTCTTCTGGTTTAACTTTAAACTCATTACAAATAGTTTCTAACATTTCTTCTTTTTTTATTATCCCATCATAAATCCTTGTCACTCTCATTTTTGTTGACCATTTTCTGATTGTAGAATTTTTCTCTTTTGTAATAATTATTGTTGGTATTTCTCTCCTCCTTAACATATTAACTCCCATCCCGTCTAAGACGTGAAACCTTTTCATAGTATCTCCTTTTGAAGTATAATACATTCCTCCATCAGTTAAAACACCATCTACATCAGTTATTACTAGTCTTATTCTTGATAATCTATCTGAGAATTTTTTCTCCAACAACGATTTATTATCATTAATATTATTATATTTAGAAGATGAAATAAGTGAACTCAAAACGTCCAAAAATTGGAATTATGCAAGGAAGACTATCGCAACCATGTAATAATAAAATTCAATCATTTCCGAAAACTTCTTGGCAAGATGAGTTTTCAAAAGCAAGAAGTTGTGACTTTGAAGTAATCGAATGGGTTTTTGATGAATTTGATAATCCGATTCTAGAATCAGATTATTTATTAACAATCCAGAATTTTTCTGAAAAACATGAAATTAAGATTAATTCTGTTTGTGCTGATTTTTTTATGGAGAATAAATTATTTGATACTAATAATGCTGAAACAAACTTGAAAGTCTTTACAAAACTTATTGAGAACTGTCATAAATTAAATATAAAGTATGTAGAAATCCCACTAGTAGATTCCTCCTCGCTAAAAAATGACTATAAAATAGAGCAACAGTTTGTTAGAAACATAAATCAAATTTTAACTTGTGCAAATGATAATGATGTTACAATAGTATTGGAAACCGATCTAACACCAACAAGATTCCTCAAACTCGTTGAATGTTTCAAATTCAATGTTTTTGCAAATTATGATACTGGGAATAGTACTTTTTTGGGATATGATGTAAATGAAGAACTTTCTACTTACGGTAATATGATAAAGAATATTCACATAAAAGATAGAATGTTACATGGTAGTACTGTTCCATTAGGTGATGGTGATACAGATTTTGAATTGTTTTTCTCTGCACTAAAGAAGATTGATTATTCTGGTGATCTGATTATCCAAGGAGCACGTGAACAAAACTCGTTACCTGAAAAAACATGCCTAAAATACTTTAATTTTGTAAAACAATATCTTGATAAGTATTTTTGATAAGGTAAATTATGGAAAAAACCAAATTAAAAATTATTGTTACTGGTTCTGAAGGATTATTGGGTAAAGAAATAACTCAATATCTAGAAAAAAAATATCATGTCAAAAAATTAGACCTCTTGTTGGGACATGATCTCAGAGACGAGAAGTTTGTTAAATCATGGTTTTCAAAAAATAAAGCAGATGCTCTAGTCAACTGTTTTGCGTTAAATGATCATGTTAAATTAGGAGAAAAAAGAGGAACGATTTTTGATATTAGTCTAAATTCATTCTCAGAATTTCTAGATGTTAATTTGACCGTCTTGTTTTCAGTTTGTAGGGAATTTGCAAGAAATAACAAACAGGGTTCAATTATTAATTTCTCGGCAACCACTGGAATTGTGTCTGCTCGACCTGATCTATATAATGGCGCACATAAACATCCTGGTTACAGTGTATCAAAAGCAGGAGTCATTAATCTAACAAAATTTCTAGCCACTCATTTATCTCCTAAAATACGTGTAAACTGTGTAGCTCCTGGCGGTGTTGAATATGCTCAGGATAAGAAATTTATTGAAAAATACTCAAAACTTACTCCGCTTGGACGAATGATGAAAAAAAATGAGTTAAATAAATTAATAGAATTTCTATGCACTGATGACTCATCGTACATAACAGGTTCTACCATGGTGGTTGATGGCGGTTGGACAACTTGGTAACAAAGTCATAGCATGAAAAAAAAAATTCATTTTGGAATAATTGGTTGTTCAAGAATTGCAGAAACCTCTGTACTTCCAGCCATATCTAAGTCAAACGTGGCAGAATCTTACTTCATCGGAAGTAGATCAATTCAAAAAGCTAAATCTTTTGCTAAAAAATTTGCATGTACAAAGTACGGTTCATACGAAGAGGTTCTAGAAGATAAAAATGTACAAGCTGTGTATGTATCTCTTCCAATAGGTTTGCACGAAGAATGGGTTATAAAATCTGCCAAAGCTGGTAAGCATGTCTTATGTGAAAAGTCTTCTACCACATCTTACACATCTGCAAAAAAAATGATCAAATTTGCAACGCAAAATCAGATAAGGTTAATGGAAGCGTTAATGTTTAGATTTCACCCATCACATGAAAAAATTCGAAAGATAATTAATGATGGCATCATAGGAAAACCGTTCATGTTTTATGGAGCATATGGATTTCCATCTGTAGATAAAACAGATATCAGATTCAAGAAAGAACTTGGAGGTGGTGTACTTAATGATGCAGGATGTTATCCAATCTGTGCTTCAAGAATGATCTTTAATAAAGAACCAATTGAAGTTAGCTGTAAACTTGCGATTGATCCAATCTCTACTGTAGATACAAAAGCTATAATCCAATTAAACTATGATGATGATTGTTTTGCACAAATGTCAACTGGTTACAATTTGAATTATGAAAACATGTATTCATTATGGGGTAGTGAAGGCTACCTAAGTCTATCCAGATCCTTTAACATACCACCAGATATGAAACCTTCATTACTAATTCGCTCTACCCATACAAAAGAAGTCAAAATCAATCCCGCAGATCATTTTCTATTGATGGTGAATGTATTTTCAACTTCATTACTAACTGAATTTTCATCATCCATGACCTTTGAAGAAGATCTACTAAAACAAGCTAAAGTAATGGAAGCTGCAAGATTATCAGCTACAAAAAATCGTATTATACAAATTTCTGATATCAAATAATTGTAAATAAATATAGAATCCTATCATATAGCTTTACCGTGATCTCGCACGTCTTTATTCCAGTAAGATTAGATAGTAAAAGACTTCCTGGAAAACACCTGAAAAAAATTAATGGGATCCCAGCAATCATACTCTTAATAAATCGGTTATCTAACTCTGCAAACATCAATGGAATAATTGTCTGTACCACAAATAACAAATCAGATGATATTTTTGTTAATCTCCTTGAACAACATGGTTTACGTTATTTTAGAGGAAATGAACAAGACATATTACAAAGATATCTTGATGCGGCTCAAAAATATGAAACTGATGTTATTATTGATGTTGGAGGTGATGATATATACACAGATCCATTTTACGTAGATAAATTAGTTGAAATTCTATCGAATTCTGATTATGATTATGTTGAAGGAAATGGTTTTCCACATGGATTAGTTCCAGCTGCATTCAAGAGAAGATCCTTGGAAATTCTATGCGAATTAAAAAAGTCAAATAATACAGAACACGGTTATAGATTATTTTTTAAAGAAAATGAGATTTTTAAATGCAAATACATTCAACCCGAAACTAAAAATGACTTATTTGAAAAAATTCGCTTAACACTAGACTATCAGGAGGATCTCGATTTAGCTAGAATCATTTTCAACTCTCTAGGCATTAACTTTCATCTAAATGATATCTTAAACCTTGTCTCTGAAAAGCCAGAATTACTTGAAAAAATGAATTTAATTGAACAAAAATGGAAAAAAAATTTTAACGAAAATAAATTATCATATTCACTAGGAAATAAATGAAATTATCATCTCTATTGATATGTCTTATCTTTGGAAGACAAACAAATGTCATTTATAATGTGGAACTACGATAACAATAGCTTATTTTTAACGGATCTGTTTTTTATAATCGATTTTTTAATATTTTTAAAAAATGGAAGTTTGACAAAATACGTCTATAACAAAATTTAAGTGAAGCTGCAAATCCATTTTTAATTGACAGAAAACATATTGATATTGACACTAAGATGATTTCCAAGGAAGATGTGGTCTTATTATTAAAAGAAGTTAATTATATGTCAAGATAAACTATAATTTTGATTTCATAAAATCAATTGCCGTAACAGGGGAAGGATCCATCTTTAATTTAACTGCCAGATAAATTGAAGCATAATCAAGCATGTAGATAAAGTTGACAATCTTTGCTAGAATACTACCATTGGTAGAAATCAACTCCATATAATCAATATTTTTTTTGCCAAAATATTCTTTTAGAATCTCCCATCTCTCCCGTGTTTTGTAATAGTCATCTTTACCTCTCAGCAATATTGGTTGCACATTTGATGGCTTTTCCCATGCCACAATTCCATTATGCGATGACTCTATGACATCTTCAATTATGGCATGAATTTTGGAATTTTCTTGCAATGAATTTCTAAATCTTATTGCAGCCGAATTTAGCCCCCATGGGTAGTAAATAATCGGGATACCATTGATCCACTGGGCCAATTCCAATGCCTTGTTGTCAGGACTAATGTTGTCTGATGCAATATTTCTACCAAGTTTTTCCATCTGTTTTATGGATTCCGTAATGTCGTCATGCTTAATTGGGATCAAAGGTTGTAGTACTGCTAGCATATAATATAGAAATGATGAAAATGACGCTCTTGGAGAATGATTCTGCTGTATGTTTCTGTGCTCGATTCTATTTTTGCGGCAGAATTTTTCCATCTTACCGCCTGACGAAAATGCAACAATGTTGGTCTGGATTTTTTTTGTGTGACGCAGTATTGACATTGTTTCATCAGTATTTCCAGAAACACTGGTAACTACAACTAGAGTTTTTTTATCTATTGTTTTTGGTAAAATGTATCCCTTTACTATTGAAACATGAATGTTAGTTTTTGAGAGTATTGAGGAAAATACATCTCCAATAGCACCAGAACCACCCATGCCAACAAAAACAATATGGTCTATACCATCCAATCTGATCTTGTCCACTCTTGCATTGTATGACTCTTTGGCAATCTGAGGCCATTGATCATACGTCTCGTACATTTTTTGAAGATCGTATTTTTTAAGATCATTTAGAGTAATCATTACACAAATGGAATTTCAGATTACATATAACAGTGACTAAACACTCATGCTAATTTGATATTTCCAACCATTATCTCAAAATAAATGGTATTCGAATCCAAGGGAGAAGGCGGAGTCAAGAGGGGACAAATTCTCTTTTTTACCAATAATGAGACCAAAGTCAATCTCTTTGAAGTAAAAAAGGGATTTGCCAGAGGAGGGCATTACCATGATTATGACATCACACATGTCCTAATTACAGGTAAAATAGAACATTATCTTGAAGACATAGAAACCAAAAAAGAAGAGATCTCAAATTTGTCTACGCCAGCTATAATGAGAATTCCTGCAAAATCCGCCAATCTCATTGTTGCGCTGGAGGTCTCGGTTTTCACCGAAGTGTTTTGTGGCAAATACAAGTCAACTGTTTATGAGAAATACCGTAACATTGTAGTGCAGAAAATGAAATGAGAACACCTGCTTACAAATTATAAGAAAGTGATCTGGATTCATAGAATATGGCTGATTTTGGACTAAAAACAGTAGAATGGAAGGACAATTCCGTAATAATGATAGACCAAACAAAACTTCCAAACGAACTAATCTATGTAAAATATACCGATTTTAATGATGTGGCAACTGCCATACGAAACCTAGTCGTCCGAGGAGCTCCTGCAATAGGCGTCTCTGGCGCATTTGGCCTTGCGTTAGCTGCACTACAAAGCAACGCATCCACAAAGGATCAGCTGATCTCTGATCTTGAAAAAGCAAAAAAAATTTTATTTGATACCAGACCGACTGCGGTAAATCTTGCTTGGGGGTTGGAT
>Ga0194132_10010261_pt1 | contig 12512 bp, 12 predicted proteins | sample TA2KigOf80mmetaG_FD_148612 | JGI IMG/M metagenome (GOLD analysis project Ga0194132, IMG submission 148612) | Freshwater microbial communities from Lake Tanganyika, Tanzania - TA2015054 Kigoma Offshore 80m | ecosystem: Environmental > Aquatic > Freshwater > Lake | place: Tanzania: Lake... | reverse complement strand
TTGAGCTGTTTGTCGGCGCCGCGGTGCTCGCCAACAACCTCCTCCGCATTGCCCAACTCTTGCACGCCAAACACAAACCGCCACACCCTGTCGCCGCCTAATCTCCCGTCTTGAAACCTTCCTTCCTCCCTACTGTGCCCACGTGTCTGCGGGCAACGCCGTCTGCCTGCTGGTTTCCCTTTGCTCTAGATTCTTCCACACTCCCACCCTGATAATCGCAACTTGCCGAGGCTCCCCCCAGCCTCCTAGTGCCACTTTCAACCGTTTCGCGACAGAAACTAACTAGCCAAGGGCTTCGCCCTTGATATCCGGGTTGCGACAGGATAGGGCGCGGTGTCCTCACCGCGCCGTTTTCCCAACCCATCCGCACTTCGCGGCGGGCTGAGGACAGCCCGCCCTACCTGCTGCCGTGTCGCGCCGACACAAGAACAAAATCCTCGTTTCATCGCGCATAACCGGCTAACAGACAAAGGAAACGTGTTGATGAGAGAGGCAGCCCTTTGCGTCTGTCCTTTGGGAAGCGGTCCTGGCTCGTTTCGCTCGCTACCCCTATGAGCGCGGCCGCGACTTGCAGTTGCCCCTCTCGATACGAACTGTGGCCGGAGCCAGTCTTAACAGAGTTGCGGTGGCAAACTTCGGCAGCTGCTGCACTCCGAAACCCCCGCCTTCAGCGCAGCGACGAGTCGCAGCAACGAGCATCGACGACGGGCATTCCGGCCAGCGGGCGGCGATGGATCTTGCTGACCCGCCACCGCACGTTGGGCTATAGTGACACGGCATCCGCCATCTCAGCCGGGGCAGTCGCCCAGTCAGGCCGCACGGAGACTCATGTGAAAAAACGAGTGCCAGTGAACCAGATTCTCGAGGGGCTGCAGAAGGAATACCCTGACGTCACGTGCGCTTTGGATCATCGGGATCCTCTGCAACTTTTGGTCGCGACAATCCTTTCGGCCCAATGCACGGATGCTCGCGTGAACATGGTGACCCCGGTCCTCTTCGCCCGCTACCCGACTGCCACCGAGCTTGCCGGCGCGCAGATCGTAGACCTCGAGAAGCTCATCCACTCGACCGGTTTCTTCCGAAACAAGGCGAAGAACATCAAGGCTGCGGCACAGCGCCTCGTGACCGAGTTCAACGGCCAAGTGCCAAAAACGATGGAAGCATTGCTGACGCTTCCCGGAGTCGCCCGCAAGACGGCCAACGTGGTCCTCGGGACGGCTTATGGCGTCGCGTCCGGCGTGGTTGTAGACACGCACGTCTTCCGCCTCTCTCATCGCCTGGGTTTGACGCGAGCCAAAACGCCCGAAAAGGTGGAGCAAGAGCTGATGAAGACAATCCCGCAGGGAGAGTGGGTCATGTTCTCCCACCGCCTCATTCATCATGGCCGCAAAGTCTGCGCCGCTCGCAATCCCCAGTGTGACCGCTGCTCCCTCAATGAAGTTTGCCCCAAGAGAGGAGTGGGCAAGTAATCGACACTTGCAGCCAGCTCGGTTTTGGCCGCCCACGGTGGCACTTCGCCTTCCCCGAAATGCCCGTCTCACCTTCACATCGAACCTTTGCCTCCGGCTCTTTGCGGTTGGATTCCGCGTCCGCAGTTCAAGACATCACGAGGCGTTCGCAGCTTTTTCGCATGCACGTCCGGAATCTTCTACTTGATAAAATCCAGGAACTCACTCCGCGTCTTGCTGTCGCTCTTGAAGCGACCCAACATGCAGCTGGTGATGGTGCTGCTGTTTTGTTTCTGGACACCCCGCATCATCATGCAAAGATGGTAAGCCTCAATCACCACCCCGACTCCCTTCGGCTCAAGGTACTTTTCGATGGCTGCTGCGATCTGCGTCGTTAACCGTTCCTGAACCTGCAACCGGCGCGCGAACACGTCGACGATGCGCGGCATCTTGCTGAGGCCGATGATTTTCGACTTGGGCAGATACGCGATGTGGCATTTGCCGTAGAACGGAAGCATGTGGTGTTCGCAAAGGCTATACACTTCGATGTCTTTCACGATCACCATCTCGTCGTACTCTGCATCGAAGACGGCGCCGTTAATGATCTTATCGATGTCGAGGTGGTACCCCCGCGTCAAAAAGCGCAGGCTCGCGTCGACGCGCTCAGGTGTGCGCCGCAGGCCTTCGCGGCCCGGATCCTCTCCCAACTCTACCAAGATGGTTTCAACCATGCTCGCGACTTGCTCGGAGGTTGTGCTTTTCTTGCTCATTTGCGAACGATCCCTTGAATTCAACAGTCCGGAGTGCGGCGCCAGCCCGGCTTTTCAGGCCACAATTGCTAGCTCAACTCAAAATAGCGGCTCGTCCCATTGTTCCAGTTTGTTCTTGAGGCTGGACATGAACGGGTCGGCGACCGCGCCATCGATCAGGCGATGATCGAAGGTCAATGTCAGATACGCCATGGAACGAATGGCAATCGCGTCGTTGATCACGATGGGACGTTTCGTGATCGCGCCGATGCACAGGATGGCCACCTGCGGCTGGTTGATGATCGGCGTTCCGAAGAGGCTCCCAAAGACGCCGGGATTCGTGATCGTGAACGTGCCCCCTTGGACATCCTCGGGAACCAGCTTCTTCTGCCGTGCTCGCTCTGCCAGGCTGGAAGCCGTCTTGGCGATGCCCAGAAAACTCTTCTCGTCAGCGTGCTTCACGACAGGCACAATGAGGCCCCAGTCTAACGCCACCGCGACGCCGATGTTGATCTCCTTCCTGTAAACGATGTCTGTACCGGAGACCGAGGCGTTGACCACCGGAAACTCCTTCAACGCGCCAGCGACCGTCTTGATGAAGAACGGCATGTAGGAGAGCTTGTGGCCCTCCTGCCGCAGGTATTCTTGGGCGTGCTGGGTTTTGATGTTGACGATACGGGTCAGGTCTACCTCGAACACCGTGGTAACGTGGGCGGAAGTGCGCCGGCTGGCCATCATATGTTCGGCAATGCTCTTTCGCATGGCCGACATCGGCACCACCTCCACAGCCGTCGCACTGCGCTCGGCTGCCTCCGTGTGCAGCCCGGATGGGGCTCCGGTGTTCAGCCTGCCAGACAGGTGGGAAAGGATGTCCTTCTTCGTGATGCGTCCTCCGAGTCCGGTACCCTGCAGCTGGGCCAAATCCACGTCCTCTTCACGCGCGATGCGCTTGACCAAGGGGGAAGAACGCACGGTTCGTGGTACGGTCGACGGGGCTTGCAGTCCAGAACGGGCTGGCTCGATCGCGGCTTGCCGTAACGGCTGCGGCGCCTGAAGCCTGGTAGTCGGCGCCGTTTCAGCTTTCGCCGACTCTCGACTGAGAGGCGCGGTCGCTTCAGAGATGACTCCCACGATCGTGTTGATCTGGGCAGTCTCCCCTTCATTGACGCGAATCTCAGAAAGAAATCCCGAAGCAGGAGCCGGAATCTCAGAATCGACTTTGTCGGTGGAAATCTCGAAGAGCGGTTCGTCGCGCTTGACGGGGTCGCCCACCTTTTTCAGCCATTTCGTGATGGTGCCCTCGAAAATGCTCTCGCCCATCTGAGGCATGATCACATTGGACGGCATTCAGCACTCCTGTCGAGTTCGGCTAGTAGGCTGCCAGTCGCCTGGCAACCCGGATGATGTCAGAGGTCTTGGGCAGGAAGAATTCCTCCAGCGGTGGGCTATACGGAACCGGGGTATCGGGAGCGGTAATCCGCATGATCGGACCATCGAGGTATTCAAAGGCTTCTTCTACGATCAGGGCGGCCAGCTCTCCCGCCATGCCGCCAGTGCGTACATCCTCGTGCAACAGAATCGCTTTGCTGGTTTTCTTGACAGAGTCGAGAATGCGCTCCTTGTCGAGCGGTACCAACGTTCGCAAGTCCACGACTTCCAGATCGATACCTTCGTTGGCAAGTGCGGCGGCTGCCTCCAAGGCCAAATGGACCATCGCGCCATAGGTGATCACGGAAATATCGGAGCCCGCCCGCTTGACGTCTGCCTTGCCTATAGGGACAGTCCAGTCTCCTTCTGGGAGCGTCTCCTTGAGCCGGCGGTAAAGAAACTTGTGCTCAAAGTAGACCACTGGGTCTTCATCTCGGATGGCGGCTTTGATCAGCCCTTTCGCATCGTAGACGGTTGAAGGCGCCACGACTTTCAGACCCGGAGTATGGACATAGTACATCTCGGGGTTCTGCGAGTGGTAAGGCCCGCCGTGAACGCCACCGCCTGACGGGCCACGAATCACGAGTGGAACGCCGGCGTTCCACCGGTAGCGGCACTTGGCCGCGAAATTAGTGATCTGGTCGAACGCACAAGAAATGAAATCCGCAAACTGCATTTCCGCAATCGGCCGCATGCCCATCAGGGCCGCACCAATTGCCGCGCCGACGATTGCGGACTCTGAAATCGGAGTGTCGACGACTCGATCCTCACCGAAGCGCTCGATCATGCCCTCGGTCACCTTAAAGGCTCCGCCGTAGCGGCCCACGTCTTCACCCAAAACGAAGACCGTCGGGTCTCTCTCCATCTCTTCCCAGATTCCCTGCCGAATTGCCTCAAGATAGGTGACAGCGGCCACAGGACTCTCCTATCGGACCTGAGAGAAGAATGTGTTCGCGAACGCCAGGGGAGCTTCGGCACTCTGGTCAGCATAAACGCCGTCCAGTGTTTCTGCTGGATCGGGGAAGGGATCGTTTTCGGCAATGGCCAGCGCTTCGTCTATCTCGCGCGTGATCCGGGCAGCCAGCTTCTTCACTGCCTCTTGAGAAACTGTTTTGCTCTCCAGCAATGAAGTCTCCAACCTCAGGATCGGGTCTTTCTTTTCCCACTCCTCGAACAGCTCCTTCTCTACATACTTCACGTCGTCATGGGCGGAATGGCCCGTCATGCGGAATGTCTTGCATTCGATAAGGGTGGGGCCGCCACCGCGCCGAGCCATCGAGATCGCCTCGCGAGTGGCCCTGAACACCTCAGCGACGTCATTGCCGTCAACCGTCACCCCGGGCATGCCATAGGCAGCGCCGCGAACGGCGACGTCCTTCACAGCCATCTGCTTCTCGAGCGGCGTTGAGTAAGCGTAGCAATTGTTGTTGCAGATGTAGACCACCGGCGCCTTCTGGACCGAAGCCAGATTCAACCCTTCGTGCCAGTCGCCGCGGCTGGTTGCACCATCGCCAAAGTAACAGAGCACAACGTTGGCTTGCTTCCTCATCTTGAACGTCATCGCGATACCGGCGGCCACCGGAACCGTATCGGCCAGCATGCTGACAAAAGCAACAATCCCACGCCGCATGTCGCCCATATGCATATTGGCTTCTTTTCCTTTGGTCACCCCGGTTTTGCGTCCCATGTATTGGGCGAAGACCTCGCGCGGCGTAATGCCTCGGATCAAGAAAGCGCCCATGTCACGATGCGAAGGGCAGATGCAGTCGTCCTTTTCGAGCTGAATGGCAGAACCCACCGCAATGGCTTCCTGGCCTCGTCCAACGTAGACGCCACCAACAATCTTCCCTTGCCGGTAAAGCTTTCGCTCAATCCGCGTTTCGATCTCGCGTGTTAGCTTCATGTAGTAAAGCATGTCGAGCAGCGTTTGCTGATTGAGCTCCATAACGGTCAGCTCCTGGCGAACTCCTGCCGGTTGAGCGCTCGGGTGACGATCCGAGTGCCCATCGCTAGATCTACCCGAACCTATGGTTCTGAGAAGGTCTCCCGGGTGGAGCGGCCGAACACTCGCCCAAACTGAAGGGTGAAACGCGACTTCACCTCTTGCAGCGGCGGAGTTCTGCTTCCCAGAAGTCTCGCAAGAGACGTCACGCCCCGCGACTGCAGTCCACAAGGAACAATCAGGTCGAAGTAGGCCAGATCCGTGCTGACGTTCAAGGCGATGCCGTGCGACGTCACCCACTGACTGGTGCGAACACCGATGGCGGCGATCTTGTCGTCGCCCACCCAGACACCTGTGGCTCCTGCAACCCTGCGGGACTGCAGCCCGAAATCCACGAGCGTGTCAATGATGGATTGCTCCAGGCCTCTGAGATACCAGCCGATGTCGCGGCGAAGCCCCTTCAAGTCGAGAATTGGGTAGGAGATCATCTGGCCTGGACCATGATAAGTGATGTCGCCCCCCCGGTCCGCATCGTAAAAGCCTACCGACTTGCACTCCAATTCGGCCGCCCCGGCCAGCAAGTGCTCTGCTTTCCCGCCGCGGCCTAGCGTAATGACATGGGGGTACTCGACGAACAACAGGCAGTCGCCGATTTCGTGCCTTTTGCGCCTCCCAACCAGCTTGCGCTGCAGCTCCAGACTGCTCGCGTAGTCCTGCCACCCTAGATCCCAAACAAGGCACTCCTCTACCTGCCCCAAGCGGCTTTCACTCGAAAGTGCAGGGAAGACAGCCTCTTCGGTTTTCATCCCCGATCTATCCCCACTCAGCTTCTAGATGTGCCAAACCATTGGCAATTGTAAACCACTCAAACGAATGGTTCAAACGAATCCAAGGCCCATCCATTCGAGGTTGAGCGCTGACCGGTGCACAGGGAGCTGAATCTAGCTCACGCAGCTGATCGAAAGCCCGAAACTTCGCGGAAGGCTCACGGTCTCGGCGCGATCCTGGAGCCCCTGCCGGGTCCGACTCTCCAAGCCTAATTCGTCTTTGGGCGCTGCCGACCTGAAGGCCGTCCCAGCCTGGGCAGGGGCTCAAGCCCGCAGGCTTCGCCACAGCGAGGAGAGAACGTCCAGGAGAGAATCAAGATCGTCTTTCCAAGACAAAGCTGAAGCCTCTTGAAATGGCCGGCCCTCCCGGCTCGCCAGCTGCAGTTCTCTCATTTTCAGTCGCCGTGACTCAGCCAGTAGGGCCTCTTTTTCCCGGTCTCTCGCCTTCCTTAGCCCCCAGCTCCGAATGAAAGCGATGATTTGGGGCAGCTCGGCGCGATCCAGCCAGGTTCCATGGTCCTTGCACCAGTCGATGACAACGCCAGAGCAACCGGCAAAATTCATGCGGTTCATGAGCTTCTGGCAGACTGGGCAGGGAACGTAGACTCGACGGGGTTTGCCCCCCGTGTCGGGCGACTGGATGTCCGCATCCGGGCGCCCAAGGACAGCCTCTTGTTGTTCCCGGTCCTGGCAGATCTTCTCGAAAGACTCCGTACCGACCCAGATTCCCCCGCACGTCTCGCACTCGTTGAGTTGGCTGCCGCCGAGTTCAACCCATCTCATACCTGTTCCGCAATGTGGGCAGTTTGCTGGGCTCTGCGCAAGCACCTCCGCCTTGGCCACTTCCGTGCCACACCAGGGGCAGTGCTTCATCCCGACGAAGATCGTTGCGAAACAACTGGGGCATGCAAGGGTAGCCAGCGATCCCTGGCACCACGAGCAGCGCACATCGCCGGGGTTGGCATCGCCCCCGCAGTTGGGGCACTTCAGGGACGCGGGAGGCGGTTCTCGTTCGTCCATTCGATTGGCTCGACAGTAGGGGCCTGAAGAGTAGCCTACCTCTGGAGGCAGGAGGCAAGTCCTGGAAACCCGAAGCCGCTGTCGCCAGAGGGCAACGGAGGTGAACTGGGTCCCCGGTTGCCGTCCCAGTTTCGGCAGGGCTTCTTCAGAGTCCCAGTTCCCATTTGGACCCCCGATCTACTGAAAGGCTCCACTCTCTGGGCAGCCCCGCCCGTCGGCAAGGCCGCCACGCCGGCACAATACGAGTCTCTCTACTCTGGCAGGATCCTGCCCGTCTCTGCCCCTCGCTTGAAAAGCCAGCGGCCCTGCGTTAGGCTTGGCTGCATGCACTGAAGATGAGGTCCCGATGTTTCTACGAAATTGCCTTCTTGCCGTAGCATTCATGGCCCGACTCGGCCTTGGTCTGGCGGTCGAGCACCTCCCAGCACCCGAAAAGGCGAATCTTGTCGTTAAGGGTCTTTTGGTTTGTCTCGATGGGTCTTTCAAAGAGACAGACTGCCTTGCGACGCCCGAGGCCTTGGGTCTGAAGGCAGACCAAGGCAGGATCTATCCTCTTAAAAAGCAAGGCACCGTCGATGCTCTGTTCGCGGAAAAGCGCCTTCAAACCAGGGAATTCAGGCTCACGCTGCGAAAGGACCAATCACCCTGGTATGAACTTGTGAGAGCTCAGTTGATCCGCGGCGGCAAGCTCTTCGATTTCCACTATTTCTGCGAGGTTTGCAACATCACAACCTACGCGCCCGGACTCTGCATGTGCTGTAGGCAGGAGTCGGAATACCGGGAAAGCCCGGCTGAATAGACGGTTCCGAAACTAGGCTAAGACTAGCTGTTCTTGCTGCCAGTCGCTGAGGGTTCCGCCCGCCGGAATTGCTGGCAGAGGTAACCGATGACGTCTCTGGCCGAAATGATCCCGGCGGGCTCGCGATTTCTGAGCAGCGGGATATGCCGGAACCCTCCGACTGCCATTTCGTTGAGAGCGAAACGAATGGAGTGTTCTGGGCTCAAGGTAATAGGCTGGCGAGTCATGACCTCCGAAACTTGAATCTCTTCCAGACTGCGGCTCGATCCCGCAACTTTCAGTAGAAAATCTCTCTCCGAGAAAATGCCGGCAAGCTGTCCTCGATCCATGACCAGGATGCAGCCCACGCGATGTTCCTTCATCGTCTCGACAGCCCTGAGAACGGAAGAGTGAATCGGCAGGGAAATGGCCTCGGCTGGCTGCAGAGCCGAAATTGCGTCCTCCATCAGGCGCTCCTGGAGCCCCGACTTGGGTTGGGGCACGTCCAGCTTCATGAAGGATGCCATGCAGGCTTCGCATCGGTCGGTGCCCGGGAGATTGTCATAGCCACAGGCAGGACAGAGCATCCGGCTCCCCCCCCTCTTGCTATCGAACTAACGGTGTGCCAGTCGTCATGCCTACTCCACGACCCAGGTATCCCCGCTGGCCAGAAGCTTTTCCAGTTTTCCGGGCCCCATTCGGCTGATGGAATCTTGAACCTGAGCTTCCATCAGCTCGTCATAGGTTGGTTTCCCAATGGCATGAAAAACGCCGATCGGTACCGGGAACTCCGGATAGTCCATGCGAGCCAGCATATAGGCCAGACTAGGGTCCGGCGAATGGGCGTCGTGCACCAACAGGTCAGATTCCGTGATTCCATTGCCCAGCTCGACGACCTCGAGCCTCAGCCCGTTGAGCCGGATGCCCTTGTTTCGGTCTTTCCCGAAGATCAGGGGCTTACCATGCTCGAGGTTAATCGTCCGGTCTTCGCGATGCTCTCTCTCGGTGAAGTGCTTAAAAGCGCCGTCGTTAAAAATGTTGCAGTTCTGAAAGACTTCGACGAAGGAAATGCCTTTGTGATGGGCCGCCTGGGTGAGAACGGTGTTCAGGTGCTTGACGTCGACATCGATTGAGCGGCCAACGAATGTCGCTTCGTTAGCCAAAGCCACGCACAGAGGATTGATTGGATAGTCGATTGAACCTTGCGGTGTCGATTTGGTCTTCTTCCCAAACTCCGAAGTGGGCGAGTATTGTCCTTTCGTCAGACCGTAGATCCGGTTATTGAACAGGACGATGTTGATGTCGAGGTTGCGGCGGATGGCGTGCATGAAGTGATTGCCACCGATGCTCAACGCATCGCCGTCCCCAGTGATCACCCAAACCGATAGCTCCGGCCGGGCAGCCTTGACGCCGGTGGCAATTGCCGGAGCGCGGCCATGAATGCCGTGAAAGCCGTAGCTGTTCACATAGTAGGGGAAGCGGCTCGAGCAGCCGATGCCGGAAACGAAGACGAAGTTCTCTCGCGGGATTTTCAGTTCAGGCAACGTCTTCTGCGTTTGAGCAAGGATGGAGTAGTCGCCACAGCCAGGACACCAGCGAACTTCTTGGTCGGTTACGAAATCCTGGCGCTTCAGATCGACAACGCCCGCTGTGTGACCGATTTGTTTGCCGTTTTCTTTCATTGCGAATCGAATCCTCCCAAATATGACGGCTGCTCCGAAGCAAAATCTGGGAATCACTGAGGCTGGTACACCGGGTCTCGGCGATCAGACCAGCTCTTCCAGTTTGCTCACCAGCTCGGAAATCTTAAACGGATGCCCCTTGATCTTGTTAAACCCGAGCGCGTCGACTAAATAGCGAGCCCGCAGAAGCCAAAGCAACTGGCCAAGGTTCAGCTCGGGAACCAGGATCGTTTCGAAGCCCGAAAGAACCTCACCGAGGTTCTTTGGAAAGGGATTAAGGTGTCGCAAGTGCACACTGGAAACCGATTTGCCTCGCTCTTGCATTGCTTCCACGGCAGAAGTGATCGCGCCGTAGCTCCCCCCCCAGCCAACCACCAGAACTTTGCCCTCAGGTTTGCCAAAGACTTTGACTTCGGGGATGAAGTTCGCGATGCGCGCCACTTTCTCGGCGCGCAGCCGGACCATGAATTCGTGGTTATCGGGGTTGTAGCTGACGTTACCCGTGATGTGTTGTTTTTCCAGACCGCCGATTCGGTGCTCAAGACCCGGCGTTCCCGGGACTGCCCAAGGGCGAGCCAGCGTCGCCTCATCGCGCAGGTAGGGGTGGAATCCCTCAGGATCGGTTCGGAACTGGATGTCGATGTTCGGCAGGTCTTCTACCCTCGGCAGCTTCCAGGGTTCTGAGCCGTTCCCCAAGTATCCATCTGACAGGTAAAACACAGGCGTCATGAACGTCACGGCGATGCGAAACGCTTCGAAGGCCATCGCGAAACAATCCGCCGGCGTGGCTGGAGCAAGAACCGGAACCGGACACTCCCCGTTTCGCCCAAACATGGCTTGCAGCAGATCGGCCTGTTCCGTCTTGGTCGGCAAGCCTGTGCTCGGACCGCCCCGCTGGATGTTCGCGATAACGACGGGTAACTCGGTCATCACCGCTAGGCCGATCGCTTCGGATTTCAGTGCCACACCCGGACCACTGGTACCCGTCAGGCCAAGGTGTCCGGCGAAGGAGGCTCCGATCGCCGCGGTCATCGCTGCTATCTCGTCTTCTGCTTGGAATGTCTTGATCCCGAAATTCTTGTGGCGCGAGAGCTCGTGCAGAATGTCGCTGGCCGGGGTGATCGGATAACTCGCATAGAACAATGGCCGTTTGGCTACCTGCGAAGCTGCAATGAATCCAAGAGCCGTCGCTTCGTTACCAGTAATGTTCCGGTACTTTCCCGGAGCCAAGCTGGCCTTGCGCACGCGATAGTGCGTTGTAAATAGCTCCGTGGTGTCGGCATAATTGTATCCCGCCCGCAACGCTCGAACGTTCGCTTCAAGGATCGTCGGGTTCTTCTGAAACTTCGACTCGATCCAATTGAGTGTTGGTTCCAACGGACGGTCATAAAGCCAGTACATCATCCCCAGCGCGAAAAAATTCTTGCATCGGTCTGCTTCCTTCTTGCTGAGGCCCAGATCCTTCAGCGCATTGAGATTCAGATCGGTGAGCGGTATCGAGATCAGGCGATAGGCCGACAACGACCCGTCTTCGAGGGGATTCTTTTCGTAACCGGCTTTCTTGAGATTGAGGTCGGAGAAGGCGTCGCTGTTGACGATCAGGATGCCACTTTTCTCCAGATCGCCGAGGTTGACTTTGAGCGCCGCCGGGTTCATTGCGACAAGAACATTGGGCCCGTCGCCCGGAGTGCGAATATCTCGGCTGCTGAAGTTGATTTGGAATCCACTAACCCCAGGCAACGATCCGGCAGGGGCACGAATCTCGGCCGGGAAATCGGGCAGGGTGCTGATGTCATTGCCCAGAATGGCCGAGGTGTTCGTAAACTGCATGCCCGTCAGCTGCATGCCGTCGCCCGAGTCTCCGGCGAAACGGATGGTGACGTTTTCGATTTCGATCAGGCCTTTTCTGGGTTCAGTCTCGATCGACTGCATAACTCGACGTCCTCGGTAATTGATTATTGATGATAAAGGCTGGACCTCGAAATGGGCGGCCTAAGCACCATCGGCGGCTGCGAAGTTTTGTTCTGCCCGAGGTGGCAATGCCAGCACCTCTTGAGGAAAACTTTCGGCTAGAAACTCGACAATGCTGGAAACCGACAGAATGCCCGCCAACCGGCCATCTTCTTCGACCAAGGGAACCGTTCGGTAACCGCGTTCGTCCATCAATTGGATGGCTTCGAAGACCGAATCTTCCGGGCTTAGCGTGCCCGGATTCCTCGTCATGAAGTCGCCAATAGGCTTCGACAAATCGAGCGGCGCCGCCCCAGCGTTACAAAGCAAGTCACGCTCGGTGAAGACGCCGGCCAATTGCCCCTTCTCGATTACCAGTACCGAACCCGAACCCGACGCCTGCATGGCCGCCAACGCATCTTTCAAGCTGTTGTCGACGTTCACGGACAAAAACGGCGAGAGATCCAGTTGCCGGATTCTTCGCGATCGCAGCACAGCTTCAATGCTCATGGCAACCCCTCTGCTGCTATGTTAGGAGACGTAAATTAATAAACTGCACCCACTAGTGTCCAGCTGTTCGAGCCTACAGTGTCTGCAAGTTGTTCATGTCAGTTCAGTAACGGGAGTTTTTGGTAGTGACCGATTTCAATTTTCTTCACTCTTAGGAAGATCCACCCGGGAGTCAGTT
>Ga0194132_10010260_pt1 | contig 12513 bp, 11 predicted proteins | sample TA2KigOf80mmetaG_FD_148612 | JGI IMG/M metagenome (GOLD analysis project Ga0194132, IMG submission 148612) | Freshwater microbial communities from Lake Tanganyika, Tanzania - TA2015054 Kigoma Offshore 80m | ecosystem: Environmental > Aquatic > Freshwater > Lake | place: Tanzania: Lake... | reverse complement strand
AGAACCTTGGTTTCGCCGTAGGTCGCGAGCACCGCGCCGTTGGCCTGGCGGGCAATCTTGCCGGTTTCCAATACGAGTTTGCGGCCGCCCCATTCGATTTCCTTACGGGTAACGTTGAACATGCTCATGTCATCGCATCCTTCTTCCTGGGACCGGCACCGGATTGTGCGCCCGCCCGCCGGAGTTGCCCCTTGGCAAATCACGGTCGAACGCGGGATCTCGATCCACGTTCTCGCTCGACCCACGCCCGCGACCCCATGTCGCAGGATGAAAACGCCGGTCGTGCGAGGTTGTTACCGCGGCCGCTGTCAGGCCGCCGCGGGTCGTTCCGTCACGATTGAATGTCTCGGCAAACCTAGCGCCTGAGATCGAGGCGCTCGATCAGCTTGTTGTAGCGACCTTCGGAGACGGACTTCAGGTAATCGAGCAAACGCCGACGCTGACCGACCATCACCAATAGGCCGCGGCGCGAATGGTTGTCATTCACATGGCCCTTCAAGTGCTCGGTCAGATTCTTGATGCGTTCGCTGATCACCGCCACCTGGACTTCCGGCGAACCGGTATCGCCCTTTGCAGTGGCATACTCTTTGATGAGCGCTTGCTTGCGCTCTGGACTAATCGACATCGGGGACTCCATGTTGCGGGGTTGAGATGACGCGCACCGGTCGCAGCACGCCGGGACCGGTCTCGGCGATCGCCACCAGCGCCTCGTCCAATACGGCCTGCACAGAGAGACCCTGTGAGATCGCAATGGTCGGATTGCGCTGGGCCACCGGAAACAATGCAACAGGTTGTCCGTGGCGAAGGCGTCGCGCTTCTTCCGCGGTCAGGGCCAGGGCCGGGATGTCGTCCAGCGCGGTCCGGATCGGCAGAAGGGTCGCCGAGGCGACGGCAATATGCCGAAGCGCCTCCAGCTTATCCAGGGCAATTGCCCCCGATTCGACGAAAGATCCGACCGCCGTGCGGCGGAGCGAACCAACATGGCCGACGGTTCCGAGAGCTTTGGACAGATCGCGGGCGAGGGACCGAATATAGGTTCCGCTACCGCAAGTGACCTTGAAGCGCGCCCGGTCAACGTCATAAAACTCAATTAAATCAAATGAGTAGACGTCGACCTCGCGACCTTCCAGGTGAACCTCTTGGTCGCGGCGGGCCAGGGCATAGGCGCGCTCGCCATCGATCTTGATGGCCGAGTAGGTGGGCGGCACTTGGGTGATCCGGCCAACAAATCCGGGGAGTCCGGCAACGATCGCGTCACGACTCGGGCGAGCCGGGCTTTCGGCGATCGCCCGGCCCTCGGTATCGTCGGTGTCGGTGGCGCGGCCCCAGATGACGTCGAAGACGTAGGTTTTCCGCCCGGCTTGCGCGAAGCTGACGGTCTTGGTCGCTTCGCCGAGAGCGATCGGCAGAATGCCTGACGCCAATGGATCGAGTGTACCGGCATGGCCGGCCTTCGATGCACCGAGCGCGCGGCGAACACGACCAACCGCGGCGGTCGATGTGACTCCGACCGGCTTGTCCAGATTGATCCAGCCGTCGATTGGCTGGCCGCGGGGCTTCGCCATCGCGGCTACTCTTCCTCGTCGCGGCGCGCGAGATCGCGCGCGACCTCGGGCTGATTGAGCAGGCTGGTGATATGGGCGGCGCGGTCGAACGAGGTGTCGGCCGAGAACACCAGATCGGGCACGAACTTCGAGACGATTTGCTCGGCCAATTGCCGGCGCAGGAACGACTTCACCCGCACGAGCCCCTTCAAGATCGGCGTAGGGTCGCCGCCGCCCAAGGGCACGATATAAACCCGCGCATGGCGCAGATCAGGGCTAGGCCTGACTTCCGTCACCGTCAGCTTGACGTCGGCGAGCGCGGGGTCGCGAAACTCCTCGCGCTCGAAAATACGCGCCAACGCATGGCGAATTTCCTCGCCCATGCGAAGTTGACGTTGACCCGGCGACTGAGGCCGTTGGCGCGACATGGAGTCCTTCCGTACTTTTCCGAACGAACGACACCGCCAACCACTACGCGACGGCCTGAGCGATACGCTCAAGCTCGAAGCACTCAATCATGTCGCCTTTCTGGATGTCTTGGTAACTCGTCAGCGCCATGCCGCATTCGAAGCCCTCGCGCACTTCGCGGGCATCATCCTTGAAGCGCTTGAGCTGCGACAGATCGCCCTCATGGATGACGACGTTGTCGCGCAGCAGGCGCACCTTGCAGCCGCGCTTGATGACCCCTTGCGTCACCATGCAGCCTGCCACCTTGCCGACCTTCGAGATGTTGAAGACCTCGCGGATTTCCGCGTAACCGATGAAGGCTTCCTTGAACTTCGGCGCCAGCATGCCGGTCAACAGCGCCTTCACGTCGTCGACCACTTCGTAGATGATCGAATAGTAGCGAATGTCGATATTGTCGCGCTTGGCGAGTTCGCGCGCCTGAGCGTTGGCGCGGACATTGAATCCGACGATCACGCCCCCCGAGGCCTTGGCCAGCGTGACGTCCGATTCGTTGATCGGCCCGACGGCGCCGATCAGCACGTTGACCTTCACCTCCTCGGTGCCGATTTTCTTCAAGCTTCCCGCCAATGCCTCGACCGATCCGTGCGCATCAGCCTTGATCACGATCGACAGTTCCTTCGCGACGCCGGCTTTGATCTTGGCCAGCATCTGTTCCATCGTCGTCAGGCCGACCGAGGTCGCCTGTGCCGCGTCGCGCTGCTTGCGTTTGCGGAATTCCGACACCTCACGGGCCTTGGCTTCGTTCTCGGCGACGATGAAATCGTCGCCCGCCACCGGCACGCCGGAGAAGCCGACGACCTCGACCGGCGTTCCCGGCGGCGCGATCTTGATCTGCTGCCCGCGATCGTCGACCAGCGCGCGGACCCGACCCCACTCGGATCCGGCAACGAACATGTCGCCGACCCGAAGCGTGCCGCGCTGGACCAGAACCGTTCCGACGGCGCCGACGCCCTTTTCCATCTTCGCCTCGATGATGGCGCCTTCGGCGCCGCGATCCGGATTGGCCGCCAGTTCGAGCACCTCGGCTTGCAGAAGAATGGCTTCTTCGAGCTTGTCCAAATTGGTCTTCTTGGTCGCCGACACCTCGATCGCCATGGTGTCGCCGCCCAGCTCTTCGACCACGACTTCATAACTGAGAAGTTCGTTGCGGACCTTGGTCGGATTGGCGCCCGGCTTGTCCATCTTGTTGACGGCAACAATCATCGGAACGCCGGCCGCCTTGGCGTGCTTAATCGCCTCGATGGTCTGCGGCATGATGCCGTCGTCGGCGGCGACCACCAGGATGACAATGTCGGTGACCTTGGCGCCGCGGGCGCGCATCGACGTGAACGCTTCGTGGCCGGGCGTATCGATGAAGGTGATCTTGGCGCCCGACTTTGACTTCACCTGATAGGCGCCGATGTGCTGCGTGATGCCACCGGCCTCGCCGGCGGCGACATTGGCCGAACGGAGCGCATCGAGCAGCGATGTCTTGCCGTGGTCGACGTGGCCCATCACGGTGACAACCGGCGGACGCGGCTTCAATGTCGCGGGATCGTCCTTGGCCACCGCCAGGCTGTCTTCGACCGCGGACTCCGAAATGCGTTTCGGCGTGTGCCCGAATTCCTGAGCCACCAGCTCGGCGGTGTCGGCGTCGATCACCTGATTCACCGTGGCCATGACGCCTAGTTTCATCAACGCCTTGATCACGTTGACGGAGCGCTCGGCCATGCGGTTCGAGAGTTCCTGGACGGTCATCGCCTCTGGGATCACAACTTCACGCACGACTTTCTCCATCGGCCGCGCCTGACTCATCTGAGCCTTGCGCTTTTCTTTCTGAACCGCGCGCCGCATCGCGGCAACGCTGCGGCCTCGCTGCTCAAGCGCTTCGTAGCCGCCGAGCGCGGCGGAGAGCGTCAATTTGCCCTCGCGCCGACGCTGATCGGTGCGACGGACCATGGGCGGCTTGTGACCGGTCTTGGCATGCTTGCGGCGCGGTCCGTCTTCGTCATCTTCCTCGGCCGCATCTCGACGGCCGGGGGCGGCGACGGGTTTGGCTTCTGCCGCGGCGCGGGCGGGCGCGGCGTCGGCCGCCTTGGCGGTGGTGGGGATTTCAACGGCGGCGTCGGCAGCCTCGGGCGCGGGCGCCGTGGCTGGTTCGGCCGCGCGGCGGGCGCGGTCTTCGGCGACGCGTTTGGCTTCTTGTTCGGCGATCCGACGCGCTTCCTCGTCGGCCTTGATCGAGTCCTGCAGGACCTTGAGGCGATGCGCCTTCTCGTCCTCGGTCAGGGTGCCGTGCGCGGCGTCCTTGAAGAGGGCGGCCTCGGTCAGCGCTTTCGCGGCCGGCGCCGGCGGCGCCTTGACCTCGAGCACCTTGCCATCGGCGCCGATCTCGAACTGGCGTTTGCGCTTGCGCTCGACCTGGACGACCTTCGAGCGGCCGTGGCTGAAGCTCTGGCGAACCTGTCCGGTCTCGACCGTCTTCTTCAGTTCCAGCTTGCCTCGGCCCAAGGTGAGCGGCGCCTTGGTTTTGCCGCCGTCGCCCGTCGATTCCGAATCAACCATGTGTCTTCCCAATTCTTCCCAATGTTCGACTCTTGTTTCCGAAACTCACGTCATCCTGCCGCCGCGCTCACGCCGGCGAATCGCGCGCTGTCGCGCAGAAAAAGATCGCTGAGTCCGCCCGGCGTGAGGGCGACGTGCACGACATCCTCGCGCCCAACGGCGCTCGCGAGTTCCCCGCGGCTGAAACAATCGACCACGGGCCGCGGGCCCGCGAGCGAGGTAAACTTGGCGCGCTCCGCCGGCGACCCATCCCGGGCCTCGATCAGCGCCGTCGCCGCTCCTCGTTCCAGCACGTCGCGCACCCGATCGGCGCCGCACGTCACAAGGCCGGCACGGCGCGCGAGGCCGAGGGTATCGAGGCAACGGTTCTTGAGAAGGATTGCAACCCGGTCGGCGAGATCGGCCGGCGCCTTGACTGCCGCCTTCGCCGCCTTGGCGAACACCTTTCCGGTCGCCGCCGACTCGATCGCCGCGCGCTTGGCGGCGACCCAAAGCCCGCGGCCCGGCAGGCGTTCCTGCAAATCGGGAACGATCTCGTTTTCCGGGCCGACCACGAACCGGATCATGGCGCGCGTCGCCATGGCGTCGCCGCTGACCAAGCACGTTCTCGTCGTCTGTTCGGCGTGAGGCATTCGACCTCCGACCGCCGGGCCTTAGACCATCTAGCTCCCCGGGGGGGACGCGGCGGCATCGGTCGGCGCGTCCTCCGTCGGGAACCAGTGGGCCCGCGCCGCCATGATTATGGCGTTCGCGGTTTCGAGATCCATCTTGATCGGCGCCAAAGCCTCGATCAGCTCGTCGCCGGCGAGATCGGCAAGGTCATCAAGCGTTTTGACGCCTTTTTCCGCGAGGGCGATCACCTTCTTCGAATCGAGTCCCTCGATGCCTGAATCAACCAGGTCCTGCGCGACGCCCAATTCCTGCATCCGCTCGAGGGTTTTCTTGTTCTCGGCGTCGACATAGGCCGTGGCGCGATCCTTGATTTCGGTCGCGATGTCTTCGTCCAAGCCTTCGATGTCGGTCAGTTCCTCGACCGGCACGAACGCCAATTCCTCGACCGACGTGAACCCTTCGGTGACCAGCAAATGCGCGAGCACGTCATCGACATCGAGGGCGTCGATGAACATCTTCGATCGGGATTTGAACTCTTCCTGCCGGCGCTCGGACTCTTCGGCTTCGGTGAGGATATCGATCGTCCACCCCGTGAGCTGCGAGGCGAGGCGGACGTTCTGGCCGCGACGACCGATCGCCAGCGACAGCTGCTCGTCCGGCACCACAACTTCGATACGGCCCGAATCCTCGTCCAGCACCACTTTGGTCACTTCCGCCGGCGCCAGGCCGTTCACGACAAAGGTCGCTGGGTCCTCGTTCCACTGAATGATATCGATCTTCTCGCCTTGCAGTTCGCCGACGACGGCCTGAACGCGGCTGCCGCGCATACCGACGCAGGCGCCGACCGGGTCGATCGAATGATCGTTCGACAACACTGCGATCTTGGCGCGTGACCCCGGATCGCGGGCAACCGCCTTGATTTCGATGATGCCGTCGTAAATTTCCGGCACTTCCTGGGCGAACAGCATGGCCATGAACTGCGGCGCGGTTCGCGACAGGAAAATCTGGGGTCCGCGCGCTTCTTCACGCACCGAGGTGATCAGCGCGCGCACGCGATCGCCGTTCTTGAAGTGCTCGCGCGGGATCAGCTCGTCGCGGCGCAGCATGGCCTCGGCGCGGCCGAGATCAACCACGACGTTGCCGAATTCGACCCGCTTGACCAATCCGTTGACGACGGTGTTGGCGCGATCCTTGTATTCGAGGAATTGCCGCGCGCGCTCGGCGTCGCGCACTTTCTGCACGATCACCTGTTTCGCGGTTTGAGCGGCAATGCGGCCCCAGTCGATCGGCGGCAAGGGATCGATGATGGCGTCGCCGACCTTCAATTCGGGCTTCTTCTTCTGGGCATTCGCCAGGGAAATCTGGGTGTTGTCGTCTTCGACGACCTCAACGACGGTGGTGTATCGCGCCAGCCGAATCTCGCCGCTCTTGCGGTCGATCGACGCTCTGATGTCCTTCTCGTGACCGTACTTCGAGCGGCCGGCCTTTTGAATCGCCTGCTCCATGGCGACGAACACTTCTTCGCGATCGATGTTCTTGTCGCGCGCCACGGTGTCGGCGACTTGCACCAGTTCGGGCCGCGGCATGCCAATGCCGTAGGGGTTTGCTTCGTTTTCTTTTTCTTTCCGCTTCGCCATTTCTTCACTCCATCTTCACGGCGGCCACTTGGCTCGCCTCAGAGCGCCCGCTCAAGAACGCCCGCTTAGGAACGACTGCTTGCCTCGATCAACTTGTCCGTCAGCACCAGCTTGGCGGTCGCAATCTCAGTGAGCGCAATGCCAAACTCGGCGCCTTCCATCTCCACCCTTACTGCTCCAGTGCCATCGAGACCCTTGAGCACGCCTTTGAAACGGCGACGGCCGTCTACGGGCGCTTTCGTTTCTATCTTCACCTCGTGGCCGGCGTAGGCCGCGAAGTCCTTGGCGCGTGTCAGCGGCCGGTCGATTCCGGCCGAACTGACTTCGAGGTCGTAGGCGCCGGCCAGCGGTTCCTCGACATCGAACAGCGCCGACAGCACGTCGCTGACGGCGGCGCAATCGTCGACCGAGATTGGTCGTCCATCGCGCCGGTCGGCCATCACCTGCAACGTCTTGCGACCGCCGCCGGTAACCGCCACCCGCACCACCTCGAAGCCCAGCCGTTCGAGGGTCGGCGCGATCCGCGATTCGATATCTTCCCGTCGCGTCACCGCCGCCTGCCCGTCGCCTGCCGTGCTTCCAAGCCCGGCCGGACATCAGGCAATAAAAAAAGTGGCCGAATTGGCCACTCCCTCAGTCGGTTGGACATGGTGAAGTTAGAGCCGCGATATATCGACAAAGGCCCACAAAATCAAGGGTATCCGCAACCCTTCAGTCAAATTTCGATCCCCTGTCATTGCCGCGGGATTCTCAAGAAACGCAGGAAAATCGGCATTCGCCCGGCCCGAAGGGCCTTCTTTTGATAGCGCGTTTCGGCCGAGTCGGGGGGCGACGAGCGCCAGTCGCTGGGCCCCGTGGCGGTCCAGGTGAACGCCGGGTGCCTGGTCAAGTGCTGCAGCGCCCAGCGGACATATCCGGGGTCGTCGCTTGCGACTCGGAGTTCGGCGCCATCGGTGAGCACGCGGGCCAGTAGATCGAGGGTCTCGGGCCCGATAAAGCGCCGCTTGGCGTGGCGCGCCTTGGGCCAGGGGTCGGGGAAAAGCAGATCGAACCGCGCGATCGAGCGGTCCGGCAGCGACGCCAGGATACGCCGGGCGTCGTCGTCGTAGACACGCACGTTGTCGAGCTTTTGAGCGTCGACATAACGCAACAGCGATGCAACGCCGTTGATGAAGACTTCGCAACCGATGATGCCGACGTCGGGATTGGCTGCGGCATTGGCGGCAAGGTGCTCGCCCGCTCCGAATCCGACTTCGAGCCAGACATCTTTGCAGCGGGTCGGGAACAAACTCCTGGGATCGAGCAGGCCGCCGTCGGGCACCGCAACGCGAATGCGGGGCAAGACCCGTTCAAGCGTCGACTGGCGCAGCGGTTTGAGCGGCTTGCCCTTGCGTCGTCCGTAAACCCGAAGCGACGCCGGCGTTGCGGCGTCAGACGCCAAAGGCGTTTTCGAGATCGCCGACCAGATCGAGGCGTTCCCAGCTAAAGCCGCCGCCGCCATCGGGTTCGCGCCCAAAGTGGCCATAGGCGGCGGTGCGGGCGTAGATCGGCCGATTGAGCTTCAGGTGTTCGCGAATGCCACGCGGACTCAGGTTCATTAACTCCTGTAGCACCTTCGAGAGCTTATCTTCGTCGACTTTTCCGGTGCCTTGCGTGTCGATGTAAACCGAGAGCGGGCGCGCGACGCCGATCGCGTAAGAAAGCTGGATCAAGCATTTCGACGCGAGGCCGACAGCCACCACGTTCTTGGCCAGGTACCGCGCGGCATAGGCGGCCGAGCGGTCGACCTTGGTCGGATCCTTGCCCGAGAACGCGCCGCCGCCGTGCGGCGCCGCCCCGCCATAAGTGTCGACGATGATCTTGCGGCCGGTGAGTCCGGTGTCGCCGTCGGGACCGCCAATGACGAATCGGCCGGTGGGGTTCACGTAGAAATGCTCTTCGTCGCACATCCAGCCCTTGGGCAGCGCCTTCAGCACATGGCCACGCACATACTCGCGGATCGTCGCCTGATCGGCTTTTTCGCTGTGCTGCGTCGACACCACGACCGATGTTGCCTTGACCGGCTTGCCGTCGACGTACTGTAGCGTCACCTGGCTCTTGGCATCGGGGCCCAGAAAATCGACCTCGCGCGCATGTCGTGAGTCCGCGAGCGTCTTCAGAATCAGGTGCGAGAAATGAATCGGCGCCGGCATCAGCTCAGGCGTTTCGTCGACCGCGTAACCGAACATGATGCCCTGGTCGCCCGCGCCTTCGTCCTTATTCCCCGCCGCATCGACGCCGACGGCAATATCGGCCGACTGGGCGTGGACGTGGCACTCGACGGTCGCGTTTTTCCAGTGAAAGCCGTCCTGCTCGTAGCCGATGTCCTTCACCGCCATCCGCGCCGCTTCGACCATCTTGTCGTGGGTGATCGACGCAGGTCCGCGCACTTCGCCGGCCAGGACAATTCGATTGGTGGTGCACAACGTCTCGAGTGCGACGCGGGCGTAGGGGTCGGCCTTGAGGAACAGATCGACGATGGAATCTGAAATGCGATCGCTGACTTTGTCGGGATGCCCTTCGGACACGGATTCGCTGGTGAAGACGTAATTGCCCTTGGGCACGGTTGATCTCCTCGACGGATGGCGGACAGCAATTTTGGTCGCCCGGGGTAACCAAGAATGAGCGGCAGTTCAAGGGAGGGCATTGATCGGCCAAAAACAAAACCGCCGCGCGATCGGGCGCGGCGGTTTCGGAAATCGTAAAAGCCCGACGACGCGACGGATTATTCGTCAGTGTCGGTGCTGTCTTCCTGGGTCGTCGCCAGCGACTTGGCCAATTCGTAGATGCGGCGCCGGACGTGATAGTCCTTAATTCGGTAATAAGCGCGAACCAGTTCAAGGGTCTCGCGCTTGGTCATCGGATCGTTCTCGGGCAGCTCGATATCGCGCGACTGTTCGTTCAGATTGCGCGGGCTCGCTTCCTGCGTTTGGCTGTCCATCTCATCGAAGAAATACTGCACCGGGCAATCAAGCACGCGGCTCAAATCCCACAGGCGGCTGGCGCCAATGCGGTTCGCGCCACGTTCGTATTTCTGAACTTGCTGAAAGGTGAGGCCGAGAGCCTCGCCGAGTTTTTCCTGGGTCATGCCGAGCAACGTACGGCGCAGACGGACGCGACCACCGACGTGGACATCGACGGGGTTCGGCTTGCCCGACGGCATCCTGCCGCGAGACGAGCGCGCGTAGGTCACATCATCTTCGCCTTCAAAATCCTGTTCCTGGGCGAGACCCACGGTTGCGTACTCCACTATTCGACTGGTCGAACTGTGTCCGGCTGTCGATACCGTCGAAAGGCAGCTACCTTTCGTTGCATCTATCTACGCGGACTCTACTCTTTTGACACAAAACCGCACGGAACTCAAGGGAATGTGGCAACTGGCACGCGTATTTTATTCGACTCGAAATTAACATGTATAATCCCAGGTTTCTCAGTCCGAGTCGGACCGCGCCGTCCGGTTGCGTCTGATCAGCAGGATGCCGGATCCCAGCATCACAAGCAGCACCGGTCCGTTGCCGGCAAGCCCAAACAAGGGGGTGGTTGCGGCGGGTTGCGGCAAGGCCACGTCAATCGCCCCGCGCACGCCCAACGGGATTTGAGCATTGATTCGGCCAAAGGGGTCGATCACAGCCGATATGCCGGTGTTGGCGACCCGGACCAGCGGCAGGCCTTCCTCGACGGCGCGAAGCCGTGCCTGCGCCAGGTGCTGACGGGGTCCGGTCGAATCGCCGAACCAGGAGTCGTTGGTCAGATTGAGCAGCCAGGCCGGCCGGGTTTCGCCCCCAAGCACGGCGCCGGAAAACACCGCCTCATAACAGATGAGGGGCCCGAACGGCGGGAGACCCGGCAACGTGATCGAAGATCGCAGTTCGCCCGGGCTGAAATCCATAGTTCCGGCGGTCAGCTTGGGAAACGGAATCAGCCGGCGGAGCGGCAGGTACTCGCCGAAAGGAACAAGGTGAGTCTTGTCATAGACGGCGACCACCTTGGCGCTCTCATCAATCGCCAGCAGCGAATTGTAGAGGGCGTCGACCGTGCCTGCGGAGCGCGCGACCCGGGTGACCCCCGTGATCAGCGCGCCTCCCTTCGGCACGGCGCCGGCGACCAATTCGCGACGGGCTTGATCCTGATCGAGCGCAAAAGCGACGGCCGCCTCGCCCCAAATCACGTGGGTCACCCGTGTTCCCGGATCGGGAACGCTGAGGCGGATATGATCCATCAGGTGCTGCTCGCGCAGCCCCGGTCGCCATTTGTCGGCCTGCGAGATGTTGGGCTGCACCAGTCGCAACGTCACATCGGGCACGTCTGCGACCGTCGCGCCCGACAGTCGAACCGCGCCGCCGCCGCCGATCACCGCCAGCAGCACGATGGGCGCCGAGGCCTTGATCAACGCTAGTCTGAATCGCGGGGGCGGCACCAGAACCGACGCCAGCGAAGCCGCCAGCACCGTCAGCAGGCTGAGGCCAAGGGTGCCAATCAGTGCCGTCACCTGGATCATCGCCGGCCATGCCGCCCAAACAGACGCCAGCGGGTTCCAGGGAAACCCCGTCAAGAACCATCCCCGCACCCACTCGGCCGCTGTCCAGGCCAGCGCGAACAGAACGGCGCGTGCCGCAAGAACGCGCGTCCGATCGTCCGGCATCGCATCCTCGTTTGCCGGCGGAACGAGCCGAACCGCCAGGGCAACCAGCCCGGCATAGATGGCGAAGCCGGCGCAGAGCGCGCCCACCGCCGGAATCGCGAAGGCGCCGAACATCTCGGCATCGACGTAAAAGGCGTTCGCGATCCAGGAAAATCCGGTGACGAAATGACCGAAACCGAAACACCAGCCCACGGCAAAACTCTCGCGTGGAGTCCGGCACGACCCGAGCAAAGTCAAAAGCAACGGAAAAGCGATCCACAGCAGCGGCACGACATGAAACGGCGGCAGCGCCGCAGTGGCAAGTGCACCCGCAATCAAGGCCGCGGCCCAGCGCCGTGGGCCACGCCAACGCTCGATCGTCGCAATCACGCCGTTTCCGGCGGTTGTTCGCGCGGCCGTTCGGGTGGGCGCGGGATCTTCAGTCGCCGCACGCGCCGCGGATCGCTCTCCAACACTTCGAATTCGAGTCCGGAGTGATGCTTGATCAACTCGTTCCGGGCCGGCACGCGGCCCGCAAGTCGCGCCAAGAGTCCGGCCAACGTATCCGACTCTTCGCGCTCGTCGTCGGTCAAGATTTGGCCATAGCGCTCTTCAAACGCGGCCAGCGTCAATCGGCCGTCGGCAATGGCAGAACCGTCTTCCTGCTCGGCCAGCTCCGGCGCCTGGTCGGAGTCGTGCTCGTCCTCGATCTCGCCGACGATCTGTTCAACCACGTTCTCGATGGTGACAAGACCATCGATGCCGCCAAATTCGTCGACCACCAAGGCCATGTGCGTGCGTTTCAGGCGCATTTCGAGCAGCAGGTCCAATACGCGAATCGCCGGCGAGACGAACAGCACTTTGCGGATCAAATCGCCCAGTTTCGGGATCGGCGCCGCGTCCTCGGCGCCCTCGAATGCGGTGGCTGGATCCGTCGCCGCGATCGACTGCGCGAGATCCTTGATGTGAATCATGCCAATCACGTCATCGAGCGTGCCGCGGTAGACGGGATAGCGGGAATGGCCCTCTTTGAGGGACATTCGGAACA
>Ga0194132_10010259_pt1 | contig 12513 bp, 10 predicted proteins | sample TA2KigOf80mmetaG_FD_148612 | JGI IMG/M metagenome (GOLD analysis project Ga0194132, IMG submission 148612) | Freshwater microbial communities from Lake Tanganyika, Tanzania - TA2015054 Kigoma Offshore 80m | ecosystem: Environmental > Aquatic > Freshwater > Lake | place: Tanzania: Lake... | reverse complement strand
TCTGGGTATGCGAACATGTGCAGGAGCAAGCGCTCGTTGGGCTCATTGAACTCATTCCTGCTCAAGGTCATCTGCTGATCGAAAACGTGGCCGTGCAACCCAGTTCCCAAAGGTCAGGTATCGGTCGTAGCCTCATCGCTTTCGCGGAGAGCGAGGCCAAGCGCCAAGGCTTTTCAGAGGTGCGGCTCTATACGAATGCACTGTTCACAGAGAACCTCGCCCTGTACGCGCGGCTGGGCTACCTGGAAACTCATCGCGAGCCCATGGGTGGCAGTAGCGTTGTTCACATGTCGAAGGCACTCTAGGCAAGTATCGCCCGATGCCTAACCTTCCGCTTAGGTCAAACGATGGGGCCGGGCCTCTGAGTGCTGCCGCTGTGCGGCAGCGCATGCACGGGCCCCATTCACTCTGACGAGATCTATTCAACATTTTTTCGGTACACGCGGGGAGCATCATGAAACTGTACGTTTGGGCATCGGCGCCCAATCCGCGCCGGGTGAGAATGTTCCTGCACGAGAAGGGAGTCCAGGTGCCCATGGTCGACGTCAGCGGCGCCAAGAGCACCCTTAGTGAGGAATACAGAGCGCGTTACCCGCAGGCGTTGGTTCCCATGTTGGAACTCGATGATGGCACGCAGATCGGTGAAGCCATGGCCATCTGTCGTTACTTCGAAACCCTGCACCCTGATCCGCCTTTGATGGGCACCGATGCAAAAGACCGCGCGCTGGTGACGATGTGGGAACAGCGCGCCTACAACGAGGGGATGATCGGTGCCGCCGAGGTTTTTCGCAATACCCATCCGCTCTACGCCGGCCGCAGCATTCCGGGCCATTCAATGCCGATGGCGCAGCTGGAGTCTTTGGTGGAACGCGGGCGCCATCGGGTGGCGCGTTTCTGCGAAGTATTCGACCGCCAGCTGGCAGACTCCGAATTCGTCGCGGGCAATCGCTTCAGCGTCGCCGACATCACCGCGCTGTGTGCAGTCGATTTCGCCCGTACTTTGGCCAGGCTACCCTTCCCGTCGCACTGTGTGCACCTGCAACGCTGGCACGACGCATTGAGCGCGCGGCCAAGCGCAAAGGCTTGAGGAAACACCAGGCTGGTCTGCGCGACCACCGAGACTAAACTTTCAGGTAATCACGAGGCGGTGGTCGCCGCTGTTCAGTACTGCCTCGACTTGTCTCGTGGCGAGATATCAACTGCCAGGGGTCGTGACCTCGAGCGCCTGTTCGAATCTCAGGTCCTCGGAGTCGACCACCTCTGCGCGTAACTCGCCTTTTCCGTTGGGCAGAAAGTAGAAGCGGAAACTCGGGTTCTCACTGATGGTGAAGTCCAGGTCGGCCGACAGGACCTTGCGATCTCCATAGAAAACGTTGACCTGCCGAACGAAACGCGCACCGCGCGCGCCTGCGCCCATGCCGGAGTACTGCGGGTGACTGACGCGCAGTTGGGCGAGCAGGGGCTCGCCTCCGCGGGCTTCTTCCGCCTCTACCGTGATTTTCATGCGACCCAGATTGCGCAGAGCCTGTTCGTTCTTTGCCACGGGTGCGGAACACCCGCCTGACCCGAACACCACGTTCGTATGCATCCACAGTGTGCCGTCATTGAGTTCTGCGATGGCTCGCATGGGGGAGGAGTGTTCGAGCCGTACACGTGTTTCGATGTCGGCCCGGCCACTCTCGGGTGTCAGCGTGAACTTCACCCCCATGGGCGACGGATTGTTGTCTATCACCAGCCAGATGTGTCGGATGTAGCGCTCTGCACTCTGAGTCATGCGCGTGCGCAGAGTTACAGGGACGACGGCGGCGTCTTGGGCCCGGGTCGCCACTGCCAACTGGATGACCTCGCGCCCATCCTGGCGGATCGGGCGGTCGCCGAACAGCGAGGCGCGCACCGCCTGCCACTGTTCAGAGTCACGCTCGTCTGCCATGGTGGTGACGGACCAGCAAATAGCCATGGCCGCACAGACATGGGCAATCAGGTTGATTGAGTTTCTTGACAGCACGAAGGGCCTCCACTCCGATTAGCAGACCGGGTCGCTCGAAGTGGTGGATGTTAGCAACTTCAGGGGACGAAGTAGAACATTGCGGGACATCGACGTTTGCCGGGTGCGAAACCCATGACCAGCCAGACAAAGGTGAGTTGGAGGCGCATCAGAAGTCGTCGTGCTGCGCAGCACAAGGCAACCTCCACGAGCGTCTCTATCCGCTATTTGATGCGGCGCCGCGAAAACTTGGCGCCGCAGCGCGATTCAGTGGGTACTACCCCGCCACGCGCACTTCCACCAACTGATCCGAGAACGTGGGCGCGCGCCCCAGGTCAGCGAACTTCGCCGAGTTCACCGCGCTGACCGTGCGGCCATTCTTGCTGTGGGCCATCCAGTAGCCCAGGGGCGCCGCGATCACGCCGGGCATGGCGTCATCGCTCACCCGCGCTACGGCCTGGAAGCGGCCGCGATCATTGAAGACTTCGATCGTCACGCCCTCTCGAATACCGCGCGCCTCCGCATCGTTGGGATGGATCATGATGAACTGTTCGCCGGCGTTGCCTAGCTGTCGCGCGATGTTTCCGTAGCCGGAGTTGAGGAAGGCGTGATTCTTCGGTGACATGAGATTGAGTGGGAAGTGCTTGCCTAACGTGGCGTTGGTCGCCACCGACTCATTGGGTGGCGTGTAGCTGGGCAGCGGATCCACTGGTGAGCCGTCCTGAAACTCATTCGAACCTTGGCGAAACACTGGGATGACGAAATTTCCGCCGGCCGCCATGGAAGCTTTCAGCTCCACCTTGCCTGATGGGGTCGGGAACTTGCCCCTGCGATGGGGCGCGTAGGTGTTGGGTTCGCCGACCTTTAGGCGGGCGTAGCCTTTCTGCACCAGCGCCTCCATGGTGATGCCTTCGAGCGCGGGCGAACTCCAGTCAAGGGAGTCCATCGCCATCTGCTCATCCGTGCGCGAGAAGAAGGGGTCATCGAAGCCCATCTCCTTTGCCAGCCGGCGGAACAACTCGGTATTGGGTAGAGCCTCGCCCTGTGCCGGAATGGCCTGATTGTTGGCGGTGACGTAGAAATGCCCCCAGGAGAACATCAACTCGAAGTGCTCCATCTGCGTGGTGGCTGGCAGCAGCAGGTCGGCGTAGCGCGCGGTGTCGGTCATGAAATGCTCGCTAACCACGGTGAAGAGGTCTTCACGCTTGAAGCCTTCGATGAGCTTGTCCTGTTCGGGCGCCACCACCATTGGATTGGAGTTGTAGACCATCACCGACTTGATGGGCGGATCGAGTTTGAGTTCGCCGGTGAGCGCCTGCCCAAGCAGCCATTGGTTCAGCACGCGCGTTCCGGGCTTGATCAGATCCGGGCGCATCAGATTGTCCCAGCGCAACGGAAACGCCCAGATGGGCAATTGCAGGATGCCGCCGCCAACATATCGCCAGGCGCCGACCAATGCGGGCAGGCAGGTCAGCGCTCGCACAGTCTGGCCGCCACCGGCATGGCGCTCGATGGCCACGCCGATGCGGATCACCGACGACTTGGTATTGGCGTACTCCCGTGCCAGTTTGCGGATATCGGCGGCGGAGATGCCGGTGATCTCGGCAACTTTCTCGGGCGGATATTCTGTGGCGCGTTGCGCCAGTTCGTCGTAACCGACGGTGTACTGGTCAATATAGTCCTTGTCCACCAGATTCTCGGCGATGATGACGTTCATCATTGCCAATGCCAAGGCGGCATCGGTGCCAGGCCGGATGCGGATGTGCCAGTCCGCCTTGCGCGCCGTGCGAGTGGACAGGGGATCGATCACCACCACCTTGGCGCCACGCTTCTGCGCTTCAGCTATGAAGGGCCAGTGGTGCAGATTTGTGCTGATGGTGTTGCAGGCCCACAGGATGATGTAGCGAGCGTGCACGAAGGCTTCCGGGTCGACGCCGGGGGTGGGCCCCACCGTCATCATGTAGCCGGTGCTGGCACCCGAATCACAGAAGGTACGCTCGCCGGTGGTGGCGCCGAGTTTGTTGAAGAAGGGGTCGCCGACATTGAGCCCATTCAGGATGCCCTGGGTGCCCAGGTAGCTATAGGGCAGGATGGTGGTGGGGCCGTGTGTGTCGATGATCTGCCGCCAGCGCTTGCCGATCTCGGCGATGGCCTCGGGCCAGGTGATGCGTTCGAACTGGCCGCTGCCTTTGGGACCCACGCGCCGCATCGGGTGCAGGATGCGGTCCTTGTGATGCACGCGCTCTTCGTAGTGGTTTACCTTGACGCATAGGGTGCCATCGGTGAAGGGATGATCCGGGTTGCCGCGCACACCCAGCATGCGGCCGTCTTTGACGTCCACCAACATGGAACAGGTGTCAGGGCAGTCGTGGGGACAGGCGGTCAGAACGGTGCGGGTGGTGCCTTGAGCTGCGGTGTCCATAGGTCTCCTCCAGTGGGTGGCTTGTTATGTAGCGCTGGGTCGGCAATAGCGTGCGCTGAATGGAGCAAGCCGTCAACCACGCCTTTCAGTCCATTGCCCGTTTGCCTCTAAGAACCTGTCCAGGGAATTCGCCCGTGGATTCACCGTTGTCGAAGGCTACGACGCCGTTGACGGGCGTCGCCCGGATGCCATCGGCCTTCTGCACCAAGCGGCGGGCGCCGCCCGGCAAATCCTGTTCGACCGTGGGGAGTCTGGGCCGGATACGGTCTTCCTCGAATAGAACCAGGTCAGCGCGATAGCCTTCCTTGATCACCCCGCGATCGCCAAACTCCCAGGCGGCGGCATTGTCGTGGGTGATTTTCTTGATGGCTTGTTCAAGCGTGAAGGTGCCGCGCTTGCGCACCCAGTAGCTCAGTAGATGGGTCTGCAGGGAAGATCCCATCTCCTGGCACACATGAGCGCCGGAATCGGAAAAGGTGGCCAGCGTGCTGTCGTGACGGAGCATGCCGAGGATGTCCTCGGGTGACTCATTCACCAGCGGCTGCACGTAGACCTGTTCCTCGTTGGCCAGCGACAGATCGAACATTACTTCCACCGGATGTTGTCCGCGCGCCCGGGCGATGTCATCCACCGTCGGATCGTCCCAGTCGATGCCCTGCATCACAAACAAGTTCGCGTAGTCGGGCTTGCGTGGATCTATGGTGGCGGCACCGCCGCCTTGCAACGTGGCGGACTTGGGTTTCATGCGCGACTCGGCCGCCACCAGTTCCGCCCGTACAGCGGGATCCCGCAGCCGGCGTTTCTGTTCGTTCAGCGGTAGCGCGCGGGCTGCTTGCCAGGCGGGTAGCACGTCGAAGGGCAGATAGGATTTCAGCGAGAAGATGGCATTGATGGAACGTGTGCCGGCCTGACCGAACATGCGCCCGCCGGCGGCGACGGTCTCATCGATGAACTCGGTTTGATTGCGCCAGTGACAAGGACTCTCGCCTTGCCGGGTGGAGACCACGCCAAACATGATGGGCCGCTTGTATTTGAGGGCGTAGCCGCGCATATGATCGAGAAACGCCTGGTGGTCCGCGCGACTGCTGATCACTGGCCCAGTCTGATAGATACCGCTACCCATTGCTGCCATGCCGGCGACGATGCGCTCAATCTCGCTCCAGTTGGCGACCCGGCTCGCCACCGGCGTGCCTTCCGGCGTCACGTGAGTGTGGGTACGTGAGCTTGAGAACCCCAGCGCGCCGGCGCGTAGTCCGTCTTGCACCATACGCACCATCTGCTGCACTTCGGCATCGCTGGCCTCATCGGTCAGCGCGCGCCGGCCCATCACATACATGCGAACGGCGGAGTGCCCGATGTACATGCCGTAGTTGATGGCTTTCGGCAGACGGTCTACCTCGGCTAGATATTCGGGGAAACTCTCCCAGGTCCAGTCGATGCCCGCGGTCATGGCGTCGGTGGAAATGTCCTCGACGTACGACAGACTGCGCATGTACCAGTCCCGGTCGGCGGGTTTGCACGGCGCCAAGGTGAAGCCGCAATTGCTCATCACCACCGAGGTCACGCCGTGCCAGCAGGAGCAACTGCCCAGGGGGTCCCAGGCCACCTGGGCGTCCATGTGGGTGTGGCCGTCGATGAATCCCGGCGGAACGATGAGGCCGTCGGCGTCTAGGGTCTGGCGCGCGGGCTCAGTCACGTTGCCTAAGGCTACGATGCGGCCCTGGGAGATGCCCACATCGGCGCCATAGCGACGGGCGCCAGTGCCATCCACGACCGTGCCGCCTTTGATAAGTAGATCGAGTGTCATGGGTCTCCTTTTTTAGAGACAGGTTACGCCCTGAGAGTACAGTGAACGCCGCGCTGGGCGCCTGCCTCAACTCCCGATCTTCTTTTCGACCGCGAAGCTCAGGATCTCGCTGGCCTTGATCACGGCGTCGGCGATGCTCTCGGTGGTGACGCGTTTCGCCATGGCCTGTTCGCGCATCAGATTGTAGGCCTCGTCTTCGCTCAGTTGCCGGGTCTGCATGAGGATGCTCTTGGCGCGGTCGAGTTTGCGCTGGGATTGCAGCCGTTGTTCCAGCTTGGCCGCGTAACGTGCCCGTTCCATATCGTTGGTGTAAAGATGGCGCGCCAGCACGATCGAGGACAGTAGGCCCGATGATTTCACTGGCGAGGCGATGACGCCGCTCACATTCATCCGCAACATCGCCTCGATGATGGTTGGATTCTCATAGGTCAATACCGCGATGATGGGCGGGTGCATGGGGCGTTTGAGCCAGGCCCATTCCATATCGATCACTTCTGGCCGCACCGCCAGAAAAATCAGATCCGGCACATCGTCCTCGAAGCGATCGTGCGGCGGCCAAATGGCCTTGACCCGGCAACCGATCCGTTCGAGTTGCGCCAGCAGTTCGCGGCCGTCCGAATCCTCCGGATGAAGGACCAAAATATTGAGCGAGCGCAGATTGCGCAGCGTGACCGAGGTGCCCGAGGATCTTCGACTCATGGTGACGGGTCCACCACTTTCACGCGCGTGGACCACTCTTCCAGGGAATGGGAGATCAAGTAAGGATCGGGGCGCACCCAATGATGGGTCTCCTCGAGGATGTCGAACTGACCGCTGCCGTTCACCCGGCCAATGCGCGGCCGCAGATAGGTGTGATGGTTGTGCTCGTCGATGCGAACACGGCCTTGGGGCGCATCGAATTCGGACCCGGGCAGCACGCGCAGCAAGGCTTCCACTTCATCGGAACCGGCGCGCCGCATGGCATCGGCCAGCAGGTGCACCTGGAAGTAGGCGGCTTCCCAGCACTGGTTGGCGACGATATCGTGACCGAAGCGCTGCCTCAGGGTTTGCAGACAGGCGCGATTGGCGACAGTGTCCACCGACTGGAAGTAGGGGGCCGCGGTGATGTGTCCTTCAGCCGCCTCTCGGCCCATCTGGCGAACTTCTGCCTCGCAAGTCGTCAGGCTGGCGATAGGCATGCGGGCTGGATCGATACCCAGCTGCCGATAGGCTTTGTAAAGCAGGGCGGTGCCGTCGCCCACTACGGTGGAGAATATGAAGTCCGGCGCCAGACCCTTGATGCGTTTGACCAGTGTGATGAAGTCTTCCCAGGAGGCATCGAGCGGCAGGTAGACCTCGCCCACCTTCTTGCCGCCGCGTTCCAGCACAAGATCACTCATGATGCGATTGGTCTCGTACGGGTAGATGTAATCTGAGCCCACCATGAAGATGCGTGAACCGTACATCCGGGTCATGTACTCCGCCAGTTGCACGCTGTTCTGATTGGGTGCGGCGCCGGTGTAAATCACATTGCGTGAGTACTCGAAGCCTTCATAGAGCGTGGGATACATCAGCAAGGAATTGGACTTCTCCACGACTGGGATGAGTGCCTTGCGAGTGCTCGACATGTAGCAGCCGAGAATTACGCGGACGCCGTCTTCGCTGACGAGTTTCTTGGCCAGCGCCTGGAACCGGCTTGGACGCGATTCCGGATCGTAGGCCACCAACTCGACTTCGCGACCGTGAATGCCGCCAGCGGCGTTGATCTCCTCGACCGCAAACCAAGTGCCCAGACGCTGTGAGCGTTCGATGACGGACGTCACCCCGGTCTCTGAAAACAATACGCCGATGCGTATAGGGTCGAAGTTGGAACTCATGATGGGCTGAATTATGAAAGTGTTGTTGCCAGAAAAGCCAGTGATTTGTTCGGCACCAGGAAGCTTGCGCGGTGCAGGTATGGACGAGGTGCGATGCACGTGCGGCCGATTCTAGTGCATCGTTTTGGTGCAACGAAATGGAGGTCGCACCAAACCGATGCATCGATGAAGCGTCCTGCGAAGTGAGTGGCGCGGTGCAGCAAGATTTTTTTCCGGCCATGCATTGACGCCGGCAAAAACTCTGGAGCAGAATGATTGCACCACAGGCGCTCGCCCTTCGATCGGGGTGTGATGTCGCTGGCGAAATTCCTGGGGGGAGACTGCGGCGGGTTGAGGAATTGAGACCCTGACCGTCAAGGTAATACCGTGCGCGTAGACAAGGAGGTCCGCGCACACGAGGCAAGGAAGCCCGAGCATCGACGCGAGTCGGCGCTTGGGCTTTTTTATTTGTGCTCGGGGAAACGAGCGCGATCAGCACTACTCAACAAGAGAGGAACCACTCAATGAGCAAGCTCAACAGAAGGGACTTCATCAAGGCGACGACCGCCACCGCCGCCGCCACGACTATCACCGCCCCCTTTATCTGGCCCAAGGGCGCGCAGGCGCAGAACGTGGTGAAGATGGGCATCCTGCATTCGCTGACAGGCACCATCGCCATCGCCGAGAAGTCCGTGGTGGATGCCGAGATGCTGGCCGTGGACGAGATCAATGCCGCCGGTGGTGTCATGGGTATGAAGATCCAGCCCGTGGTTGAAGATGGCGCCAGCGATTGGCCCACCTTTGCCGAGAAGGCCCGCAAGCTGATCGAAAAGGACAAGGTCGCCGCCGTGATGGGGTGCTACACCTCGGCCTCCCGCAAGGCTGTGTTGCCGGTGTTCGAGAAACTGAAAGGCCTGCTCTACTACCCGACCTACTACGAAGGACTCGAGCAGTCGCCCAACATTATGTACACGGCACAGGAGGCGACCCAGTCGGTGATCGCGGCCATGGACTGGCTGGCGAAGAACAAGGGCAAGAGCTTCTACATGATCGGATCGGATTACATCTGGCCGCGCACCACCATCAAGATCGCCAAGGCCACACTGGGCCGCCTCGGTGGCAAGCTGGCGGGAGAGGGCTATTACCCGTTGGGACACATCGAGTTTTCATCCGAGATCAACAAGATCAAGGCCGCTAAGCCCGATGTGATCCTGAACTGCGTGGTCGGGGGCTCCAACGTCGCGTTCTTCAAACAGCTCACCGCCGCCGGTATCACCGGCAAGAACCAGGCGATCCTGTCGCTGGCCGTGTCCGAGGAAGAGGTCTCGGGCATCGGTTCGGAGAATACTGCCGGCACGCTGACCTGTATGGGCTACTTCCAGAGTCTGAAGAATCCCGCCAATGACAAGTTCGTCAAGGCTTTCAAGGCCAAGTACGGCGCCAATCGGGTGACGGGCGACACCCTGTCCTGCGGCTATTCGTCGGTCTACCTGTGGAAGTTGGCGGTAGAGAAGGCCAAGAGCACCGACGTAGCCAAGGTGGTGGCGGCGTCTTCGAATCTCGAGTTCAACGGCCCGGAAGGCAAGGTCAAGTTCCACGCCTCCAATCACCACCTGTGGAAGCACGCGCGCATCGGCGCGTTCCGGGCAAATGGTCAGGTGGACATGATTTATGAGTCCGCCCTTATCGAGCCGAATCCCTTCCCGAAACTTTGATCGGGTTAGGACTTCCTGCTCACCGCGATCGAGCCCCTCTCCCCCCGGGAGAGGGGAGATGTGAGGTGAGCGGAATGTAGTTCAGAGATTCGCCTCACCGCTGAACACCTGCGCGGGTGTGATGCGAGTGAGGAATACCGGAAACCACACGTCGTAGCTGACAGGAAATCGCATCATGCCATGACCTTCGATATGCTCGCCATGCAGGCCTTCACAGGGCTGAGCGTATTCACCATTTTGATGCTGATGGCCCTGGGACTCGCCATCGTATTCGGCCTAATGGGCGTGATCAACATGGCCCATGGTGAACTCATGGCCATGGGCGCCTATGCCACCTACGGTACCTCGATCCTGTTCGAGACGTTCTTTCCGGGGTTCATGGATGTCTATTTCATCGTTGGCATCGTGCTGGCGTTCTGCGTAACGTTTGTATTCGGCTTTCTGCTTGAACGCGGTCTCATCCAATTTCTCTACAAGCGGCCGCTTGACACCATGCTGGCCACCTGGGGCCTGAGCCTCATCTTGCAGCAGATCTTCAGACAGTTCATCAATGCCAAGGAGGTGGAAGTCCCGACGGTCTCCTGGCTGCAAGGCACCTATCAGGTCACCGAAACGCTGGCGTTTCCACTGAGCCGCATATTCATTATCGGCTTGGCGCTGGTCACGGGCGTGCTGGTTTACATGTTGCTCTACAAGACCCGATGGGGTCTGCGCATCCGGGCGGTGACACAGAACCGTGCTGTGAGCGGCGCAGTCGGGATCAATACGGCGCGAGTGGACTCGTTCACCTTTGCGCTGGGTTGCGGTCTGGCAGGTATCGCGGGTAGTTCCTTCACCATGCTGGCCTCGACCGGGCCCGTCACTGGCCAGGCGTATATCGTCGACACCTTCATCGTGGTGGTGTTTGGCGGCGTTGAAAGCCTGTTGGGCACCATCCTATCCGCCTTCATTATCGGGCAGATGCAGTCATGGTTTGAGTTCACGCTGAGTGGCTCCATGGCGCGCGCCAGCATCCTGCTGCTGGTGATCGTGGTGCTTTACTTCCGACCTAACGGTCTGTTTGCGACCAAGGTGAGACGCTGATGGCCAATGGCGACTCTCCACGGCAGAACGGCGGCGACGGCCTGATCGGCCGGCTCAATCGTCACGGCGTTGTGTTGCTGGCGCTGCTCCTATTGGTCGCGATGCCTATGCTGCTCGACACATTCCGGCTGAGTTTAATGGCGAAGTATCTGTCGTTGGCGTTTTGTGCCGTCGGTATCGTGCTCATCTGGGGATATGGCGGTATCCTGAGCCTGGGGCAGGGCGCGTTCTTCGGTCTCGGCAGCTACATGATGGCCATGTTCCTCAAGCTCGAAGCCTCCGCAGTGACTGACTCGTCAACGTCTGCCCTGTCTGCATTCTTTGGACAGGCGGGGCTGCCGGACTTCATGTCCTGGAACAGTGTGGAGAAGCTGCCCTGGTGGTGGGAGCCGTTTCACCATGTCTGGTTCACTATTCCAGCGATCCTGATCATTCCGCCGTTGCTGGCTTTCATATTGGGTTACGTCAACTTCCGGCGGCGTGTGGGCGAGGTGTATTTCTCCATCATCACGCTGGCATTGTCGGCCATCATGGCCATCGTGATCGTCGGGCAGCAAGGCTTGACCGGCGGCATCAACGGCATCACCGATTTCAAGACCTTCATGGGCTGGAATCTCGATCCTGATGGCGCCAAACTCGCCATGTATTTCATCACCGCGGTGCTGCTGCTGCTATGTGTACTGGTTGGAAGGTTCATTCTGCGCAGCCGGTTGGGCAAGGTATTGGTGGCGATCCGTGATCGCGAAGATCGGGTGCGGTTCTCCGGCTACGACCCGGCGGTCTACAAGGCTTTCATCTTCGCCGTGGCAGCGCTGTTTTCCTCCATCGGCGGTGCCCTTTTCACCTTGCAGGTCGGATTGGCCTCTCCGTCGCTGGTGGGTATCGTCCCATCCATCGAGATGGTGATCTATGCGGCAGTGGGCGGTCGTTTGTCTGTCATTGGCGCGGTGTATGGCACGGTGCTGGTGAGTTACGGAAAGACCTTCTTTTCCGAAAATTTCGTGCAGTACTGGCTCTACATGATCGGAGCACTGTTCATCGTCGTCGTCATGTTTCTGCCGGGGGGGCTCGCCAGCTTTCTCGACAAGCTGCGGCCCGTGCGCCGGGAGCAGGTCCCGGTGGGTGGCGCACTCAATATCGAGGGTAACTGACCATGGACGTCCTGTCGGTCACCGACCTCACCGTGTCCTTCGATGGCTTCAAGGCCGTCGACAATCTCAGCCTGCGGGTGGGGAAGGATGAACTGCGCTGCGTCATCGGGCCCAACGGTGCGGGCAAGACCACCCTGCTCGACATGATCTGTGGCAAGACCAAGCCGACACAAGGCTCGATCAAGTTCAAGGATCTTGAATTGACCCAGCTGATCGAATTCCAGATCACGCGCGCAGGCGTCGGCCGCAAGTTTCAGACGCCTTCGACCTACGAAGACCTGACTGTCGTCGAAAACCTGGAAATCTCCTACCCCGGCAAGCGCAATCTGCTGGGCAGTCTATTCTTCAAGCGTACACCGGAGATTACCGAAAGTATTGAGTCCGTCGCTCAGCAGATCTTTCTCAAGGATGCGCTTACCGTCAAAGCCGGTCAGCTCTCACACGGACAGAAGCAGTGGCTGGAGATCGGCATGCTGCTCATGCAGGAACCTGAGCTGCTGCTGCTCGATGAACCGG
>Ga0194132_10010257_pt1 | contig 12514 bp, 11 predicted proteins | sample TA2KigOf80mmetaG_FD_148612 | JGI IMG/M metagenome (GOLD analysis project Ga0194132, IMG submission 148612) | Freshwater microbial communities from Lake Tanganyika, Tanzania - TA2015054 Kigoma Offshore 80m | ecosystem: Environmental > Aquatic > Freshwater > Lake | place: Tanzania: Lake... | reverse complement strand
AAGCACGCGGACAGATTAGGCTAGAAGAGATAGGTGCCCAGCGCGACATGGCCGTTGATGCGGGTGTCATGAGTGCTTTCAAGGCAGCAATCAACCAGCAGACCGAGATGGTCAAGGCCGCAGGGGGCTGGGTGGCCTCACTGAGCGCTTCTGTGCGCCCGGTGATGACCTACTACCTCTTGCTCCTCTACGGCGTGGCCAAGACCGCCTCTATCGCGTTGGCGTACTCCGCAGGCCAACCCATGCTTGAGGTGCTGAAGTCGGCTTGGGGCGTGGATGATATGGCCCTGCTTTCTGGTGTTGTCAACTACTGGATTCTTGACAGGACTTTGGCAAAGCGTGGTCTGGCATGAACTTAGAGATTGCGACCGAACTATGCCGTCGATTCGAGGGCTATAGGGCAAACCCCTACCTCTGTCCGGCTGGCGTGCCCACCATTGGGTACGGGTTGACTTTCTACGCCGATGGCCGCAAGGTCACCATGCAAGACCCGCCGATGGATGAACCCACGGCTCGAAATTTGTTGATCTCTGAGTTGATGCATCGGTACGCACCGGGCGCAATTCGTCAGTGCCCGATCTTGCTGACGCTTGCCGTGACAGCCAATGACTGGGGAAAGTTAAATGCCATCGTGGACTTTGCATACAACCTTGGGGTCGGCAGGCTCCAAACCAGCACCCTCAAGCGTAAGATCAACGCGCAAGACTGGGAGGGCGCAAAAGAACAGTTGATGCTTTGGGTCAGGGGGGGCGGTAAGGTTCTGCCCGGTCTGGTAAAACGGCGAGAAGCCGAACGTGCATTGATGGGGGTATAGATGAGTTCAGCCGTTAAGGCAGACCCAAGCAAATGGAAGCGCATCGTCGCCTTTGTCAAGGCTTCGGGCAAAGGGGGTAACCCCGGTCAGTGGAGCGCCAGAAAAGCGCAACTAGCGACTCAGAAGTACAAGTCTTCCGGAGGTGGTTACAAAGGCCCAAAAAAGGCGGATAATTCGCTAAGTAAGTGGACGCGAGAAGATTGGGGCACCCGATCCGGTAAGCCGTCCACGCAGGGTAAAAAGGCTACTGGGGAACGGTATCTGCCGAAAAAAGCCCGCGAGAAATTAACTCCCGCAGAGTACGGTGCCACGACCCGTGCCAAACGAGAGGGCACAAGACAAGGCAAGCAATTCGTCCCACAGCCTGAATCTATCAAGAAGAAGGTGTGGTAATGACGACTGCTGCGGTAATGACCTATGACTCTCTTGTAGACGATATTTCGTCCTACCTTGAGAGAACCGACGCGGCAACACTTGCCAAGATTCCCACCTTCATCATGCTGGCCGAGCAAGTCATTGCCAGCCAGATTAAGTTTCTTGGGAACCTGACTCCCATGACTTCCACGATGACGGCCAGCCAACCGATCATCGATAAGCCCGCCCGCTGGCATAAAACGGTTTCCATGAACGTGACCGTGGCCGGGGTCAAGCAGCCAATTTTGCTCCGTAAATACGAGTATCTGAGGGAGTATTGGCCCGATCCCACTCAGACGGATGTGCCGCTTTATTACGGCGATTACGACTATACCCACTGGCTGGTGGCTCCAACGCCGGACGATGATTATGCTTTTGAGGTGCTGTACTACGAGCGTATCCAGCCCCTTGATTCATCTAACCAGACAAACTGGTTCACCATCTACGCACCGCAGGCGCTGCTTTATGGCACCTTGCTTCAGGCTATGCCGTTTCTTAAAAACGACGAGCGCATCCCGATGTGGCAGGCTCAGTACGATCTGATCATGCAGACGCTGAAGCAAGAAGACATCCAGCGTATCGGTGACCGTCAAGCAGCCGTATTGGATACCTGATCATGAGTTATAACAGCCCATTTACCGGAAACGTCATTCAGCCGACGGATGTCTCATTCCGCAACATTACCCTAACAGCCAACACTCAGTTGGAGTGGCCGATCAACGGCAACGCAACTGACGACTACGCCGCTCGAATTATGCAGGTTAGCGCCAGTTCTGCTGGCCTGAATTTGTATATGCCGCCAGCCGATCAAGCATCGGTTGGTCAGGACGCCTTGATCAGAAATACTGGTGCTAATTCGTTTACGGTCAAGGATTACGAAGGAACCAACACAATCATCACGATTGCGGCTGGTGAATCAAAGTACATCTACATCACTGCCAACCCAAATAATCAAGGCACTTGGGGAATCATCGCTTTTGGCACTGGGTCATCTTCTGCTGATGCTGCAACGCTTGCCGGATACGGCTTGCTTGCAATAACGACTACGCTCAATCAAAGCCATCCAGTCACGACTTTTAACAGTGACGTTACGGCAGACATCACTTATCGCGCTCAAGCATATGTCTGGACTGGCGGGGCAGGAACGCTAACGCTGGGTTCAGCCACGACCCTTGGAAACAACTGGTTTGTGTTGCTGCGAAATGCGGGCAGCGGGGCGCTGACGGTTGCGCCCTCTGGCGGTACGCTGGTTAACGGCTCTGCATTTATCGTTCTTCAGCCCACGGACTCTTGCGTACTAGTTTGCTCTGGCACGGCCTTTTATACCGTTGGCCTTGGCAAGTCAACGCAATTTAACTTTACGCAGTTGACCAAAGCGGTCACAACTGGAACCTATACGCTGACCGCAGGCGAGGCATCAAACGTCATTCAAAAGTACACCGGCACACTGTCAGGCAACGTCACCATCATCGTGCCTGCTACCGTGCAGGTCTACTACATCATCAACGAGACAGTCGGAGGCGTTAGCAACTACACGGTGACAATTTCTACCGGCTTGGGCGGTACTGCAACGATTGATGCTGGTAACCAAGCCACGCTGGTTTGCGACTCTACAAACCTTTTTAACGCCAACACGGTTTTGGCCGGAACATCCAACATCAGCCTTGACGATGGAACTGTAGGTGCGCCTTCTCTGAAGTTTGCAAGTGAGACTTCTACCGGCGTATATCGAGGCAGTTCCGGTGAGTTTGATATCTCTATCCTTGGTACTAACCGGTTCATTCTTGCTGCTACTGGATTGACGATAGCGGGTGGTGTAACCGGCACGACCGGAACATTTACTTCTGGCATTTCTGGCGGGACATTTTAATGACCAAGAAGGTTTTCTCGATTGATACGCAACCCGGTATCCAGCGGGACGGAACCTACTTCGACAAGAATTTCTATTCGGATGGTAAGTGGGTCAGATTTCAACGCGGTCGGCCTAGAAAGATTGGCGGATATCGAGCCATCACAACGCAATCAGATGGTCTGTCCAGAGGCATTTATGTGAATTCTGAAGACGGTATCAACAAGATTTTTAACGGTTACGACGAAGGCATTGAAGTAACCGACATTGACAACAACGGCATCGGTGCTGGCACTTCAGAGATGCGGTTTGGCGGCGAGGTTTTGACTACCAATACCTTGGTAGGGGGAACTGGATACACCAACGGAACTTACTCCACTGTGGCCCTAACCGGGGGAACCGGCTCAGGCGTGGAGGCCACCATCGTAGTTTCTGGTAACGCCGTAACCTCCGTAACCATCACCGCAGGCGGCAATTATTATTTAGCAGGCAATACGTTAACTTGCGCGAATACAGCAATTGGCGGAACAGGCTCTGGATGGTCAGTGAACGTTGCAACCGTAGACGATGAGTTTACGGCAATCACTGATAACCTTTGGCAGTTTGACTCATTGTTTGATGCTCAAGGCGCTGGCGCTAACTTTTTATTGGCTCATCCGGGACAAAACCTTACTGAGATTGACGCAACGATTAACACGGCTGTGCTTGGCGGGCCAATTAACGGCACCGTGCTTGCGCCCCTAAAAGACACCAATGGCGCCAGTCCAACCGGAAACACTATTGAGGTTTCTGGTGGCGTGGTTGTTTTGCACCCGTATGTATTTGTTTACGGAGACAACGGGCTAATTCAAAATTCTGTTGCTGGCGATCCATACGATTGGAATGGCGCAGACGCAAATGAGACTAACGTAGCATCAACCAAAATCGTAAAAGGCTTGCCGGTTCGAGGTGGGTCAAACTCACCGTCTGGTCTTTTCTGGGCGCTTGACTCCTTGATTCGAGTCTCTTATGCACCATCAACCATTACGGTCAGCGGGGTCGCTCAGACCCTCTTTTGGCGCTATGACATCATTTCGTCCCAGACTTCCATCCTGTCTTCGCAATGCGTTATTGAGTACGACGGCATTTTCTACTGGATTGGCGTAGACCGGTTCCTGCTCTATAACGGCACGGTCAAAGAGATTCCAAACGCTTTCAATCAAAACTTCTTTTTTGACAACCTGAACTACACGCAACGTCAAAAAGTATGGGCCACAAAGGTTCCTCGTTTTGGCGAGATTTGGTGGTTCTATCCGTCTGGTACGTCTGAAGAATGCAACAATTGCATCATTTATAACGTGCGAGAGAACTGCTGGTACGACGCTGGATTTGGTGATGGCGCAAAACGCACTGCCGGGTACTTTTCTCAGGTCTTCAGGTTCCCAATCAACGCTGGGTCTGAGTTGTCGGTGGCAGAAAATATCTTCACAACCTCGATTGATACAACCAACGGGTCAAGCACGATCAATGTTCCAATTACCAATCTGATTGGCCTGAATCAAGAGGTGGTGTGTGCAAACGTGCCAACTGGCGCCGTGGTCAAAACCATTGTTCCAAGCGCCACGGCTGGGTATTTTGATGTTCAGATTTTTGATCCAAATACAGGGTTGTTAATTAACGCAACAGCAACCGGCGTGGCAGTCAGCGCAACCTTTACAACGCTTCCTGACAAGATCACGCTGTGGCAACATGAAATTGGTTCAGATGAAATTGTCGGGCAAAGCGTTGTCGCAATTGAATCATTCTTTGAGACATCAGACCTTGGCTGGGTTGGTGGTGGCCCAGCACAGACGGTGGCTATCGGGGACAACTTCTGGCTGCATTTAGAGCGTGTTGAGCCTGACTTTGTGCAGTCTGGCGAAATGTCTCTTCAAGTCATTGGTAGGCCATACGCTCAGAAAGAAGACGAGATTTCTGATCCTTACTTTTTTTACTCAGACACCGGCAAGATCGATATGCGGGAGCAGCGCCGTGAACTGCGGCTGCGGTTCACCAGCAACATAGCAGGCGGCGATTATCAGATGGGCCGAGTCTTGCTAAACGCCAACGTTGGCGATGTAAGGGGCTACTAATGGCGTTGGCCCTTGTATACGATCCTCGTTACCAAACATGGGACTCATGGTCGAGTCTTATGTGTGAGGCATATGCAGGTCAGCAACTTGCAATCAATGTACCTGAATCTGAATGGAGGGCATGGGCTTCCGGCGTCAACGCCATCGATGTGTTTATGAACGAGGCGATTCCATCTCCCCAATACTATGAGAACTGGCGTGACTGGGCTGCGGCCTTGGTCAACGCAGTCAACCAAAAAGTATAGTAAGCGGCAATGAACTTCATCGAATTATTCAATATGGTTTCCGATATTGCGCGGCCAGCGCACGCCGGAGAGGCGCCTGCGGAAAGCATGGACGACAAACTGGCAGACATTGGAATCGACAGCCTCGACGGCTTAGTGATGACAATGTACTTCTGCGAACTCTACGGAATTCCAGAGGACAACGAAACGAAAGATTGGCATCCGGCCTCCGTTCAGGAGGTCTTCGACTATCTAATGAGGCGCAAAACTACAGAGCCTGCATCGGTCGAAGAGGCACGGGAGGCCATCAAGTGATCTACCTGACGCACTACCGTACTGCGGCCACAAGCCACACCGATCTACTGGATGACATTGTGTACCCCCAGCGGGTTCATTGGTTTCCAGAGACCTACAACAAGTCTAAGACCGGGATGTTCTACATCCCACACCGTCTAGCCGAGAAGGTTCTTGATCCAGAATTAACCAAAACCTTGCGGGAAGAGCAGTTTGGCAAAACGGCTTTCATACTTGCTGGCGGCAACGCACACTTTGCCGGAATCAACCAGCGCCCTTATGACAGCCAGTTGACCTATAACTATAAGTTCCTGCCTTTTACCCTGACGCAAGTCTATGCCGGCCGGACGGCTCAGTCGTTTGGCAATATGGACATGATCACCACCGACTCTTCGGCCTGTGCCAGCAGCCTAAAGGTGATGATGGATGTCGAGGTTTTAATGAAGCACTATGGTTTTGACCGGGTAATTGTTCTAACGGTCGAGGACGGCGTTTCCAATGCCGTGCTGGAGTTTTTTGGGCAGGCCCAAGCCGTTTTAACGGCCAAGGACGAGGGCGCAACCGGCAAGAAGCCTTCGGCCTTTGATAGCAAGAACGGCGGCTTCTATGTAGGTCAGGGCGCGGCTCTGGCAGTCTTTGAGTCAGAAGGGGCTGTCAAGCGGTTCCAGAGAACCCCCAAGGCGAGGCTTGTGACGGCTTATAACGCCTCGGAGCCATCGACCAATGCCATCGGCCAGTGCGAGGACGGCGATGGTTTCAAAAAGGCCATAGACGGGGTTTGCTTTCATGGCAAGGTCATGCGCCATGACATCAAGATAGTGAAAACCCACGGCACCGGCACGGAATCAAACAACAAGGCCGAGAAAGCCGCCGTCTTAGGGTCTGGCCTTCAGGACTTTGTTGCGACCTCCTACAAGCCAAAAATTGGGCACACCATGGGTTCCAGCGGATTGCTGGAATCATTATTATTGCTAGAAGACATTCAAAAGGGATTCGTGCCGGGAATCGATAATCGAACCGAAAGCGATTCGGTATTCCTTTCGGAGCCAGTCAAGCCCCAGAAGGGCTACATCTTGAGTCTGGCGGCGGGGATGGGCAACATCTATTCCGCCGCAATTTTTGAGGGGCTGTGATGCTGGTCGATAGCAAAAAGCAAAAACTGAAAGACGAGGCGGTGCTGATGGTTGCCGCTCAAGAAACCAAGTCGAAGTACCCGGCTGCGACTGTTTATGCCGCTCTGGTCAAAGAGATGAATGTCAAAGGAACTTCGACCTTTCGGGCTGGAAACACCATTTTTGTTATGCACCATGCAAAAGGCCGGGTTGGAACCTTTCGGGCATTAAATGCTGATACAGCCCGCAATTACTTAGAAAACTCCTATGAGTGGGTGCAAGCGGCTTACAAGATGGGTTTCGATACCATGGTCACAGATTTTGAAGACCCGACGATTATCAATGTGTTTAAAGCAATCTCGCGTCGCCCTCCGCAAGAAGGGATGGGATACAGAGCCGAAAAAACAAAAACTGGCTACCGCGTGACCCTCAAACTTGGGCCTAAGCGAGAAGAAGAATAATGAGCGCAGTTTTTGATTTTGTTGAAGATGTCGGCGGCGGCGTAGTTGACGCCGTCGGTGATGTTGTAGAGACCGTTGGCGATGTCATCAGCGACTCGGTTGAGTTTGTCGGTGACGCCGTTGAGGCCGTTGTTAACGATCCGATTCCAACGCTACTTGCAATCGCTGGTCAGTCGGTTGGCATACCGGCGCCGGTCACGATGGCTGCTGTCACTGCCGCTAGAGGCGGAGACATCGAAAACATTGTGCTTGCTGCTGGCACTGCTTATATCTCCCCTATGGTGACCAATGCCATAAGTTCAACCCTTTCGTCCGCGATTGGTGAATCAATCGTTAATCAAGCGGTTTCCGACACGGTGGTCAACGGTATAAGCAAAGGCTTGATTAACGGAACAATCGCTGAGATTCAAGGCGGCGATTTTGACGACGGATTTGCTGGCGCTTTCACTGGAACTTTGGTTACTGGCGGCGTCACTGAACTCACCAATTTTGTCAAGCCAGACCTCGTTGACGCGCTGTCTGATGCGGGCCTATCTACAAACACCGCCACCGCAATCATTAACGCTGGAACTAGAGCAATTGGCGCTGGCGTGACTGCCGAAATCACTGGCCGAGGTGACTTTGATACCGCGTTCACCAACAGCGTAATTAACTCCACAGCCACCGGTGTTGCCAATTTTGCGACCAACAATATCGCGGGACAGTTTGAGAGTGTGATCAGCACCAATAACGAGATTGTTGGGGCGGATGAAGGAAACGTCCGAGATGACGAAGAACTTGCTACCGACCTCGCCAATGCTTGGGAGAATCGCGACATCAACGCTGTCAACAATTTGCTGTCCACAAACAATCTTACGTCTGGTGATATCCAGACTATGTTCGACCTGACCGACGACGACATCACGACGTTGTCAAACAATGGTTTAAATTTTTACTCCGGCGACGCGGACACCAGTACCACAACGACGCTGACCAACCTTGACAACAACACTACATTCGGCACTGGCGCAGGTATCAACTCAACTCTGGTTAATGAGGTTGATACTGGTGTTGATGGTTTTGATACGGGTGATGCTTCAGATGTAATCGAGAATGACTCGACAAAATTTACTTCCCCCGATATGAGCGGAAGTTCTTCCGTATCGACCATCAGTGGATCAGACACAACAGGTCTTTTAGGCGACACAGAAGATACCGTTGAAGAAATTGATTTGTCTGGATTAAATGTTAGGGGAGGAACGTCATCTGTCATTGATGATATCAATGGGACATTCCAAGATGAAGTGGAGACAGATGAAGGTGATACAACTCCAATTACGGGGGGCTTAACCGCTGTCACTCCTACGAAAACTATTGATACCACCCCGATTGGCGGTCTTTCTGCTATTGCCCCAACTGTTGAGTCAATCTCCACCATTACAACCGGCGCAGAAGAAGACGCTCCAACAAGCATCGCAACCCGCGACCTATTAAGTCAAGTAACGCCCGATGTGTCGGCTTATACCGAAACCGGTGAGAAAATTGCAGATATTGGCGGGCTAAATAATCTTGTTGATCAAGGCGCAAAAGGAGTCTTTGGCGTATCGGTTCCCGGCGCTTTAACGGGTGCTGCAACCGGAGCATTGACCTCCGCCCTCCGTCAGGGCATTACAAAATCCTTGCAGGGTCGGATTACAAAGCCAGCGATTAAGACGGTAACTCGTCGCGTTCCGGTCAAGACCATCAAGACATCGGTTCCCTCGTCTGCTTTGAGAACTGCTGTGCCTATAAATGCAGACATCAAAACTCTGAGACCAACGACAACCACAAAAGTAGCGCCCAAGAAAGTAGATGTCAGAACACTTAGCCCGGTGACCAACATTGCCGCGCTCACCTCTTTGCTTGGCAGAAAAGGATAAATCATGGCAATTTTGACCAAGCGCCGCTTCACATCAACTTTGCCAGAGGTCACATCTGACCGTGGGCTTTTGGTTTCTCAGCGTCCTAGCGACCTGATGGGCAAGACTTCTGGTCGCCCGAGCAAGGGTGGCCCAGCCAAGAAAGCCCCGAGCAAGGGCGTATCCACTCGCCCAATCACATCAAAAACGACGACCGATGTACGGCCGTCTGCGGCCCTTACAAGTGCTGTCAAGGGCACGAAAACTGCCACCACCGGCGGCACTAAACCAACCGGAGCCGCTGGCGCCCCCAAGACAACTACCCTGACCACCAAACTGGCTGGCACCGAGCGCCCAACGCTGACTAAGAAAAAAGCCACAACGAGCGGCGCATCAAAATTGACTAGCGCCCTAAGCGGGGCGTTGCTTGGTGCTGGTGCCGGTGTTGCTGGAAAAGCGGTTTACAACAAACTCTTTGGCACCAAAAAAGAAAAAGGTAATGCTCCTAATTCATCAAAAAATACCGACGGCGCCAAATCACCCGATGTGACAAGCAAAAATGAAAATGCCATACCCCCGATACTGACAAAAAAAACCCCGGCGCAAAAGAAAACAACACCAAAACCGAAACAGGTAGTACAGCCGATGATGACAAAGTCTTCCACGCCAGAAACAGACACCAAAGACACAACTAAAGAAGACACCGACGGCGGAAATGTTATTGGTTCAACTGATAAAAATGACAGTACGATTGATGTAACAAAAGAAGAAACTGGTTATTACAAGGATGATTACGGCAATCTGTACGATGCAGACGGCAATCTGATGTATGACTCGTCTGCTGGAATGTGGACTTCTGATGAAGGATACGCAGACTATTACGCTAAATATGATGCCCAGTATTCAGATAACGATGGCAATCTTTACGACTCAATCGGAAATCTGTTGTACGACGCCAATGCTGGGATGTGGACATCGGACGAAGGCTATGACACTTATTACGATGACACAGATACCGGCGAAGAAGAGTATGAATATGTCTACAAAGATGTAGAAGAAGAGATTCCGTATGAAGAAGACAATTACGATTATGAATATGAATACGAGCCGTTAGGTGGAAAGCGTGGGGGTTTAATCACTATGATGAATCGCGGTGGAGATGTTCGCGCCTTTGAAAACGGCGGTTTTGTTGATCTAGACGCCGCAGAAATCGAATACTTTGATGACGGAAGTTACATCGTGCATTACAGCGATGGATCGTCAATCACTTACGACGAGGACGGAGAAATCTATCAGGCAGATGGTGACGAGGGAAGCGAGGCAAATACTGCCGTTGAAAATGTGCGCTCGTTCAATCAGAGGGAAGGTTTAGGAAACAAAACCACTAGCGGAACCGCCGGTACAACCTATGGCGGGAATGTTGAAATTTTTGATGATGGAAGCCGAATCGAAAGATTTGATGACGGCTCAAACATTGTTTATGACCGAGATGGAAATATATTCTCAACAATGGATAATGAAGGCAATGTCATCCGTATGAGTGACATCGCTAATGTGGGTACAGGTAGCGTTCGGGATTACTACAAAATGTTTTTAAAACCTCAGACCCCTAAAGAACCGAATAAAAACGGAACAGCAAAGAGCGCTCTCGATGAATTTATTGAGAGCGTTAAAGGCAGCGGTTATCTTGGTGCAGGTGCAGCCGGTGCTGCTTTGGGTGCTTTGTTAAGCAACGCCGATCTATTCGGCGGCGGCACGCAGGAGCGCAATGCCGGTATTGACATGACCAAGGTTGGATTGATTCCGGCCCGGACAACCGAATTTGGCCTTGGCCCAGCCAAGTATGTAACCTACGGTGAGTATGGCGCCCGTGATCAGATGCCCGATCTTTACGGAACCGAGTTGTATCGGAATCTGAATGCGCCCGGTTTCAATCCGGTGAGAGAAGGAGACTATGACTATGCTGAAGAAACTCAAGGAACTGTGGAGCCGACTGAAGGCGAAACTGAAGAAGTAGCCAAAGAGAACAAGATGGCCGATGGTGGTATGTCTGATTCAGGAACATACTTCACCTTCGGTCGTCCTGTTGATCCGCTACAAAACATCAACAACCCGCAATATGCAGCACCCTCTCCCGGTGGACTGGGCTCTCAGCAGATGAAACCTCAGATGCCTCTACCGCAGACCGGTCTGGTTATGCCGCAGATGACGCAGTCCATGAGGCAAGGCGGGCTACCGGCGGTCTCAAGTGTGCCGTTTGCTCGTGGCCGTCTGGACTTCCGCGAAGGTGCATCGGTACACGGCCCCGGCGACGGCCAATCCGACGACATCCCGGCTATGCTGGCGGATGGCGAATATGTGATTGACGCCGAGACAGTGGCTCAAATTGGTAATGGCTCGACTAAGGCGGGTGCGAAGGCGCTGGACGAGTTCAGGCAGAACATTCGCAAACATAAACGGTCGGCTCCGCTGAACAAGATTCCACCGAAGTCCAAGCCGTTGACCTCGTACCTGAAGAAAGGAAATTGACATGGCCGGACTCTTCCAAGGTGACCCGTCACCCGATGTAGTCAAGACGACGGAGCAGCAGCAGGTCGCTCCCGAGTTTTATACAAACTATCTTCAGGACATTGCAAACCTAGGCCAGAACGCCGTCCAGCAGGGCGGTGTGGCAGGCTTTTCTCCCCTGCAACAGCAAGCCCTCCAGATGGCCCCAGATGTGGCCTTCTCGGGTGCTGGATCGCTTGGGGCTGCATCCCAGTTGCTGGGCGAGGCAGGGGCCACTACGGTGCCCGATGTCATTGCTGACTACATGAACCCCTACACCCGGAGCGTGGTGGGCGAGATGGGCCGTCTAGCCCAGCGCAATGTCCGCGAGAACATTCTGCCAAGCCTTGGCGGTGCGGCTATCGGAACCGGCCAGTTTGGCTCCCGCAGGCAGCAGCAAATTACCGGCAATGTCTTGCGTGACCTCCAGTCTGATCTGATTGGCAAACAATTGCAGGCGCTCCAGCAGGGATACACCGAGGCCGGGAAGTTTGCTCAGACCGACCTTGAGCGGGCAATGAATGCCGGTCGTTTGTTTACCGCTTTGGGCGAAGAGCAGCAGAAACTAGGTCTTGGTGGGCTGAAGACGCTGTATGACTACGGCGCCCAAGAACAGGCTTTAGGCCAAAAAATGATGGACTACCCGATGGCTCAGGCTCAATTCTTTGCCAAGTTGCTAGAGGGCGCCAAGATTCCGATGGGTACCGTGACACAAGAAACAGGCCCAATTCCCGGCGCCTATGCCAATAGCCCACTGTCGCAGATTGCAACGCTGCTTGCCGGTCTGGGTGCGCTTTTGCGTCCCTCTGGC
>Ga0194132_10010256_pt1 | contig 12519 bp, 8 predicted proteins | sample TA2KigOf80mmetaG_FD_148612 | JGI IMG/M metagenome (GOLD analysis project Ga0194132, IMG submission 148612) | Freshwater microbial communities from Lake Tanganyika, Tanzania - TA2015054 Kigoma Offshore 80m | ecosystem: Environmental > Aquatic > Freshwater > Lake | place: Tanzania: Lake Tanganyika... | reverse complement strand
AATTGTACCATGTCTGATAATGCTAAAGATTGGATTGACAAGGCCTTTTTGTATTACAACCAAGGTGATGCAGAAAACTCAATCAAATGCCTTGACCGAGCACTAGAGATTGATCCAAATGATGCTGTAGCTTGGTTCAACAAGGGCGTTCTGTATGGTGAAAAAGGCGACACAGAAAACGCAAAAAAATGCTTTGACCGCGCAATAGAGATTAATCCAAATGATGCTAAAGCTTGGTTCAACAAGGGCTTTCTGTTAGGTGAAAAAGGCGACACAGAAAACGCAATCAAATGCTATGACCGAGCACTAGAGATTGATCCGAATTTTCCTAAAACTTGGTACAACAAGGGCGTTCTGTATGGTGAAAAAGGCGACACAGAAAACGAAATCAAATGCTATGACCGCGCAATACTGATTAATCCGAATTATGCTAAAGCTTGGTTCAACAAGGGCCTTCTGTATGGTAATCATGGCGATGCGGTAAACGCAATGAAATGTTTTGACCGCGCAATACTGATTAATCCGAATGATGCTGTAACTTGGCACGGCAAGGGCCTTCTGTATGGTGATCAAGGCGATGCAGTAAACGCAAAAAAATGCTTTGACCGCGCACTAGAGATTGATCCGAATTATGCTGAAGTTTGGGTCAACAAGGGCGCTCTGTATGATAAACAAGGCGACACAGAAAACGCAAAAAAATGCTATGACCGCGCAACAGAGATTAATCCAAATGATGCTAAAGCTTGGTTCAACAAGGGTCTTCTATACAACAAACAAGGCGACACAGAAAACGCAATCAAATGCTATGACCGAGCACTAGAGATTGATCCAAATGATGCTAAAGCTTGGTTCAACAAGGGTATTCTGTATGGCAAACAAGGCGACACAGAAAACGCAAAAAAATGCTTTGACCGCGCACTAGAGATTGATCCGAATTATGCTAAAGCTTTGAACAATAAGGGTATTCTGTATGGCAAACAAGGCGACACAGAAAACGCAAAAAAATGCTATGACCGCGCAATAGAGATTGATCCAAATGATGCTGTAGCTTGGCACAACAAGGGTATTCTGTATGGTGAAAAAGGCGACACAGAAAACGCAAAAAAATGCTATGACCGCGCACTAGAGATTGATCCAAATGATGCTGTAGCTTGGCACAACAAGGGTATTCTGTATGGTGAAAAAGGCGACACAGAAAACGCAAAAAAATGCTATGACCGAGCACTAGAGATTGATCCAAATGATGCTGTAGCTTGGCACAACAAGGGCGCTCTGTATGGTGAAAAAGGCGACACAGAAAACGCAAAAAAATGCTTTGACCGCGCACTAGAGATTGATCCGAATTATGCTAAAGCTTGGTACAACAAGGGCCTTCTGTATGGTAATCAACGCGATGCAGAAAACGCAATCAAATGCTATGACAAAGCTAAAGAATTAGGGTTCTTTTAGGACTAGACTAGAATCTAGACATAAAATCTATCCAGATTTGTAATTATTTCAATTAAGAAAAAGACTCTAAAAAACTAACTCCGCCCTGAGATTCGTCACGGATTCTAAATCCTTGTTTTTAAAAACAGAGAAAAATCTCGAAAAATCTGATTCTAACAGTCAAAACTTGGGGGTATCAAACTAATTACACTTAACCCCTCGAGGGCCTTCAATCCTTGATTTCGGTCCCCAAATGTCGTCGACCTTTTACTATTGAAAGGACAATGGACCTGACGTTATACTTTGTGTCTTACCAAAAATAATTGAAGAGTATTGTGGCATTTCTGAGAAAACTCGTGGCGCAAAAAGAGTGAGAATGACGCCGCTTGAGCAAGAAATTGCAGAACTAAAAGAGAAAAAACAGGGATTTCTTACAGACTTTGGATTTGAAATTAAAGCAAAAAGTATTCCGGACAAGAGCTACGACTTTAGAAACTCACTAAAAGGAAAGGTAATGGAGTTGGGAATACCAACTCAGATTATTCGTTCTACTACATGTGAACATTTTTTGAAATATGGGGAGATGAAAAAGCATACAAAACAAGACCCATCATCCATGGCGTGGAATTTTAGCACGGCTATTTACTACAAGGCGAACGGAAAACCTTGGAGACTTGCAAAACTTAGAATGGACACCTGCTATGTGGGTGTGTCTTTTTTTGTAGACAAACTCCATCCAAAACAAGAGATACAGATCTCCATGGCCCAAGTATTCACACACAATGGTGAAGGTCTAGTGTTGCGAGGTACAGAGGTAGAAGTCAACGAGCATACAAAACAGGCACATTTGAAAAAAGACCAAGCAAAATTATTATTAAAAAACGCCATAGAAAAATATATCAGCAGATCAAAGAGAAATCCCTCACGAGTAGTGATTCACAAGAAATCCTCGTTTTCCCCAGAAGAGCAAGAAGGATTCAATGAGGCAATTTATGAATTTGGAAATATTTCAAAAGACTTTGTTACAATAAGAAGTGAACCGTCTAGTGTCAATTTTCTACGAATGGGAGCATATCCAGTGTTGCGCGGAACTATGATATCACTTGATGATGACTCTGTTTTGTTGTACTCGTCTGGGTTTTCTCCAAGAATCAGAACATATGCCGGACACAGAATACCAAATCCACTCAGCATCACACACATAGGAGATTCATCGAAGGAAGAAATTGCAGAGGAAATTCTTGGCCTAACCAAACTCAACTGGAATACCACATCATTTTCAACATTTTTGCCAATCACACTTAGTTTTGCAGATGGTGTTGGGAAGATACTGTCTGAACTTCCAAAAGAAAAATTCGTTCAAGATCATTATAGGTTTTTCATGTAGGTAATTATACAATAACCCAGATCATTTATCCGAGTTCCACAAATACTCTGATCCAATGAAATTTCGCATAGGCGACAGAGTGAAAATTATCCATAAGGGCCAAGTAGAGAAGATCTGCACCATAATCGACATTCTCCAGGACTATGGAGGAGACACATACTGGCTCAAAAATGAAAATGGTAGCTTGTTGTTAGAAACAGAGACTCCTGAAACTAGATTTGAAAGAATGATTGATGCTTAAATAATTGTCAAAAGTCTTATTGGTTGTTGGCAGATCCTTCATGTCCATTCTGTAAGGCTAAACAAAAGAAACCGATTAAAACCTGGAAATATGGAAAATCAGTCGATGTTTCAAAATTCCTTTGTGAATGTGGAAAAAAATTCAATTTCTATAAAAGTCCAAAGAGAACTTGGACTATTCCAAAATCACACGATTCAAATTAATCTGTTCAGAGATTTAATCTTCCCTTGAATTTCAAGAGAGGCTTCCATTAATTCTTCTTCAGATTTAGCTCCACTTATTACAACCTTACCTGAAGCAAAAATCAAATAGCTTAGACTTCGAGCAGATTTCAAAATAACTCCTGGAAATTGTTCGGGTTCGTATATTGCGCCTTGTAACTTTGCGACTAGTAGATTAATTTTTAAATTATTTTTTAGAGTTAGTGTACCGACTATATTCTGAATTTTTTGCTCCAATCTGACATCAGGAATTAATTTTCCTCTCAACAAACAAAACTTTGCTTGATTTAATTGTTCAAAAGATTTCCTAGCAGATTTAGCACCTACTGAAATCATTTTACCACTTGGGAAAACTATCACTCGGCCTTGCATTTCTGGTGTTTTAACATAACCACATCTACCACCATAGATTGCATCATCATACGTACCCCATCCAAACTTGACAAATTTTTTCACGTCAACTTTATTGTGCAGATTTGAGGTGGATACAATATTAGAGATAACCGGCCTTACTTCAATTTCACCCAGTTTTTTCATGTAATGACCTTATTCTCTTATTTTTACTTTCAAAACAGCCTCAAACTTATCTAAAAACTTTGTTTTTGTAATTTTTTCATTGTAGAAAGGCATACCGACTATTTTGAAATCTTTGTTTTCTAATATGGTGGTTACTACATATTCTGATTCAATAGATTCTAAGAATTCCTCTTTCCATTTGTCTGTTCCTAACAAATGATCTCCTTTTGGTTCGATGAACAATTGGTACATTATGGTTTTACTTGACTCGTCTTTGAGAAATAGAACAAAATCCGGCTCTAATGCTCTACCATCCGCAAATCTGTATATTTGAAATAATCTTTCATTTCTGAGTAAGTAGACTTCGTTGAATCTGGTCTTTAATTTGTCTACTGCGTTGTGTAGGAATTTAATGAGATATTTCTCTTCGGACGTTCCATAATTTTCATCATAAACATACCAATTTTTATCGGACAGATTCAAGTTAAGCTCTTGATTTAATGTCTGACTCATTGCCAATCCTGTTTCTTTATCGCCATTTTCAATAGGTATGTTCAAAATTTTATCTTTAGCACATTCTTGAATTGGTATCGGAACAAATTCTTTTGTTCCAACATATTCAGTTTTACCTCTTTGAAGTTCTGGTGATATTTTTTCAAGTACAAATGTGACGATATCTAATTTCTCCTCAGCCTTTAGATTGTCTAATTGTTCCTCTAATCCCGTAATCTCTACCTCAATATCTGCGAGATATTTTTTCGAGGTTACGAAATTACTTATCGAATCGATTTTTGGGAAATATAATGACAGGTTGGAGAATTGATAAAAATCAAGTCGATATACTGCCTTTTGTAGTATTGTTTGTTCAAAATCGCCTAGTCTATACGTTCTTGTCTTTGTTTCTATAGGGGATTTATTTTCAGATTCAAATATGGTTGCTAATCTTGTGCGACCTGTATGAAGATTGTATTTGAATCTGGTTGTAATTTGTATGTCTGAAAAATCTTTCACATCTGAACGATCATTGGCTATTTTTTTATTTGCAAATAAGTGACCTGATTTCCAAAATTTAGTTTTTTTGAAAGCATCTTTTACTCTAACTTGAACTTCTTTTGTTTTCTCAGGAATGATGCCAGTGTCTCTTAATGCTTGATTAAGTTCTTGTATGTATTTTGGATTGTATGAACTATGATAGTATAATTCTTCAAGAACTCTCATCTCATTTTCTATATCAGAATCGAATTTACGTTTGAATTTATTATTTGAGTTAATCAGTTGAAATGGATAGTATCTTGCACCACGTCCTATTAGCTGTGCTTCTGCAATAGTTGTTTTTCCAGGTTGTCCGCCCCTAGCATCACGTGTTTCATATAATCTGACTATGTCAAATAAATTAAGAACGTCCCAACCCTCATTTAGTTTATCAACAGCAAAAATTACACGAATTTCATTATCTTTGTCTTCCAAAGTGTTGACCAAAAGTTGTTTCTCTTCGCTTTCATTCTTTGAATTTACGGAAACGCATTTGTTCTCACTAAAGTCTTCTTTTAACTCAATAACGAGATTTTCTAATGATATTTTGTTTTTATCAAAATAATCGAACGCTCTTGATAAAGCAGAGTTTTTGGATTTTGTTTTTATTTTCTCAAGATCACTCTTCGTGAGTTGCTTAATCTTATCATGAAACTTCTTTTCGAAATCTTCTGATTCCAATATAGTTTTTGATTTCATCAGGATTACAGGTTTAAGATGGAGTTTGTTTTTTTCTGCCACCTTACGTCGGTGCTGACTCAACATCATGGCCTGTAACGCTCTTTCCATAGACGTGATATCTGACTCTAGAACTTTCACTTCTTTGGAATATCCATCTTGTCTAAATTGTTTTAATGTATAATCATAGAGAACTTTGTCTTCATATTTTGTTTTTATTGCTGCTTGTGTAAAATCAGCGGTTGCAGTAAATTCCAGAAGTAAGTTGTCTGAATTAGATTTGAATATTTTATTTACTGTTCCTTCCCATGAGTTTTTTTCAAGTTCTTCTTCTTTACTCATATTACTCATCGTCATTGTGTTGATATGATGTGCTTCATCTGACAGAAGAACAATCTTCTTATCTTTGAAATCCTCAAAAGTCACTGAATTCTCTTGTGGAAAATTCAACGTTGTATGTAATCCTTGAATTGTAGTGAATAAAATATGTATGTCGTCTTCATTAGTAGCTTCAAAATTTTGAACCTCTTTCACTTGTACCTGTTTATCAGAAAAAGTAATCTTATCTGAGAAAAGATGTTTTGACGATAATTTATTCATGAAGTTGTCTTTTGTTTTTTCAATAATGTTTGTGCTGTTAACAAAGAAAATGAAATTTCTATAACCTTGTTGATATAAGTATAGAATCTGCGCTGCCATGATTATTGTTTTCCCACTTCCGGTAGCCATGTGGAAAAGAAGTTGAGTTGGCCTCTGTCTTTTATCACTCTCAAAATGAAAGATGAAACTAGCAATTGCTTCTTTCTGATATGATCTTAGATCAAATTTTTTACTGAGATTATTTGTGATGAATGCTGGAAGTTCTGTCTTTATTGCTCCATATTTTAATAAACTTGCTAATTCTTCATTGAGCCTAGGGCTCATAATGTGATCTCTCCATAGAATTTCTTGTTGAGATCCTTGTCTTCTTTACTTATTGCAAAGCTTTTGTCATTGATTTCACTATAATTAACATAAAGTTGATTCTTATCAAGAACCTCAAACAAAAATTTTTTCTGATCATCTAAACTGAGATCAACGAAATCAGAAGCGTTTTTGTCAAATTCTTTTAGATTTAGATTATAACTTAAAAATGATTTTTCTTTCATTTCATTCCATATTTTTTTGATTTCTTCATTTGTCTTGGCGCTTTGTATATGATTAACAAATTTTTGATTCCATTCCATCAATTCACAATAAATGACACTGCCTCCACCAGTCCAAGTGACAGATTTTGAGATGCCTGTTGGATCACCTTCTATGACATTTTTCAATCTGGCCAAAACATCGTTTTTTTCATAATCTATCTGCTCTATGCCAATGTATTGTCTATTCATCTTGTGTGCAACAGCACAAGTAGTACCTGAACCGACAAAAAAGTCGAGTACTATGTCACCTTTTTCAGTGGTTAACTCAATTATACGCTTGAGAAGTCTTTCCGGCTTTTTGCCGTTCTTTAATGTGACTCCACCCTCTAAAGACAAAGAATCCCACGATAGATCACTCCAGAAGTCTGTCAATAGTTGTGTAGGTACTTTCCTACCATCTAGATCTTGTAATTTATTTGAATAAAATGCTAGGAGTCTACCATTCAATAAGTAATAATCTGTATTATCTTCTCTCTCTGAATGAATGATTTTGTCTTTGTTTTCTTCAGATTTTTTGATAAGATCGGATAATACCTTAGATGGTTTATGTGGCCCATATGTTGCAAATACTCTGTCTGCGTTTTTATTTGCAAATTCTATTATCCGTTTTTCAAGAAGTATATTGCCAACTTCTTTACCATATTTTTGTAAAAATTCTTTCTCATTTTCAAACCCTGCTTCTTTAAGTGCTGCATCTTTTATCGATATGATTTTCCATTTTTTTGGATCTTCATTTTTATTCAGGATTACAGATCTGTAATCTTTCTGATACGTATCTTCTACATATCCCCTTTTGTGTACATATTTGTCTCTGTTCTTTGCAAACATTATGAGAAATTCTGTAACATTTACAGGGCCTGGATTGACCACTTTAAATCCGGCAGGCGTCGCTGTTTTCATAGAAATTATTTGAATGAAATTTGAGCGACCAAAAACTTCATCCATCAGCACTTTTAGATATGCCTGTTCAAGATAGTCTATGTGTACAAATATTACTCCATCCTCCCTCAACAGATCTCTAGCTACTTCTAATCTATTTTTCATGAATGTTAGCCATGAAGAGTGATTAAATCTATCATTATAGTTGAAACTATCTCCGCCAGTGTTATACGGAGGATCAATGTAGATGAGTTTCACTTTTTCTGTAAATCTTTTCTTCAAGGAATGTAATGCAAGCAAATTATTTCCTTTGATAATCAGATTGTCTGTTGATTTGATCTCAGTTGCTTTATGTTCTTTCTTTCCAATAATCTTCTTAAAATTAGTTAGAACCTTTGGTTCCAACAATCTATCAACTTCGTCAGGAGCAAGAGTTTCATTCCAAAATATTTCTGGTCTATTGCCCGCTGTTTCTTCTTTGGTTTGACCACCCTCTAAAATACAATCCTTGTATGGAAATGACAAAACAACATCTTTCTTCTCACTAAAATATTCGTCATCATATGTCAAACCGATTTTATTTTTAAATGAGGTATAAGAGTCTGGCAAGAAATCCTTGTTATTTACAAATCGTAGGAATGCATCTTTTTTGAAAATTAGTTTACCTTTAATTTCTGTGAAGAAATGATCTTTAAGCCTCTTGTTGGATAACACCAATTCAAGTAATTTCTCATCATCCTTCAGGGCTATCTCGATTATTCTATTCTTTAGTAACTCACCATCAGAAACGAATCTTTCATCTTTTTTTAAAAGATCCTTCAGATTATTTAGTAAATTTTGCATTAACTATTCCCCGCGGTCTCATTCCAATTATAATTGATATATCTCTGTGAGTTTAAAATCATGATAGTTTCTCTCTGACAGCCTGATATAATGGATCATCGTGTGGGTTATCCAACAAATCTTTAATGAACTTATTTGGTGCCTTCTTCCATTCCAGGACGACTTGGAGATGTTTCAGAAATGTCGGAAACGCGTTCCTTTTTTCAGTCTCTATTGACCAGTCAAACTTGCCGGTGTTTATGCCGCCCCTCAGAGCCACGAACACGATGCACGTGCTAATCTGATCCTCCGGTATTCCTTCCAGTATGGAATGCATCTTTCTATATACGGAAAGCTGCCTCTTGTGCTCAGACGCATAGTTTGAGTTCTTGTCGGTCTTGTAATCTACTATCAAGTATCCTTTATCGTGTTGGAAAACAGCATCGATAAAGCCCTTGAACATTAGATTCGGGTCGTCATATTCTACCATTGACCTCAGCGGTAGGTTTCTTCCTTTCTCAACTCCGACTATCTTTAGGCCTGGATAATTCTCCTTCAGCTGCTCTATGGCAAGAAGACCGTTTTCCACTGCTCTCCTTACGTCACCCTCAAAATCTTCTGGTTTTGCACGTCCCACAGAAATGTCCGCAAGTGCAGAGTGGACAGCAGAACCAAAATCCGTTGCCGCATAGTACGCAGGTATCTTGATGATGTTCTCAATCAGGAATTCGTAAGGATCAGTCTTGATGCTAGAGTAGGAAAAATGACCAATGTTTTTGAAATAACTCAGAATGAATTCTTTTAGCCAACCGTCCTCTCCCTTGAGCAGTTTTTCAGAGTCCTGAAACCTGCCTGCCACAAACAACGAGAATGCTTCCGACAGCCTGCTGTTGAGCCGGGTGGCCACAAGCTCGTCCTGCCTGTCATCCACTTCTATTTCAGAGAGACGCTCGATGTGATAGTTCTTGGAGTTCTTGTCGTCTGCAATGATCACGAGTTTTTCTTTTGCACGTGTGAATGCTACAAAATCGATTCTCAAAGATTCTTCTTCCAATTCTTCCTTGATGTCGATTCCGTTTGACGCAAGTATTGCCTCGACAATCATGTCGATGAAGCTGGTTCTTTTGGCAGAAGATGGAATATACACTACAACGTCAAACGCCCTACCTTTTGCCTTGTGAACTGTAGTCAAAGTTATTTTTGATTCCGTACTTCTCTCCACGTATGACTCCTCACCTATTGCTATGAAGTCGAACAGTCCTTCTATGGTTGGTGTGTCAAGCGCCAAGTACTGGTCTATCTCCTGCTTTACAGATATTGCAGTAGAGAACCACTCTGCGCCTTTTGATACGCACAATGGAAACACCACTTTGGCAAAGACTCCGTCAAGGTCCTCCCTTTTCATCGAGATTCCCCAAGATTTGATCTTCTCCAGTTTTCCATGCTCTTTCTTCTTGAAGGCAGACGAAAACTCGAATGCCTCCTTTAGCGAATATGGGGAAAATATGGTGAACGTGGCTGCAATCTTGTCCTCTATCCTGTCTGAGACCAGGCCCTTGACAAAGCTCAGAATCTCGCCTTTTGCCTGCTCTGCCGTTGCCTGTGACGAAGTTGAGGAATACTTGATGTTGTTAGTGTCAAGATACTGGGAGATTTCGATTATCTGCCTGTTCGTTCTTGAGATTACGCCTATGGTCTTTTCCGGATTGTTCGCTATCACATCCAATATCTTAGACAAATGTGCCGAAGTTGACACAACCCTTGGCACTTGGCCGTTGCCCTGAGACTTGAAAAACTCCAGCTCGCGTGCAAACAGATCTTTGTATTTTGTCTTTCCAAGAAAGTGACCCTTTGAATAATCGAGGATCTCCTGAGAGCTCCTCCTATTCAGAGAGAGAAGTTTTGGCTCGCACATTTTCATGAACATGTGGAAATTCTTTACAGATCCTCCCTGGAAACCGAAGATGGCCTGCTTTGCATCACCTACAAGGAACAGATTTTCCCCAACCATCTGAGCTATCTTTGCCTCGAGCTCGTTCATGTCCTGCATTTCGTCAACTAAGACATGTTGGAACTTTTTTCCGCGGAATTTTTCAATGAAGATCAAAAGCATGTCAGAGTAATCAATCGCGTTTTGCTTTGACTCCTCATAGTTCTTGTACGCGTTCACAAAATACTTCAAAAACGCCTTCATCTCGTCAAGCGAATACGTTGTCTTTTCTTCGTCATACAGTCCGTCTAGCAGAGTCTGTGCCTTTTCCACGTCTATCTTGTCCGGAGTTATGCCGAAGCTTTTGATGTACCTGATTGCATTTTCAGTTTTTGGAACGATATCAGATATGATGTAATCTTTAGAATAGTTGAACGCCTTGTTGTTCTCAAAGCTTCCAAGTATTGAATATCTCATTACGTTGTTGCCAACGATGTCCCCGGTGACAAGACCGGCGTCTACTAGGTAATTGTAGGCAAAACTGTGGAATGTGTGAATATTCAGTTTCATTATGTCGGAATCGGAAAACTTTCCCTTGGCCATCTCGAAGATTTTCTCAAACATTTCCTTCTTTGCCTTGTCAGTGAAAGTTATGCAGAGAACGTCCTCTGGTTTTACCCCGCTTTCAAGCAGTCTCATCACTTTAAGCGACAGTGTGGTCGTCTTTCCTGTTCCTGGATTTGAGACTACTATTGTGTTCTTTTCAGAGTTGATTATCTCGGCCTGTTCCTGGGACGGTTGTAGACTAGGCATACATTATCCGTGAATTTCTAATTATAAAAAAGTGAACTCAATACCATCACGTAGTCAAGCGTTGGTTGTAACATGTTCGTAAATGCTGAATTCAATTCCTTCTTCAGCTGGGGAGCCTACCAGTCTCTTTTTACAGTGAATCTCAAAGATCATGTCGTCCCTGTCTTCTTCTATTAGACCAAGACCTTCTATCGTTTTGGCACGATCCACGTAATCCGGAAACACATCACAGAATATCTTCAGCATATTATCAAGATCCTTGGTTTTCCTTCCCTCCACATCAGTGTCTGAAAATAGACTAAAACGCACATCAAAATACAATTTTTTGTTCCTACATTGTTTTCTTATTTCAGGCAGATTTTCTATCTTTGAGGATATCAGATCTCTGAGTTCCTTTTTCCTTTCAACGTCATATTTGCTGCCGTAAGTTTTTGGCTCATATCCTTTAATTGAGACAGACAGGATTGGATTCGTCACATATCATGCTACCATCACAACAACATTAACTTTTAACAACAAACGCTGGTTTTTTTCGGCTTCGCTCATTGTCCTTTTCGTCCCTATCCGGGACCGCTCCTGAGGTATCTTGGGCAAAACGTCGCTGAAAAGGACATGGCTCGCCTCCGGAATTAACCAAACGAGGTGATTGAATGTTCGTGCTAAATGGGAATGCTGACAGGATTCTTGAGACCTTGATGTCCTGCGGCTTGACGGAATACGAGTCAAAGGTCTACTTCACTCTGCTCCTGACAGAGAAATCGAAGATGCTTGAACTCTCCAAGAAGAGTTCTGTCCCCCAGTCCAAAATCTACCTGACGATAGACGGTCTGAGGGACAAGGGTCTGGTCGATGTGGACGATGTAATGCCCAAGGTCGCCACGCCCAGAAAGTTCGAGCCGTATCTAGCCAAGGCGATAAACGAGAAGCAGAAGGAAATCTCGAATCTGGTAGAGTCGGGAAACTCCATCAGGGACATAATCTACGGTCTGAGACCCGTGGCGGTAAAATACAAAAACAATTATCGGGTATTCGAGCCGAAGCACAGGAAAAAACGTCTGACCTGAAAGTTGGACAGAACGCAGCAAAAAGCTAAATAGTTCTGTTAGGTATACAATACTCAAGAATTGAAGGACAAATCTAGGACAAGTTCTCCTTCAGTAGTGAAAGTGACCGAAACCACGGATAAGCGTCCCCTCGAGGGCCTACACCTTTCTGTTTATACCCCAAGAAGCATATTTTCTGGCTATGTTAGAGTTCCAGATTAAAAACTACGACAAGCGAATGATAAGAAACTTTGAACGAGCAGACAGGGAACTATCAAAGAACAACGCCGATCTAATCAAAAAATATGACGCGGAAATGGCAACTCTGGGACTCAAAAAATC
>Ga0194132_10010254_pt1 | contig 12519 bp, 10 predicted proteins | sample TA2KigOf80mmetaG_FD_148612 | JGI IMG/M metagenome (GOLD analysis project Ga0194132, IMG submission 148612) | Freshwater microbial communities from Lake Tanganyika, Tanzania - TA2015054 Kigoma Offshore 80m | ecosystem: Environmental > Aquatic > Freshwater > Lake | place: Tanzania: Lake... | reverse complement strand
TGGTGCGCCGGGCAGGACTCGAACCTGCAACCTTCTGATCCGAAGTCAGAAGCTCTATCCAATTGAGCTACCAGCGCATCGCCAGCAGAATAGGCGTCGACAGGAGCAAGTCAACGCGGGTCGTTGGATGCTCGACTCGCGCGGACAGGTGAGAGATGCTGTCGGTTGTCCAGTCAACGCATGAAGCCCCCTTCCGACGCATCACCCGAAGCCCCGGCGCGCCCGCAGGTGTTTCGCGCGCGTGGGCTAACGAAGGTGTATGGCAGCGGCGATGCGGAAGTGCGCGCATTGGCAGGCGTGGACCTCGATCTGCGCGCTGGCGAGTTGGTCGTGCTGCTCGGGCCATCAGGCAGCGGCAAGACTACGCTGCTCAACCAGCTCGGCGGCCTCGATAATCCCACCGCTGGTGAACTTTGGTATCGCGACCTTGATCTCACGCACGCCGACGAGGCGCAGCTCACGCGCTACCGGCGCGATTCGGTCGGGTTCATATTTCAGTTCTATAATCTTATTCCCAGCCTGACGGCGCGTGAAAACGTGGGCCTCATCACGGAGATTGCACACGACCCGATGGCACCCGAGGCGGCGCTGGAAATGGTAGGGCTGACGCCACGGCTGGATCATTTCCCCGCACAACTTTCCGGGGGCGAGCAACAACGCGTGGCCATCGCGCGCGCGATTGCGAAGCGTCCTGAAGTGCTCCTATGCGACGAACCAACGGGTGCGTTGGATGTGCGCACGGGGATCGTGGTGCTGGAGGCCGTCGAGCGCGTGAACCGCGAGTTGGGCACCCTCACCGTCATCATCACGCATAATGCAGTGATGGCGGACATGGCAGATCGGGTGATCTATTTCTCGGATGGCCGCGTGAACCGCATTCACGAGAACGCGAGCCGTGCAAAACCGGAGAGCTTAAAATGGTGAGGCGCGAAACACTCCCAAAGCAAACCCGCAAAACTTGGGCATTACATCTCGGAGAAGCTCCAAGCTCTAGCAACCATGAAGTTTCCGGCTAGTCTCACCAATGAGGCGATCAACTACGCGCGTCTATTTCGCGCCCGATTTGCGACCGCTTGACACCGAAATCTAAGCGCGCGGCGGGTACCGAGTTTTTTGGCCTCAGACTTAAACCGCTTAGGAACCTTTAGCGCATGCTCCCGCATCTCGACCGCAAACTTTGGCGCGACCTGTCCCGCCTGAAAGGGCAGGCGCTGGCGGTCGCGCTGGTAATGGCTTGCGGACTGGCGATGCTCATCATGGCGCGCAGCCTCATCCACTCCCTCGAATCCACAAGTAGCGAGTACTACCGCGCCCACCGGTTTGCAGAGGTGTTCGTCACGCTGAAGCGCGCTCCGCTCTCGCTGGTCGGGCGCGTACGCGAGATCCCCGGCGTGGCCGTGGCGCAGCCGGGACTATCCGCGCAAGTCACGCTCGACATTCCTGGGCTGGAGGAGCCGGCTAGCGGCAACGTCCGCTCGTTACCCGACTTCGGCGAGCCAGAGCTGAACCGGTTGTTCCTCCGGCGGGGGCAATGGTTCCGACCCGGCGCAAAGCGCGAGGTGTTGGTGAGCGAGGCCTTCGCCGAAGCAAACAAGCTGGAGCCCGGTGACTCCATCGCGATGCTGCTCAACGGAAGACGACAGAACTTTCGCATTGCAGGCATTGTGCTGTCGCCCGAATTCATTTTTGAGTCGCGTCCTGGCGCAGCGCTTCCAGATAACCGCACTTACGGCATATTCTGGCTGCCCAACGAGGAGCTGGCCTACGCGTTCGATCTTAACGGCGCCTTCAACTCGCTGGCCTTGACACTTGAACCGGGTGCAAGCGAGCGGGGCATCATCGCGACGCTGGACAAGCTGCTGGAACCTTACGGTGGGCGCGGCGCTTACGGACGGGCGGATCATCCGTCACACATTCGAGTGACAGATGAAATCGCCGTATTACGCACGCTATCGGTGGCGTTCCCGATCGTGTTCCTGAGCGTGGCCGCGTTCATGGTCAACGCGGTGCTGTCGCGCCTCCTCAATTTGCAACGCGAGCAAATCGCGATCCTGAAAGCGTTCGGATTCGCAAACCGGGTGATCGTGGGGCACTACCTGAAGTTTGCACTCGTGATGGTGGTGGCAGGCACAGCGCTGGGCGGACTGGGTGGCAGTCTGCTCGGTCGACAACTGGTGGTGATGTACCGACTGTGGTTCCGATTTCCCGATTTAAGCTTCGAACTGGACCGCAGCGCGTTCGCGATCGCATTGGGCGTAAGCGCGTTTGCGGCCGTGGCCGGCGTGTTCAGCGCGGTACGTCGCGCGGCGCAACTGCCACCCGCCGAGGCCATGCGGCCCGAGCCGCCCGCTCACTACCAGCCTGCACTGCTGGAGCGCACCGGCATCGCCCACTTACTTTCGCACTCGTTCCGCATCGCTATGCGAAACATCGAGCGACGACCCATGCAAGCGTTCTTCACCGTCGCCGGCCTTGCGCTGGCCACGGGCATCATGATCGTGCCAAACTGTTTTCGTGACAGTGTGACTGAAGTGCTTGGCTTCCAATGGGACGTGGCGCAACGGCAGGACATCACGGTGGGATTGATCGAGCCGCAGGACCGCCGGGCACGTGACGCCTTCGCGCACTTACCGGGCGTGCGGGCCGTCGAGCCATTTCGCAACGCAGCGGCGCGCATTCGCTTTGGACACCGCACACGGCTCATCGGTCTGCAGGGACTGGCAGCGGACGGCGGCCATACGCGCATCATCGGCACGGGCCCGCGCCAACTGGCACCACCAGCGCATGGCGTCATTCTCTCAGCCAAGCTCGCCGAGGTATTGGATGCACGGGTCGGCGACGTGCTGCGTATCGAGGTGCTTGAAGGCCGACGGATGACGGCGGACGTTCCGCTGGTAGGTCTGGCCGAAGACTTGGCGGGGCTGAACGCTTATATGTCGCTCACCGCGCTCAACCGGCTAGTGGGTGAAGGTGACCTCGTGACGGGTGCGAGCTTTGCCGTGGACGCCACTGAGCGCGGCGCATTTCTCCGCGCGCTCAAAACGGTGCCAAGCGTCGGTTGGGTGGCGATTAAAGAATCACTGCGGCGTAATTTTGAGGAAACCACGGCCGCGAGCATCAACCTGATCCAGACCATTTACCTGGTGTTTGCGACGGTCGTGGCGTTTGGCGTGGTGTATAACAATGCGCGCATCTCGTTGGCGGAGCGGTCGCGGGAGCTAGCCACGCTGCGGGTGATAGGCTTTTCGCAGAGCGAGGTCGGGGCGGTGCTGGTGACGGAGTTAGTGCTGCTGGCACTATGCGCTGTGCCCTGCGGGCTACTGCTGGGGACGGGATTCGCCTCGGCTATCGTGACGCAGGTAAACACGGAAACCGTGCGCTTGCCGCTGGTGTTCACGTCACGCAATTATGCCTTTGCCGTGCTCGTGGTAACGGTAGCTTCGACGCTCTCGGGGCTGCTGGTGCTGCGCCGGCTAAACCGATTGAACCTGGTCGGCGCGTTGCGTGCGCCAGAGTGAAATGAAGATAAGTTGGAAGACCAAGCGACAAAAAGCTCTGATGATCAAATTGAAAAAACGTAGCCAAAGTGCGGTTGGTCAAAGGACGCGATGGGCGTGCGTGGGCTGGGAACCGCGAGTTGGTAAATGCTTGGGGGCTGGGAAATTTGAATTTAAGGTTGGTGAGCCTTTGGATGCCGCATGATCTCTGACGTTCCCAAAACTTCGCCACGCCGTGTCGGCGGTGCCGTCCGTTTCTTCCGCCACTTGGTGCCTTGGGTAGGCGGACTGGGCCTTGTGGCCGCCATCGTCGCGGGCTTATGGCCGAAGCCGCCCATCGTCGAAACCACGCGCGTTGTCACCGGACCGCTCCGAGCAACAATCAACGAGGAGGGCAAGACGCGCATCCAGCAACGCTACGTGGTGGCTGCACCGGTCGCGGGGTACCTCCGGCGCATTCCCTGGAAAGTGGGCGCAGACGCGGCGGCCAATGAGACGGTGCTGGCCGTGATCGAGCCGCTGCCACCGGCACTGCTCGACCTGCGCTCACGCACATTGGCTGAGGCACGACGCGACGTCGCCTTAGCCAGCCAAGCGCGCGCGAAGGAGGCACACCGGTTCGCGGCCAGCGAACTGAAACGCATTGAGCGCTTGAGTAAGGATCAAGTTGTTTCGTCGCAGGAACTTGAAGCCGCCCAATCGCGCGAGTCGGCTGCAACGCGTGAACTGGCCGTGGCGGAGAGCAGCTTAAAGCAAGCGGAGGCCGAACTGCGCGAGTTTAGCGTCGCGCCCGGCAACGCGCATTCTGCGCAAACACCCGTCGAAGTGCGGACCCCAGTGACGGGTCGCGTGCTGCGGGTCTTTGAGGAGAGTGCGCGGGTGGTGAACGCCGGCACGCCGCTACTTGAACTTGGCAACCCTGCAGAGTTGGAGGCGGTCATCGAAGTGCTCTCGCGCGACGGTGCCGCCATCGCGCCGGGCACGAAGGTTGAATTGGAGCACTGGGGCGGAGCGCAGCCGTTACAAGCGCGCGTGCGGCTGGTCGAGCCGGCGGCCTTCACGAAGATCTCTGCGCTGGGTGTCGAGGAGCAGCGGGTAAACGTGGTGGTGGACCTACTTACGCCGATCACTGAGCGGCAGAGCTTGGGCGACAACTTCCGAGTTGAGGGCCGTATCGTGGTTTGGGAAGAGAATCGCGCTTTAAAGGTACCCTCTGGCGCGCTGTTTCGGCGGGGCCGCGAATGGGCGGCCTTTGTGCTGGCCGATGAGCACGTCGGTTTGCGCGTAGTGCAAACGGGCCGTACCAGCGGGTCGGAGACGCAAATTGTCAGCGGCCTGCGCGAAGGCGAGGAGGTCATCCTGTACCCGGGTGACCGGCTGCGCGATGGCCAGCGGGTGCAGACCAAAGTCATTGCGACGGAGAAGTGAACGGCAAGGTTTGGCTTTGCAAGCGGTAAACCCTGTCTAACATCAGCCATGCAACCAACGGCAAACTGAGTACGGAGTTTTCATGGAGGCTAACAATAAAACTCCCAATACGAATGGGTCGGACGACGGACGGCTCAGGATCTATTTCCTGCCCAACCTGATGACGGCGGGTAACCTCTTCTGTGGGTTCCTCGCCATCACTAAGATCGTCGAGGCCAAGCTCGACCCGGTGGCGGACCCGACCTACCCGGACATTCGCGCAGCATTGCTCTACATTCTCCTCGCCTGCGTTTTTGACCTGCTGGACGGCCGGGTGGCGCGCATGGTGGGCAAGGAGAGTCCGTTTGGCCGCGAGTTTGACTCGCTGGCCGACGTGGTGTCCTTTGGCGTCGCGCCAGCGTTCCTCGTGCATCGAATTGTGCTGCGAGATGTGTTCGTGGATTTGCCGGAGTTGGGCTGGCTCATCGCGGCGATCTATCTCATCTGTGGCGCATTTCGGCTCGCGCGCTTTAACTGCTTAGCCGCGATGCCACAATCGCAGCAGAATACTTCTGGCGACTTCACCGGTGTGCCTATCCCAATGGCCGCAGGCATGGTGGCATCGCTGACGCTGTTCCTCATCTGGTGGGAGGGTAAGGAATTCGCCGTGGGCACCTGGCGTTATGTCCTGCCGGTGCTGCTGCTCTTCTTGTCCTACTTGATGGTCAGCGAGATTAAATATCCATCATTCAAGAAGCTCAACTGGCGTGCGGCCAAGCCGTTCCACAAGATGCTGACCATTCTCTTAGTGCTGGCCTGCTTCTTCGCGTTCCGCGAAAAAATTCTGCCCGTGATAACGCCATTGGTTTTCACTCTTTACCTCTTGTACGGATTCATCCGCCCGAAGATTTCCCGGCAAATGCGACGAGACATTGAGGAAGATGAGGAAGACGAGGAAGACGCCAAATCCGTGCCGCCCGCCGCCTGACCATGCTCGCCGACTACCCGATTTTGGAGGCCTTCCTAACCGGCTTAATCACCGGCTTCCTTGTGTCCATTCCTGTCGGACCGATCAACGTGACCATCATTCATGAGGGCGCGGAGCGCGGCTTTCGCTGGGGCGCGCTAATTGGCGCAGGGTCGGTCCTGATGGAGGCGATCTATTGCGCCATCGGCTTCGCGGGCTTCTCCGAGCTGTTCACTGGTACGCTCGCCAAAGCCGTGCTTCAACTCGCCAGCTTCGCGCTGATGAGCTACCTCGGCTTTAAGTATCTGCTAGCCAAGGAGGTGAACAACACCACGCGTGGGGCCGAACGCATGGAAAACCGCTTCCATCCGCATACCGCCTTCATGACCGGCTTCGTGCGTACGCTCGGCAACCCCGGCGTGCTGCTGCTTTGGGTGGCGCTGTCTGCCACGTTTCTGGCGCACGAATGGGTAGAGCCAACCTGGGCCAGCAAGTCGTATTGCATCATGGGCGTTGCAACTGGCGGGCTGGTATGGTTCGCGATTCTAAGCTCTGTGGTGTCGTTCGGCAAACGGCACCTCTCGGACATATCACTCCTAAACCTGACGCGTAGCGCTGGCGCCATACTCCTCGTGGCCGCCATCGCACTAGGCTACAAGCTCGCGCTATTGCTAACCGTCGTGCTCAAGAATGGCCGCACGCCAAAGTCCTGAACCCGTCAGGCCAACTCCCCCGCTCGACGGCGTTCCCAGGAAACTCTTCTTTCAAAGGCACCGGTAAGAGGCTTTACCTCGTGCGTAAGACGAACAAGCGCGTGGTGCAGTTTGCTACTAGCGCGCAGCAAAACGAGCGCGCGCTTACTGCGCCTTGGCCGGCGCGGCAGTGAGCTTGGCCCAGGCCAGCAGACCAGCCGCAACCGAGACCCCGGCGCAGGCCAAATAAGGCCAGGCTGGGTGTAGGTGGAACAGAGACCCAGCAAAGATCGGCCCCGCGATTCGAGCGAGGCTGCCGAAACTTTGTGCCACTCCGATGGTTTCGCCCTGCTCATGCGCGGGCGTGAGGATGGACAGCAAGCCGAAGATCGGCGCACGCGCGAGGCTGGAGCCGATGGCCAGCAGCGCCAGCACGCCCAGCAGTTCACCCCAGCTCCGCACAAACGGCAGCGGCGCAAGACTCGCCGCCGTGAAGACCAGGCTCACGGCAATTAGCTTCCGCTCACCCAGCTTTTTCACCGCACGCCCAATGGCCCCACCCTGCACTAGCGCGCCAATCAACCCGCAGTAAGCGAACAAGTAACCGATGACCTTCGCGTCATCGGGCTTGTGAATGTCGAGATTGAACTGCTTGCTAACCAGCAAACCGAGGGTCGTCTCGAAGCAGGTGAAGGCGAACGTCGCGAGGAAAAACAACCAGACGAGCAGCCCGACCTGCGGGCGAGCGAGCGAGTGCGTCCATTGCGCGAGGCGCGGTCGCTCCGGCGCGAGCTGGCCATTTGGCTGCCGGCTCTCCGGCAGGATGGCGAGGGCGAGGAGCAAATTGCCGAAGCACATCGCGGCGGCAACCCAACCCGGGCCAGTTGGACCGAAGCCATCAAACTTCAGCCCAAACACATCAAAGCCCGCGAGACTCAACCCACCTAAAGCGGGCCCTAAGATAAAACCCAACCCAAAGGCCATCCCGATGAGGCCCATACGCCGCGAGCGGTCTTCAGGCGGCGTGATGTCCGCAATATAAGCTTGGGCCACGGCGATGTTCGCGCCGCAGATGCCGGCCAAAACGCGCGAGGCTAGCAGCAGCCAGAGCGCGGTCTCACCCGTCATCCCAGAGGCGAAGGCAAAAATTGCATAAGACACCGTCGAGCCGAGGTTACTCACTAGCAGCACAGGACGGCGACCGATGCGATCCGACAAGCGGCCCCACGTGGGCGCGAAGAGGAACTGCATGGCTGAGTAGGAAGCCATAATGACGCCAACCAAGAAGCCACTCGCGCCGAACTTCTCACTATAGACCGGTAGCAGGGGCAGCACGATGCCGAACCCGACGAGGTCGAGGAACACCGTGAGGAAAATCACCAGCAGCGACGGCTTCTTCATTTCAATTCAAGACTGCGGACGGTAGCGGGTTCACCGGGGGTGGGTAAGGAGAAAATCGCACCGCAGGATTGCGGCCTCCGCGCCACCTGCTAACGTCGGCCGCGAGCAATGGACACCGCTAAACGCCTCACCGTGCGCGCCCGTTTGGCCATTTTCGGCATGCAGGAAGTCAGTCTGGTTTTGGTCGTTCTATTTCTCGGTTTAATCCTCACGTTCTTCGGTGGCACGGTGAAGGTGCCCAAGTTGCAGGTTAACGAACGCGGTGAACGCGAGCGCGTTTTTCAGCTCATTAACGGCGAACGCGTGCCGGTGCTCGAGGAGAAAAATAAGTTCCTCAACGCCGCCAATCTCACACAGCTCGCCAAGGACACGAGCTTCATCGGCATCATGGCTGTGGGAGCGACGTTCATTATCATCGCCGGGCAGATTGATCTCAGCGTTGGGGCAATCTATGCCCTGGCCTCGGTGTTGGGAGCCATGGTCTTCCGCGCTTTCGGCCCTAGCGGGTCGCTGGCCAACGCTTCGCCCGCGGGAGCGCTCGCCGTGGGCATACTGATTTGCCTGCTGGTGGGTTTGCTGGCTGGAGTACTCAACGGCACAATGGTCGTGGCGCTGCGGGTGCATCCCTTCATCATCACGCTAGGAACCATGGCAATTTATCGCGGCGCGGCTTTTGTCATCACCAGCGGTCAGTCCATCGGAGAATTCCCCGAGACATTCCGATCTCTAATCCGCTGGGAAACCGGCGACGGCCTGAGCCTTGTGCCGCTGGGCGTGATGCTCGCGGTGGTATTAATCGCAACCTTTTACCTGACGTGTCTCGTGCCGGGACGGCACATTTACGCGGTGGGCGGCAACGAGCAGGCCGCGCAATTTAGCGGCATCCGCACCAAGCGAGTGAAGCTCAAGGTGTTCATCTTCTCGGGCATCACAGCGGGTGTCGCGGCATTACTGGCAATTGGCTACTACGGCAGCGCGACCAGCGGCGACGGGCAAGGCTACGAACTTGATGTCATCGCGGCGGCGGTCGTGGGTGGCGCAAGCCTCTCCGGCGGCAAAGGCTCCGCGCTCGGGGCGCTGCTCGGCGCGCTCATCATAAAAATGATCGACAATGGCATCGTCATTCTCGGGATCGACCAGAACTACAGCCGCATCATCATCGGCGCGGCCGTAATTCTCGCGGTGGTGTTGGATCAATTTGGCAGTTGGTGGGCACGACGGCGAATGTCGCGAGAGTCATAAAGAGCGCCTGAAATTGCTCGGCTTGACCAAAGACCCCCGCTCCCGCCCGGTTCACATCCGCACAAACGTTTCCGCCAACGCCACGGCTTTTCTCATCGCCTTGGATTTGTTGACCGTTTCCTGAAATTCTGCCTCCGCATCGCTATCGGTCACCCAGCCACCGCCGGCCTGCACAAAGACCCGCCCGTCCTTCACCAAGGCAGTGCGAATGGTGATGGCGGTATCGCAGTTGCCGTTAAAGCTGAAGTACCCCACGCAACCCGCGTAAGGCCCTCGCGTGGTGCCTTCCAGTTCAGAAATGATCTGCATCGCACGAATCTTTGGCGCGCCGCTGACCGTCCCAGCAGGAAAAGTTGCTCGCATTAGATCGTAAGCCGTCCTGCCCACCGCCAGGCGCCCCTCAACCTGTGAGACAATGTGCATCACGTGGCTGTAGCGCTCAATGACCATCAACTCCTTGACTTGCACTGAACCGTAATCGCAGACGCGGCCAATGTCATTACGGGCGAGGTCCACGAGCATCACGTGCTCGGCGCGTTCCTTCGGGTCGGCGAGGAGTTCCTTTTCCATCACGAGGTCTTCGTCGTGCGTCGCGCCGCGCGGGCGCGTGCCGGCAATGGGGCGAATCTCAATCAACCGATCTTCGCAGCGCACGTGAATCTCCGGCGAGACACCCACAAGCGAGAAGCCGTCCAACTCCAGCAGGAACATGTAAGGCGACGGGTTAATGGTGCGCGCGGCGCGGTAAAGATCTAGGGGGGAGGCCTGTAACGGCGCGCTGAACCGTTGCGAACCAACGACCTGAATGATGTCTCCGGCGGTGATGTGTTTTTTAGCCTCCAACACGTTGGCGATAAACTTCTCCTTCGTAGTATTCGACTCGAAAGGCGCGGGTGCGACTTCATCTGGCAAAATCGCGGGCAAATTTTCCAGCGGCTGTTCGAGCAGCGAAACGAGCCGGTCAATTTCCTCGACCGCCTGCTCGTAGGCTTCCGTCGGCGAGGCGGCATCGTCCAAGACCGCGTTCACCAAAATCGTGATGGTCTGTTGTGCGCGGTCAAAGATGAGCAGTTCGTCCGTGATGAGAAAATACAGCGTCGGCGTGCCCAACTCATCCTTCGGCGGGCGCGGGACGATGGGCTCCACGTCGTGGATAAACTCGTAGCCGATGAAGCCCACCGCGCCGCCCGTGAAACGCGGCAGGCCGGGGACGTTCACGGGCCGGAAGCGCGCGAGCACGCGCTGGACGACTTCGAGGCCGTCGCGCACGCACTGGTCGCACGGGTCCTTGCCGGGCGCGGGGATGGCGAACTTCTCGACGACCTTGCCGTCCGCGATGACCTCGATGCGGTTAGCGGTCTGCTTGATGACCGCGCGCGGGTTGCAGCCGACGAACGAGTAGCGGCCGAGGTGTTCGCCGCCCTCCACGGACTCAAAGAGAAACGATTCGCCCTGCCCGCGGATCTTCTTGTAGGCGGACAGCGGCGTCTCGAAGTCTGCGAGGATGCGGCGCGTGACGGGGATAAGATTCCCCTGCGACGCGAGCTTCAAAAAGTCATCAAGCTTCGGCGAGTGCATTTCGTGCAAGCGAGCCTAGCCGAAGTGGGCCGCTCGGCGGAAGCCTCAAGAAGCCAACCGGGAGGGGAAGCGATGAGCGGGACGTCTAACCTGTTCGGCCAGCTCAGTTGTCCACGATGGTGAGGATGGCGGAGCGCTGATCGAGTTCGTAGCGCTTGCCGGACGGCAGGGCGGGCAAGGGCTTGAGGAAACCGCGTTGCACCAACTCGTCCACGCTCTTCGCGGCCCGCCCGTTGTTCGCCATCATGTATTTCGAGATGGCGTCGTAGAGGGTCTGGTGGTTGGGCAGCGCCTTGGGATCAACCCCAAGGCTCGCGGCGGCCTCTGTGGCTTCAGGTCCGCTCGAAGTGGAAGTCGTGGTCTTGCCGTGGCGCTTGCGGCATCCGGCTGAGAGCGCAACGGCAAACGCCAGAACGATGGCGAGGAGTGAAACTTGGCGCATTGGCTAAGTGTGCTGGATCACCAAGAGGTCGAACGCTGCATGAGCCAGGCTGGATCCGGGTTGTTCGCCAGAGTTGTGAAGCCCGCACTCGGTTCGTTCACGGGATAGGTGCGGCCATCGATCCACCGGTGCATCTCACCATGACCGTCAGAAAAGGAGAACGCAGTCGCCTGATTATGATAGTTAGCCGGCCAGTCAACCAACCCAACAGTTGCCGAGTTAACACCCCCTCCGGGAGTGGCCCCGTTCAATGCCACGGCAAACCAACCGTCGTTGATGCTGCCGATGCGCTCGTCCACCGTCACCCACATGTCAGCAGGGCGCTGAATGTCGGTCTCCCGGCGATACACCAGCGGGTTTACTCCGGGCGGGTTACCGGTCGTGGAGCCATTGCCCCGCCCCGGGTTCATCCAACCATTCATGGAAATGGTCCGCACTCTCGGGCCACGGCCACCGCCGTCATTGCTCTTGTCGTTCGGGCACTTGTAAGTGCCGGCGTTCTGAATGTAGCCCGCGCCAATGGAGCCATTCGCGCGCTGCGCTTGCCCGATCAGCAGGTCGGCATTGGTGTTATCGTTGGCACCACCACCTCCGTGCACCAGCCAACCCCGCACCCAGCCCGGATTGCTGGGGTCACCAGCAGCGCCGCCGTCCCCGTTTCGCGGCAGTCGTCCATCGTGATCCGAGGCATACAACGTCCAACCGAGCACGAGCTGCTTGACGTTGTTCAGGCACTTCGTGCCGGCGGCCTTGGCCTTGGCCTTGCTTAAGGCTGGCAACAACATCCCCGCCAGGATTGCGATGATCGCGATGACAACGAGTAGTTCAATTAGCGTGAAGCCACGCGCACAAATTGAGCGTTGAGATGAGGCTTGCGGAGCACAGAGTGCCATAAGGGTTCTGGCATTTTTCGTGATGATCGACGCCTGTCAAGCTTGTAATGCCACGTTGGTCGAATATGGCCCCGGTTTTTCGATGACGATTGCTATGATATGTTGCTGACCGCCGCAGTTCCATCAGGGCGAAGCAAACTCGCGCCCAACCGGTGAGGGGCTGCGAATGAGCTGCGCGCGCCACCACACCGGCCGCGTAAGCGAGGTGAACTATCAACCGCACTCCTGTGTCATCAGTGAGTCTTGCGCCGACAGGTTGATGTCTTCACAATAATCCCCTATGTCGTGGAAAGTACTCATCACTGCCCGGGCTGCCGAAGAAGTGGGTCAGCCCGCGTACCGGCTCCTGCGTGAGTCCGGTTGCGAAGTGATTCTCGCGCCCAAGTTCGGCCCGCTAAGC
>Ga0194132_10010253_pt1 | contig 12520 bp, 8 predicted proteins | sample TA2KigOf80mmetaG_FD_148612 | JGI IMG/M metagenome (GOLD analysis project Ga0194132, IMG submission 148612) | Freshwater microbial communities from Lake Tanganyika, Tanzania - TA2015054 Kigoma Offshore 80m | ecosystem: Environmental > Aquatic > Freshwater > Lake | place: Tanzania: Lake Tanganyika... | reverse complement strand
AGAAGTCTTCATCCGAAGACGGGATGCATCGGTATCGAAAGCTGCGACGATCTCGAAGCCCTCCTGTTGAAAACCCCGGTAGCTCAGCAGTGCGCTGCCCAGGTTGCCAACACCCACCAGGATCACAGGTTGGAGACTCGATGTGCCGAGCAGCTCCGAAATCATCTTGGTGAGCAGCTCCACATCGTAGCCGAGCCCCCGCGTGCCGAACTGGCCGAAATAGGTGAGATCTTTCCTCAGCTGAGCCGACTTCACACCTGCGGCCTTCGCGAGCGCTTCGCTGGAAACCGTGCGCAGGCTGTTGGACTTCAATCGATGCAGGCATCGAAGGTAGATCGACAGCCGATAGACCGTTTTACGGGGAATCTCTGGACGCTGTTCTTTGCTCACGACTGTGGCAATAGACTCATCACGAGGCTCTGGGATCAAGCTTTCAGCATCCCAAGAATCGCATCGGCCGACCGGATCGCCGCCCCGCCCTGCCCCAGGCCATCCACGACGGCTCTGAGCTGAGCCCTCATGCGGGATCTTCGAGCGGGATCCTGCATCAGCTTGAGGGCGTGGCTGGAGATCTTCTCCACGGAAGCGTCCCCTTGAATGAACTCCGGCATGATCTCCTCGTCCGCCAGGATGTTCGGCATGGCGAGATACTTCACCGTGATGATTCTGCGGGCGATCCAGTAGGTCAGCCAGGAGGTCTTGTACATGGCAAGAGTGGGAGTTTCGAAGTAGGCGCACTCGAGCGTCACACTCCCGGTCGACGCGATGGCCATCGAGGCGCAACGAAGGGCTTCGGACAGGGATCCCACCTGGAGTCTGATCCCACCACCCGCCAGCCGCCTGGCCAGCGGCATGAGCCGTTGATCCGGCACGACGAGCACCCATTCGCAAGCGATCTGGCTTGAAACATGCCTGGCCACCTCGGCCATGACCGGCAGGTGACGCCTGATCTCCTGCTCCCGGCTCCCGGGTAACAACACACATCGGTTGCCTTCGTGACCATGCTCCGGGGTCGCATCCGAGCTTCGACGCTGATATCGATCCATCAGTGGATGGCCCACAAAACACGTCCTCAGTTTCGGCGCGTGCGTGGCGTACCACCCAGGCTCAAAGGGGAAGATGCAGAGCAACAAGTCAAGGTCCTGCTCCATGGTCCTGGCTCGCCCCGGTCGCGAAGCCCAGACCTGGGGTGAAACAACCTTGGTGATCCTTGGGTTCCACCCGGGTATTGAAGGTTGGAGCTGGCGGATCGCGTGAGCGAACTTGTGATTGAAGTGAGAAAAGTCGATGAGGATGACAAGACTGGGCCGCCTTTCCGCAGCTTCCTGAAGGAGGCGGTTGAACACGTTTCGAAACGTGAAGTACCGCATCGCGGCATCCATCGGTCCAATGACGGAAATGGAGGTCAGGTCGTGAAGGACATCGACGCCGGCGCTTCGCATAGCAGCCCCGCCCGCTCCGAAAAACCGCCATCCCAGGCACTCGGATCTTTTCGACAATTCGCGAACCAACTCTGCCGCGATGGTGTCGCCGCTATGCTCGCCGGCTATGACCAAGACATCCGCGTTGCTCATCGGGAGACAGGGGCCACCACATCTCCCGCTTTCTTGATCTGATCGAGGATTTCGAATGCCACATCCAGGGCTCGCTTGGCGGACTCTCCGCTGACGATGGGAGCCTGGCGGGCCTGGACACACTGAAGAAAGCTCTTCAGCTCCATACGGAGGGGCTCTTCCTTCTGGATGGGCACCGGTTCACGCACGATCTTCTTGCCCGCGAATTCGCTGACGATGGTGGAGTCACGTGCGGCAAGAAGCTTCTTGATCAACGAACTCTCGCTCTCACCCTCCTTCGCCAGCCTGTAAATGAAGCCCTCCTGAGCCCGGTAATCGAGGGAGATATAGCTCGGATGATCTCCACCGCTAAACACCCGGATCTTGCGCATCCGTTCCGGGCTGATCCGGCTGGCGGTGAGATTGGCCACGCAACCGTTGCGGAAGCGAAGACGGACGTTCGCGATGTCCTCACTGGCGCTCAGGACCGGAATCCCGACAGCGTCGACGTTGATCACCGGTGAATCAACGAACGCCAGCACAACGTCCAGGTCGTGAATCATCAGATCCAAAACGACGCCAATGTCGGTGCTTCTGGCGGGATAGGGCGACAAGCGATGCGTCTCGATGAAACGCGGCTGGGTGGCGGCCTCACGGAGATATTGAAAGACAGGATTGAACCTTTCCACATGCCCGACCTGCAGCACGAGTGACCTGGCCTGGGCGATTTGGACCAGCTCGCCTGCCTGATCGAGTCGATCGGTCATCGGTTTCTCAACCAGCAAATGTTTACCCTTGAGCAACAACTCCCTTGCGATCGCGAAGTGCGTGGACGTCGGGGTCACGATGCTGAAAGCGTCGGCAGCCTCAGCGGCAGCCTCGATGGACTTGAAGACAGGCACCCCATGTTTGGCGGCGACCTTCTCCGCGTTTTCGGGGTTGGAATCACAAACACCGACGAATTCAGTGTGAGCCTGGGCGGCAAGTTCGGCATAGATCCGGGCATGTTCCTTGCCCAGAGAACCGGTGCCGACGACCGCGACTCGTGGTCGGATCGTCGTTGAGACTGACGGAGTGTCGTGACGCACGGCCGGAACCTGCACACTTCGGCGGCTCAATGCGAGACAGGAAAAGGATCAAGCTGAGCGTCGTCCAGCTGCGCCAGGAGTGCATCAAGCTCGGAAAACCCGTTCCAGATGGGGTTCGGATCGAGGGTTGACGCTTCCAAGTAACTCATCCGCACGTGCCTGAATCACAACGCGGTCGTAACCTGGGTTTCTGGCGTGGGAGCGCTGGCGTCTCGCCGGCCTCTGGCTTGCTCATCGCCCCATGCCGGCGAGGACGCCAGCGCTCCCAGCCAAAGTCAGCTGCCAGACCTCACAGCCTCACACTGTCCGACCTGCAGAACCGAAGCGGGCATAGCCCGAGCACCCTTGTATGTTCCTTTCCATATTCCTTGTTTGGCGACAGCCGAACGGGAGTATGGGGCTGCCTTCCCGCCTGCAGGCGGGAAGGCAGCGGCGCGAGCGAGATCGTTGTCCACCCTTGAGGGTGTGCCTTCCCGGGCGAACTTGAGCAACGGCAGCGAACGTTCCTTACTCTGAAATTTCCGAGCGCACGACGGAATCCTTGGCATCCATCACCAGCAGCCAATCACGCGGGGTGGGCGCGCTGGGAGAATGTGAGAGACGCGCGGAATGCCGGCTGCCCCGATTCCAGTGTTGCCATTTCCTGCCGGACACCGCATACAATTCCCAGTCAGCGAGCTAGGTTGGAATCTCAGAAGAAATGTTCCCTGAAGACCGGTTGTGGAGTAATGAAGACGATCCTGGTGTTGGCGCAGAATCCAGAGCTGCCCGATGCCATCAAATCAGCACTGGATGGGCATGCTTACCGTCTCCTGGTTCGCCAGGATGTCGAAGAAGCTGAGCCTCTCCTTCGCAGCGGCTCATTCCACGCCTGCGTGATTGATGCTGACCATCCGCAAATCCATCTCGTGTGGATCCTGGACCGGCTCAAGGACCTTGCTCCCAAGCTCCCGATCCTGGCCAGCACCCAGACACGGTCTCCCGAGCTTGAAGAGGCCCTCCACATCCAGGGCGTGGCTCGCATCCTCACGAAACCCATTCGTCCACGGTTGCTCCGTCACTTTCTGGACCAGTTCCAAACGCTGACCTCGCCTCACGCCTCAGCCGCGGCATCACCACCGAGTCATGAGCTCAGAAGGCCTCCTGTAGCCAGGGAACTCCCCCAACTCACTCCCATACGCCGCGAGCCACCCGAACTCACCACGATCACCAGCGTGCTCCCGCACGCATTTTCCGTCACGGCCCTCAGCACAGAACTCCTGCCCCGGCTGCGAAGAATCCTGGGTATCCACCGAGCCTCCCTGTTACTGCGCCCGGCGCACGCAGCCTCTCAACCCATCCCGAGCGACCTGGATGAACGGACCCTCAGCATGATCGGATCCTCAGGCCTGCCCTTGCATCCGAAGGAGCAAGTCAGGCTGAGCCTCGACTCCGGACTGGGGGCGATATTGCTGGAAGGCATTCCGATCATCCGACGCGGCGATCTTTCCGGCGCTGCGTTGGACGAAATGGATTTATTGGGCGGGGATGTCGCGGTGGCAGTGATGCATTCGGGTCAACTCGTGGGGGTGCTGACCCTGAGCACGAGGGTATCAGGAGAGAGCCTGGCCCAGGAGACCGTTGAATCCCTTTTCTTTTTGTCAGAGCAGATCGGTGCTGCGGTGACTCAGATTTGGTCTCAGGAACGAGTAGTGGCCAATCACGGGATGATGGAGGGGATTCTCAGAGAGCTGAGCAGCGCCTGTGTGGTCGTGGGTCGCGACCTCCAAATCCTGCATTCAAACCACGCTGCCCGCTCGATGTTCCTGGCGCCCGCAGATGCGTCGGCCCCCATGCACTTCAAGGATCTCCCGCCTCTGCTCGCAAACCGGGTGTTCCAGGTCCTGAAGCAGGGACAGCCTGCCCCTGCGTTTCGGTTCCGCTTCCCCGAAGGATCTTCGCGGAACTTCCAGGCCGCAATCGTTCCCTTTCAGAGCAAGAACTCCCTGCTGCCGATGTCTGCGTTGATCGTCCTTGACGATCAATCCCAGGGCGAACAACTGCGGAAGCTCGAAGTCGAGGCATCCAATCTGCGTCTGGTGAGAATCATGGCCGACCGGCTCGCGCACGAGATCGGCAACGCCCTGGTCCCGGTCTCGACGCACCAGCAACTGCTTTCCACACGTCACAAGGACGCAGAGTTCCGGGCTTCGCTTGAAACCGCTCTTGCAAACAGCGTTAAGCGCATTGGACGACTGGTGAACCAGATGGTTTTTCTGGCGCAAGACCGTCCAGTTGTAGTGGAAAGCAACCTTGTTGTTCCTCTAATCGAGGAAGCCTTCAGGGAAGCTCAGCGGCATCTGCCGAATCAGACAGCGAGCATCCGATTCAACGCTGATCAATCTGATCTATCCGTCCTGGGTGACGCCCAAGCCTTGCGCCACGCGTTGTCGGAAGTCCTGATGAACGCGATCCACGCCAATCCCACCGAAGCCCGGATTTCCATCAAAATATCGGCGACGCTGTTGGCAAACGATTCACCTGCTGTGGCGATAGAGGTGAAGGACAACGGGGAAGGCTTTGGTTCGGACGGACTGGCGCATGCGACCGACGCCTTCTTCACAACCCGCAGCGTGGGTCTCGGACTCGGGCTGACTGTGGCCAAGAAAGTCGTCGAAGCTCACCAAGGTCGCCTGGAGATTCTGCCCAATGAGCCTAGGCAAGGGGGTGTCGTCCGGTTCACGCTCCCCGCCGCGGAACGCAGGCTATTGTGATCGGTCGCTTACGGCAAAGCGGGGGCTTTCTCTGGGGCAAAGCCTGCTGGGTCTGATCCAACCCGGATCAGGGTCCGGCGCGTTTTCAGAACAGATGAGGTTCAAAGCGGCTGCAGCAGGTTCATAACGCGATCAGCGGAGCTTGCCACCGCCTCACCCCTGGGAAGCTCAAGCGGGACAGTGGTCAGCTGATGACGAAACCAGGTCTGTTGTCGCTTGGCATATCTGCGCGTACGCAAGCGTATCTCCTCAATCACCGTCGACAGATCACCTCCCTCCTGCAGGTAGCCCACGAACTGCCGGTAACCGATTGCCTGGAGCGCGACAGGGTTATCCATCAACCCTTGCGACATCAAACCCCGCGTCTCCTCCACCCACCCTGCCCTCACCATTTCATCGATTCGACGATCCATCCGCTCGCGCAGATCCTCCCGTTCGCGGTGCAGGCAAATGATGGACGGAGATTCTTCTGGCGGCACATCGCGTTTGCCCCAGTCAGCGCGGAGGGACGAGAACGGTTTTCCCGTGAGACGGATCACCTCCACCGCTCGCAACACTCTTCTTCGGTTGAGAAGATCCATCGACGCTGCTGCGAGAGGATCTTTCGCACGAAGCTCGGCTACCAATTCGGAGTCCGGGATCGTCTCCAATGCCTGTCGCAGTCCGGGGTCTGCCGGTGGTGCCTCCCCCAAACCCTCGAGCCAGGCCTTGAAGTAGAGCCCGGATCCGCCGCAGAAAATCGCACGACGATTGCGGGCTCGAATTCCCTCCATCGCCTCCTTCGCCAAAACACAAAACCTCGCGGCATCGAATCCCACCCGCACTTCGCAAACATCCAGCAGGTGGTGCGGGACGTCCCGGCGATCCTGGGCAGTGGGTTTGGATGTGCCGATGTCCATCCCCTGATAGACCTGCATGGAATCCACCGAGATGATCTCCGCTCCGACCCGCCGGGCCAGTTCCATCGCAATGGCTGATTTCCCGGACGCGGTGGGTCCGACGATGAACCATGGCTCAGGACCGTCCATGCTCATCCGGGGGAGGAGGGAGACGAGCCTGGACGGGCGGATCTCTTCAGCAGCCAGAAGTAGAGAACGCAGCCGGTGACGAACAAACCAGCTCCCACCAGGTGGGCCGGGGTGAGGCGGCCGTCGAGGTATCGGACCGGATAGTCTCCTCGAAACAATTCCGCGATGGATCTGGCGATCGGGTAAGTCAGCAACCAGGCGGCGAACACCTGGCCTTCGAACTTTCGTTTCCGATGCAGGAATTCGAGGACGGCCCACACGACAAGGTTGAGCAGGGCGTCGTAGATCTGGACGGGGTGAACAGCGGTGCCGTGGGTCGCGTGTCCGGTGGGAAACCGGATCGCCCAGGGCAGCTCGCAGACACTGCCGTAACAACAGCCGGTCATGAGACACCCGATCCGTCCCAGGACACTCCCGAGGGCGATGCTTGGGGCGTAGGCATCAGCCAGCCTCCACAGCGGCTGGCTGCGAATCTGACAGTAGAGAATGGCGGCAGCTGCGGCTCCGAGGAATCCGCCGTAGAACACCAATCCTCCGCTGCGGAGATTCAGCCAGGAAAGGACGGATCGTCCGGCGAAATCGGTCTCCCAATGCGTGAATATGAAGAGCCCTCGAGCTCCGATGACCACTCCCACCATCATCCACAAACCGAGGTCGTACACGCGATCAGGCTGGAGGCCGCTGCGAAGTCCTCGCCTGGACGCAGACCAAAGTCCGAGCAAACAGCCCAGCCCAACAAGAATTCCGTACCAATGGATGGCAAAATTTCCGATATGAAGAGCGACGGGTTGCACGCAGTCAGAGGTGGAAGGGTATCATGAGGGAAAGCGGGTGGATCACTTTCGTTCCACGAACACGACGCTCTTGTCGGGTCCTCGGATGCCTGCGCTGGCGAACGCGCCGGGCGCCCTGCTGATCAACGAGCTCATCAACGCACCATGATCGGGGGTTCTGCACCAGGCGTTGAGCTGCACCTGGGTTCCCCCTTCCACCAGTTTCACGTTCACCACTTCTGGGGCCGGATTCTGCAACACGCGTGGATCGCTTTTTGCCAGAGCCAGCAAGACTTCATGAGCATGGTTCAGATCGTGGCCCGCGCCCACAGACATGACCAGCTCCGCACGACGCAACGGGTTGGCGGTGTAGTTCGTGATAATGCCACCCATGATCGACGAGTTGGGGATAATGATCTTCTTGTTGTCCGGAGTATGCAGAGTGGTGGAGAAAATCTGCACCTCCTCCACCACCCCCTCCACACCCGCCGCCAGCACCACGTCGTCCTTCCGAAAGGGTCGGAATACGATGATGAGGAATCCCGCAGCGAAGTTTGAGAGCCCACCCTGCAAAGCCAGGCCGATCGCAAGACCACAGGCGGCGATCACAGCAGCGAAGGTCTTGGTGTCGATACCCAGCTTCTCAAGAGCAGTGACGATGACGAAGGCCATCACCCCGGCATGGCCAAGGTTTCCGAGAAAGTCTCCCACCGTGGCGTCGATCTTCCTTCGAGCCAGCAAGCCCTTGATGGCGTTGCGCACCAGACCCGCGAAGACATACCCGGCCAGCACAATGAGAATCGCCAGCCCAATGTTAACCGTCCACATGGCCAGCTCGCCCGGAAGCCCGGTGGCTTCCTCAAAGCGATTAGCAAGTCCGCGCGTCGCAAGGCTGACCCGGTCCGGACTGGCTGGATCGGGGGAAACCGGGCTGGCTGCCTGAGCCAGGATCGGAGACCAGGAAAGATTCAACATAGAATAAACTCCTGTTGTTGTTTGTTTGGAGAGAGCGGCGAGATGCAGATCATTGGCTCAAGCCGGAAGATTCTTTTCAAGGAACGTCAGAAAGTTCCCATGAAAGATGCCTTCCACATCTGCGGCCGAATAGCCGCGCTTCTCGAGGATTGCTGAGATCTTTGTGAGATCGGCGATGGATTTGACGTCCAAGGGCGTCTGCTCAAAACCATAGGCGCCATCAAGGTCTGATCCCAGCCCCACGTGTCTGGCATTGCCCGCAATCTGGCAGATGTGATCCATGTGATCGACCACCTGCTCCAGGGTGAGCCCTTCCCCTTCGGGCGTATTCTTGCCTCTCACCCACCCCGGAACCAGCATCCAGGCATCCATGACCGCCCCGATCACCGCTCCACGACGGATCAGCTCGCGAATCATGTCATCGCTCAGCTGACGATGGTTGGGCACGAGTGCCCGGCAGTTGTGGTGACTGGCCCAAACGGCTCCCTGCCAGCATTCCAAAGCCTCCCAAAAGCTTTCATCGCAGAGGTGAGTGGCGTCCAGAATCATTCCCAGCCTCTGCATCTCGGAGAGCAGCTCTCTCCCACGCGGTCCCAACCCTCCGGTGGCATCGGTCCCTTGAGCATACCGGCCCGGACCATAGTGGGCTGGACCGATGGCTCTGAGCCCCTGTGTAAACGATCGTTCGACATAAGCAGGCGTCACCATCGAGTCCGCGCCTTCCAGGCTCAGCACGTATCCGATCGGCCCCTTCCAGGCCGGGTCGCGCCACCGCTGCACCTGCGCCTTCAGCCCTGCCTGGTCACGGATTGAAACAAGCTCGCCTCGCTCCTCCATTGTGCGATACCACGCCAGTTGCCCCTGGGTCTGCGCCCAAGCCTGTTCAGGCGAATTCCAGCCGGGCAAGGAGTTCGTCGGTTTCACATAGCGGGCGATCTGGGTCGCCACGCAGATCCCGATTCCAGCCTTCCGCATCTCCTCAAAGGAAACAGTCGCTTTACCGCGATCCGGCTTGTCCTTCAGATGCGCCTCGCGTTGTCGGATGACCTCCAAAGGTTGAGTCAGATCACGATTCCACTCCATGGCGTTCATCGCCAGGTCCAGATGTGCGTCGAGTATCATAAGTCCAAACGATCTTCCGTCGGGTTCACTTCGGCTGAGGACTGACCGACATGGGCTTCAGGGTCATGGGATCCCGCAACGGCAGATCTACCAATGGCCCCGCGACGAGCGACCCAAGCGTCACAGCATGGTTGGGATGTCCCTTGAGAATCTCCGCCTTCTGGCCGACAACCAAAACAACCGCGCGCTTGAGGTCGAGGTATTTTGCGGCCACCCGCTGCACATCCTCGCGCGTCACCGACTCAATGCGGGAGCGGTAGTTCCTCCAATAGTCAGGATCCGTGGCAAACCGGCCGGTGACCTCTTCGTCAGCGAAGGCGTCCGCCACCTGGGCGCGGGTCGAAAAACGCTGCGGCAAATTGTCGATGAACACGCGTCGGGCAGTCTCCCATTCCTCCTGTGACACTTGCTCGGTCGCGATCCGCTTCATCTCCTCCATGACAATCGAGGAGGCGTAGGCCACGGTCGCAGACTTGGACTGAAACCCGGCATGGAAGGGTGTGGCGTAATAAGTTCCGCCCCGGAAAGTCGAGAAAGCCGAGTAGGCCAGCCCCTCGTCGGATCTGACGCGATTCATGATTCGAGAGGTGAATCCGCCGCCCCCCAGAACCATGTTCATCACAGCCACCGCAAAGTTATCGGGGTTGTCCCTGCGGATTCCCGGAAGCAGGACGGCAACGCGTCCCTGATTGACGTCCTTTTCCACCATATAGACTCCGGGTTTGGCAAAGTCCGCCGTGGATGGGACTGGAGGAGCGGACTCACCAGGGTAAGGCCAAGCAGCGAACAACTCTTCGAGCCTGCGGCTCATCGCCTCACGATCGAAGTCGCCGCTCACGGCAGCGACCATGTTCCTCGGGTGAACCCACTTCTTGTGGAACGAGTGGAGGTCTTCCTGCGTGACGGACTCGACCGAGGCCTGGGTGGGAATGCGGTTCAGCCAGAAACCCTCACCATAGGCCAGCCGTGTCAGCTCCCGGTCCTCAATGTCAGAGGAATCGTCGTTGCGCTGTTTCATCCCCTGGATCGTTTGCTGTTTGAGCAGGTCGAGCTTGTTGGTCTGGAACCGGGGTTGGTTCAGCGCCTCTCTCAGAATCTTGAAGCCCTCGTCCAAATCCTTGCTCAGAAGGTTCAAGCTGACGGTGTAACGCGCTTCCGACAGGCTGGACGAAAAGTTTGCGGCGAGGAAGGCGAGACGCTCATCCAGATCTTCGGCCGATTGCGAAACTGTTCCACCCCGGGATACCAGATACCCTGCCATCCCTCCCACACCTTCCTTCCCTTCCGGATCCAGGTAATCGCCCGCGCGCACGTGGATCACCACCTGAACAAGCGGGAGTTCACGGCTGGGCACCAGATAAGCCACGGGGCCGCTCTTGAGCTCGAGTCGATGCTCCTGTGGACGGGGGGGCTCATACGTCAGGGGAGGGAATTTCAGTTTTTCGGGACGATCCGGGATCTCTGCGGCACCGATGGAACACGAAAGGAACAACGGCAGGAAGGCAGGCAGTGCGGACCAAACGACGGACTTGAGTGAATGAAAGTTCATAAGCTCAGCAATGGGATGATGGCTGGTCACTTCTTCTGAAGTTCGGCAATTCGTGACTCCACAGCCTTTCGATACAGCCGCATGAAGACTTTCCGTTTTGGATCTCCATCCCCGGCCTGGTCGAGGCTCTTGATCGCCTGCTGCAGGCGCTCAACACTGGTCTCGGCCTTGATCTGTGAGGTCAATCGCATCATGACCGGCTTCTGATCCGGAGCCAGGGCTGCAAAATCGTCGTCGCCTCCCGACCCCGAACCGCCTGGTTTTCGGGTGTAAACACCGACAGCCCGCTTCTCCTTCGTGAAGTATGTCGAGGCAACTCGTTGAACATCCTGGGCGTTGACAGCCTGAATCTTGGGACCTGCCGAGTTGATCTCCTCCCAGTCACCCAGGCCGGCGCTGAAAATAAGCTGGTTCAGGATGGGAAAGTTTGAGGAAAGCCTTCGATACTCGGCAGCCGCGAAGTTGTTCTTAACCTTCTGCAATTCCTCGGGAGGGGGCGGCTGCGACTTCAGCTCATCAATGGTCTGATAGATCCCCTGCTCCACCTCCTCAGGGGTCTTCCCATCACGAGCCTCCCCCGTGATGTTGAACACGCCTCCGTACTTTCTTGAGAACTGTCCCCCCTGCACTTCGGTGGCCACCTGACTCCCCATGACAAGCTTCTTGTAAAGACGACCGGTCCTCGTGGAGAGGATCTGGGACAGAACCTGAAGTGCGTAGGAGTCCTTGTGCTGGAACGGAACGGTATGCCAGTAGATATCGACCTGGGGATTCGCCTCAGCCTCGGCGTACATCCTTTTCTCGGCGAGCTGCGGATTCACCAGGGGCACAAAGGGAGCCGGGTCCCTGGGTCCCCGGGGAATCCTTTCGAAATAACGCTGCGCGAGCGAGATCGCATCGGCTGCCTTGAAGTCCCCGACCAGAATCAAGGTGATGTTTTGGGGGCTGTAATACATCGTGAAGAACTCGTCCGCCTCGGCTTTGGAAATGGATGAGATATCCGCTGGCAACCCCACCGTCGGCCAGCCGTAAGGGTGATTCTCCCAGAACAATCCCTCAAAGCTCTCCGCGAACTTGCCCAGAGGGGTGGACTCGGTACGCATACGACGCTCCTCGTAAACCACATCGCGCTCCGCGTAAAACTCGCGGAAGACAGGTCGAAACAATCGTTCCGACTCCATCCACATCCAGAGCTCGAGCTTGTTCGCAGGCACCGTAATAAAATAGCCGGTGAGGTCCGGGTTGGTGAAAGCGTTCATTCGCGTCCCACCGTTTTTCGTGTAAACGAGGTCGAATTCATTCTTCACGAGAATCTTGCGATGTTCCTCGATCAACGCTTTGAAGTCCTTCTCCAGCTCACGATATCGCTCCGTCTTGTTCTCGAGCTTGAAGGGATCATCGATCTCGCCCCGGCGAAACTTCTCGCGAACCTTCTGATCCTCGGCACGCATGAGATCCCTGACCCGTTCCTGTTCGGCGATGATTTCAAGGTCACGCTTCGCGTCTTTGGTGCCCAGGGTGGGGGTCCCTTTGAACATCATATGTTCGAAGAGATGAGCCATGCCTGTGATACCGGGTCGTTCATTGGCACTACCCACATGAGCGACCCATCCGCCGGCGATCGAAGGTTCGTCATGCCTTGGAGCCAGGAGGAGCTTCATTCCGTTGCTCAGGACATG
>Ga0194132_10010250_pt1 | contig 12524 bp, 11 predicted proteins | sample TA2KigOf80mmetaG_FD_148612 | JGI IMG/M metagenome (GOLD analysis project Ga0194132, IMG submission 148612) | Freshwater microbial communities from Lake Tanganyika, Tanzania - TA2015054 Kigoma Offshore 80m | ecosystem: Environmental > Aquatic > Freshwater > Lake | place: Tanzania: Lake... | reverse complement strand
GTCAGCCAGGTGCTACATGAACATGCGGCCACTCTATCAGCCGCAGGTCCCACAATCCGGAGCCGCCGCCTGATCAAATGTGCGAAAGATTCTGGACAGGACCAGTGCGCCTCGCGCTGGGCGGCGTCCCAGACCTTGAGCAGCTGATCCCAGCCGTCGAAGAACCAGCCCAGCTTGTCCATCGCCGCTTTCAGCTGCCGCTCGGTCTCGTCCCAGGGCACGATGTACTTGGCGATGTTGTCGAGCGCGCCGTCGAGCTCCGTGATCGGTCCCGTGGCGACGCGGTTGGTCTCCTCGGCGACATCGGCGATCAGGGTGGCGTCGGGCTGCGCGTCATCGGCCCAATCGCCCGCCGCCCAATCCCGCATCGCGCGGGCCAACACCATCTGCTGCTGCCAGACACGGCGCATCGGGCCAATAGCCGCCGAGCGCGCCACGCCGAGCGGTGCGACCATATTGCCCCAGATCTCGAGACGATCGAGCAGCTCCTCCAGCGGAATGTCCAGCCTTTCGCCGGCGGCGGCGAGATCGGCCCGTGCCCGCTTCTTGCCCGCTTCCGTGATCATGTCGGTGACCGAGATCTTCGTCGGGTTCGGCGAGAGCTGCTCAAGCGCTCTCACAACGACGAAGAGCCGGGTCACCAGTTCCTGATTCTCGGCCGCGCTCAGGATCGTCTTGGCCGCCATCGCGGCTTCGCCGCCGGCAAGGCCGGTGCTGGCAACCGTGAGCGTGGCGATGCGGATGTCGTGAGGGCTCGTCGCCGATTTGCGGTCCAGCTCTTCCAGCAGCGCACGATCGTGCACCGTCAGCTTGAACATCTCCATCACCGCCTTGGCGGGAATGACGTAGGTCCCTTTTCCCCCGGAGAGTCCGGGAACGAGGAACTCGACTTTCTCAGGATCCATCGAGCGCAAGCGCGCGGCCGCCAGCGCCGGCGTCGTGAATGGTACCGTGGCGCCGCGCTCCGCAAAGGTCGCCGGCCAAAAGCGTTCGTTCGAAGTCGCCGTGCTCATGGAGGAGAGGAGTGCGAACCGGTCTCAGGAGAGCGCTAATCAATCCGGTCGCGCGCCGCGATGCAAGACGACAATTATTTCAGGCGTTTACGGTCTGTTTACGAACGCTTCGAGCGCTAGAACTTCATGCAAAATAGGAAGAAATGGGGCGAGCGACCGGGCTTGAACCGGCGACCCCCAGATCCACAATCTGGTGCTCTAACCAACTGAGCTACGCCCGCCACCGGGGGCAATACCTAATGGGGGGCGCCGGCCCCGTCAAGGCGCGGTACCGCGCGACGATTCCCGCCTAGAACGCCTCGGCCGGCATCTCCATGAGGGTCTTGCGGCCGGCGAGCACGGTCCGGAACAGCGTGTCGGTCTCCGGCAGCACGCGTTCGGTGAAGAATCGCGCGGTCATGACTTTGGCGGCGTAAAAGCCGTCCGCGTCCTGGCCGGCGGCGATCTTCGCCTGGGCGAGCTTGACCATCCGGCACCAGAGGAACGCCATGACGACATGGCCAAAGAGGCGGAGGTAGTCGGTCGCGCCGGACACCGCCTCCTCCGGATCCTTGAGCCCGCGTTCGGCAAGCTGCGCCGTCGCCTGCTGCAGCTTGGCGAAGGCCTTGGCGGTCGGCATCACGAACTCGACCAGCTTCGGATCGGTCGAATTCGCCTGGATGAAGGCATCGACCGGATGGAAGAAGCGGCGCAGCAGGCGGCCCATGTTCTGGGGCAGCTTGCGGCCGACGAGGTCGAGCGCCTGGATACCGTTGGTGCCTTCGTAGATCTGGGCGATGCGCGCATCGCGGACGAACTGCTCGACGCCATGCTCGCGGATGTAGCCATGCCCGCCATAGACCTGCTGCGCGGTCACGGTCGAGGCGAAGCCCTGGTCGGTGAGATAGGCCTTCACGACCGGCGTCAGCAGCTGCACGAGCTCGTCCGCCGCCTCCCGCCTCGCCGCATCGGGATGCTTCTCGGCCTCGTCCAGCAGGCGGCCCGTCCAATAGGCCATGACGCGCGCGCCCTCGGTGAAGGAGCGGATCGAGAGCAGGTTCTTGCGCACATCGGGATGCACGATGATCGGATCGGCCGACTTCGCCGCGTCCTTGGTGCCGGAGACCGAGCGTCCTTGCGTGCGCTCCTTGGCGTAGTCGCGGGCGTTCTGGTAGGCGACCTCGGCGAGGCCGAGCCCCTGCATGCCGACCGAGAGCCGTGCTTCGTTCATCATCGTGAACATGCAGCGCATGCCCTTGTGCGCGCCGCCGACCAGCCAGCCGACCGAGTTCTCGAAATTGAGCACGCAGGTGGGTGAGGCCTTGATCCCCATCTTGTGCTCGAGCGCGCACGTGCTGACGCCGTTATGCACGCCGGGCTTGCCGTCGGCCATCGGCAGGCGCTTCGGCACCAGGAACAGGCTGATGCCCCGGACGCCTTCCGGCGCGTCCGGCAGCTTCGCCAGCACCAGATGGACGATATTGTCGGTGAAATCGTGGTCGCCGCAGGAGATGAAGATCTTGGTCCCGGTGATGGCGTAGCTGCCGTCACCCTTCGGCACCGCCTTGGTTCGGATCAGGCCGAGATCGGTTCCGCATTGCGGCTCTGTCAGACACATGGTGCCGGTCCACTCGCCGGTCGCGAGCTTCGGCAGGTAGGCGCGCTTCAATTCGTCGACCGCATGCGCGCGGATCGCCGCATAGGCGCCGTTGGAAAGTCCCGGGAACATGCCGAAGGCGAGGTTCGCCGAGCAGAACATCTCCTTCACTACGTTGTGGAGCAGCCTGGGCATCCCCTGCCCGCCATCCTCGACCGCGCACGGCATGCCGACCCAGCCGCCTTCGCGGAAGGCCTCGTAGGCTTCCTTGAAACCCTTCGGCGTGCGCACGACGCCGTTCTCGAGCACCGAGCCTTCCTCGTCGCCGGAGCGATTGAGGGGCTGCAACACCTCCTCGCAGATCTGCGCGGCGGCTTCGAGGATCGCATCCGCCGTTTCAGGACCGTATTCCTCGTCGATGGGCAGCGGCTCGGAGTCCGCCAGGACCTCGTTGAGCACGAAGCGGATGTCGCGCAAGGGAGCCTTGTAGGTCGCCATGGCTAGTTCCTCAGCGGCTTGCCGGTGGTGAGCATGTGCTCCATGCGCTGGAGCGTGCCTTCGGTCTTCACCAGGCGCATGAAGGCCTGGCGCTCGAGCGCGTAGAGCTTGTCCTCGCTGGTCGGGTCGATGTGATCGGCATCCTCGCCGCCGGTGACGACCTTCGCCAGCTCGGCGACCACGACCTGGTCGTGCATCGTGACCTTGCCCTGAAGCGCGAGGCCTTCGACCTGGAGCGAGATCGCCGCGACGCCGGTCGGGCCGGGCAGCTTGATCTCCTGCGGCTCCGGCGCCTTGTAGCGCTTGGCCAGCTTGAGCGCGGTCTCCTTGGCATCGGCGAGCAGGCGGTCGCGGTTCATGGTGATGCCGTCGCTCGGTCGCAGGAAGCCAAGCTCCTTCGACTCATGCGCCGACTTGCCGACCTTGGCCATCGCCACGGTCTCGAAGGCCTTGGCCACGGGCGGCATCGGGCCCTTCGGCATGCCGGGCATGGTTGCCCAGCGCGTCAGCAGCTCCTTGGTGCCGCCCCAGCCGGGAACCAGGCCGACGCCGCACTCGACGAGGCCGATATAGCTCTCTGCATGCGCCTGGATAGCCGAGCAATGCAGCAGCACTTCGCAGCCGCCGCCGAGCGCCATGCCCGCAGGCGCAGCGACCGAAGGGAAAGGCGCATACTTCAGGGCTTTGAACGTCTTCTGTCCCTGCTCGACCTGCTGGTCGATCGCAGGCCATAGCGCGACGTTCGCCGCGAACAGCGCGAGGCCTAGATTGGCACCGACCGAAAAATTCTCGGCGTCGTTGTGGATGACGAGCGCCTTGTAGCTCTTCGCCACCGTATCGATCGCCTTCTTCACCATGGCGAGCAGATCGGCATCGAAGGCGTTCATCTTGGTGTGGAACTCGAGGCAGGCGACACCGTCGCCGAGATCCCAGAGGCTTGCCGCCTTGCTGCCGACGATCGGCTGCTTGCCGCGCTTGACGTCGGCGAGCAGCAGCACGCCGGGTCGGCGCACGATCGGATGATAGGCGCCGTCGGTTCCGAGATATTCGACGGTCGCGTCCTGCGTCCGGTAGAAGCCGCCCGCATCCGCGGCGCTCTCGAGCAGCGGCGGCACGATCATGCCTTCAGCCGCAAGCTTCTCGCGGAACCATTTGGCGCCGAGCTGATCGACCATCTCGAAGGGACCGCGCTTCCACGCATAGCCCAGCCGCATCGCCTCGTCGACCGCGGTCACGTGGTCGGCGATGTCGGGCACAAGCGAGGCCGCATAAGAGAGCGTGTCGCGAAGCACTACCCAGGCGTAGCGGCCGCCCTTGTCCGGATGCTCGGCCAGAACTTTAAGACCCTTTCGCGCCGCCTCGACGGAGTCGAGCCTAGGCTTCGCCGCGGTGTGGTACGCGCCGGTCTTGAGGTCGATCGCCTCCTTGACGCGCGAACCGTCGGCGCCTTTGGCCAAGCGATAGAAGCCGCCCTTGCCCTTCCGGCCCGTATAGCCGTCGGCGATCATCTTCTCGATCAGCGGCTGCGGCCGGTGCAGGCGGCGGTAATCGTCGCCTTCCGGCAATGTCGCGAGCAGGCTCTTCGACACATGCGGCATCAGGTCGAGGCCGACCAGGTCGAGTAGGCCGAAGATCCCGGTCTTCGGCACGCCCATCGGCCGGCCGGCGACGGAATCCGCTTCCTCGATCGAGAGGCCGAGGTCCATCGCATGGTTGATCGCCGCCTGGATCCAGTAACTCCCGATGCGATTAGCGATGAAACCCGGCGTGTCCTTGCAATCGACTACGCCCTTGCCAAGCGCGTGGTCGCAGAAGTCACGGATGATCTCGACCGCCTTCGGATTGGTATCGGGTCCCGCCACGATTTCCAGCAGCCGCATGTAGCGCGGCGGATTGAAGAAATGCGTGATGAGGAAATCCTTGGCGAAGCGCTTGGGCAGGCCCTTGGTCAGGTTCGCCAGCGGGATCGTCGAGGTGTTGGAGGAGACGATCGAGCCGACCTTCCGATGCGCCTCGATCCTCTTGTAGACGGCCTGCTTGATCTCGATGTTCTCGGCCACGACCTCGACGATCCAGTCGCACTCGCCCAAGCGATCGAGGTGGTCTTCGAGATTGCCGGGCGTGATCAGCCGCGCCGCACCCGCGTGCATGAACGGCGCCGGATCGGTCTTCAGCAGCCGCTGGATCGCGCCCTCGGCGATGGCGTTCCGGTTGCCGCCGTCCTTCGGCACGATGTCGAGCAGATGCACCGACACGCCGGCATTCGCGACATGGGCCGCGATGCCGCCGCCCATCACGCCGGAGCCGATGACTCCGACCTTGCCGATCTTCAGCTTAGGCGCGGCCATCAGACGGCCTCGATAATGGTCGCGATCCCCTGCCCGCCGCCGATGCATTGCGTCGACAGCGCGAGGCCTTTTCCTTCCCGCTTCAGAAGCGCCGCCGCCTTGCCGGTGATGCGCGCGCCCGTGGCACCGAGAGGGTGACCGAGCGCGATGGCGCCGCCATCGAGGTTCACCTTCTCGACAGGGATATCGAGATCGCGCATCGAGGCGATCGCCTGCGACGCGAAAGCTTCGTTGAGCTCGACGATGTCGAGATCCTTGGAGGTGATGCCGGCGCGCTGCAGCGCCTTCCTGCTGGCGCCGATGGGTCCAAGACCCATCACTTCCGGCCCGCAACCCGCGACCGCGATCGAACGGATCTTGGCGAGCGGCTTCAGCCCATGCGCCTTGGCGTATTCCTCGGACGTCACCAGGACCGCGGCGGCGCCGTCGGTCAGCGGCGAGGAAGTCCCGGCCGTCACCGTTCCCTCTTCGAGGAAGGCCGGTTTGAGACCGGCGAGCGCTTCCTTGCTGGTGCCTGCACGGATGCACCCATCCTTGCTCACGCCGTTGATCGCCACGATCTCGGCGTCGAGCTTGCCGGCGGCCTGCGCCGCGGCGGCCTTGGCGTGGCTTCCGACCGCGAACTCCTCCTGCTCCGCGCGGGTGATCTGGTACTGGCGCGCGACGTTCTCGGCCGTCTGCCCCATCGACATGTAGGCGGCCGGCATGTCCTTCATCAGCTTCGGGCTCGGCATCGGGTTGTAGCCGCCCATGGGAACGCGGGTCATCGACTCGATGCCGGCGCAGACGAAGGCCTCGCCCGCGTTCATCTGGATGGCGCCGGCGGCCATGTGGATCGACTGCATCGAGGAGCCGCAGAAGCGGTTGACGGTGACGCCTGCCGCCGAGATCGGCAGGTGGCCCAGGAGCCCGATCAGCCGGCCGACATTGAAGCCCTGCTCGCCCTCCGGGAAGGCGCAGCCGACGATCACGTCCTCGATGTCCTGCGCCGGGAGGCCGGTCTGCTTGATCAGCGCCTCGATGACCTGCGCCGCCATCTCGTCGGGGCGAACCTTCCGAAGCTCGCCTTTGTGGGCGAAGTGAAACGGCGAACGGGCATAGCCCGCGATCACCACATTGCGCATGGGGCGTTCTCTCCAGTCTCTTTGACGTCGGATACTACCGCGCGGGCGGGATCAGCGCGAACGGGCGTACCGCGGATCCCAGTTGTCCTCGGAGCGGACCTGACAGAAGGACGTCGAAGCGTGATAGAAATAGTAGACTTTGGAACGGTCCGCCAGCTTCTGCGGATCGACGAGGCCGAGGCCGTGCCCGAAGCCGACGCCGAGCGTCGCGTTCTTCGACACCGCGACCATCTTGCTCGGCTTCAGCTCCTTGAAGACCCCGCGCTGACAGGCTTCGCTCATCTGCTTGTCGAGCTTGCCGAGATTGGTCCAGTCGCCCTGGACGCGCTTGACGACGATCCCCGCGGGATGCTCGTCGGGCCGGAACATGGGTGGCGGGGCGGCCTGCCCGAGCGGCATTCCCATCGGCGGCGCCATGTGGCCGCGATGCGTCCGCCACATCGAGTCTCGCGATGCTTCGGTAGCCCAACCCGGATCGGCGACGAAGAGGACGAAGAGCGCGGCAAGGGCCGCCGCTAATCCCTGACCCCAGGCGGACGCAACCGGCCGCCGGCGGGTATCACCGCGGTCGCCTCGATCTCCACCTTGGCCTGGTCTTCCAGTAATGACTTCACCTCAAACAGCGACATGGTCGGGTAGTGGTTACCCATCGCCTCGCGATAGGCTGCACCGATCTCCTTAACGTTCGCTTTATATTCTTCCCTATCAACTATATACCACGTCATCCTCACGATATGCTGAGGCTTGGCGTCGGCCTCCGCTATGACGGCCATCACATTGGCCAGCGCCTGGCGCACTTGGCCAGCTAGGCTGCTGGTTTCAAACACTTCTTCTGCGTTCCAGCCAATCTGTCCGGCGACGAAGACGAGCCGCCCCTGGGCCTCGATGCCGTTGGCGTAGCCCTTCGGCCGCTTCCACCCCTGGGGCAGCAGGGTCCGCATTACTTCTTCGGCGCGGCCGACTGGTAGTTGGCGACCTTGACCCGGAGTTCGGGGGGAATCGCCACGCTCTTGCCCGCCGGGTCCGTGGTGACCAGCACCTGGGTGATCACCAAGCGCTCGACACCCTCGGCGTTGGCGCTGAGCTTGAGCCGGATGGACGAGCGGCCGAGAGCCTCGACCCCGACCGACCAGGTCAGGACCTCGCCCATACGGCTCGGCCGGTTGAAGTCGACGGTCAGGTGCACGGTCGGCAGCGCGATCTTCTTGGCCGTGAGCAGCTCGCCCAGAGGCTCCCGCAGGCTCTGGGCGAGCCAGTCCTCGACCACAGCCTGGGCCATCTTGAAGTAGTTCGGATAGTCGACGATCCCCGCGGGATCACAGTCCGAGAAGCGGATCACCGACTTGGACGAGAACGAGGCCATTGTCAGATACCGAGATAGCGTTCGGAAACCGAGGGGTCGCGGGCGAGCGCGTCGCCATCGCCGGACCACACCACCCGCCCTTTCTCGATGATGACGTGCCGCGTGGCAAGGGCGATCAGGGCCCGGACGTTCTTGTCGATGACCAGGATCGCCTGTCCCTCCCTCTTGAGCGCGCCCAGGCACCGCCAGATCTCGGCCCGGATCAGCGGCGCCAGCCCCTCGGTCGCCTCGTCCAGGATCAGGAGCCTGGGGTTGGTCATCAGCGCACGCCCGATCGCTAGCATCTGCTGCTCGCCGCCGGAAAGCTGGGAGCCCAGGTTGCGACGCCGCTCGGCCAGCCTTGGGAACAGCTCCCAGATCCGATCGAGCGTCCAGGGACGATCACCGCGCCGGATCGAGGTGGCGACGAGGTTCTCCTCGACGGTCAGCGTCGGGAAGACCTGCCGACCCTCCGGCACCAGGCCGAGGCCGGCACGCGCCGCAGCATAGGGCGGGCGTCCGGAAAGCGGCGTCCCCTCGAAGGACACCTGTCCGGCGGCGGGCTTCAGGATACCCATGATCGATTTGACCGCCGTGGTCTTACCCATGCCGTTGCGGCCCATGAGCGTCACTACCTCGCCCGCGGCGACGGCGAGCGAGAACCCGAACAGAACCTGGCTCGGGCCGTAGAAGGTGTCGATACCTTCGACGGCAAGCATCTAAGCGGCCTCGCCGAGATACGCGCGCTTCACTTCGGCATCGGCGCGCACGTCTTCGGGACGGCCGCTGGCGATGACCTTGCCGTAGACGAGCACCGAGATGCGGTCGGCGAGGCGGAACACGGCGTCCATGTCGTGCTCGACCAGCAGCATCGCGACCCGGCCCTTGAGCCCGTCGAGCAACGCGATCATGCGCGCGGCATCGGACGGCCCCATCCCGGCCATCGGCTCGTCGAGCAGGAGCAGCCGCGGCTCCAGGGCGAGCGCGAGCGCGATCTCGAGCGCGCGTTGCTCGCCATGGGCGAGCGCGCCGACCGGCACATTGGCTCGTCCCTCGAGCCCGACCCGGGCGAGCGCCGCCATCGCCGGCTCGTTCAGGGAGCGATCTCCGCGTGCCTCCCGCCAGAAGCGGAAACTGTGGCCTTGGCGCGCCTGGATCGCGAGTGCGGCATTCTCGATCGCGGTGAAGCTCGGAATCAGGCAGGTGACCTGGAACGAACGCGCGAGGCCGGACCGCGCCCGGCGCGGCGCCGGCTCATGCGTCACGTCGGCGCCGTCGAAGACGATGCGTCCGGCGTCGGGCCGAAGCTCGCCGGAGACCTGGGCGATCAGCGTCGTCTTGCCGGCGCCGTTGGGGCCGATGACCGCATGGCATTCGCCCCTCGCGATCGAAAGGTCGACGCCGTCGGAAGCAGCGATGCCGCCGAAGCGCTTGATCACACCGGAGACCGTCAGCAGCGCCTCAGCCATGGCGGGCACCCGCGATCCAGCCCCAGAGCCCGCGTCGCGCGAAGAGCACGACGAGAACGAGGACCGGTCCCAGGATCAGCATCCAGTGGATGGTGATTGTCGCCAGGATCTCCTCGAGCACGAGCAGCACGATGGCGCCGACGATCGGGCCGGTCAGCGTCGCCATGCCGCCGAGCACGACCATGACGATGATCTCGCCCGAGCGGGTCCACGCCATGTAGGAAGGACTGACGAAGCTGGTCAGAGTTGCCAGGAGCGCGCCGGCAAGCCCGCAGATCGTGCCGGAGATGACGAAGGCGACAAGGCGATAGCGATAGGGCGCGATGCCGAGCGCGACGGCACGACGCTCGTTCCACTTGGCGCCTTCGAGCGCGCGGCCGAAGCGCGAGCCGATGATCCGATGAGCGAGCGCGAGCGCCAGACCGAGCAGGACCAGGATCAGGTAGTAGAGTTGAGTCGAGCTGTTGAGATCGATCGGGCCGATCGCGCCGCGCTGCGCGATCGGGAGTCCGTCATCGCCGCCATAGGCCTTCAGGCTGACCGCCAGATAGAAGAGCATCTGCGCGAAGGCCAGCGTGATCATGATGAAGTACATGCCCGAGGTCCGCAGCGACACCGAGCCGATGAACAGCGCAACCGCCGCCGAAGCCAGGATCGCGACGCTCCAACGGACGAGCACACTGTCGACGCCATGATAGGCGAGGATGCCGACGGCATAGGCACCGACGCCGAGATAGGCGGCATGTCCGAAGCTAACCATGCCGCCGAATCCTAGCACCAAGTCTAGACTGACCGCGGCGAGCGCGAAGATCATCACGCGCGCAAAAAGCGTCAGGTAGAAGGGCTGATCGAAGAGTCCGGCATAGACCGGCACTAACGCCAGCAGGCCGAACAGCAGGAATGTCGCGATCCGCGGCCGGTCGATGACGGGGACCCGCATCAGCCACGTGCTCCGAACAACCCGCGCGGGCGGAAAGCGAGGATCGCCGCCATCAGCAGGTAAATCAGCATCGAGGCGAGCGCCGGGCCGGCAGCGTTGGCGACCTGGCGGTTGAAGATCTCGCGCAGCAGGATCGGCAGGAAGGCGCGACCGACCGTGTCGACGATGCCGACGATCACCGCAGCGGCGAAGGCGCCGCGGATCGAGCCGATACCGCCGATGACGATGACGACAAAGGTCAGAATCAGCACGCCGTCGCCCATTGCAGACTCAACCGAAAGCAGCGGCGCCGCCATGGCGCCGGCGAGTCCCGCGAGTGCCGCGCCGAGGCCGAAGACGAGCGTGAACAGGAGGCGGATGTCGACGCCGAGCGCGCCGACCATGGTCGGGTTCGACGCGCCGGCGCGGATCAGCATGCCGGTGCGGGTACGCGTCACCAGCCAGGAGAGAAAGGCCGCGACCATGAGGCCGACACCGATGATAAGGAGGCGATAGACGGGATAGGGTGCGCCCGGCAGCAGCGTCACGGTGCCGGAGAGCGCCGCCGGCATCGACACGAACAGCGCCGCCGGCCCCCAGATCACGCGCACTAGCTCGTTGAAGAACAGGATCAGCCCGAAAGTACCGAGCACTTGGTCGAGATGATCGCGCTCGTAGAGACGGCGCAGCACGATCACCTCGACAAGGACACCGACCACGAGCGTCGCAGGCACCGCCAGCAGGAGTGCGAGCAGGAAGGACCCGGTCCAGCCCTGAAAGGCGGCCATGAAGTAGGCGCCGATCATGTAGAGCGAGCCGTGTGCCAGGTTCACCAGGTTCATGATGCCGAAGACGAGCGTCAGACCGGCCGCCAGCAGGAACAGCATGACGCCGAGCTGCAGGCCGTTCAGCGCCTGAACCAGGAGAAGGAGCGGATCCATCGGTGAGAGCTAAGAGGCTGGCGGTGAGGACGGCATCTCACCCCCACCCTACCCTCCCCCATTGAGGGGGAGGGCTTCCGAGTGTCGGGTGAGCCCCGATCACTTCATCGGGCAGTTCTTGGCATAGGCGTCCTGGTGGTCGGTCAGCACGGTCGAGCGGACCGAGGAGACCAGATTGCCGTCGGCACCCTTCACCGTCTCCAGCAGGTAGAAGTTCTGGATTGGGATGTTGTTGTTGCCGAGCTTGAGCTTGCCGCCACGGACAGAGTCGAAGCTCGCCTTTTTGAGCGACGCGGCGAGCGCATTCTTGTCCGAGACCTTGCCGCCGGCATCCTTGATCGCAGCATTCAGCATCAACGCCGTGTCGTAAGCCTGGGCCGAGTAGGTCGACGGAATCTCGTTGTACTTCTTCTGGTAGTCGGCGACGAACTTCTCATTGACCGGGTTCTTGAGGTCGATCGCCCAGAAGGCGGTCGTGAGGGTGCCGATCGCCGCATCGCCCTGTGCCGGCAAGGTCGTCGAGTCGATGGTGAAGGCGGAGAGCAGCGGGAGCTGATTTGTGAGGCCGGCCTGGCTGTACTGCTTGACGAAGTTGATGCCCATGCCGCCCGGATAGAACACGTAGACCGCGTCCGGCTTGGCGGCGCGGAGTTGGGTGATCTCGGCCGAGTAGTCGAGCTGGTTGACGGTCGTATAGATCTCGTCGGCGATCTCGCCTTTGTAGAAACGCTTGAAGCCGGCGAGTGCGTCCTTGCCCGCCTGGTAGTTGGGCGCCATCAGGTAGACCTTCTTGTGGCCCTTGTCCTGGGCGTACTTGCCCATTGCCTCATGGGCGCCGTCGTTCTGCCACGAGGTCGAGAAGAACATCGGCGAGCACTGCGCGCCGGCGATCGGCGACGGACCGGCGTTGGAACTGATGAAGGGAATGCCGGCGTCGATCACCGGCTTGTAGATCGCCATCATCACATTGGAGAAGATGACGCCGGCCATCACGTCGACACGGTCGCGCTCGATCAGCTTCTTGGCGACCTGCAGGCCAACGTCGGGCGCCAGGCGATCGTCCTCCTGGATCACCTCGGGCGTGAGACCGCCGAGCTTGCCGCCGGAATGGTCGATGCCGAGCATGAAGCCGTCATGGAGATGCTTGCCGAGCACGCCGCCGGGGCCGGAGAAGGTGGCGATGAAGCCGACTTTGACCTTGTCCTGCGCCAAAGCGGGCCCCGCCAGCAGCGCCGCCGACAATCCGAGTGCGAGTATCCGTCCGATCATTCCTGCCTCCCTCTTCGGCGCTTCC
>Ga0194132_10010247_pt1 | contig 12528 bp, 11 predicted proteins | sample TA2KigOf80mmetaG_FD_148612 | JGI IMG/M metagenome (GOLD analysis project Ga0194132, IMG submission 148612) | Freshwater microbial communities from Lake Tanganyika, Tanzania - TA2015054 Kigoma Offshore 80m | ecosystem: Environmental > Aquatic > Freshwater > Lake | place: Tanzania: Lake... | reverse complement strand
GCAGCGCCGCGCTCCTGAGCGAGGCGGCACGCTGCCAGGGCCTCGGCCAGGCGGCCGGCGCGGTAGTGCGCCGCGGCCTCGGCCAGCACGCTCGAGTGGGCCGCTTCTTCAGACATTCTCGATCCGATCCGCGAGGGCGCGAGACTAGGGTCCGGGACCCTAGCGCGAGGCCGGCACCGCGACAACGTCGTGCGCGCGCCGCGGGGTACCCGATGCTATGTAAAGGGCCGGAGATGGGGACGATGCGCTGTTTCTTCTACGGCACGCTGATGGATGCGGACGTGGCAGAGGTGGTCCTCGGCCGTCCGCTTCCCGACACCGCTTTCCGCCCCGCTCGGCTCCCCGGCTACGAGCGGCGCCAGGTGATCGGCGAGAGCTACCCCGCCCTTGAACCGACGCCGGGTGGGAGCGTGGCAGGCGTCCTGCTCTCTGGGCTCAACGCCCGCGACATGGAGCGGACGCGCTTCTTCGAGGGCGAGGAGTACCGGATCGCGGCCTGCACCGTGACGCTCCCATCGGGGCGGGTGCGCGATGCCGTGCTTCTGCTGCCGGCTCTCCACCTGCCGCTCGGCGAGCGCGGCTGGGACCTGGCGCGGTGGCAGGAGCACCACAAGCCGGCGTTTCTCGATCTCACCCGGGAATGGATGGCCGAGTTCGGCCGCGCCTCGTTCGCCGATCTCGACCGCCGCTGGAAGGCATGCCTCGCCGGGCAGGCGCGCGCGCCGGTCCCCTCTACTCGAGCGCGTAGGTCACCCCGACGGTGACGGAAAGCTCGGTGGTGCCGGGTGCGATCGGCGTCGCGCTCATCGCTGCCTCGGCCATCTTGAGGTAGGGCGCCGGCGCGCCGCCGCCCTGCTCCTCGATGCTCAGCACCGGGCCGAGCGTGGCCGCGGCGGCGGTGGCGTAGAGCGCCGCCTTGCGCGCGGCATCGGCCACTGCTGCCAGCCGCGCCCGATCGAGCAGTGCCTCTGGCTCGGCGACGGTGAAGGAAATGCCGCCGATCTGGTTGGCGACGGCCGCGACCAGGCGGTCCAAGATGGTGCCAAGCATGGCGACGTCGCGCACGGTCACGCTGACCGAGTTCATCACCTGGTAGCCGATGATGCGCGGGCCGCGCAAGCTCGAAGGCTCGGGCTCGAACTGCGGGTACACGTTGAAGGCTGTCGTGCGGATGTCCTTGCGCGCCACCCCTGCCTCGGTGAGCGCTGCGAACACCGCCTCCTGGACCCGGTTGTTCTCGGCGAGCGCGGCTGCCGCCGTGGCGGCGACACTCAGTGCCCCCGACTCGATGGTCGCAACGTCGGGCCGCGCGAGGACCGCGCCCGTGCCGGTCACCCGGACCAGGCGCTCGCTCGGCGCATCGGCAGCCGCCGGGGCGGTGGCCATGAGCCACGCCGCCGCCAGCCCGACGTCGGGGCCCGCGGCTCGCCAGTACCCCTTGGCGGCTTGCTATTCGGCGGCGCGGCGCGACTTGCCCTTGCGCCTGGCACCGGGCTTGGCGCCCTTTGCCCGCGCCTCGCGCTCGGCCTCGTAGACCTGCCGGGCGCCGGCCACCGCGTGCTGCCCGGCGGCAATGAAGCGGGCGTGGTTCTCGCACACCCAGCGATAGCTGGTCCAGCGCGGCTCGACGCTGTTCTGGAAGTGCGGAAACACGTAGCGGGCCACCAACTCATAGCTCCGCTTGGTCTGCACCCAGTCGGCCCAGTTCACCGCCCAGGTCATCATCGTGCCGAAACCACCCGAGCCCTGCCACAGCCGTTCGATCTGCTTGATCGCGTCGTCGGGATCGCCGATCACGGCGATGCCGCTCTCGATCATCCACTCGATGCGGTCATCGAGGTCGCGCGGCCCGTCCGCGGGGATCACCGGGAAGGTCGCCGCCTCGTCGAAGTACTCGAGGAACGCGCCGATGCCGAAGCGGACATCGGCCTTCGCCTTCTTGCGTGTCTCGGCGATGTGGAACATGCCGAGCAGGCGCCAGTCCTGGCGCTGCATGTCGTAGCCCTGGCTTGCGCCGACCTCGTGGCAGATGTCCCAGTGGCCGGTGAGCGCGCCGAAACCGGCGGGCGATGTCGCTGCCAGCGACAGCATCGGCAGGCCGTGCTTGCCGGCGCAGCGCGGCCCTGAGGGCGAGATCGCGCAGGCGACGCCCATCGTGATGTGCGGGCGCGTGTACGGCGGCAGCTGCAGGCGGCCCCCGGCGATCTCGAACCAGTCCGATCTCGCGGTGACGGTCTCACCGCGCAGGAGCGGCAGGATCACCTCGAGCGCCTCGTCCATGCGGCGGCGCTGGTCGTCGGGCCGGATGCCGAGCATGACGGCGTCCGACACCAGCGCGCCGGGACCGACGCCGAACATGGCGCGACCGCGGGTCAGGTGATCGAGGAAGTTCATCCGATCGGCGACGATCAGCGGGTGGTGGTAGGGCAGCGACACGACGCCGGTGCCGAGCCGGATGTGCTTGGTGCGCTCGGCCGCGGCGGCGATGAAGATCTCGGGTGCCGCGATGATTTCCATGCCGGCGGAGTGGTGCTCGCCGATCCACGCTTCGTCCCAACCGAGAGCGTCGAGGTGCTGGAGCAGCTCGAGATCGCGTTGCAGCGCCGCCGTGGGGTTCTCACCCTGATGGTGGAACGGCGCGAGAAAGATGCCAAACTTGAGGTAACGGTCGCCCATTGTCCTTCCCCATCCTGCTCCGGCGCTGTGCGCTCTCACGAGTTCATTCTATCGCCGATCAGCCAGCGCCGCAGGGCAAAACTGGTCCTGCCATTCGCGCCAGGCCTGGCGGCCGTGATAAGTTCCGCCATGTCCGACGATCCGAGCCGCCCGCCACACCTGATCGAACTCGAGCGCGAAGCCCGCGAGCACATCGCGGAGCTGAAGGGCTTCTATAGCCATCTCGGAGCCTACTTCGCCATCATGGCGCTCCTGCATCTGATCAACCTCGTGGCCGGGGGCGGTTACTGGGCGGTGTGGCCGGCGCTGATCTGGGGCTTGTTTCTGCTCCTGCACGGCAACAGCGTGTTCGGCTGGTTCACCTACTTCAGCAAGGAGTGGGAGGAGCGCAAGGTGCAGGAGTACATCGAGCGGAAAGGGCGCTAGCGGTCGCCGCGCCGAATCCCCGGCCGAGGGCTGCCAAGGCTGTGCCGCACGCGAGCGATGGCGACCCCGGGAGCGCGCGTGCCATTGCGCGGCGCGGCGTGCCGCTCTCCCTGGTGTTGGTGTTCGGGATCGGCCTGATCGTCTTGGCGGCGGTCGGGTTGGTGGTGCTCATGGGTTATCAGGTGGCGCATTACACCACCGCTGAGCTGGTGGGCGATCGCACCGACCTCGTCCTCGCCTCGATTACCGAGCGGACCCGCGCGCAGCTCGACCCGGCACGCGCGCAGCTCGACTTTCTCGCCTCGTACCTGAACTCCGGCCGGGTCGATGTGGCCGAGCGCGAGGAGCTTGGCAGCCTCTTGCTCGCCTCGCTCGCGGCGGCGCCGCAGGTCTCCGTGGTCGCCTTCGTCGATCGGGATCTCCGCGTGCTGCGCTTTCCGCAATCGCGCGGGGTTTCCGGTGACGTTGAGCGATTGGAGCCGAGATCCAGGCTTCCGCCACGACGTCGCCGCGGCCGAGGCGGCGAGCGCGCCCTACTGGGGCGATCTCTATGTCGCCGAGAGTCTCGGCACGACCTATATCGACATCCGCTCCCCGGTTAGGCGGGCGGGTAGGGTCGTTGGCGTCCTGATCGCCGGCGTTTCGATCGCCGAGCTTTCGAGCTTCCTGCACTCGATTGCCGGGCCCTATACGCGCAACACCTTCATCCTCTACGGCGGCGACCGGGTGCTGGCGCACTCCGCTCTTGCCGACACCTTTCCGGGTCTCAGCGATAGCGAGCCGCTGCCCGCCCTGACACAGGTGGGCGATCCGGTGCTCGCGGCGCTGTGGGACGATGCGATTGCGGAGCCGGTCGACTCGGCAAGCCTTGGCGGCGCCTCCGCGCGCGCGCTCCGGCTCGGCGAGGATCGCTTCCTCGTGCTCTACCGCGAAGTCGAAGGATTCGGCCCCGAGCCGCTGTTGGTTGGCACCTACCTGCGCGCCGGCGATGCCGGCGAAGAGATGGCGCGCCTCGGCACCGTGACCCGCGTCGGCGTGGTCATCGTCATCGTCGCCCTCTTCCTGGCGCTCGGCTTCGCCGGCGCCCTCGGTCGCCCGCTCCGGCGGCTGGCGGTCGCGGCCGAGCGCATCCGCGAGCTCGACCTGGAGGGCGCGCCGAGCTTGCGCCCCGGCCCGTTCCGCGAGGTGAACCAGGCCGCCGCCGCGTTCAACGCCATGGTCAGCGGGCTGCGCTGGTTCGCGACCTATGTGCACCGACCGCTGGTGCTGCGCCTGATGCGCCAGGGCAGCCCGGCGCTGCCCTCGGAGACGCGGGTCGTGACCGTCCTCTTCACCGATCTGGTCGGCTTTACAGCCATGGCCGAGCACCTGCCTGCGCCCGAGGTGGCGGCGTTCCTCTCGGAGCACTTCGCGTTGAGCGACCGCTGCGTCGAGGCCGAGGGCGCCACGATCGACAAGTACATCGGCGATGCGGTGATGGCCTTCTGGGGCGCGCCCGAGGAGCAGCCCGACCACGCGATCCGCGCCTGCCGTACGGCCATGGCCATCGGGCGGGCCATCCGCGCCGACAACCTCGCCCGCCGCGCCGCCCACAAGGCGCCGCTCAGGGTACGCATCGGCGTCCACACCGGCGCCGTCGTGGTCGGCAACATCGGCGCCCCGAGCCGGGTGAACTACACCATCATCGGCGACGTCGTGAACACCGCCGAGCGGCTCGAGGCGATCACGCGCGATCTCATCGCCGCGGACATCGAGGTGGTGGCGCTGATCGGCCCGCCGACGGCAGCCGCGCTGGGTCCGGGTTTCCCACTCCGCTCGCTCGGCGCGCAGACCCTGCGCGGCCGCGCGGAAACCCTCGAGGTGTTCTGCCTCGACTGCGCGTAGGCCTGCGTCGGCCTATGCCATCGGGCCGCTGTGGTAGGCTCGTGGCGATGCGGGACTTGGGCGTTTCGGGGACGGCCATGACCAACGCGCTCTATTACGGCGATAACTTGAGGGTGCTGCGCGACAGCATCGCGGCCGAGTCGGTCGATCTCGTCTACCTGGACCCGCCGTTCAACTCCAAAGCCACCTACAACGTGCTGTTCAAGTCGCCGGCCGGCAAGGCGGCAGAGGCGCAGATCGAGGCGTTCGAGGACACGTGGCACTGGGCCGACCAAGCGGAGCAGGCCTACGACGAGGTGCTGAGATCGACCAATACCGACGCTGCCGGACTGTTGCGCGCCATGCGCGGCTTCCTCGGCGAGAACGACATGATGGCCTATTTGGCAATGATGGCGGTGCGCCTCCTGGAATTGCACCGGGTGCTCAAATCAACGGGTTGCCTCTACTTGCACTGCGACCCGACGGCCAGCCACTATTTGAAACTGCTGCTCGACGCAGTGTTTGGCCCGGTGTTTTTCCGTACGGAGATCATTTGGAAGCGAACATTCGCTCACGGTAACGTCGGCAGGAGCTATGGGGACGTCACCGATACGATCTTCTGGTACACGAAAACGGGTAGATATGCTTGGAATCAGCAGTTCAAGCAGCTTCACATAGGAGCGATGGAAGCGAAATATCAAAACGTTGATCCGGACGGGAGAAGCTGGCAGTCTGTCACTTTGCGCAATCCGGGAGTTCGTCCTAATCTTCACTATCCCTACACGGCCAGCAATGGCGTAACATATCAACCACATCCAAATGGCTGGTCCTGTAATATCAAGAGGATGCGTCTATATGATCGTCAAGGGCGACTGCATTTCCCGACAAAGTCAACAGGTGCGCTCCGCCTAAAAATGTACGCGGATGAGAGCGAGGGAGAGCGATTACAGAGCCTTTGGGATGATATCCCGCCGATTGGTGCATAAGCCCAAGAGCGGCTCGGCTATCCAACCCAAAAGCCTTTGGCACTTCTTGAGCGGATCATTCAGGCGTCCAGCAACGAGGGCGATCTGGTGCTCGACCCGTTCTGCGGTTGCGGCACGGCGGTGCACGCGGCGCAGAAGCTGGGCCGGCGCTGGACCGGCATCGACATCACCTGCCTCGCCATCGGCTTGATCGAGCGGCGGCTGAAGGATGCGTTCCCCGGCATCCAGTTCGAGGTCTATGGCACGCCGCAGACTTTGCAGGATGCCCGCGATCTCGCCGCCCGCGACAAGTATCAGTTCCAGTGGTGGGCGGCTTCCGCCATCGGCGGGCGGCCTTATGCCGGCAAGAAGAAGGGGGCGGATCGCGGCATCGACGGCATCCTGTTCTTCAAGTCCGGTGCCAGGACCACCGAGAGCGTCATCATATCGGTCAAGGGCGGCGACAACGTCGGTGTTGCCGCCGTGCCCGAGCTGCACTCCGTGATCGAACGCGAGAATGCCGCGATTGGCGTGCTGATCACCGCCGTCTTTCCGACCCGCGCGATGGAAACGGAGGCGGCTGCGGTCGGCCTTTTCGATTGTGGTCTCGATGAGAAATTCCCGCGCCTTCAGATCATCACTTTGGCCGCGTTGTTCCAAGGCATTCGCCCACGCATTCCCTTGGTGGACATGAGCGCCACCTTCCGCACGGCCGCCCGCGAGGACACGACGAAACAAAAGCAGCAAAAGCTCGACCTTTGAACGCCCGCAGTGGGCGCCTTGCCGGCTAAGAACTCCTGTCTATTGGAGGCGGTAGTAGCGGCGCGCGTTGTCGTGGAACAGCGCCCGCTGCTCGGTGGCGCTCAAGTCGGCGACCAGCTCGCGGAAGGCCTGGTAGTGGGCGGCGAAGCTGCCGAACAGGCCGGCGACGGGAAAGTCGCTCGCGAACAGGCAGCGCCTCGGCTCGAACCAGTCGATGAGGCCGCGCACGATCGGCCGCCAGCTCGCGGCCGTCCACTGCGGATCGTAGGCGCCGAGATCGGAGATCTTGACCGCGACGTTGGGCGCCGCGGCAAGCGCCCGCATGCCGCTCCGCCAGCGCTCCATCCCCGCCGCATCGCGATCGATCGGGCTGCCGGCGTGATTGACGATGATCTGCACCTCGGGATAGGCCCGCGCGAGATCGAGCGCATCGCCGAGCTGGCCGGGGTAGAGCATCATGTCGAAGCTCATCCGGTAGCGCGGCAGGAGGGCAAAGCCCCGCCGCCACGCCGGGTCGCGCATGCGGTCCGGGCGGTCGACGAACAGGTCGAAGCGCTTGGCCGGATCCTCGTGCCAGCTCAGGATGTGGCGGATGCCGCGCATATTGGCGTGCGCCGCGTGCGCCTCGAGAACCGCCTCGATCTTGGGGTCGGTCAGCGGCGCATCGCCGACGATGCCGTGGGGAAAGCCGACGCGATCCGCGATCGCCTGGCACCAGCGGGTCTCGGCGACTGGATCGGCCGGGTCCCAGCCGGCCTGGATGTGGACCGACTTGACGATCCCTTCGGGCCGCGCCTCGGCGAGGTAGTCCTCGATCAGATAGCTCCGCGAGAGCCGCTCGCCGGCGATGGGGGCACCCTGCCGTTGCAGCCAGGGGTGCGCCTTGAGGCCGAGGTCCCAGAGATGATGGTGGGCATCGACCACCGGCCCGTCGTACAGCACCATGCCGCCATTCCCCTGGACTTCCCTGACGGCTCTCAGTTTGGCAGCACTCGGGCGCTTCCGGCACCCCCATTCTCGACGACCTGCGCCCGCGCTAGTCGACCGCCGACACTCGCGTGCCGGCCGATCCCAGGGCCCGCGGCGGCAGGCCGCGGTGCGCGGCCCGCATGAACGCGGCCCACGTGCTTGCCGGCACCGTCCCGCCCGTCACCCCCTTCATCGGTGCGCCGTCGTCGTTGCCGAACCACACGCCGGCGACCAGGTCGGCACTGAAGCCGATGAACCAGGCGTCGCGGAAATCCTGGCTGGTGCCGGTCTTGCCTGCGGCCGGGCGATCGATCGCGGCGGTCCTGCCGGTGCCCTCGCGGATCGTCGCGACCAGGAGATCGGTCAGCGCCGCGGCCACGGCGCTCCTCACCGCACGCCCCGGTCCGCTCCCCTGCCGCCGGTAGACCACCGCGCCCGTCGCGTCGTGGATTTCGCGGATGCCGTAGGGCAAGACGGCGCGGCCGCCATTGGCGATCGCGGCGTAAGCCGCCGTCAGCTCGAGCAGGCTGACCTCGGCGGAGCCGAGCGCGAGTGAGGGATGGGGCCGCAGCGCGCCGCCGATGCCCAACCGGGCGGCGGCGCGCATGACCTGGCCGCGGCCGGCGCGCTCGGCGACTTGGACCGCGACGGTGTTGATCGAGCGCGCGAACGCCTGGCGCAGCGTTACCGCGCCGGCGTAGGTGCCGTCGTAGTTGGTCGGCCGCCACCCGGCCACCGAGGTCGGCTCGTCTTGGAACACGTCGTCGGCGTGGAGCCCGGCCTCGAACCCGGCGAGATAGACGAACAGCTTGAAGGCCGAGCCCGGCTGGCGGCGGGCGTCGACCGCGCGATTGAAGGGGCTCGCGGCAAAACCCGCCCCGCCGACCATGGCGCGCACGGCGCCATCCCCAGCTAGCGCAACCAGGGCCCCCTGGCCTACCCGCCGCTCGTCGCGGTACGTCGCGATGGCTTCGCCGATCGCCTGCTCGGCCACACGCTGCTGCTCGGGGTCGAGCGTGGTGACGATGCGCAGGCCCGCGCCGCCGCTGCCGACGTAGTCGGGCACCTGATCGAGCACCCAATCGGCGAAGTAGCCTGTGCCACCGAGGGGTGAGGCCGGCGCCAGCATCAGCTTGTCGCGGAGTGCCGCCTCACGCTGGTCTGCGGTCAGGAACCCGGCCTCGACCATGTTGTCGAGGACCGCGCGCGCCCTGGTGCGGGCGGCGGTCGGATTCGTTGCCGGGGCAAAGTGCGAGGGTGCTTTGACGAGGCCCGCGAGGACCGCCGATTCGAGCACCGTGAGGGCACCCGAGCGCTTGCCGAAATAGGTCTGTGCCGCTGCCTCGACCCCCCACGCGCCGGCGCCAAAGTAGACGTGGTTGAGGTAGAGCTCGAGGATCTGATCCTTGCTGAACTCGCTTTCGATCCACAGCGCGAGGAGGAGTTCCTGCGCCTTACGGCGCAGGGTGCGGCTCGGCGCCAGGAACAGGTTCTTGGCGAGCTGCTGGGTAATCGTGCTGCCCCCCTGCCGCACCTCCCCGGACATGGCGTTGACCAACGCCGCACGCGCGATGCCGAGGATGTCGATGCCGAAGTGCTCGTAGAAACGGCGATCCTCGGTCGCGATGATGGCCTGGTGCAGCCGCGGGGCGACATCGGCCAGCCGCACCGGCGCTCCTTCGTGCCGTCCGAAGACCGCCATCGGCGTGCCGTCCGCGTAGGTGAGCGTCAGCGGCGCCACCCGCACCTTGCGCAGCGTCTCGGGGGGCGGCAGGTCGGAGGCATACCAGGCCCCCGCGGTCGCTGCGATGATCAGCGTCCAGGTCGCGAGCACCAGGAACCAGTAGGTGCCCGTGCCGAGGCGCCGCCGCGACCCTCCCGCGCCGCCGCCCCGTGCCGTGGCACGCCGTGTCGTCATACACGCCCCACCGCAACGTCGCGGCGTGCAGCCGCCTCAGACGTCGAGATTCGTGACGCTCAGTGCGTTCTCCTGAATAAAGGAGCGCCGCGCCTCGACGACATCTCCCATCAGCGTCTCGAACAGGTTGTCCGCTTCATCGCCGTGGTTGATGCGGACCTGGAGCAGCGTGCGCGCCGCGGGATCGACGGTGGTGTGCCAGAGCTGGTCTGGGTTCATCTCGCCGAGCCCTTTGTAGCGCTGGATCGACATGCCCCGTCGGCCGTGCTCGAGCACCCGCTCGATCAGATCGCTCGGCGAGGTGATGGTGCAGCTCTCGGCCTTGCGCCGCAGCGTGGCGGGCCGAGCATAGGTCGCCTGCAGCTCGGGGGCATAGTCATCGAGCCGGCGCGCCTCGGCGCTGCGGATGAGCGGCCCGTCGATCGCGGTGGCCTGGGGCACGCCACGGCGGCGGCGGGTGAAACGGAGGCCGCCGTCAACGGTCGGCTCGCCCGTCCAGCCCCGCCCGCCCTCGAGGCCGAGGGTGTCGAGACGGCGGGCGACGTAGGCGGCCGCGGCGCGCGCTTGCTCTGGGCTGGCCAAGACCTCGGGATTGAGGGCGCCCGCGATCGCCACCTGCTCGACCACGGCGCGGTCATAGCGCCGGCCGATGGCGCCCAGCAAGGCGCGAATCCGCCGCGCGCTCTCCACCAGTTGGCGCAGGTCCAGGCCGGCGCGCTCGCTGCCATCGGCGAGGACCAGCACGGCCTCGGCGAGCCCCTCGGCGAACAGCGCGTCCTCGAGCGCGGCTTCGTCCTTGAGGTACTGCTCGGAAGCGCCGCGTGTGATCTTGTACAGCGGCGGCTGGGCGATGAACAGATAGCCGGCGGCGATGACCTCGGGCATCTGGCGATAGAACAGCGTCAGAAGCAGGGTGCGGATGTGGGCGCCATCGACGTCGGCGTCCGTCATGATGATGATGCGGTGGTAGCGCATACGCGCGATGTTGAAGTCATCGCGCCCGATGCCGGCGCCGAGCGCCGTGATCAGGGTGCCGATTTCGCTCGAGGAGAGAATGCGATCGAAGCGCGCGCGCTCGACGTTGAGGATCTTGCCGCGCAGCGGCAAGATCGCCTGGAAGCGGCGGTCGCGCGCCTGTTTGGCCGAGCCGCCCGCCGAGTCGCCCTCGACGAGGAACAGCTCGCATTTCGCCGGATCGCGCTCTTGGCAGTCGGCGAGCTTGCCCGGCAGGTTCGAGATGTCGAGCGCGCCCTTGCGCCGGCTGAGTTCGCGCGCCTTGCGCGCGGCCTCGCGCGCGAGCGCCGCCTCGACCACCTTCGTGATCACCAGGCGCGCCTCCGTCGGGTGCTCCTCGAACCATTGGCCAAGGCGGTCATTGACGATGCCCTCGACCGCCGGCCTGACCTCCGAGGACACGAGCTTGTCCTTCGTCTGAGCCGAGAACTTGGGGTCGGGCACCTTGACCGAAAGCACGCACGTGAGGCCCTCGCGCGCGTCATCGCCACTCAGCGCCACCCTTTCCTTCCTCAGTATGCCCGACTCGGTGGCGTAGGCGTTGACGGCACGGGTCAGCGCGGCGCGGAACCCGGCCAGGTGGGTGCCGCCGTCGCGCTGCGGGATGTTGTTGGTGAAGCACAGCATGTTCTCGTGGTAGCTGTCGTTCCACTGCAGTGCCGCCTCGACCTGGATGCCGTCGCGCTCGCCGCGGAGCAGGATCGTCGGCTTGTGTAGCGGCACTTTGTTGCGGTCGAGGAAATCGACGAACGCCTCGACGCCGCCCTCGTAGTGCAGTTCGATGTCGCTCGTCTCGATGCCGCGCTGGTCGACCAGCCGGATGCGGATGCCCGGGTTGAGGAACGCGAGCTCGCGCAGGCGGTGCTCGAGGCGGGCGCGGTCGAAGGCGATCGCGCTGAACGTCTTGAGCGAGGGCAGGAATGTGATCTCGGTGCCGCGCCGCCCCTCGTCGGGCCCCACCACCTCCAGCGGCGCCTCGGGTTCGCCGTCGCGGAACACCATCGCGTGCTCCTTGTCCTCGCGCCAGATGCGGAGCTTGAGCCGCTCCGAGAGCGCATTCACCACCGATACGCCGACGCCGTGGAGTCCGCCCGAGACCTTGTAGGAATCCCGGTCGAACTTCCCGCCGGCGTGGAGGTGGGTCATGATCACCTCGGCGGCCGAAACGCCCTCCTCGGCGTGAATCTCGGTTGGGATGCCGCGCCCGTTGTCGGATACCGTCACCGAGTTGTCGGGGTTGAGGAACACCTCGATGCGGTCGCAGTAGCCGGCGAGCGCCTCGTCGATGGCGTTGTCCACCACCTCATAGACCATGTGGTGGAGGCCCGAGCCGTCCTCGGTGTCGCCGATGTACATGCCGGGTCGTTTGCGCACGGCATCGAGGCCGCGCAGCACCTTGATCGACTCGGCGCCATAGCTCGGCTCGGCGCCCGGCACCTCGTCGCTCACGACATCTCCGAGGTGCTGCCACCGATTCGGCCGGCGGCGACGTGCAGGAACTGCGCGCGGTCGGCGAGCCGCGCGAACAGGTGCCGGTCGGTGCCGGTGAGCCAGGCCTGCGCGCCAAGCCGCTCGATCTCGCCGAACAGGGCGGCGCGCCGCTCCGCATCGAGGTGGGCGGTGACCTCATCGAGCAGGAGGAGCGGCGGTGCCCCGCAGCGCAAGAGACGGAGCCGCGCATCGGCCAGCACGATGGCCAGCAGCAGAGCCTTCTGCTCCCCGGTCGAGCAGAGCTCGGCCGGCTGGCCGGTAGGGGCGTGGCGGACCACCAGATCGCTGCGGTGGGGGCCGACGGCCGCGCCCCCCGCCACCGCATCGCGCCCGCGGCCGAGGAGGAGCGCTGCGCGCAGACGGTCCTCGACGGCGAGCGCGGCATCCTCGGCGAGCCAGTCCTCGGGCGTGCCGCGGACGGCGAGATCGGCCGCGGGGAAGGGC
>Ga0194132_10010244_pt1 | contig 12530 bp, 11 predicted proteins | sample TA2KigOf80mmetaG_FD_148612 | JGI IMG/M metagenome (GOLD analysis project Ga0194132, IMG submission 148612) | Freshwater microbial communities from Lake Tanganyika, Tanzania - TA2015054 Kigoma Offshore 80m | ecosystem: Environmental > Aquatic > Freshwater > Lake | place: Tanzania: Lake... | reverse complement strand
CCGCAATGCCGCCGACTCAAAGACCATGTACCGCGAGGTGGTCGAAATCTTGCAGAAGTGCTGGATGGAATCTGACTGGGCTTACAACGGTCGACATTTTAATTATACGGGCATGAACGTCTTTCCGAAGCCGTTCACTCTGAACGGCCCGAAAATTCTCCACGCAACCGTTTCGCCAGACTCATACCGTGAGCGCGGCCTCCAGGGCGAGTCAATCATCACTTCACCGAACTTTACACCACTGCCTGTGATGCAGAAAAATTTTGCGGTCTACGACGCCAGTCTCCGCGAGGCGGGATTCAGCCCAGAGGACTTCGAGAAGCCGTTCATGCAACAGGTGTGGTGCGGAGGGTCACGTAATGGATTGGAAGCCGCGGCTACGGCTGCCCTCACCTACTACCGATCGTTGAAGAAGTTTGTGCCGGGTACGGAGGAGTCGCTAGAGGAAGAAGCCAAGTACTACGAAGCAGTCAAGCGGAATATCGACATGTTGACGCTTGAACAAGCCCTTACTCACGGGGGAAACTTCGGATCGGTGGACAAGGTTGTCGATACCCTCGGGCGGCTGCGTGACACCTTGGGAATCAATCACTATATTGGGTGGTTCAATATCCCGTCGATTGACCGCAAACTCGCGCTTGATGCCATGGTCAACTTCTCTACAGAAGTGATTCCGCAACTGCGTGGGAAATCGCCAGTGGCTACAGTTGGGCAGTGAGCCTAGAAGCCTCGAGGTTGCCTCACGAGGAGGTGTTTGTAAGTACCTCACACAGAATGGCCGCGATTTCCTGGTCTCGGAACTCGCGACGTAACGCGTTCAATTCATCTCTGGCTGCGGTCTTCCGGGAACGTCTCGCCGAGGTCACGCACGAGGATGGTATTGCAGTCGTCATTCTTCGTGGCTCTGGTGGGATGTTCTGCTCCGGCTGGGACCTGACCGAACTCCGCGCTGCGCGAGGAAACCCCGAGAGCGCCCAGCGAATCATTCGGGCTGGTCGTGACTGCCTTGATCAAATCATGCGATGCCCAGCAATCGTCGTATCCGTGGTCGAGGGTGTGGCGATGGGATTCGGAGTCTCGTTGCTGTGCGCGTCAGACATTGTGATTCTGACCTCTTCCGCGCGCGTAGCGTTACCTGAAATCAAGCACGGCATAGTACCTTCGTCGGTCCTCTTAGATCTCGCTAATCGAGTCGGCGCCTCGCGTGCGCTCCGTTGGTGTCTCTCCGGCGACGACGTGGGTCACCTAGAGCTCCTCTCGAGCGGATTGGTTTCAGAGGTTTTGCCTATCGACAGTTTTGAGGAGCAACTCACATTGCGCCTCGCAGAATTCGGGATGCTCGATTCAAGGTCAGTCCGAGTGTCCAAGAACCTGATGTTTTCTTCACCGGGTTTTCGGGCTGCAGGCCAGCCGCATCGCGGAGACGAGTTCGCAATCAGCCAAATTGGTGCGATGACACCGGCCCCGTGAAGCGCACGCCAATCAGAGTCGGCGTCTTTCTCGGAGGTAATCTCCCGGAAGGCGTCGCCACGAGCAGTGCAATATCGAATCTCGTTAGTAGAGCAACTGAGATTGAGAGCTTGGGATTTAACTCGTTGTTTTTGGGGCACCACATTCTGTCGTCCTCCCGTTTTCTCCAGCCCCTAAGTCTGGCTGCGTTTCTTGCGGCGAAGACTTCGAACCTGCGTATCGGACTCGGCGTGTATGTCTTGCCGTTGGTGAATCCGCTGATTTTTGCGGAGGAGGTGGCCACTATCAACGAACTCGCAGACGGCCGGTTCATCGTCGGTGTGGGAGCTGGTTATCGCGGGCGAGAGTATCAGGCAGTCGGAATGGCATTCGATGAGCGGTTCAAGCGTCTCGAAGAGTATGTATCCGTTGTCTCGGGGCTTCTGCGGGGAGAAGCAGTCACGGTGGCCGGTACTTTCGGTCAACTTCGTGATGCACGCGTAAATCTGGCAGACGGGGTCCGGAAGATGCCAATCTGGATGGGCGCTTTCGGGAACGTGGGAATCCGACGTTGTGGTCGGCTCGGCCTACCGTGGCTCGCTGGGCCGGAGGGGTCGATTGACGTGCTCGCAGAGAGACTTCGCGAATTCAGAACAGCGGTTGAGGGTGCACGCGTCCCGGGTCCCGCTGAGTACCCGTTGCTTCGGGAGCTATTTGTAGCCCGCACCGATGAAGAGGCAGAGACCATCTCACGTCCGTTTCTCGCTGCACAGTACGCCGAATACAAGTCTTGGAATCACGGACTCACAGTCGACGATCTCATCAAGAGCGATGCAGTGGTCGGATCGCCAGAGACCGTCGCATTGCGACTCAATTCGTACCGTGACCTTGGATTCACTGACGTGGTGATTAGAGCCGACTGGCCTGGTATGGACTTCCATCGGTCAGATGAGTCGTTGCGAATGCTCGCAAGAGAAGTGTTCCCCCTATTGAAGTGATCAGGGTTGCTCATGAGTCATCTGGCGGGGCGGAGCCATTGCAGGTAAGGTACTCCGAAGGAGCCAAGAGGAAGCATGTCGCCGAAGACAAAGCGTAGATCAAGGACCCTCAAGCCTGATCTCGCCCCAGATCATGAGACTCGAAGGCTGCTAGTCAACTCTGCGCTCACATTGTTCGAGAAGAGCGGTTATCCGGGGACAACTGTCGAAGAGATTGTCGAAGTTGCCGGACTAACGAAAGGAGCCTTCTACCATCACTTTGAATCGAAAGAAGAAGTGCTCGAGATAATCCATAACGACTACGTTGACTCTCAGATCAGTTTGTGTAGCCAGATCATTGCGAGAACTGACAATCCAACCGAACAGTTGCGCCAGGTCGCGCGAGAGACAATCATCGGCTTGTCGAACTTTCGATCGCACATGTCCGTCTACCTACAAGACCGCAGATTCCTCACCGGTTCACGACGCGAGAATGTTGCGGCGCGACGAAAGGAGGTTGACAGGCTGTTCACGGGAATTATCAAGCGCGGCATCGCGTCGGGTGAGTTTCGGGATGACATCGAGGCAAAGCTGGTTGCATTCGGCCTGATAGGGATGTACGCGTGGGTGATTAATTGGTGGCGGCCGGGTGGACCCATGACGATCGATCAGGTAGCGGATCAGTACATCGAACTCATCCTTGGCGGACTCTCCCGCTAAAGGGCTGTCGATGAATTTCAATGGCTCATCGCAGGTTCAATATCAAGCTCAACGTCGTCCCGATGCGCCGGCAGTCGTGTTTGAGGATAGGGTATGGTCGTACCACGAGCTTCAAGCGGGAACTTGTGAGACCGCGGCTTTGTTAAGGTCCTCGGGTGTTCGACGTGGCGATCGTGTCGCAATTCTCGGATTCAACAGCGACGAGTATGTGATCGCACAGCTCGCCGTGAGTCGGCTAGGGGCCGTCGCCGTGCTCCTCAACTACAGACTCAGCGTTGAGGAATTGAAGTATCTGCTCGCCGACTGCGAGCCCGTCGCACTACTTCTCGATGCTGACTTCCTAGACATTAGGGACCAGTTGTGCGACGTGTCAACGAATGTCCTCTGGTCGGCAACTTTGTTCGATGTCGCCGACTCAAAGGAGTCAGTCCGTGCCCGTCGCAGTTCCTTTCGTGGAGTTGACGTTCCCGACTGCATGATGGGCCCAGACGATCTGGACAGAATTCTCTACACATCGGGCACCACGAGTCAACCCAAAGGAGTGATGTTGTCTCACGGAAATGCATGGTGGAACGTGCTAACGATGATGATGGAGGGCTGCTGCGCGCCGGGGGAGAGGACGTTGATCTTTGCTCCTCTGTATCACATCGGAGCCCAGGATCTGCCAGGACTTCGAATCTTTGCGGCAGGCGGGACCATGGTTATCATGCGGCGTTTCGAGGCCGCGTCAGTCCTTGGCCAAGTTGAGAAGCAGAGAATCACGGGAATGGTGCTGGTTTCGACGATGATTCACATGATGCTCGATTGTCCCGACAGATTACAGTTCGATACGTCATCCCTGCGGTGGTTGATCTTTGGGCAGGTGCCTGAGAACATGCTCGAAGAGGTTCGTCGGATCTTCCCAAATGCGGCCATCAAGAACTCCTACGGACTTACCGAGGTGTGTTCGATGGCGACCACAATCGACGATTCGAACCAGCGGCAGCGCCCTCTGTCTCCGGGTCGTCCTGTCGCTACTGTCGATCTGCGGATCGTTGATGACACTGGGGTGACGGTTCCCAGTGGTGTACTAGGTGAGATCGTCTTGCGTGGTCCTAAGGTGATGCTGGGCTATTGGCGGCTTCCAGAAATCACTTCCGAGGCGATCCGCGACGCCTGGCTGCACACCGGTGATGTCGGCTACCTAGACGATGAGGGTTTCCTCTACGTCGTAGACCGCAAGAAGGACATGATTAGAACCGGTGGAGAAAATGTCTCCAGCCAAGAAGTGGAACGGGTCATTTACGAGATGGGCAATGTCGCCGAAGTGGCCGTCATCTCGAGTCCCCACGAAAAGTGGGGGGAGATCATTAAGGCTGTCGTAGTCCCGCGGTCCGGGGAGTCGATGACATCGGACGAGGTCATAGCCCACTGCAAGAACAGGTTGGCGGCGTTCAAAGCCCCGAAGGTCGTTGAGTTCCGCTCCGAGCTCCCACGAAATCCATCAGGCAAGGTGATAAAACGGGAGTTGCGCGAGAGGTTGGGGTCCGAGTTTTCTCACACCGACTAGATGGTATGGTGAGCGCTGAGGTAACTCGGGGTAGTGATGACAAAACACTGTTTGAGGGTCCGAGATCTCGTCGTCGAAGCTCGAAGCGAATCGACGCTTGTAAAGGCAGTCGACCACGCGGATTTTGATGTCGGAGCCTCAGAAGTCGTGGGTCTGATTGGCGAGTCCGGCTCGGGCAAAACTACGTTAGTTCGGTCGGTGCTCGACATCCTCGAGCGAAATGTGAGAATCACGCACGGGTCGGTCGAGTTCGATGGCAAGGTAGTGATTGATGCGACAACCGGGGTATCTCGAGTGACAGAGATTCGCGGAGCACGTGTCGGAATGGTCTTTCAATCTCCTCGATTGTCCCTCAATCCGCTGATGACGATCGGACGTCAGCTTGCCGAAGTACTGACCTGTCATCGTCCGAACCTGACCCGAAGCGAAGTGCGCAGCCGAATTGAAGAGGTTTTGGCAGAGATGCGCCTTGATGTGCAACGCGTGATGCGCTCGTATCCGCATCAGCTATCCGGTGGCATGTGTCAGAGGGCGGCGATTGCCATCGCCATAGCAAACTTCCCACTCCTCCTAATCGCTGACGAGTGCACCTCAGCTCTCGACGTCACATCGCAAGAAGAAGTGATCAATGTCCTCAGGTACCTGACTCAGACGCACAAAATGGCGCTTGTATTCGTTACCCATGACATGCTGCTAGCCAGCGAACTCTGCGATCGAATCGTTGTGATGAACCGGGGTCGAGTCGTCGAATCGGGGCCCACCAAGCAAGTCCTGGCCGAGCCACGCGAGGAGTACACACGGCAACTCATAGCCGCAGTGCCACGATGGTCGGCGACCGCGTTGTGAACATCCACGACGGAGAATCCGCCAACATCGCCTCTGACTTGGCCTGGCGCGCCAGAACCATTCCGGACCGAATTGGTGTCACATTCGAAGACGGTAGGTCAATGACTTTTCAGAATTGGGATGAGAGGGCGCAGAAGTTCGCAAGGGTACTTGCCGATTCTGGCATGCGGCCGAACGATCGCGTAGCGCTGTGTCTCCAAAATAGCCTCGAATTACTGGTTGCCTTATTCGGTTGCTGGCGTCTCGGCGCCGTACCAGTCACCCTAAGTGTGATGTACAACTCGGAGGAGTTGGCGTCGGCACTCAAGAAGACGAACTCACGGGCACTCGTGATTCATGGCTCAAAGCTCGAATTGGCGGAAGCAGCTTCGAGCTCAGCCGACTCGTCCGCATGGGCCGAATGTGTCTTCGCAGCCCCAGAAACGACTGGTCAAGTCTTCACGACGCATGCCGAAGGACTCTACGTAGCCGACTTTTCTGAGCGGATTCAAGACGCCTTGCCAGAAGATTCGATGTACCGACCTGGCGATGACGACGTGGGCACCATCCTGTTCACCGGCGGTACAACTGGAATGCCCAAGGCTGTCGCGGTGACACATGTGGGAACCCGCAGATCCCTCGGAACTCTCGCGAAGGTCTCGAAGAAGGGAGAATCGGGTCCATACGCACCGGTGCCCGAGAACGTGAGCCCAAACCTGATAGTCCTACCGCTGTTTCATTCTGGCGGTCAGCAAGCACTGCTCTTTGCTTTGTACGTCGGACGTTCAATCGTATTGATGGAGCGTTTTCGTGTTTCCGCACTTGCATCTCTAGTGAGCCAGCATCAGGTTGACAACCTGTTTCTCATGCCGACGATGCTTTTCGACATCGTTCACTCGGATGAGCGGATGAATCTCGATTCAGTAAGGAGCGTGCTAGTTTCCGGGCAAACGCTCGATCCTACGCTGAAGCAGGAATTCGAATCGAAATTCCACTTACCGATTCTTTCCAATTACGGGTCGACGGAGACAGGTCACGTTGCAGGTTGGACTTCGCTAGACCTTAAGTTGGGCAGGTGGAAACCGGGTCCGGTCGGCCGAGTATACGAGGGAGTTCAAGTCGAAATACGTGACGAGGCGCTCCAGCCGGTCGCGCCTGGACAAGTTGGTGAGATTTGGGTCCGCAACGGCACCGCGAGAGGGTACGTGGAGGGTGAGAACACTCAGTCTGATTTGCTCGTAGTAGAGGGCTGGGTCGCATCGGGAGACATGGGATTCGTCGAAGGTGACGAGTACCTTCATCTCGTGGGTCGAAAGCGAGACATCATTAAAACGGGCGGCTTTCAAGTGTGGCCGCAGGAGATAGAGCAAGTTATGCGAAGACACGAGGCAGTTGCCGATCTGGCAGTTGTTGGTGGCTCGGATGTGCGTTTGGGAGAGATTCCGGTCGCATTCGTCGTTCCGAAGGACGATGTTATTGCAGGATCTGAGCTGGCTGAGCAACTTATCTCGTACTGTCGTATCAGTTTGGCACACTACAAGTGCATTCGCCGTGTTGAGTTTGTACAAGAACTCCCGCGTTCCGAAGCAGGAAAAGTCAGTCGTGCCGAGCTCGCCAAATTGGTAGGTGGTGAGATGAATTTACAACATTTTCGAAAGGAGAATGTATGAAAGAGAGTGACTACGAGCTGCTCGCGAGCCAGTGGGATGCCGAACATATGGAAACCCGAGAGGAGGTGCTGCGAGAAGTAGTCCTGTACGAGAAGGACCCCTCTATACAAGCTGCATACATCTCGTTTAATTCGCCAGACACGCTCAATGCTGTTCCGATCGCTGCGCTCGAGCGCGTCGGCGATCTGGTTCGTGAGGCTGAGACTGATGATGAGGTGAAAACCATCGTCTTCCGAGGGCTGGGGCCATGCTTCGGCACCGGCGCTGACGCCAAAGAGCTCGGACACTACATCGGTTACAAGAATCCCAAACCCGGGGAGGAGTCATCCAAGCCGTCTCAACACCAGAGAATCTTGCCCGACCGTAACATCGTAATGGGTGCCTTCACGGCCAGTGTTCAGAACTGTCTGAAAGTAACGATTTGCCAGGTACACAGCTATTGCTATGGCGGCCATTTGCAGATTGCACTGGCAGCCGACATGGTCATTGCTTCTCCAGACGCACTGTTCACCCACCCCGCGTTTAGATACCTGGGAGCAGGGCCGCAAGACATGTGGGCTTGGATTGAGAACTTAGGAATCAAGAAGATGAAGGAGATCATGTTCACAATGCGAGCCCTTGATGCGGCGGAGGCCGAGAAAGTCGGTCTGGTCAACAAAGTTGTGCCGAGAGACGAACTTGATCGTTGGACGAGTGACTACGCCCAGGCGGTGGCGCAGATGCCGCTCGACGGAATCATGATCGGCAAATCTCTGATGCGGATGATGATGGAAGCGCGTGGGAAGGGGGTCGGGGAGATCATCGCCTGGGCCGGACACGGTTGGGCAACCAACCTGAAGTTGGAGGAAGGAGAGTTCAATTTCGTGAGGGAGAGACTGACAAAAGGCCTAAGTCAGACGCTCCATGACCGCGATATGAAGGTCGCGCCGTTCTTCCGACTCGGCGAGACACGCGAGGCCTAGCGCATGAAGTTCGGAATCCTCGCCTCGCACCAGTACCCGCGGGGAGACGACTTGCGGTTGCGTCTGGGGGATCTCTTCTCACTAGTCGAGTATGCAGCGGAACTCGATTATGCATCGGTCTTCACGATTCACCACTATGTGGCAAATCTTCAAACTCCCCAAGTGATCTCTATGACGACCGCACTTCTCGCCCATTCGGGGTCCATGCGTGTGGGAACAGCAATTCTGCTGTTGCCGTTCATTCACCCGGTACACGTAGCGGAGGAGTTCGCTACGCTCGATCATCTGTCGGATGGCAGGATCATTCTCGGTGTCGGTGCAGGTTACCGAGATGCTGAATTCGACGCGTTCTCTTTGAACAAGCGTGAGCGTGGCTCGAGGATTGCAGAGTCCATCGAAGTAATCCGAAAGATGTGGTCAGGCAACGAAGTTGTTCACAAGGGCCGGCACTTTGAGATCGCTGGACAACGGGCGAGCGTCGTTCCGTTGCAGCCGAATGGTCCGCCCATCTGGGTCGGTGCCGGGGCGTTTCCAGCCGTACGCCGAGCGGCGAAGATAGGAGATGCGTGGATCGCGCCCGGGAATCCGCCGACCGAGGGATGGTTTGAGGAGGCTCTGGGGCATTACAACGACGCACTCTCGGAGTCGGGGCGGCTAGGTGTGGTGGACGAGCGTCCGATCATCGTCGAGTTATTCTGCGCCGCTGATGACGAATCAGCTAGACGGCAAGCTAAACCATTTGTGAGAGATGAGTACTTTACCTATTCCGACTACAAACAGCTCGCCTGGCAGAAGTCTCGGTTTGATTACCTTTGGGACAAGGTTTTTCTTATTGGCGGACCGGACACCGTGGCACGAAAGGTTGTCGAACTTGCACAATTGGGATTCAACCATGTCATCTTTCGGCCATTCTGGATCGGTATGCCTATTCGCCTATCTCGCGAGAGCGTCCGTTTGGTCGCGACGGAAGTCCGGCCGCGAGTGAGAGAGCTCGTCCAAGGTGCGTGAAATCGCTTCCGCGGGCGAGATCCATCACGTCACAATCGGTGTTCGGGATATGGATCGATCGGTACATTTTTACGTTAAAGGACTTGGCTTGAAGAAGACACTCGAGACGCAAGTTGGAGGCAGCACGTTCGAAAGACTTCTCCGCCTGCCGGTTGGCTCAACAGCGCGCACGATCTTCCTGCAGGGGCCCAGCCGAATTGGTCAAGTTGAACTCGTTCAGTGGGATCCGCCGGTTGATATTGAGCACAGGCCTCGTAGGGCCGGTGAGATCGGCTTCTCAGTACTGTCCTTTTCGTTGTCATCGGAGTCGTTCCCGATCGTTGTCGAGCGGTTGAGGCACATTGGAGTAGGGTTCTGGAACGATCCGGAGCGAACAGTCCTAGACGGCTACGGGGAAATCGAAGCATGCATCGTTGAGGACCCAGACGGCAACATGATCGAACTTGTTCGGTTGCCGTCAGATGAGGAAATCCGTGCCTTTCGTGCGGTGGAAACCAAGTGAAGCAGCCCCCTGATTCCGCAGAGATTGGATTCTGGCGGATAGCACCGACTCGTCCCGACGACAGGGCAATCACCGATCCAACTGGGGAAAGCCTGACGTTCGGTCAGATGCTTTCCAAAGTCAACCAACTCTCGCACGCATTGCGGTCCAGTGGGCTCGAGACGGGTGACACCATAGCTGTCATAGCGAGAAATCGGATTGAGACGCTGCTACTACACCTCGCTGCATTTCAGTGCGGGCTCTACTACACCCCGATTAACTACCACTTGTTGGCGAGCGACATCACGTATATTTTGTCTGATTCGGAGGCCTCCGCCGTCTTCTGCCATCCGGAATTCGGTGATGTCGTTCGTGCAACCTTGGCTCGCATCGACCTGCCGTCTGACCGGCGATTTGCGTTCGGAGATCTCGCTGGATTCGTGTGCGTTGACCGAATGATGACGGGCTATCCGACCACTCGCCCTGCGGCCCGACCAGCTGGCCAAGTGCTGCAGTACACCTCTGGGACGACGGGCCGCCCAAAGGGCGTTCGGCGCAAGATATCCGGAGTCGACGCGGACACCGCCTCGGCTTCGCTCAAGTGGGTTCTGTCAATGTACGGCATCAGCTCAGACCGGGGTGGATGCATGCTAATGACGACCCCGATTTACCATACGGCGGGGTTGAACCTGTCGGCACTCGCCCTGCACTTTGGCATTTCTCTCGTGTTGATGGACAACTGGACGCCTGAATCTATGCTCGAGCTCATCGACAAGCATCGGGCAACGATGACGGTAGTCGTCCCAACGCAGTTTGTGAGGCTGTTGAGGCTTCCTGACAAGATTCGGCGCTCTTATAACCTGAGTTCCTTGTTGTGGGCCATCCACGGGGCAGCTCCGTGCTCACCTGAAATCAAGCGGCAGATGATCGATTGGTGGGGACCAATCATCTACGAGTACTACGGCTCGACGGAAGTGGGAGGTACATTCGTGAATTCGCGGGATTGGCTCAACCATCCCGGCACAGTGGGTAGACCCGGTCCCGTGACGAAGCTTCGGATCCTTGATGATGTCGGCAACGAACTTCCGCCAGGTTCGATAGGCAGAGTGTTCATGCGTCAGGGTGAGGATCAAGTTGAGTACCTGAATGATCCTGAAAAGACCGCAAGTTCAAGAGTGCGCGACATGATGACGGTGGGGGACATCGGGTGGGTCGATGAAGAGGGCTTTCTTTACCTCGTCGGTAGATCCAGTGAAATCATAATCGTGGGCGGCATCAACGTGTATCCTGCGGAGATTGAGAATGTAATTCTGTCTCATCGCGGTATTGCCGATGCGTGCGTGATCGGAGCTCCGAGCGATGAGTTTGGCGAGGAAATCGTCGCGGCAGTGGTCGCGCGAGACATCAGCGTCGTTGACGGCAAACCTGCAGCAGATGTTTTGGCAGCTCAACTTCAGAATTTCTGCGCGGAGCGCCTCGCAAGATTCAAGTGTCCTCGACGGTTCACGTTTCGGACTGCGATTCCTCGTGACCCGAACGGGAAGATGTATCGCAAGAGATTGCGCGATGAGTTCTGGGTAGGCAAGGAGCGCATCATATGAGCCAAATCATCCATGACTTCGAGACGGTAATCACGACCACGAGGTCGGTTCGCAAACGACTCGATTTCGAGCGCCCAGTAGCAGTCGAGGTGCTGCGAAGCTGCTTGGAACTTGCGTTGCAAGCTCCGACTGGAGGCAATGCCGAAGACTGGAGGTTCATTCTCGTGGGTCACCCCGAATTGAAGCAAAAGGTGGGCGATCTTTACCGTCGAAGTTTCGACGAATATGTGAAAAGACCACTCGACACCAGTGGCGGGAAACACGAGCAGATAGCCGGGCGACTCGGCGGAGTGCAAGCCGATGGATCGATGAGTCGCCGGACCTCCCGAATCCTCGAAGGCGCACTTTACCTAGCCACGAATATCCATCGGTCGCCGTGGCTAGTGATTCCGTGCGCGACTCGCCCTAATCCAAGTCACGGCAAGCCTGGAACGACGTCGGCGTTATATGGCTCCATATATCCGGCGATCTGGTCATTCCAGCTCGCCTTACGGTCACGGGGGCTCGGCTCGGTCATCACTTCCTTGCACCTCAACTTCGCAGAAGAGGTTGCAAGCATACTCTCCATTCCAGAGGGAATAACCCAAGTTGCACTCCTGCCGGTCGCCTACACGGTCGGTCTAGATTTCAAGCGGGCGGTTCGCCGAAGCGTTGATACGGTCACGTTCGTTGACAGCTGGAACCGATTGTTGTCTGAGCATCTATGACCAAGTACATCTCTGACATCGATGAGGTGCTAACCACCACTCGCACCGTCAGGCTTCGCCTCGATTTTTCCCGTGAGGTTGAGAGTGAGGTAGTCGTTGAGTGCCTTGCCATGGCGCAGCAGGCGTCCGTGGGCTCCAATCAGGAGTACTGGCGCTTCGTCCTTGTGAGTGATAACGACCAAAAGTCGAAGGTGGCGAAACTGTATCGGGAAGTCTGGAATGAAACGGTCGAAGGCCCTTTGGAACGAGGCGAAGCCGCAACGGTAACAAGGCTGTCGCCAGATGCACGTGGCACAACTCGCGAACAGGAGCGACAAGCCAGGATCCTGCGCGGAGTGAAGTATCTAGTTGATCACCTCGAGTTGGTGCCGATAATCATGGTGGCGTGCAGTTGCGCACCAACTCCGAGGCGACCACTTGGCGGTGCTGCGTCTGGATACTACGGCTCCATATTTCCGTTCGTCTGGTCATTCCAGCTTGCGTTGCGATCTCGCGGAATCGGGTCAGTCCTTGCAACTGCAATTGTGCACAGAGCAGATGAATTGAAAGAGATTCTGGAACTTCCGGCTGCATTCGTACCG
>Ga0194132_10010243_pt1 | contig 12530 bp, 7 predicted proteins | sample TA2KigOf80mmetaG_FD_148612 | JGI IMG/M metagenome (GOLD analysis project Ga0194132, IMG submission 148612) | Freshwater microbial communities from Lake Tanganyika, Tanzania - TA2015054 Kigoma Offshore 80m | ecosystem: Environmental > Aquatic > Freshwater > Lake | place: Tanzania: Lake Tanganyika... | reverse complement strand
GGTCGAGCCGTGGAACTCCAACTTGATCTCGCGGTCGAAATCCACACGCAGGGGGTCATTTCGGCGGTCACCCATTGGGTTCCTCGGTCATTTCGGCAGGAAAGAGGCAGAAACGCTGGGAATCCCAGGGTTCCGGCGCACATGCCATGCCGAAAGTCGAAGGTCATCTGGGAAATAGGGGCACAGGCAAACAACCGAAGCTTTCTCCGAGTCTCCATTCCTCGAACGTACTCGACCATCGGCTTCGAATCGGTGGCGTTCAACCACTCCGCTTCAGTCATCGGTCGCCCCCGCTCACACCAAGTTCAGCGTCCCGCGCGTCACGCCCAGTTGGTTGAGCGCGCGCAGTTGTCGCCACGTCTCGCGGCCGTCGTCGCGGCCGGCGATGACGCGGGCGTAGCGGTCCAGTAGCGCCCGCGCCTGGTCCGGGGTTTCGCGCAGCAGGTCGACGCGGAACCGGCGCACGCCGAGGTCGCGCATGCGGCCCACGTACTCCGCGGCGCTCTGGGCCACGCTGTTGAACACCGTGTTGCGGCACCCGGTGTCCGGCAGCACGGGGAAGTTCGCGCCCACGCGGTCGCGCAGCTCGACCTTGTGAATCTCGCACGGCCGCCCGCAGTCGCGGTGGTCCTTGCCGGTGCTGAGGAACGCCGCGAACACGCAGTGCTCCATGTGAAACATGGGCATGTGCTGGTGCGCCACCGCTTCGTACCACTCCGGCGGCGAGCGCCGCACCAGCGCCGCGAACTGGTCCCAGTTCAGATCGAAGCTGGGCACGAGGCGTTCGAGGCCGGCGCGCACGAGGAGGTCCGCGGTCAGTTCGTTGGCGACGTTCAGGCTGAAGTCGCCCACGAGCCGCACGCCGGGCAACTGCTCTTGGAAGTAACTGATCGAGGCGAGATTCCGCACCAGCACGATGTCCGGTTCCGCGCGAACGACGAGCGCCTGAAAGCCGTCCTCGCCGGGCTTCCACACGCGCAGCGGCGCGACGCCAACGGGCACGCCCGCGGCGCGCGCCTTCGGCACCGCGTCCTTGTAGCGGCGCAGGTCTTCGAAGTCGCAGTAGATCGCGACGGGCTTGGGCAGGCCGTCGGGCGGCACCCACGCGAGGACCGCGTCGAGTTGATCGAGGTTGCGCACGAGAACCGTCAAACTCGCTTGCGCGCCGTTGCACTCGGGGGGTTTACGCCCCCCGCTCGCCAAGTCGCTACGCATCGCGCCCAGCACGTCGCCTTGTGCGATGGCGTGCCTCTGCCCTTCGCTGCGCCGCGCGGCCAGTTCGCCGGCCACCTGTCGGCGCAGGTCGTTGAGCACGCTACGCGGCACCATCGCGTTCGCGGGCAGTTCGACCTTCACCGCGCCCAACTCGAAGGGCGTGTCGCCGAGGCGCGACAGTTGATCGCGCACGTCGTCGGCGCTCGTGGGCTGCTTGCGCGCGGCCTCGAGCGGCCCGGGCCACGTCGCGCGCGCTTCGTGCTCGCCGTCGGAAAGCGCCAGCGTGAGCGCGCCGCCGAGAGTGCCGCTGACGCACCCGGACAGCGCCACGCGGCGTTGCGGCTTGTCTTGCGAATAGCTCTGTTCGAGGCGCTTCCGCAGGGCCGGGTCGTCGGTCTTGTACACGTCGCAGCCGATGCGCACACGCTCAGGATCGATCGCGCCGTCCTCGAAGCCCAAGACCACCTGACCAAACGGGCCGCGCTGCGGAAGTGAAAACACGTCCCAAACGCGCCCCGCTGGTTCTTGCGACTCTGGCGTGCCGATGTCGAACAGAACACCATCGCCCGGCTTCACGAGATCGTCGAAGCGCTCCGCGAGTTCCACCAACAGCGTCTTTCCCTTGCGCGGCGGCGTGTGACCGAACCCGACGACCTTTCCCAATCGCACGCCGCGGCTCTTGGGGAACCGGCCGCGAACGAGCTTCTGGTGATCGTTGCCTTCGAGGAACCCGGGCGTGAGCCCGCGGCTGAACGTCTGCGCGAGGTCGAGTTGGTCGCGGCGCGGTAGCGCGAACGGTCTCGCATCCAGTTTGGCGTCGATGGCCTTGCGGTACGTCTGTGTTGTGGCTGCGACGTAGGGGCCGCCCTTCAACCGGCCTTCGATCTTGAACGAGATCACGCCGGCTTCGATGAGCGGGTCGATCAGGTCGAACGCGGCGAGGTCTTGCGGGCTGAGCAGGTACGCGCGGTCGCCAAGGTCGCGCGCGGTGCCGTCCACGATCATCTCGTAGGGCAAGCGGCACGCCTGCGCGCACTGCCCGCGGTTCGCGCTGCGCCCGCCGAGCGCCTCCGATGTGAGACACTGCCCGCTGTACGCGACACACAGCGCGCCGTGAACGAACACCTCAACCGGCGTCGCGCTCGCGGCCGTCACCTTCTGAATCTCGGTCAGCGACAGTTCGCGCGCCAGTACGACGCGCTCGACGCCCAGCGCCGTCACGAACGCAATCCCGCGCGGCTCGGTCAGCGTCATTTGCGTGCTGGCGTGGACCGCGAGCGTCGGCGCGATCCGCTTGATGAGGCGCACGAGGCCGAGGTCTTGCACGATGACCGCGTCCGCGCCGGCCGCGGCGACCGCCTTCACGAAGTCGGACACCGCTTCGAGTTCGTCCGAGAAGACGAGAGTGTTGAGGGTGACGAAGCCCTTCACGTTGCGCGCGTGCAGGAACCGCATCACGCCGGGCAGTTCGTCGAGCGTGAAGTTGGTCGCGCGGGCGCGGGCGTTGAAGTTCGACAGGCCGAAGTACACCGCGTCGGCACCGTTGGCGACCGCGGCGCGCATGGCCTCGTGATCGCCCGCGGGGGCCAATAGCTCGGGCTTGGTGGGAGCAGACATGGGGGAATTGTAGCAGTTAGCTGTTAGCGATTAGCTGTTAGCAGTTAGCCCGAAGCACCATCTGCCTGCTAACTGCTAACTGCTAACTGCTAACTGCTAACTGCTAACGCGCGAACACCTCAGCCGCCTTGAAGCCGTCCCCAACGATGGGCTTGGCGTCGATGCCTAGCCACTGGTTCAGCACCGCGGCGTAGACGCTACGGAAGTCGGTGTCGTGAACGAGGTTCCCGTCCTTGAGACCCTTCAGCGCCGGTTGCTTGCCGACGACGCCGGGCTTCACCTTGCCGCCGACGAGCAGCATTGGTGCGCCGGCGCCGTGGTCGGTGCCCTTGCTGCCGTTCTCGTACGCGCGGCGACCGAACTCGGAGAACGTCATCACGCAAAGCCGGTCCTTGTGCCCGCGGCCCGCGAGGTCGCGGTAGAACGCGCCGATCGCCTCCGACACTTGCGTGAGCAGGTTGGCGTGCGCGCCGGCCGCGCCGCCCTGCCCCGCGTGCGTGTCGAACCCGTCGATGGAGACGTAGAACAGCCGCGCGCCGATGCCGGCGTCGATGAGCTGGGCCGCGAGCTTCAACTTGGTGGCGAGCGCGGTGGTGGGGTACGGCACCTTCGGCGCGTAGTTCTTGCCGATGCTCGCCAGCTTCTCGCTGCTGGCGTAGGTCGTCGTCTGCGTGCGCGAAACGAAGTCGAGCAGGTTGTTGGGCTTCGCGCTCGAAGCGGTCGCGTTCGCGACACTGGTAATCACGCCCTTCTGCACCGCGTTGTCGGCCCCGGTCGCGCCGGCGGTCTTCAGCTTGAAGTCGTCGAGCGAGGTGATGCTGGGCACGCGCACCGGCGCGCCGGCCAGCGCCAGCGGCGCGGTCTCGTTGCCCCCGGCGAGGTGGAACGCGGGCACCTGTTGCTTCTTGAGCGCGTTACCGAGCCAGCCCTCGGTGAGCGCCTCCGCGGTGCCGGCCGCGTGCCAGATGTCCATGCTGCGGAAGTGCGACTGGCTCGGGTTCGGGTAGCCCACGCCCTGCACCACACACACGGCGCTGTCGTCCGTGTAGAGCTTGGCGAGCGCCCCCATCGCCGGGTGCAGGCCCACGTCGTCCGTGAGCTTCTTCACCTGATCCTTCGCGATGGCGATGTTCGGCCGCTGCTTGTAGTAGTCGGCGTTGGTGAACGGCACGACGGTGTTCAGCCCGTCGTTGCCGCCCGTGAGCTGCACGACGACGAGCACGGTGTCCTTCGCCCCGGCTTTGTCGGCGGCGGGCGCGGCCAGCGCCGTGCGCCCCAAGAAGGTGGGCACGGTCGCGCCGAAGCCCAGAAGGGAGGAGTCGCGGAGGAAGTCGCGTCGCGTGGACATGGGAGGCTCCGGGCTTTCAGCTCTCCGCTTTCAGCTTTCAGCCAGACAACCGAGCGTGCGGGTCTGACTGAAAGCTGATAGCTGAGAGCTGACGGCTATGCCAGTTGGTAGTCGGGCAGCGTCAGAACCAAGTGCGTGAGGGCGCGGGTGCGGTGGTTGGCGGCGTCGGTCGCGGACCAGTAAGCGGGGTACTTCACCGCGCGCGCGCCCTTCAGGTAGTCGAGCAACTTGTCGCGGGCCGCGTCTGGCGCGTCGCCCTGTAGGAACACGGTCAGAAGGAACTCGACGGCCTCGGCCTCGGTCGGTTTCACTTGGTGAACGTCGAGCAGGCGCGTCGGGTCGCAACTGTGGCCGAAGCGGGCGTCGTCGGTGCTGGTGAGCGCGAGGGCGAGGTTGTTGCGCGCGAGCAGCGTTTGCGCGTTGAGCCACGCGCGGCCGCCGTCCCAGCCCTTCACCGAGGGCGGGGCGAACAGCACCTGCCCCAATCCTTCCAGCGCGCCGGCCAGCGGCAGCGGGCCGGCGGTGCCTTCGAGCGCGCGCACGGTGCCCGCCGCGAACTCGACCGGCGACTTGATCTTCGCGCGGTACGAGGCCGGCGCGAAGAACAGGTTCGAGCGCAACATCGTGGCGACGAGCTTGCCGGTGTCGAACCCGCTTTTGCGGTACTCCTCTGCGAGCGGGTCGATGAGCGCCGCGGCCGGCGCGTCGGTGTCGCTGATGAGGAACGCGTACAGTTTGCGGACGATGAACCGCGGGCACGCCTCGCTGTCGAGGCACAGCTTCGCGATGTCCTCGCCGGTGAACTTGCCGCGCTTGCCGAACACGGCCTTCTCGCTCGCGTCGTGCTGGCGGCGGTTGAACACGCCCTTGCCGTCCTTGATCTCGTAGCCGGTAAAGGCCTTCGCGGCTTGGCGGATGTCCGCTTCGGTGTAGTTGCCGATGCCGAGGCTGAACAGTTCCATCAGCTCGCGGGCGTAGTTCTCGTTCGGCGCGGCCTTCGTGCTGGTGTTCGTGTCGAGCCACACCAGCATCGCCGGGTCGGTGCCCATGCTCACGAGCAGCGTGGCGAAGCTGCCGAGCGCGTGCTCCTGCATCAGTCGATATTGCGCGAGCATGAACCGCGCGTTCTGCACCTTCGCGTTGCTGGTGGCGAAGTGATTGTGCCAGAACAGCGTGAGCTTCTCGCGCAGCGGGTGCCGCGTCTTCAGCATCCGGTCCAGCCACCACGCACTGAGCCGACCTTGCGGCGCGCCGGGCGGCATGCTGCGCTCGCCCGCCATGAACTCGGACGTGCGCGCGAAGTCGTCCGTTTCGGGCTCACCCTTCAGGATGCGGTCGAGGGTCTTGGCGTGCCCAGCCGCGAGTCCGGCGTCCAACTCGGCCGCGGTCGCGCCGAACCCGGCGCGGCGGTACAGGTGCCCCACCTTCGCGCGGGTCCACGGGTTCGCATCGGTGGGCGCGTAGGGCTGCCACGCGGTTTTGGGGTCGAGCATGGTGTCCTCAATGCCAGAGGGCAGACCCGGCCGGCTTACGCCGACGGTTCGACGAGCTAGCGCCGGCCGTTGGGCAGTTCCCACACCAGATCGAGCTTGTACTGCTTCTGGTCGATGTCCAGTTCGACCTTCACTTCGCCCAGCGATTTCAGCCACTCGACGAGCGCGGCCACTTCCTTGCGCGCCTGATCGAGGCCGATGCCGCGGTTCAGTACGGCGTCGGTGACGAGCGGGTCCGGCACCGCGGCGAGGAACTGCGCCGCGCCCTTCGCGTTGAACGTGCCGCGGATCACCGCGGGGCTGCCCTTGCCGCTCGCGCGCGGCGATTTCAGTTCGGTGATGAGCTTCTTGCACAGTTCGACCGTCGTGGCGACGACGAGTTCGTTCCCGACGATGGCGAAGCACGGCTCGAAGTTGAACCGGATGCCGTCCGGGTCGTCGCCCAGTTCCTTCGTTTCCGAGAAGCGGTACGACACGATGCCGACGCCGTCGTGCGTGTGCTCCACCATCTTCATGTCGAACTGCAAACTGGCGATGATGGCGGCGGCGCGCAGGGCCGGCTCGACGGACTTGGCGAACTTCGGGTCGCGCCCGGTCGCGACGTACCCGAACGCCGGGAACCGCGACCCCGGCTGCTTCTTGTACGGCGGCGCGTCGTGGTTCGCGACCACGATGCGGTGGTGCGGCCCCCACATCGCCAGCAGTTCGCCGAACTTCACGCTCCCCGGCAGAATCTTGGAGATGTCCTTGTCGGCCTGCTCCAGCCCGCCGCGAATCTCGTCGTTCAGCAGCACCTTGCGGTTCGTCCACAGGTGCGAAATGTCGAGGTGCAGGCTGTGCGAGTAGATCGTGCCCGGCGGTTCGAGCGGCGCGAGCGTGCCGGCAGTGCCTTTCGGCGGCACGTGGAGTTGGAACTCCGGCGGGAACTGGTCGCGCCCCGCGGGCAGGCGCAGTGACAGCTTGAAGCCGTTGGCTTCCTTGTACACGCCGAGAGCGAGAAAGTCCGCGCGCTTCACGCAGTCGATGGTGCCGCCGACGACGAGCGTTTGGAGGAAGTCTTGCCGGGTCGCGTCGAAGAAGTCTTTCGACGCCTTCGACTGCTTCACCGAGGCGAGATCGACCCACAGCCACGCGAGCGGGTCTTTGGGCAGCAGCTTGAAGGTGTCGGCGCGGGCCTTGTGTTGGCCGGTGGTGCCCTGCGTCGCGCCGTCTTTCAGCATCTGTTCGTTGTTGGAGACGAGCACGTTCGCGCCGAACCGCGCGGCGCGCAGGTCGCCGATCTTGACCGCGTCCGCGCCGTGAAACTTGTACCGCTCGACGCCGCCCTTCGCGCCCTGTCGCGTCAGTTCGTCTTCGACGGTCTTGATCGTGAGGTCGAACGCCTTCCGCGCCTGCTCCGCGTTCTTGCCGCACAGCACGAGGATGACCGGCGCGTCGCCGTCGGCGAACTTCGTGCCCAGCGCGACCCCGCCGCCGCCGAGTTGGTCGAGCAGGTCGGGCCACTTCGCGCCCAACTCTTTCTCGAACAGCGCGAGCAACTGGAACGCGCGCGTCGCGCCGGCGGAATCGTAGATCGCGCGGTACTGTGGGAGCTGCTGGGCCTTCTGAACTGCGTCGAACCCGGTCACGGCTTCGGCCAGCTTGCGCGGGCTGTCGGAAACGACCACCAGTTGGGCCGACGGCGGCACGCAATCGAGCGGGTCCGCGGCCCGCGCCGCGCCCGGCGCGAGCAGGAGTGCGAAACCGGCGAGAGCGGAGAGGCGGGGCATGGGGCGCTCCGGGTGCGGGTCCGTCGAAGGTACTTCGCGCGCGCCGTGCGGGTTTCACAAAACGCTCGCCGGGAACCGTTGCGCGCCGCCGGGCGCGCCCGCTACAATCGCAGTACCCCCTGCCCCGCACCCCCGCGGTCCCTCATGGCCCCCGACGAACGCGACCCCGCGCCCGACGCCGACCGCCCGCGGGTCGTGGCCCCGTTCGCGGTCACGTGCCCGCGCTGCGGCGAGACCGACCACCCCGTGAACAACTGCTGCCCGTGGTGCGCGGCGTGGCTGATCGGCGCGCGCCCCGTGAGCGCGCCGGAGTACGACGAGGGCGAACCCGAAGACGACTGGGACACCGAACTGGCGCGCCGCGACGACGCCCCGCCGCCGCCCATCGGCACCGTGTTTCACCCCGGCTGGGTGGTCGGCGTCTCGTACGCCCTGCTCATCGGCTCGCTGGTCGTGTTCCTCATGGCCGTTGTGGTGGGCGGGGTGCGCAGCAAGGAAGAACTGTACACCGGCCTCGCCATCGTCGAGATCGCCGACGCGCTGCTCACGGTGGTGGCGCTCGCGCTGGTGTGGCGCGCGGCGCGCCAGCCGGTCCCGCCGGGCACGCGCCTGCTGACGTGGGGCATCGCGGTCCCGGTCCTGTTCGCCCTGTTGTGCCTGAACATCGCCTACATCACGTTCCTGCGCGAACTGTTCCGCCCGCTGGGCGCGCCGCAGCCGGAGCGCGTGGAGCTGACGCTCGTTACCGTGATGCTGATCTGCGTGCAGCCGGCGATTGTGGAGGAGCTGTTTTTCCGGCAGATGGTGCTGGGCGTGTTCCGGCGGTCGCTGAACCTGCACGCCGCGGTGTGGGTCACGGCGGCGCTGTTCGCGTTCGCGCACATCACCAAACCCATCGGGATGCCGTACCTGTTCATCGGCGGCGCGGTGTTCGGTTACGCCCGCGCGTTCGGCGGCCTGTCGCTCGCGATGGTCATGCACTTCATCCACAACTTCGCCGTCATCGCCTACGAAGCGTGGAAGTGACCCGCCCTACTTCTTCCGCACGGTCACGAAGAACGCGCCGCACAGGTCTTTGCCGGCGGCGTCGGCGAACCACGCCTTGAGTACCGTTTTGCCCGCGGGCAGCTTCGCGGTGATGGTCGCGCTCGTCGCCTTCGGGTCGGCTCTCGTTTCGCCCTTCACCCCGGCGATTTCGAGCTTGGCGACCGCGATGGTGGGGAACGTGGCGGCGTCCTTCTTGGGCTTCCCCAGCCGGGGCGAGTCGTACGCGCCGCCGAGCGCGGCGTTCGTTTGCTCCGGCCAGCGGCGCAGGGTGAACTCGTACTCGCCGGCCCCCTCGACGAGGATGTGCCACTTGCCCCCGGTCGGCCCACCGACCGCGTCGCGCACGTACCCGTTGTTGTCGGCGTAGATGTTCTCCCAGTCGCCGCTCGTCAGTTCGACCACCGGCTGCTGCTGCGCCCCGATGCTCTGCGGCACGAAGTCCGTGAGGAGCGGTTCGACCCCCTTCCACCAGCCCTCGTAGTACTCGCGCATGGCCTTCACCACGTCGGCGTGCTGCTCCGCGACGTTCACCTTCTGCGCGCGGTCGGCGACCACGTCGTACAACTCCTCGCCCTTCACCAGTCGCCACTTCCCCCACACGATACAGCACTCGTACTTCTTGGGGACCTGCCCGTACTGGACGACGAATTTGCGGTCGGGGAACGCCTTCGGCACGCGCAGCAGCGGCTCGAGGCTGGTGCCGCGGTACGGCTCGTCCTTCGCGTCCCACTTGGGCCGCGGAACCCCGCACAGGTCGCACAGGGTCGGGAACAGGTCGGTGTTCTGCGCCGGCGCGTCGATGTCGCGCGGCGCGCCGAGCTTGCCGTTGGGCCAGCGGACCCAGCACGGGACGCGGTGCCCGCCGTCGTAGTAGGTGGTCTTGCCGGCACGCAGGCCGGCGTTGTGGGTGGCGACGCCCGACGTACCGCCGTTGTCGGTCATGAAGATCACGATGGTGTCGTCGCGCAGCTTCTCGTCGGCGAGGAACGTCTCGAGGTCGCCGAACCTCTTGTCGAGGTGGGCGATCATGCCGAAAAACCCGGCCGGGCCTTTCCCCTGATACGGCTTCACGTACTCGTCGAGGTCGATGTGCGGCGCGTGCGGGGCGTTCGTGGGCAGGTAGCACAGGAACGGCTCGCCCTTCGCCTTGCGGTCCTTCATCCACGCCGTCGCGCTGTCGAACCAGAAGTCGGTGCAGTGGCCCTTGTACTTCTTCTCGGTGCCGTTGTGGAAGTAGCGCCCGTCGATCAGCGGGCGGTCGAACTCCGGGGTGCTGTTCAGTTGCCCCCAGCCGAGGTGGTACACGCTCTCGTGAAAGCCCTTGTCGACGGGCCGGTGCGGGTACACGTCGCCGAGGTGCCACTTGCCGAAGATGCCGGTCTTGTAGCCCGCGGCGGCGAACGCTTCCGGCAGCGTGGGCAGGCCGGGGCGGAGGAACGTGCGCCCGGCGGTTACGGAGGTCGCGCCGTTGCGCAGGGCCGCGAGGCCGGTCATCAGTTGCCCGCGGGTCGGGCTACACATCGGGCACACGTGGAAGTCCGTGAACCGCACCGCGCTCTTGGCGAAGGCGTCGAAGTTCGGCGTCTTGAGGACCGGGTTGCCGGTGTAGGAGAAGTCGCCCAACCCTTGATCGTCGGTCATAACGATGACGACGTTGGGGCGCTTCGCCACGTCCGCGGCGGTCGCGCGCCCGCCCGCGAGTGCGAGGAGAACCGGAACCGCCGCGCAAAGGATCGACCGCATGTCGCGCCCCCCGAAGTGAGTGAGGACGGTCTACGCAGGGCGCGGCGGGTGGCCAGAGCGCGGCTACTTGAGTGGTTTGGCGGTCTTGACGCGCAGCATCAGCTTCGCGCCGGCGTCGTCGCCGCGCGCCACCAGTTCCACGGTGTCGAGCGGTTCCAGCACCGCGGCGAGGCCGGCCAGTTGCTCGGCCAGTTCCTTCTCACCGCCCGCGCCGGCACTCGCGAGGAGTTTGGCAAGCGGGGCCGCGTTCGCGGTCAGGTAGGTGCGCGTCGCGGTGCCGCTGAACCGCGCGAGCGGCACGTCGCCCCCGGCCTTCGGCTCGCCCGCGGGCGGCTTGAACGCCTTCAGCGCCTCGGGCGATGTGGACAGCAGCAGGTACCCGCCCTTGAGCGCGAAGCACGGGCGGAAACCGGCCGGAAGCCCCTCGCCGGTCAGCGACTTGATGACCGTGTCGCCGTCCTTTTCTTCCTTGAGTTCGATCTGGTCGTTGTGCTTGGCGTTGTAGGCGATGCGGGCCACTTGGAACCCGTACTCCAGCGCCTGCGTCAGCGACTTGGCCGCGTCCGCGGCGTTCGCGCCCTGCACCCGCACTGCGGCCACGACCGCGGGCACGGCGTCGCCCTTCGCGCCCGGCACCACCCACGCGCCCCAGTCCGGGCCGAGCGCGTCCAGCACCGCGGGGAGCTTGTCCTTACCGACGATGGGGCCGAGCGTCTGCTCGATGACCTCGCGCGGCGATTGTTTCCCTTCGCCCGCGTTCAGCGCGCCGAGCAAGTCGAGGAGGTCGGTGGGCTTCACGCGCCCGGCGATCGCGAGGAGCGCGTCGGCGGGTATCGCGCCCCACACCGCGGACGGCGCGCGCGGCCCGACCAGCCACCCCTTCGCCCCGGCCGGGAGCTTGTCCGCGTTGAACCGCACCGACACGCCGAGTTCGAGGCCGGTGTCGAGCGTCAGGTACACCGCGGCGGCCTCGGTCGCGGCCCAGACCTGCGCGAACTTCGTCAAGAACGGGCGCTCGTTGGCGTTCGCCCCTTTCAGCTTGGCCGCGAGTTCGGCGTCGAGCGCCCGCGGATTCACGAGCAGCACCAGCGCGGCATCGGCCGCGCCGAGCTTCGTGAGCCGGGCCACCAGTTCCGGCGGCTTGTCCTTCGGCGCGGAGGCGTCGCGATCCAGCGCGGCCTTCACTTCGGCTTCGGACTGCGAGAAGACGAACACGCCGGCAGCGAAGGCGTAATAATCTGACGCGCCCGCGGCCTTCTGCCGCTCGAAGTACGCCGCGCCCGCGTGCTTGTGCTCGACGACCGCCTTCAGTTCCTTCGCGTCGGTCTGCGCCTTGTTCAGCTTCTCGATGACGCCGGCGAGCGTTTCGGGCTTGCGCGGGCGCACGAGGATGACGGAGCGCTCGCCGTTCGGGTCGCCGGGCGCGCCGGGCGCGTACGCGAACACGACGGCGTCGCCGATCACGTCGGTCAGCAGGTCGGAGGGCGTGATGCCGAGGGCGTTGAAGACGGGCGTCGCGCCGTCGGTGAGGCGCTTGAACCCGTCGCCGCCGAGGAGCTGCTTGCCGAGCGCGGTGGTCGGGAACCAGCCGACGAACGGCGACTGGCTCAGGTTCTTCGCGTGGTCGCGCAGGTTCTGCGCGACCACGACAAGCGCGACATCGGCCGGCGCGAGGCGCAAGGCCTCATCGCGCGGGGCCGCGCGCCCCGGCAGCGCGAACGCGAGAACGACACCAGCAGTAAGAGCGAAGCGCGTCATGTGATACCGGGTGGGCGTGACCTAGTTCCGCACCGCGCCCACGTCGCGGAGGAAGCGGTTGAAGGCTTTTTCGGCGGTGCCGGTCACCGGTTCGAGGCTCGCGCGGGCCGCGACCGGCAGGTTCGGCAGTCCGACGTTCACCATCGGATCGGGCGGCGGCGCGGGCAACTTGAACGAGCCGGTCAAGGCGTCGAGCAACTTCGGCGCGACCGCGACCGAATCGGTGATCGGCCTCGGCGCGTCGAGGATCGCTTGCCCGGCCTTCGCGACCTCGGCCCCGATGCGCACCGGAGGCGCTTTGGCGCGCGGCGCGGGCGCGACCTCCGGCGGTTGCTGCTCTGGGGCCGGCGCGGGCGGTTGCTGCACGACTTCGGCCGGCTTCTGCTCGGCGGGCGGCGTCGGTCGCGCGATGAACCACACGCCGACCAGCACCGCGGCTGCGAGCGCGAGCAGCGCGGCGACCTTCGGGAACCGGCGCGCGGCCGGGGCCGGGCGGTCGGCGGCGACCGCCGCGAGGACGCGATTCGCGAACCCGGCCGG
>Ga0194132_10010242_pt1 | contig 12530 bp, 7 predicted proteins | sample TA2KigOf80mmetaG_FD_148612 | JGI IMG/M metagenome (GOLD analysis project Ga0194132, IMG submission 148612) | Freshwater microbial communities from Lake Tanganyika, Tanzania - TA2015054 Kigoma Offshore 80m | ecosystem: Environmental > Aquatic > Freshwater > Lake | place: Tanzania: Lake Tanganyika... | reverse complement strand
CCTGCCGACCGCCCGACCGGGCGCGCCGTGGCTGCGCTGGCTGCCGACGCTACTCGCGCTCGCCGTCGGCGCCTGCGCGCTGCTCGATCGCGCCGGTCGCACGCCGGCGCTGCGCACCGCGATCCTCGGCGCATCGGCGTTCCTGCTCGGCTGGCAGGCGCTGCTGTGGCTGAGCGCACGCGGACGATCGCTCGCCGTCGAGGTCGCCGCGCCGATCAAGCAGCACTACATCCAGGCCTGCGTGCAGACGAGCCTGTACGTCTACTGGGGCTGGTGGTGGGTGCAGGACGGTGTGCGTCCGATCTACCAGCAGGCGCCGCTCATCCTGATGCAGTTTGCGTTCCTGTACGCGTTCGACGCGCTGCTGCAGTGGTCGCGCGGTCGGCCATGGCGGCTGTCATCGGGGCCGACGCCGATCGTGCTCAGCACCAACCTGTTTATCTGGTTCCGCGACGACGCCTTCGGCTGGCAGTTCGCGGTGGTCGCGCTCGGGTTGCTCGGCAAGGAGTTCGTCAAGTGGACGAAGGACGGCCGGCGCACGCACGTCTTCAATCCGTCGGGCTTCGCGCTCGCGTGCACGGCGACCGCGCTGGTCGCGACCAACCAGACCGACCTGACATGGGCGAAGTCGCTGGCCACGACGATCGAGGCGCCGGGCATCTACCTGTACCTGTTCAGTCTCGGACTGATCGTGCAGAACTTCTTCCAGGTGACGCTGATGACGTTCGCCGCGGCGGTGGCGATGGTCGCTGCCAACCTCGCGTACACGGAGTGGACCGGCGTGTATCTCTTCGGCAGCACCAACCTGCCGGCAGCGGCGTTCCTCGGCCTGCACCTGCTGATGACCGATCCGTCGACGTCGCCGCGCAGCAACGTCGGCCGCACGCTGTTCGGGCTCGGCTACGGCTTTGGCTACATCGTCGCGTTCGAGCTGCTCGGCTGGCTCGGCGCGCCGGAGTTGTACGCCAAGCTCTATCCGGTGCCCGTGCTCAACTGCTGCGTGCAGTGGCTCGACGGCCTTGCGCGCCGCGGCTTCGGCGGCCGGCTCGAAGTGGGCTGGCAGGCGGCGCGGCCGGCGCGCACGCAGAACCGCGTGCACATGGCGCTGTGGGCGGCGACGTTCGCCGTGCTGTTCGGCACCGGTTACGTCGGCGGCGCACATCCCGGCAATTCGATCCCGTTCTGGAAGCAGGCGGTCGCCGACGGCAAGCACGACGCGCAGCGCAAACTAGCGCTCGTCGCCGGCTCGCAGGCGATCGCACAGCAGTCTGGCGAGGCGCTCAACGAACTGGGCATCCTGGCGCTGACCGGCGACGTCGATCCCGCGAGCGAGCGCACGCGCTTCAACTCGGCGGCCGACTGGTTCGCGCAAGCCGCCCTGCGCCAGAGCGACGCCGCAGTGCACAACCTCGTCGCGCACTTCCTCTACCATGGCGCGCGCCGCGACGATCGCGAGCTCGACGCCGCGCTGAAACGCCTCGAGGCCTTGGCGTCGCGGCCCGACGCCGTGCGTGCGCGGCAGTTGCTCGGGCTTGCCTACGAGACCGGCGGCGGCCGACCGGTCGATCGCAGGAAGGCGCTCGAACTCTACCGCGCCTGTCCCGACGACGTGTTCGCGCAGCGCGGCATCGCGCGCATCGCGCTGCAGCCCGGGTCGCTCGTCGAGGTGCCACCGGCGGCGCTCGTCGCGCTCGCCGCTGACGCCAAGAAGGGCGACGGCGAAGCGCTCTACAGCTTCGCGTACCTGTGCCCGCGCGTCGGCGCCGTCGACTGCGAGAGTCAGACTGCGCTGCTGGCGCAGGCGAAGGCGGCCGGGTTCCCACCTGCGGTTTCCGCGCCCACACCCGCGGCCGACGGGGCGCTGCCGCCGTACCAGGCGCCGCGCCGGCGCGACCTCGCTGCGCCGCCGTGGACGTCGATGTTCGCCAGGCCGGCGCTCGCCGCGCACTGAGCGTCCGCGCCGCCGTCAGCGCGTCGAGGGCAGCAGGCGCGCGGGCCGCACGCCCAACGCAGAGTCGCGCGTCGTCGGCGCCTGCCGGCTGCGGGCCGTGCTGCGCGCGCGCTCAGGCCCCTCGTTCCACGCGCCGCCGCGCACGACCTGCAGCGTTTCGTCACTGCCGCGCTTCGGCGAACGCAGGCCGTCGCCGCGTTGCGGCGACGACTGTGCGTACAGGCCGTAGGCGTCGAGGCACCACTCGGCGGCGTTGCCGTGCATGTCGAACAGGCCCCACGCATTGGGCTGTAGCAACGCTACCGGCTGCAGCGCTGGCGCGAACCAGCCGACGGTCGCCGCGCGTTCGCGGACTGGGCCGCTGGCCCAACGTTCACGGCGGTCGGCGCGGCAGGCGTATTCCCACTGCGCCTCGGTTGGCAGCGTCATGCCAAAGCGGGACAGCGCCGCCTGCAGCGTCAGCGCGTCGAGGTTGGTCGCCGGCAGCAGCGGATCGGCGCCGCGCAGGCCTTCGCCGGCGAGACGGCGCCACTGCGCTTGCGTCAGCTCGGTGCGGGCCACAAGGAACGGGTCGAGCACGACGGCGCCGCCGCGCAGTTCGTCATCGGCGGCGAGGTCGTCGTTGCCGTCGACGCCTGGCTCGTTGCGGCGCGCGCCTTGTTCCATGCGGCCGCCGGGCACGAGCACGAACACCACGCCGACGCCGGCGTCGGCCGCCAGCCGGCCGTCGGCGTCGCGCGTCGGCAGCGGGTAGCCCGGCTCGTGCGAGGCGAGGTCGAGGAACTCGTGCAGGCTGGTCGCCGGGTCGGCGCCGAGCGGCACGAGACCGCCAAGCTGCGGCAGGCGCAGGCCGCGGTAGGCGCGGCTGGCGCCGCGGCCGTCGCTGCGCGCGATCGCTGCGATCGTCGCCGCCCAACTGCCGGCGTGCTGCGCCTGCAGCGGCGCGACGTGGGCGTCGAGCCGCTCGAGTCGGCGTTCGACGCGCGCATGCGGGCCGCCCGGCGCGAAGAAGGCGGCGAAGTCGCGTTCGAGCCGTTGCAGCGCGTGCGCGAGGTAGCGAGCGACGTCGCCATCGGCGCTGGTCAGCGCCGTCGCGCCGTCGCTACGCCGTTGCAGCGCGGCGCGCGCGGTGGCGAGCGGCTGGCCGTGGCGGGTCAGCCAGTCGACGTACGCGGCGCGGTGCTCGGGCCACGGCGGCGGCAACGCGGCCTCCGCGTCGATCGCGCGCGCCAGCGTCTCGGCGTTGGCGAGCAGCAGGAAGCCGGCGTCGGCCTTCTGATCGCTCTGCACGCGCATCTTCTCGGCGACGACGGCCGCGGCGGTGGCGGCGTCGAGCGCTAGCACCAGCGCGCCGATCGTCGCCAGCAGGCAGGCGGCCGCGATCGCCGCGACGGCTGCGGCGGCGCGATGCCGCCGCACGAACTTGCGCGTTCGCGTCCACGCCGAAGGCATGGCGATGTCGACCGGCTCGTCGGCGAGGTGTCGGCGCAGGTCCGCGGCGAACTCGCCGACGCCGCCGTAGCGCTCTTCCTTGGCCTTGGCGATCGCCTTGCCGAGGATGCCGTCGAGGTCGCCGCGCAGCGCGCGCCGGCGTTCGCGCGGCGCCGTGTCACTGGCCTTGGCCGGCTGGTAGGTGCGCACCACGTCGGCGATGCCGGCGATACCGCGCGTGCGCAGCGTCACGCTCGGTACCGGCAGCTGGTCACTGAGTAGTTCGTACAACTGCACGCCGAGCGCGTAGACGTCGCTGCGCGTGTCGATTTCGTCGATGCGGCCGTCGGCCTGCTCGGGGCTCATGTACTCCGGCGTCCCCATCATCGTGCCGCGCAGCGTCAGCGCGCCGCCCGCGAGCAGCGGGCCCTCGAGCGACTTGGCGATGCCGAAGTCGATGATCTTGGGCTGCAGCCGGCCGTCGACGTCGTCGACCAGCACGTTGTTGCTGCTGAGGTCGCGGTGCAGCATGCCCTTCTGGTGCGCGTGCTGCATGGCGTCGAGCACGAGCAGGAACAGCTCGACGCGGCGCTTGACTGACAGCGACTTCTTGCGGCAGTAGGCGAGCAGCGTCGGGCCCGCGACCAGCTCCATTGCGAAGTACGGCCGGCCCTTCGGCGTGACGCCGGCGTCGAGCAGGCGGGCGATGCCGGGGTGGTCCATCCGGTTGAGCGCTTCGCGCTCGGCCGTGAACCGCGCTAGCACGTCGCGCGAGTCCATGCCAGGGTTCAGCACCTTGATGGCTACGCGCCGACGGATCGGATCGAGCTGTTCGGCGCGGAAGACCGTGCCGAAGCCGCCGCGACCGAGCCGCTCGAGCAGCACATACGGGCCGAGCGGGGCGGGCAGCGGCGTGTTGGCGTCGAACTCCGCCGCTGCGCTGCCGGCGCTGCGACCCGGCGTGGCGGCGATCCCTGGCACGGCGATGCCGGCGGCGGCGAGCCAGCGGCGAATCGTGGTCTCGTGGGCCGGGTGCGCGCGCAGCACGGCGAGCAGCCCGTCGTCGCGGCGCGCCTCGTCGCCGTCCAGCACGGTCAGCACGGCGTCCTCGACTGCCTGGGGCAGGTCGTCGCTCGGCTGGCCAGGAGCGGTCATGGCCGGTCGATCTTCGCCCGCGGGCGGCCGGTCAGCCAGCGCGGAGGCGGCGCGCACCCGGTGGGCGTGCCAGTCGCGGTCTATCTGGGCCCTGAGAGTGCATTCGGCACCAGATGGTCCTGCCCGTGGGAACACCAAGCAGTTCAACCAGGTTCTCGGCCTGCCGCTGCCGACGCCAAGCGACGTCGAGGCGATGGCGTTCCACCCGCAGTTCAGCGTGTTCTTCTCGCTTGACGGCGACGAGCCCGAAAACTCCACCTGCGTGCCGATGCTCGTGCAGGACGGGGCGGTGGCCGTCGGCGGCGCACGCCACTTCAGCGCCTTGTCGCTCGAGCACGCCAGTTGGTCGAATGCAGCGCTGCGTCGATCGAGTTGTCGACGCCGGAGGTGATCGACGTGCTGTGACGACGAGGGCGCGGGAAAACGGACCGTGCCGACTGGACGCCGCGAGCGATCGCGGCTTCCTTGCCCGCGTGAGCGCCGACCCTCGCTTCGTCCCCTACGCCGATCGACACCAGCCCAGCGCGCCGCCGACCGAGGCCGCATTGGCGTTCCTCGAAGTCCTGCGCCGACGCCGGACCGTGCGCCACTTCTCCGACCGGCCGGTCGAGCAAGCGACGATCGAGGCGCTGGTGCGCTGCGCGACCACCGCGCCCAGCGGCGCCAACAAGCAGCCATGGCGTTTCGTCTGCGTGCAGGACGCCGCGACCAAGGCGCGCATCCGCGAGGCGGCCGAACGCGAGGAGCACCAGTTCTATGCGCGTCGTGCCAACAGCGCGTGGCTCGCCGACCTCGCGCCGCTTGGCACCGACGCCAACAAAGAATTCCTCACGACGGCGCCATGGCTGGTGGTCGTGTTCCTGCTGCTGCAGGCCGACGACGGCGGTCAGGTCTACTACCCGAAGGAATCGGTCGGCATCGCCTGCGGCATGTTTCTCGCCGCCGCGCAAATGGCCGGCCTCGCGACGCTCACGCACACACCGAGCCCGATGGGCTTCCTGCACGAGATCCTGGGGCGGCCCGACCACGAGCGGCCATTCCTGGTGATCCCGGTCGGCCATCCTGCCGACGACTGCGTGGTGCCCGTCGCGGCGACGACGCGGCGGCCGCTGGCGGAGACGATGGTTGTCGTCTGAGCCGGCGTCAGGCCGGGGCGCGGGCGAGTTGCGCGCGCTCGCGCGCCCAGAAGCCGGCGAGCGCGACGCCGAGCAAGGCCAGCGCGACCATCGCGCGCAGTGGGCCGGGCGCGGGCGCGACGGTGACGTCGGCCGGGCCGGGCAGCAGGGCGTCGAGGTCGAGCGCTCGCAGCGTGGCGCTGTCGCTGCGGGCCAGCGCCGTGCGAGCGCGCGCGCGCTCGGCCGGCGAGGCCTTGGCCCACAGCGCGTGCAGCGCGTCGGCGGCGGCCAGCGTCGCCCACGGCGACTCGGCGTCGGCGGCGACGACGATGGCGGCGAGGTCGCCGGTGGCGCCGCAGCGCACGAGCGTGTCGATGGCGGCGAGCCGCGTCTCGTCGTCGGCGAACAGCGCGGCGCGCAGCGGCGGCCGGGCGTCGGCGGCGCCGGCGCGCAGCATCTGCCGCGTGGCCTCAGCGCGGTCGGCATCCCGCGCGGCGTAGGCGCGCAGCGCAAGGCCGTCGACGCGCGGGCCGTCGTTCGCGGCGAGCGCCATCAGCGCCGCCGGCAGGCAGAGACCGCCGTCGGAGCGGCCGCGGACGCGCAGCCACTCGTCGGTGCGCCACGCCAGCCACGTTGCCTCGCCGCAACGGCTGGCGCCGATCTGCAGCAACTGCGCCAGTCGATCGGCGTCGGCGAGTCCGCCGGCGAGGTGGCCGACCATGACGCCGACGTCGAGCGTGCGCGGTCGGCCAGTCGCCAGCGCGTCGAGGCGCGCGAGCAGCCGGCGCCAGGGCATGGGCGGCGCGAAGTCGACGGGCACGAACCAGTCCTCGGCGCCGTCGACGTCGCAGACGAACAGCGCCGTGCCGCCGTGGTCGCCGACGCACGCACCGAGCGCGACGGTGCGCGCTTCGAGCGGCGCGCGCAGCGGTCGGATCGACAGCCCGTCGTGATTCCACGCCAGTTGCAGGCCGTCGCGCGGGTCGAGACCGCGGGGCCACGACGGGTGTTCCGGCAGCCACGTCTCGCACAGCCATGCCAGCGCCGGCGTCCCGACGCGTTGCGCAGCGGGAGCGATGGCGACGTCGACGGCGAAGGCCGGCGGCGTCTGCGCGATGGCGGCGGCGGCGCAGAGCGCGCCGACGCACATGCGGGCCCTCCGATCAGCGCGCGACCGGCGCATCCGGGTCCCACGCCTTGGCGTCGCTCTCCGCCGCGGCGGGCTCCAGGCCCAGTTCTACGGCGATGTCCTCCGCCGCCATCGCGAACTCGGCGGCCTCGGCCTCGGCGCGCTCCAAGTACTCGTCCGATGGCTGCACCAGAGCCAGCGCAGCGGCCGTGGCGGCGGTCTGTTCGACGGCGAGGCGGCGGCGGTGGCGCACGGCGGCCAGCAGGCCGACGACGGCGACGAGCAGGACGGTCGGCGCGGCGATGGCGAGCAGTTGGCGCGTCGGGCTCTGACGACGCCACCAACCGGTCGCGGTCGCGGCGATGGCGGCGAGGTTCTGCTTGGCCTGCGTCTTCAGGTCGATCGGCGCCGGCGTGCGCTGCGCTTGGGCGAGCGCTGCCGCGGCGATCGGTCGCAGCGCGCCGGTCTCGGCGGGGGCGCGCGCCTGCAGCACGGCCACGGTCGCCGGGTCGCGGTGGTTGGCGAGAACGGTCAGCGCGAAGCGACGCACGGCCTCCTCGCGGTGGTTGGCGAGCGTGTGCAGCGCCGTCAGTCGCGCAGGCATCGTCAGCGCCGGCACGAGACCCTGGCACAGGTACGCCAAGGCATCGCCGCAGCCCGTCAGCGTCGAGGTGTCGAGCGCGGCAGCGACGGCGAGCGCGCGGTCGGACGCGCGCAGGTCGTGCAACTCCAGCAGCGCCGCGTTCACGTCGGTCGCCGCGTCGGTTCCGCCGGCCGCCGCGACGCGGGCGACGAGGTCGGTAAGCTCGGCGGCGGCGAACTCGGGCTTGGTCGCCGCGAGCAACTGGACCGCGAAGGTACGCACGCGCCGATCGGCGTCGTGCAGCGCCTTCTGCGCAAACGCGTTGGACTCGGCCTTGCGACGTTCGCACAACGCCTGCATCGCGAACGCGCGCGCATCGGCGTGTTTACTGTCGGTCACGGTCGTGTGCAGCGCCGGCAGCGCCGTCGGGCCGGCGGTGCGGCCGAGCAGCCACGCGGCGCGCGCGGCCACCGCGGCGTCGTCGCCGAGCGTCAGGTCGGCGAGCGCGCGCGCGTCGGCCGCCTTGCCGAGCGCTTCCTGCTGCTGCAGGGCGACGGCGGGCGCGGGCACGGCAGGCGTCGGATCCTGCGGCGCGATCACCAAGACGGCCAGGGCGGCGAGCAGAGCCATAGGTGTCGTACATCGGCCCGGCGGCCGGCGCGCGTTCAGGCGAACCGGCCGGCGGCCGCGCGCGCGCGCCCGGGGGCCGTTCGCGTCGCCGGGCGCGGAACCCGGAAGCGCCGAGCGGCACTCCGTCGGCATGGCGCCGCAAGCTGCGTTGGCATCGGCCCGATCCGCCCGGATCGTCCGGGATCTGGCGGACTGGACCGTCCTGTTCGATCCCACGGTTGGCCGTGGGGCGATCGCCGGCAGGAGATCGTCGTCATCGGCCGCCACGTCGACGAGGCGGCGCTGCGGCGAAGGCTCGATGCTTGCCTGCTGGCCGACGCCGAGATGGCCGGTGGTCCGGCGGCGTGGGCGCAGCTGCCTGACCCGTTCGGCCCGTGGGTCGCCGACGCCGACGAGGCGGGGGACGCATGCGATATCGAGGGCGACGCGCCGGCTGAACGCGCTACCGAAGGCTGACGCGGCGCCGGCCGGTCGCGCGCGCTGAGCCGGGGAGCCCGTCGGTTCCTCGGCGCTGCGTGGCCGCGCCCGCGGCCACCGGGGGCGATCGGCGAGCCCGGATCGCGGGTCCTTCGCGGGCGCTCAGCCGCGCGTGCGCTGCTGCAGCAAGTTGACGAGCCGCACGGCGGCGTCGGGGATGACGGTGCCGGGGCCGAAGACCTCGGTGACGCCGGCCTGCTGCAGCGCCGGCCAGTCCTGCGTGGGGATGACGCCGCCGGCGACGACCAGCACGTCGGGGCGGCCCTGCGCGCGCAGCAGCTGCACCAGATCGGGCACCAGCGTGCGGTGCGCGCCGGCCAGCGTGCTGACGCCGACGAGGTGCACGTCGTTCTCGATCGCCTGTTTGGCGACCTCGTCCGGCGTCTGGAACAGCGGGCCGATGTCGACGTCGAAGCCCATGTCGGCGAAGGCGCTGGCGATCACGCGCGCGCCGCGGTCGTGGCCGTCCTGGCCCATCTTGGCGATCAGGATGCGCGGCCGGCGGCCGGTGGCGTCGAGGAAGGCCTTGGTGCGCGCCTGGGCTTCGTGCAGTCGTTCCATCTGCTGGGCGGCGGCAGCATAGACGCCGGCGACCGTGCGCGGGCTGGCGACGTGGCGGCCGAAGACCTGTTCGAGCGCCAACGACGCCTCGCCGACGGTGGCGCCGGCCTGCATCGCCTGCAGCGTCAGCTCCATCAGGTTGCCGTCAGAGCGCGCGCCGGCAGTCAGCGCCGCGAGCGCTTGCGCGACCTGCCGGCCGTCGCGCGTGCGCTTGAGTTGGTCCAGGCGCGCGATCTGCGCCTGCCGCACGGCGGTGTTGTCGATGGCGAGGATGTCGAGCGGCTCCTGCTTCTCGGGCGCGTACTTGTTGACGCCGACGATCACCTCGCGGCCCGAGTCGATCGCGGCCTGCCGGCGCGCCGCCGACTCCTCGATGCGGAGCTTGGGCAGCCCGGCCTCGATCGCCTTGGTCATGCCGCCGAGGCCCTCGACCTCCTGGATCAGCGCCCAGGCCTTCTGCGCCAGTTCGTCGGTGAGCGCTTCGACGTAGTGCGAGCCGGCGAGCGGGTCGGCAGTGTGCGTGACGTGGCTCTCCTCTTGCAGGATCAGCTGGGTGTTGCGCGCGATGCGGGCCGAGAACTCGGTCGGCAGCGCGATCGCCTCGTCGAGCGCGTTGGTGTGCAGCGACTGCGTGCCGCCGAGCACGGCGGCGAGCGCTTCGAGGCAGGTGCGCACGACGTTGTTGTGCGGATCCTGCGCGGCGAGCGACCAGCCGGACGTCTGGCAGTGCGTGCGCAGCGCCAGCGACTTCTGGTCCTTGGCGCCGAAGGCCTTGACGATCTTGCTCCACAGCAAGCGCGCGGCGCGGAGCTTGGCGATCTCGGTGAAGAAGTTCATGCCGATCGCGAAGAAGAACGACATGCGGCCGGCGAGCTTGTCGACGTCGAGCCCGGCCTGCACGCCGGTGCGCAGGTACTCGAGGCCGTCGGCGAGCGTGTACGCCAACTCCAGCTCGGCCGACGCGCCGGCCTCGTGGATGTGGTAACCCGAGACGCTGATGGCGTTGAACTTGGGCATCTTCTCGCCGCACCACGCGAAGATGTCGCGCACGATGCGCATGCTCGGTCCGGGCGGGTAGATGTAGGTGTTCCGGACCATGAACTCCTTGAGGATGTCGTTCTGGATGGTCCCGGAGAGCTTGTGCGCCGGCACGCCCTGCTCGGCGGCGGCGGCGACGTAGAGGGCGAGGATCGGCAGCACCGCGCCGTTCATCGTCATCGACACCGACACCTTGTCGAGCGGGATGCCCGCGAACAGGATGCGCATGTCGGCGATCGAGTCGATCGCGACGCCGGCCATGCCGACGTCGCCGGCAACGCGCGGGTGGTCGCTGTCGTAGCCGCGGTGCGTGGCGAGGTCGAAGGCGACGCTGAGCCCCTGCTGCCCGGCGGCGAGCGCCTTCTTGTAGAACTCGTTGGTCTTCTCGGCGGTCGAGAAGCCGGCGTACTGCCGGATCGTCCACGGCTTCTGCGCGAACATCGTCGCGTACGGGCCGCCGAGGAACGGCGCGATGCCCGGCAGGCCGCCCTGGTGCGGCACGTTCGCGTCGCCGGCGGTGTAGACGCCGCGGTGCGCGATGCCCTCGGGGCTCTGCCAGGGCGCGCTGCTGCCGGCGGCCTTCTGCCAGTCGGCGAGCGTGGCGGGGGAGAACTCGGCGAAGCCGTAGGGGAGCTTGGAGAAGTCTGGGTTCGTCACGCGGCCGGGACTGTACCGGCGCGGGTTGCGCGCCGCGTCAGGTGGGGGCGGTCCTGGGTAGTGATGGTTGGGATTTCCGCTGCGATCCGGCACCGCAGCAGCGTTGCGTGCCACGAAGCCTGCGTGCGCAGCAGCATGGGCGAACGCAGCCGGCGCGAGCCGGAGAGGACAGTGCTGCACCGCGCGGTGCAGGCCGGCTGGGCGGCGTTCGTGCGCTCGGTGGCAGCGAAGGAGCGCTCGGTGCCGCGGTTCTGCCAGCGGGAGATCGAAGCGTTCTTGCGGTGCGGGGTGCCGGCGTATGGCGTTGCGCGCGTGCACTGCGACGGCTGCGGGGCCGACGACGTGGTCGCCTTCTCCTGCAAAGGTCGCGGCATTTGCCCGTCGTGCGGCGCTGCGCGCATGGTCGACACGGCGGCGTGGCTGTGCGATGCGGTGCTCCCCGAGGTGCCGGTGCGGCAGTGGGTGCTGTCACTGCCGTATCGAGTGCGGGCGCTGTGCGCGTACGACGCGGCGGCGTGCGCGCTGGTGCGCTCGGTGCTGGTGCGTGCCGTGTCGGGCTTCTACGAGCGAGCGGCAGGCCGAGCGGGCGTGCCGCGGCCGCGGACGGGCGCGGTGGCCTTCGTGCAGCGCTTTGACTCGGCCCTGCGGCTCAATGTGCACTTCCACGTGCTGTGGCTGGACGGCGTGTACGGCTGGGTGCCGGGGCAGGGGCAGCCGGTGTTCCACGCGCAGCCGGAAGGGACGGATGCCGACGTGCAACTGCTCGTGCAGCGCATCCGCGCTCGCGTGCTGCGGGCGCTGCGCAAAGCCGGGAAGTGGGTCGACGAAGACGCCGCGGCGGACGCTGACTGTGCACCCGCTGACGACTTGCTGCCCGGCCTCGCCGCCGCGGCGGTGGCAGGACGCGCGGCCTTCGGTGCGCGCGCGGGCCGGCGCGACGGTCGCGTCGGCGGCGATGGTCGCTGGCGGCCGCAGGCCAAGGGCCCGCTGTGCGCGGCGTTGGACGGCTTCTCGCTGCACGCCAACACGTGCGTGGCGCCGCGCGATCGCGAGCGCCTTGAGGCGCTGTGCCGTTACGCCGCGCGCCCGGCGGTGAGCGAATCGCGGCTGGCCGAACTGCCGGACGGCCGGATCGGGTACGCGCTGAAGAGGCGCTTCGCCGACGGCACGACGGCGGTGGTGATGTCGAACGCGGTCTTGATGGAGCGCCTGTGCGCGCTGGTGCCACCGCCGCGCAAGCACCTGGTGACCTACCACGGTGTGTTGGCGCCGGCGTCGGGTCTGCGGCCGAAGGTGGTGCCGCGGCAGACGGCGGCGGGTGAAGAAGAGGTCGCAGGCGCTGCCGCTGGCTGCCGCCACGGTGCGGGCGGTGGTGGGGGCTGTCAGGTTGCGGGTGAGGACAACGCGGCGACGCCGGCGACGTCAGCTGCTGCGGCCGTACGTCGTCAGCAAGCACAACGCCGCGCCCGCGCCCGTCTGCGGGTGCCACACCGCGGTAGCCGTCGCCGCAGTCACCGGCAGCGTTTGCCGTGGGCGGACCTGCTGCGGCGCGTGTTTGGCATCGAGGTGCTGGTCTGCCCGAAGTGCGCGGGCCCGCGGCGCGTGCTGGCGGCGATCCACGATCCGACGGCGATCGCGCGGGTGCTCGCGGCGCTCGGACTGACCGCGGCGGGGGTCGATCCGGCGGGGTGCCGGGCACCGCCGGCTGCGCAAGGGGACGCTGCCGACGACGGCGACGCTGCGGAGTGACGGTGTGGGGCGAAGTTGCGGCTGCTGGCCGGTCGCGGCGCGGGAGCGGTGTGC
>Ga0194132_10010240_pt1 | contig 12532 bp, 9 predicted proteins | sample TA2KigOf80mmetaG_FD_148612 | JGI IMG/M metagenome (GOLD analysis project Ga0194132, IMG submission 148612) | Freshwater microbial communities from Lake Tanganyika, Tanzania - TA2015054 Kigoma Offshore 80m | ecosystem: Environmental > Aquatic > Freshwater > Lake | place: Tanzania: Lake Tanganyika... | reverse complement strand
CCGGATCGGCGTGGTGAGCGCTGTGCCTGCCATCGGTCCCGCCTCCTTCCTCCTTGGCTCCAACACCAAGTAGGGGAGGCGTTTCCGTTTCAACTGTCAAGTAACTTCCACACTGGGTGAACTCCAGAGCGCCGAGCCTTGATCGCGGCCCGCGGAACCCCCACAATCTCACTGCCGCTGGTTTTCCCCTCCCCACTTCGGAGCCTCCCCATGCGTTCGCTGTTCGCGCTCGCGGCCCTCTGCGCCGCGGCTCTGTCGGCCGCGGCCGACGACAAGATCAAGGTGCTCATCATCGACGGCCAGAATAACCACAACTGGCAGCAGACCACGCCGGTGCTGAAGAAGCAGTTGGAAGGCACGGGCAAGTTCGCGGTGGACGTCGCCACCAGCCCGCCCGCGAACAAGAAGGAGGAGATGGCGAAGTTCCGCCCCGAACTCGCGAAGTACCACGTCGTGGTGAGCAACTACAACGGCGGGGCGTGGGGCAAGGACCTGAACGACGACTTCGAGAAGCTCGTGAAGGAGGGCAAGCTCGGGTTCGTCGTCGTCCACGCCGCGAACAACGCGTTCGGCGGGTGGAAGGAGTACAACCAGATGATCGGCATGGGCTGGCGCGGGAAGACCGGGGGCGACCGGCTGTTCCTCGACGCGGACGGCAAGCCGGTCACGGTGAAGTCCGGCGAGGGCGACGGCTCCGGGCACCGCTACACCGGGCCGTTCACCGTGACCGTGCGCGACGGCGACCACCCCATTACGATGGGGATGCCGAAGGAGTGGGCGCACGTCCGCGACGAACTGTACGACAACATGCGCGGCCCCATCGAGAACGTGAAGGTGCTCGCGACCGCGTACTCCAACGGCACGAAGGCCCACGAGCCGATGATCTGGACGGTGAGCTACGGGAAGGGGCGCGTGTTCCACACGCCGATGGGCCACGACGCGAACGCGATGAAGTGCTGGGGCTTCGCCGGCACGCTGACGCGCGGCACCGAGTGGGCCGCGACCGGCAAGGTGACCATCGAACTGCCCAAGGCGTTCCCGACCGCGGACAAGGCCAGCCCGATTGTGGAGAAGTAGGCGAGCGCATCAGCGAGCGGCGCGGCGTAGGCCCGCCGGTAGCTACCCTACTCAGATGCGCTGAACGTATCTGAGTTGCGTAGCCACCGGCGGGCTGACGCCGCGCCGGTCGCTCGGAATACGAACAGGGCTTACGCCCCACGCTCGCCTTGCTCCTTTCGTCCCCGCGCATTACCCTGATTGCGCTTCGCCCCGCGCCTGAGGATTGGGCATGACCGAGCCGACGAGTCTCGCGCCCCTCGCCCCCACCGCGGACGCGCCCCCGGCCGTGCTGCCGCTCGTGCGGTTGCTCCCGCCGCCCCCGGACGGCGCGATCCTCGCGCCCCCGGGGCCGCCCGAACCGCCGCGCCGCGGCTGGCTCCTCGCCCAACTCTGGGCCGAGTTCCGCCTCGCGCTCAAGATGTACTTCGACCCGCGGTACCGCCTCAGCCGCACCGCGCAGGTCGCGCTGCCGCTGGTCGCGGTGCTCCTCGTGCTGAACTACTTCGTGTTCGCGCTGTGGGTCACGGTGCCCGTGCTCAGCCCGGTGGCCGAGCGCCTGCTCGCCGTCGTGCTCGTGGTGCTGGCCTACCGCGTCCTCGCGAGCGAACTGGACCGCTATCGCACGGTCCTCGACTACCTCGCCCGCTACAGCAGATAGTTCCCGCGTTCCCAGCTCCCAGTTGAAGGCAATAAGGCCGAGACAACTTCTTTGTCTTCAACTGGGAACTGGGAACGCCGGAACTCTGGGACCTCGCCATGATCCGCCTCGGTGTGAACATCGACCACGTGGCGACCGTGCGCCAAGCCCGGCGCGCGGCCGAACCGGACCCGGTCGCCGCGGCCGTGCTCGCCACCCTCGGCGGCGCGGACGGCATCACCGTTCACCTGCGCGAGGACCGCCGCCACATCCAAGACCGCGACGTGTTCCGCCTGCGCGAAACGGTCACCACACGCCTGAACCTCGAAATGGCCGCCTACGACGAGATCGTCGCCATCGCCCTCAAGGTGAAGCCGGACGAGGCCACGCTGGTGCCCGAGAAGCGCCAAGAACTGACCACCGAGGGCGGACTGGACGTGGCGTCGAACGTCGCCAGCGTGAGCGCCGCCGTCGACGCGCTCAAGGCCGCGGGGATTCACGTCTCGCTGTTCATCGACCCCGAACTGGCTCAGGTCGAGGCCGCGCACCGGCTCAAGGCCGACGCCATCGAGTTCCAAACGGCGAGCTACTCCGAGGCGAAGGGGGCCGCGGTCGCGCGCGAACTGGAGAAGCTGCGCACCGCCACCGCGCAGGCGGTCGCGTTCGGGCTGCACGTCCACATGGGCCACGGGCTGAACTACTGGAACGTCCAACCCATCGTCCGCGTCGCGGGCGTCGAGGAACTGAACATCGGGCACAGCATCGTTTCGCGCGCCGTGCTCGTGGGGATGGAGCGCGCCGTCCGCGAGATGAAGCAGGTGATGACGGAACACTACCCCAACCCGCGCAAGGGCTAACGCTTCCGCGCTCACGGGCGGTACACGAACTCGTGGGTGTTGAACAGCACCGCGCACAGGTCGGCCAGCGCGCGCACGTGCGCGAGGTCCGCGCCGGCGGGAAGCTCCTTCGCGTCGATCCCGATCGGCTGTTTCGCCTTCAGCCGCGCGCGCACGTCCGCGGCCTGCTCGGTGAGGAAGTCGTGGGCCACCGCGCGTTCGTCCGCGGTGGGCGCGCGGCCGACCGCGCGGCGGTACAGCGCGTCGAGCTGCTTCGCGGGGTCCGCCGTTTCCTTCGCGAGATTGATGGCGAGCGCGCGGGCCTGCGCGTGAACGAACGGGCTGTTCATCAGGATCAGCGCTTGCGGCGCGAACGTGCTGACGGGGCGCGCGGCGCAGGCGTTGAGCGCGTCCGGCTGGTCGAGCGCCTCCAGCAGCGGGAGCCGCACGTTGCGCTTGTTGAACAGGTACACCGAGCGGCGGGTGTGCTGCGCCGCGTCCGGCGTGACCGGCCACAGCCCGTCCGGTTCGCCCTCGGTGAAGATCAGGTCGTACACCTCCGGTTCGAGCGGCACCTTGACCGACGGGCCGCCGACCGCGCGGTTGAGCGTGCCGGCCGCGGCCAAGATCGAGTCGCGCACGGCCTCGGCTTCGAGCCGCTTGCGCGACATCTTCCACAGCAGCGCGTTGCCGGGGTCGGCCCTCGCGCCGTGGTCGCCGCGCGCCGACTGGCGGTACGTCTCGCTGGTCACCATCAGCCGGTGCAGGTGCTTCAGAGACCAGTCGCGCGCGACCAACTCGCACGCGAGCCAGTCGAGCAACTCCGGGTGCGTGGGCCGCGCGCCGCGGGTGCCGAAGTCGTTGGGCGTGGCGACCAGCCCGCGGCCGAAGTGGTGCTGCCAGAGCCGGTTCACGATCACGCGCGCGGTAAGCGGGTGGTCCGGGCGCGTGAGCCAGTTCGCGAGGTCGGCGCGCGACTTAGGGGCCGGCGCGCCGGGCGCACTCAGCACGCGCGGGAACCCCGGCGCGACCTCCAGCGCCTTCTGCTTGGTCTCGCCGCGCAGTAGTACGAAGGTTTTGGCCACGGGGCCGGTTTTCTGAATCGCCCACGCCGCGGCCGGGGGCGGCGGCAGTTTGGCTTCGAGCGCGTGAAGCTGCTCGCGCAGCGCGGCGCGGGCGTCCCGGTCCGCGGGCGCGAGCGCGGCCAGCACCTCGTCCCAGCTCACCTTCACGAGCGTGTTGGCGTGGGCCGCGAGCGTGCGCTGCTCGGCGGTGCGCTTGTCGGCGGGCGTGTCGAGCGCCTCGCGGTACTTGGGTTCGAGCGCGGCGCGCTTCGCGGCGCTCACCTTCGCACGCGCCGGCGCGTCGATGTCGGCGATCCGCTTCTTCAGGGGCAGCGTCTTCGCGGTGATGTCGGCCACGAGTTTCGCGCGCGCGTCGCGCTCGGCTTGCGTGGCGAAATCGACGTCGGCGTACTTCGTGCCGGCGAAGAACGCTTGGAGCCGGTAGTAGTCGCCCGCGGAGAGCGGGTCGAACTTGTGGTCGTGGCACCGGGTACACGCGAACGTGAGGCCGAGGAACGCCGCCCCGACGCCGTTCACCATCTCGGTCATCACCTCTTGCCGCAGCACCTCCGCATCAAGGTTGCCGCTGACGACGTGGACCGGGCCGCAGCGGTGAACGCCGGTGGCGATCAGCAGGTCCGGTTTCTCCTTCGCGCCCGCGCCCGCGAGTTCGTCGCCCGCGATCTGCTCGCGCACGAAGCGGTCGTACGGCTTGTCGTCGTTGAAGCTCTTCACGACGTAGTCGCGGTAGCGCCACGCGTGCGGGCGGTCGGCGTCGCCCTCGAACCCGTTGCTCTCGGCGAACCGCACCACGTCGAGCCAGTGGGTGGCCCAGCGCTCGCCGAAGTGCGGCGACGCGAGCAACCGCTCGACGACCTTCTCGTAAGCGTTCGGCGCGTCGTCTTTGAGGAACGCATCGACCTCCGCGCTCGTCGGCGGCAGTCCGGTCAGGTCGAGCGTGACGCGGCGGATGAGGGTGAGCTTGTCCGCGGGGGGCGCGGGCGCGAGGCCGTCTTTGGCGAGGCGGGCGCGCACGAACGCATCGACGGGGTTCGCGCCGCCCTTCGGCACCGGCGGGCGTTTGGGCGGCACGAACGCCCAGTGCTCGCGGTCCGCGGGCTTGAGCGGCGTTTCGGTGTACTTCGGCTGCGCCGGCGCGCGGCCCACGAGCGCGAGCGCGACCAACAGCGACACGGCCCCGCGAGTCATGGCAGAAGCTCCGCACGAGAAGCGAACCGCGCCGGCAGTGGGCGCGCGAGCGGCGCGGCGTAAGCCCGCCGGTAGCTGTGCAACTCAGAAGCGCCGAGCACATCCCAGTGGCATCACTCGTGCGCGATTGAGAACCGCGGCGCGCGTCTGTGGTGTGTAACTACCGGCGGGCTTACGCCGCGCCACTCGCGCACATCGTCGCCCTCAGTCGTCCGTCAGGCGCTTGCGGCGCAGCATGTGGTGGTAGTGCTGCGCGAAGCGGTGCGACTCGTCGCGCACGTACTGCAACAGGCGCAGCGCGGCCGAGTGCCGGCTCAGTCTAATCGATTCGTCCGCGCCCGGGCGGAAGATTTCTTCTTCCTGCTTCGCCAGCGAAATCAGACACGGCGGTTCGATGCCGAGCGCCCGAAACGCTTCGAGCGCCGCGTTCAGTTGCCCCTTCCCGCCGTCGATCAGCAGGATGTCGGGGAACACTTCGTCCTCGTCGCGCAGGCGGCGGAACCGGCGCGTCACCACCTCGCGCATACTGGCGAAGTCGTCCACGCCCTCCACGGTCTTGATCTTGAAGCGCCGGTAGCCGGGCTTGAACGGCAGCCCGTCGAGGAACGACACCAGCGACGCGACCGTGTCCTGCCCGCTCAGGTGCGCGATGTCCATGCCCTCAATCGTGCGCGGCGTCTTGGCGAGACCGAGCACCTTTTGAAGCCCGCGCAGCCCCTTCTTCGGGTCGATGGGGAACACTTCCGGTTGCACGTCGGCCTTGGCGTCGCCGCGCATGTCGAGCTTCTCGATGGCGGTGATCTCGTCGCGAATCCGCCGGGCCTTCTCGAAGTTCAGCGCCTCGCTCGCGGCCAGCATCTCGCGCCCCATCCGCCGGATGAGCTTGTCCTTCTTCCCTTCGAGAATGAAGACGAGCTTCTTGATCTGGCGGCGGTAGTCGTCGCGCGAGACGCGCAGGTTGCACGGCGCGGTACAGCGGCGGATGCTGTGCAGCAGGCACGGGCGGAACCACTTCCAGCGGTCCTCGCCGGACTTGATGTCGAGGGTGCAGGTGCGAAATTGGAACAGGCGCTGGAGCAGGTCCATCGCGACGCGCAGGTGCTTGGCCCCGGTGAACGGTCCGTACAGCCGCACGCCCTTGCGCCGCGGCCGGCGCGTGATCTCGACGCGCGGGAACTCCTCGCGCGTCCGGATCTGCAGGTACGGGAACGTCTTGTCGTCCTTGAGGTCTTTGTTGTACTTGGGGCGCAGGTCTTTGATCATGCGCGCCTCGGTGAACACCGCGGCAATCGCGTCGGTCGTCTCGATGTAGTCCACGTCGCGCACGAGCGGCATCCAGTCGCGGATGCGCGGGTCGTTGGCGGCGTCCTTGTTGAAGTACGACGACGCGCGGCTGCGGAGGTTCTTAGCTTTGCCGACGTAAATGACGTTCCCGCCCGCGTCCTTCATCAGATAGACGCCGCTCGTGGTGGGAAAGGTATGCGCCTTCGCCGCCGGGTCGCGCGGGTCCGGGGTCTGCTCGCTAACAGGGGAAACCGGATCGGATTGCATGACGTGTCCTCGCGTTCACACCGGCATTGTAGCAGGCGCGAACACGGTGGAAGGCGCGAACCCCGCGGAGCCGCCATTGACACGCCGGAAGGTTCTGGGAAACTGAAGTCGCGCGCGGGTTGTTATTATCCTGCTATCGCGTGCCGGTGTTGTGTTCCGCCACGGTGGGCAGATGACCAAAACTCGGCCGCTGATTCTGTTCAGATGTGCGGCGTGCGGACTCGCGCTGACTCACCCAGTTCGTCTATTGGACGAGGTGATCGCGCTTCCGTCAGAAGATGGAGTCGATCTGCTTGTGGAGGGTTGCTGCTGGCGAGATGACCGCCCGGGGAGAACCACGGGTCGGTTCTTGCTCAACTGCAAGGATATCGTCAACACTCGTTACCACGACGATCCGCGGAGAACGAACGGATGTTGTGGGCCTTCCGGAATTGACGGGGTGAACGTACTTTGTGCCAACGGGCACGAGGTAGCGACGGAGTGCTCGGACTGTTGGACAGGGCCGCACCACACCGAGTTGGAGCCGAACACGTTTATCATCGCGGAGTTGCCCTTCTCGGCCTCATGGCGGACAGACACCGTGCTATCACTCGCGCGGGTGATGTGCGAGTCGCGCGACTTCTCCGCGCTGCCGATCTTAGCCGACGCGCTTCAGGATGCGGGCTGCGATACCGACATCATCCTCAACTATTGCCGCGGCCCGAACCCCCCACACGTTCGCTGCTGGGTCGTAGACTTGGTACTGAACGAGGAAGAACGTGGGGCCGAAGAGCAGATGCGCGCGCGCGTGGAGGTCCGTCCCTGAGTCGGCGCTTCGCCCCCCCCTACCCGACAGGGAAGCGGGCCTCATACATCAGTATGGGGGGCCGAACCGGAGGGCGGATGAGCAGCAGCTACAACCTGACGCACCTGAAGGCGCTCGAGGCCGAGAGCGTTCACATCATTCGCGAGGTCGCCGCCGAGTTCGAGCGCCCCGTGATGCTCTACTCCATCGGCAAAGATTCCGCCGTCATGCTGCGGCTCGCGCAGAAGGCGTTCCACCCCGGCCGGCTTCCGTTCCCGCTTCTCCACGTCGATACCACGTGGAAGTTCCGTGCCATGATCGAGTTCCGCGACCGCTTCTGTCGCGAACAGAACCTCGACCTCAAGGTGTGGACCAACCCCGACGGGCTGGCGCAGGGCATCAACCCGTTCGACCACGGGTCCAAGAAGCACACCGACGTGATGAAAACCGCGGCCCTTAAACAGGCGCTGAACCACTACCAGTTCGACGCCGCGTTCGGCGGCGCGCGCCGCGACGAGGAGAAGAGCCGCGCGAAGGAGCGCGTCTACAGCTTCCGCGACCGACTGCACCAGTGGGACCCGAAGAACCAGCGGCCCGAACTGTGGAACCTGTACAACGCGAAGGTGAACAAGGGCGAGAGCATCCGCGCGTTCCCGCTCTCGAACTGGACCGAACTGGACGTTTGGCAGTACGTCCACCTCGAAAACATCCCCATCGTGCCGCTGTACTTCGCGGCCGAGCGCCCGGTGGTCGAGCGCGACGGCACCCTCATCATGGTGGACGACGACCGCATGGCGCAGCGCCTGCGCCCCGGCGAAGTGCCGATGATGAAGCGCGTCCGGTTCCGCACCCTCGGCTGCTACCCGCTCACCGGCGCAATCGAAAGCAACGCGACCACGCTGCCGGAGATCATCGAAGAAATGCTGCTGGCGAAAAACAGCGAGCGACAGGGCCGCGTGATCGACCACGACGAAGCCGGTTCGATGGAGCAGAAGAAGCGCGAGGGGTATTTCTAAGTACCGCAGAAGACAGAAGAATAATGGCCACAAAAAGGCACAAGACACACAAAAGAAAGCCAAAACAAGAACAGAGAGTGTGGCGAAAAGCGAAGTCAACTTGGGCCGGTTTTAACCCGGCCTTCTGTCTTGCTGTGGTCTCCTTTTTGTGTGTTCTGTGCTTTTTTGTGGCCATTCTTCTTCTGTCTTGGGCCAACCGAGAACGAAGCAGATGCAAGCCGTTGATCTGAGCAAGGAAGACATTCACGCTTACCTCACGCGGCACCAGAAGAAGGAGCTGCTGCGGTTCCTCACGTGCGGCAGCGTCGATGACGGCAAGAGCACGCTCATCGGCCGGTTGCTGCACGACACCAAGATGATCTACGAGGACCAACTCGCCGCGGTGAAGCGCGACAGCGCCAAGGTCGGCACCACCGGCGCGGGCGAGATCGACCTCGCGCTGCTGACCGATGGCCTCAAGGCCGAGCGCGAGCAGGGCATTACGATTGACGTGGCCTACCGCTACTTCAGTACCGACCGGCGCAAGTTCATCATCGCTGACACGCCGGGCCACGAGCAGTACACGCGCAACATGGCGACCGGCGCGAGTACGTGCCAACTCGCCATCATCCTCATCGACGCGCGCCACGGCGTGCAGACGCAGACCCGGCGGCACTCGTTCATCGTGTCGCTGCTCGGCATCAAGCACGTCGTCGTTGCAATCAACAAGATGGACCTCGTCGGCTACTCGCAAGAGACCTTCGAGCGCATCAAGGACGACTACACCGGGTTCGTGGCGAAGCTCGGCCTGCCCGACATCACCTTCATTCCTCTGTCGGCGCTGAAGGGCGACAACGTCGCGGCCAAGAGCGAGGCCATGCCGTGGTACCACGGCCCGCCGCTGCTCGACCACCTCGAAACCGTTCACATCGCCAGCGACCGCAACCTCACCGACCTGCGGTTCCCGGTGCAGTACGTCCTGCGCCCGAACCTCGACTTCCGCGGGTTCGCCGGCACCGTCGCGTCGGGCATCCTGCGCACCGGCGACGAAGTCATGGTGCTGCCGTCCGGCAAGCGCAGTCGCGTGAAGTCGATTGTCACCTACGACGGCGAACCGGCCGAGGCGTTCGCCCCGCAAGCGGTCACGGTCACGCTGACCGACGAAGTGGACGTGAGCCGCGGCGACATGCTGGTTCACCCGGACAACCCGCCGCACGTGTCGAGCCAGATCGACGCGATGGTGGTGTGGATGGCCGAACAGCCGCTGGTACCGGGCCGCACGTACACGCTGAAACACACCACGCGGCAGGTGTCGGCGGAGGTCGCGGCGTTCCGCTACGGCGTCGATGTGAACACGCTGGAACACCGCGCGATCGCGCGCTTGGAACTGAACGAAGTCGCGCACGTGCAACTCGCGCTGACGCAACCGCTGGCGTGCGACCCGTACCGCACCAACCCCGCGACCGGGGCGTTCATCCTCATCGACCGGCTGACGAACACCACCGTCGGCGCGGGCATGATCGTCGAAGCCGGCGCGCCGCGACAGACCGAAGCGGTGGCGACCGCGAAGACCCGCGAGAGCCTCATCGCCCCGTCCGAGCGCGAACAGCGCTTCAAGCAAAAGCCGGTCACGGTGCTGCTGATCGGCTTGACCGGCAGCGGCAAGAGCCGCATCGCCTACGCGCTGGAGCGCCGCCTCTGGGACGAGGGCCGCGCGGTCACGGTGCTGTACGGCCAGAACATGCGCCACGGCCTGAACCGCGACTTGGGGTTCACCGCGGACGACCGCTCCGAGAACCTGCGGCGCTCCGCGGAGGTCGCGAAGGTGCTGAACGACGCCGGCCTGATCGCGGTCGCGGCGTTCGTTGCCCCGCACGAAGCCGTGCGCGAAAAGGCCAAGCAGGTGATCGGCCGCGACCGCGTGTTGGAGGTGTACTGCACGGCCCCGATGGACACGCTGCGGGCGCGCGACCGGAGCGGCGCGTACCGGCTGGCCGACGAGGGGAAAATCGCGCAGATGCCCGGCGTGACGGCCGCGTTCGAGGAGCCGACCGCGCCCGACCTCGTGCTGCGCACCGATGAAGTCGGCGTCGACGAGAGCGTCGCGCGCATCGTCGAGCTAATGAGGTCGAAGGGTTACTTGAGGTAGTGCGCTGCCCTCTGTTCGTAGCGACCCGCTTCAGCGGGTTGCGGCGCAAGAGGTTACCGCGAAGATCATCGGAGCCCCGACCCGCTGAAGCGGGTCACTACGAACATTCAACTTGGGCAATTCGCGCTTGGCCCGCACCGCGGGGCGAGTGGCGGGTGATGGGTACCGGGTCACCCTCCCGCTCAGATAGCATTTCAACAGAGCAACCTTGACGAAAAGTGTCATCTCGTATACTATGAATGAGAGTACATTTTCGGCCGTGCCGCGCGCCGAGTGGCACCGCTATTGGATGCGTGTATCTGAGCGCGCGAAGCCCAAGATGCGGTGCGGCGTTGCCGCTCGGCGCGCGGCACCTTCCGGTTTGGTCGGAGGCGCGTTGTGCAACCGATTGTGATTTCGGCAACTTCACGGGCGCGGCCTGCAATAGGGCAGAAGGGAGCGCGCCTGTTGTGCAACCGTTTTCGAGTTGTGCCACTTCGGAGCGAACCAGCCCGATCCACCAGAGTGCGGGCGTTGTGCAACCGATTTTGATTTCTCCCCGCTTCAAGAAGGGGGTGGCTGGTCGCAAAGGGGTCGCGGGCGTTGTGCAACCGATTTTGATTTCTCCCCACTTCGCGCCACACGCGCCTCTGATGCGCACTTGTGTATAGTTAAGCCGGGCGCACGACCTGTTGCGACTCGAAAGTGGCCGTTACCGCGCGCCTCGCCACCGCGCGGGAACTAGGTGCAATACCCTCAGGCGCTTCGCGCCCCTACCGCACCCAGTGGGTGATTCAGGGCCGGCGAGAATCGGGCGCAGTTCGCACGCGATTTTGTACGGATTCCCTGTTGTCGGCCGCGCGCCGCGGTGCTATCCCGACTCCTCACGTATTCAGCCCGCGCCGGACTCGCCGGCACGCCATTGCCTTCGCCCGTGATCGGACACCCGACAACCACGCGACAGCGCGTATGCGGGTTCGTGCGCGTGTAGCGGTTGCGCACCGCGGCCCGCGTGCGGTTGTGCCGGTCGCGTGGGGGTTGCGCGTCCGGGGTTTCGGCCCGGCGCGCGAACCCGTGGCGGTCGGTTCGGCGGAGAAGAGCTAAATCTCGAACCACGGAGGGGTTGCCATGCAAGACGCACTTCACATCGTTGGTACTCGGGCGCTACACTTCCCCGTCGCTCGCGAACCCGTATTGACCGTTGGCGGTTGCTCTCGCTAAATACCGCCCTGTGTTCGGCCACCCCCCGACCCGAACCTCGCACCCGTCAGGTGACCTGATGTCCCGTCGCGCGATCTCGCCCGCGCTGAAGGTGGAACAACTCGAAGACCGCCTGAACCCGTCCGGCTCGGTGATCCCAGCCGGCGAGTTCAACTGGATGCAGTACTCGCCGACCGGCGAGTTGGGCCAGTTGGTGTGGAACGGCGGCACCCTCGTGTACCGCGCGCGCGTGGCCGGCGGCTGGCAGGACAGCACCGTCGCCTCGTCCGGCGTGTTCACCGCCGCGAGCTACAACAGCGTCGATCAGGTCCAGACCGCGTCGGAGACCGCGCAGCTCGTCTTCACCACGGACGGCACCCCGCACGCGCTGTTCCTCGAGAAGATCTGGAACGGCTACATCGGCAAGTACCAGTCGCAAATCCGGCACCTCGCGCGGGTGAACGGCGCGTGGGCGGACGCCGGCACCATCACCCCGAACTGGACGAGCCAGTGGGGGGGCAACAACTTCGTCGCCGAGGCGGGGGCGAACAACTCGATCCACCTGATCTTCACTGAGACGAACGTCGCCGCGACCGGCGTGGGGAACTTCGGCTCCGGGTCGCTGTTCTACGCTACGAACGCCGGCGGGTCGTGGGCGTTCTCGAAGATCGCCGACACCGCGGACCTGAACCACGACGTGTGGTTCACCGGCGGGCGCTGGGCCCCGCGGTTCCTGTCGCTGGCGGTCGATTCGCAGAACAGGGCGCACGTCACGTACACGCCACAGTTCTACATCGCGGGGGCGTTCTCCACGGTGACCAGCACGCTGATGTACGCGACCAACCGCAGCGGCGGGTGGGCGTCGCAGGTGGTCATGGCCCCGCTCGACGGAACCGCGGACGCGGGGCTGGGCGCGAGCGTCGCGGTCGGGCCGGGCGACCAGATCGCCATCGCCAGCTACTAGATGTTCTTCACGATAGCGGTGGTTGTGGGTAGGATGCCAGCCCCTTGCTACCCCCGTTGAGAGCACGTCCGATGATTGCTCGTCTGGACCACCTGCGGAAGCACC